>CAJHYS010000411.1_pt1 | contig 72219 bp, 59 predicted proteins | sample 9198801 | NCBI WGS metagenome assembly CAJHYS01 (sample SAMEA7708368, study PRJEB35096) | sediment metagenome | biome: marine neritic benthic zone biome [ENVO:01000025]; feature: sediment [ENVO:00002007]; material: shallow marine sediment [ENVO:03000034] sea grass bed [ENVO_01000059] ...
CAAGCGCCGGGGCATTGTTCTCGGCAATGAAGCTGCGCACCTCCTCATCGCCCAGAAAGGCGTCATAGGCGAGCTGAAAATGATGGTCGCGCACTGCCCCTGTGGTGGCGGCGAAGGCGAACATGTAGTCCACCGTGGCGGCAATCTCAAAAGCGCCCTTATAGCCATGGCGCATCACGCCGGCGATCCACTTCGGGTTCACCACCCGTGAGCGCACCACGCGGCCGATTTCCTCTTCCAAGGTGCGCACAACCGGGCGTTCGGGGCGCGAGTGGTCATTGTGATAGACCGATGGCCTGTCGCCGCCCACATGCTCAATCGCCGCCGTCATGCCCCCTTCAAACTGGTAGTAATCATCGGAATCCAGAAGATCGTGCTCCCGGTTGTCCTGATTGTGCACCACCGCCTGAAGGCCGGAGAGCCGGTGGCGGAAAAGCTCATGACGTTCGGCCCCTTGGGTGCCGCCGCCATAGGCATAGCCGCCCCAGGTGATGTAGCTTTCAGCCAGGTCTGCGCGGGCCTCCCACAGCTTTTCGTCGATCAAGGCCTGCAATCCGGCCCCATAGGCGCCGGGTTTGGAGCCGAACACCCTGAAGCCTGCCCGTTTGGCGGCCTCGGCCGGCTCCAGGCCTTCGCGCTCCAGATTGGCCTGTTCGGAGCGCATTTTCGCGGCAATGGGATTGTCGGCCGCCTCTTCCTCAAGCGCGCCGATGGCCCTGACGGCGCTGTCGAAGAGATCAATCTGCGTCGGGAAGGCATCGCGGAAGAAGCCGGAAATCCGCAACGTGACGTCCACGCGCGGGCGTCCCAGCTTGGCGAGCGGCAGGATCTCAAACCCAGTGACGCGCCAGCTTGAGGTGTCCCATTTGGGCTTGGCGCCGATCAGAGCCAGGGCCTGGGCAATGTCATCTCCCCCGGTGCGCATGTTCGAGGTGCCCCACACCGAGAGCCCGAGAGCCTCCGGCCAGCGGCCGTGATCCTGCAGAAAGCGCTCCACCAGAAGCTCAGCAGATTTCTCGCCCAGGCTCCACGCTGCGGGGGTCGGCACCGTGCGGTTGTCGACGGAAAAGAAATTGCGCCCCGTGGGCAACACGTCCAACCGCCCCCGGGTGGGCGCGCCGGAGGGGCCTGGCGTCACAAACCGGCCGCTTAAGGCTGTGAGCATGGCCCCCATCTCATCAGGCCCGCAGGCATCCACAGCCGGTTCTATATGCTCGCGAAGGCCGTCCAGCACCCCGCGTGTTGCGCTCCAGCCCTCATCACAAGCCAACTCGCCGGCCACCAGAAGGGCCGCCAGGGCCTCCAGACGCTCCACAGTGTCGCCGCAGGTTCTCCAGGTATCAGCGGTCAAATCGGCAAGGACAGGGGCTCTGGGTCCCTCCCAGGGCTCTCCTAGGGTGCAATCGAGCGGATCGAAGCCCTCAAATCCCAAATCCGAGGCGAGCGCGCGGATGAGCGAGGCATCTGCCCCTTCGCCCAGGTTCCGGGGCACCCGGGCGAGCGCCACCAGCAAATCAGTGCGCAGGCGCCCTTCCGGGCTTTCGCCCAGAATATGCAGCCCATCGCGGATCTGGGCCTCTTTCAGCTCGCAAATGTAATTGTCGATTTGCTGCAAAGCTTGCGTATCGTCCAGATCCTTCACGCCGGCATCTTCATCAAGCCCTGAGGACCGGGTGAGGTCGAGAATGTGCCGGCGCAATAGATCCACCCGGCGCTGGTCCAGGCCGGCGGCGAGGTAATACTCGTCGATCAGCGCTTCCAAGTCTTTCAGCGGGCCATAGGTCTCCGCCCGGGTGAGGGGTGGGGTCAGATGGTCGATGATCACCGCCGAGGTGCGCCGTTTGGCCTGGGTGCCTTCGCCCGGGTCGTTGACGATGAACGGATAGATGTTGGGGATGGCCCCAAGCACCGCCTCGGGATAGCAATCGGCGCTGAGCGCAAGCGCTTTGCCGGGCAGCCATTCCAAATTGCCATGTTTTCCGTTGTGCACCACCGCCTCGGCGCCAAACTGTTCGCGCAGCCAGATGTAGAAGGCGAAATAGCCGTGCGGCGGCACGAGGGCAGGGTCGTGATAGGTGTCTTTGGGGTCGATATTATAGCCGCGCGCGGGCTGAATGCCGATGACCACGTTGCCGAACTGCTGAATGCCCAGATGGAAGGCACCGTCCCTGACGAACGGATCGTCTTCCGGCGCGCCCCAGCGAATTTCCACCTCCCGGCGCAGATCTTCTGAAAGTTTAGAATAGGTTAACAAATAGTTTTCTAGTGACAGCTGAACACCAGAAGTGCCCCGTTTTTGGGTGCTATTCGTTGGACCTTTCAATAAACGTTGAATCAAATTCGTGCCATCTGTGGGAATGTCGCCGACCCGATAGCCCGCTTCAGCCAACGTCCGCAGGAGCCCCAAGGTGCTTTGCGGAGTATCATAGCCCACCCCGTTTCCAATGCGCCCGTCGCGGTTCGGATAGTTGGCCAGGATGATGGCGAGCCTGCGGTTTTCCGGCTCCGCCTGACGCAGCGCCACCCAGGCTGAAGCGAGATCGGCCGTAAACGCAATCCGGCTTGGTTCCGGGGCATAGGTGATGAGATTGCATTCTGTGGCTGCATGGCGTTCTGCGTTCGATTTGAACGAAACGGCCCGTGTGAGCACCCTCCCATCGAGCTCCGGCAGTACCACGTTCATGGCCAGATCGCGGGCTGAAAGCCCCTGGATATTGCCCTGCCAGGCGTCCTTGGCAGAACCGGAGAACACCACCTGCAGCACTGGACAGTCGGCGGCACTCAACGGATTGGGCTCGCCAGCCGCGTTATAGGCCGCCACCGCGAAGCCTGTGGCGTTAAGGATGATGGCCGGCGGCGCATGGCCGAATGCTTCTGAGATGGTTGCCGCCGACACAGGGTCTTTCAAGCTGGCCACAAACAGCGGCAGTGCATTGAGCCCGCGTTCGGCCAGGGCCGAGATCAGGGCCTCGACCGGGGCGGTGTTTCCCCCTTCGATCAGCGCCCGATAGAACGTGATCGCGGCCACCGGCGCCTCGTCGATCCAATCCTTCCTCAGATCCTCAAGCGACGGGGTTTCGTGACCCGGCCAGAAAAGCCCCGATTTCAGCAGGGGCAGGGGCGGATCCGGTTCCGGCTCGCCCTCCAGAAGATGGCGGCAGAAGGCGAGGAAGCCGCGCATGTTGCGCGGGCCTCCCTCCACAAGATAGCGCCACAGACGCACGGTCTGGTCTTCCGGCAGCGTGGAATAGGCCATCAGTTCGGGGTCTGGTTGGCCGTCTCCCGGCAGAACCGCCAGCCGAAAGCCATGTTCGCGGGCCGCGTCAACGGTCTGTTCCAGGCCATAGCTCCAATAGGCCTTGCCGCCCAGAAGGCGCAAAATCACCAGTTTTGCGCCGGCCAGGGTCTGCTCCAGGTACACATCCACCGACAGATTGTGCTGAAGTTGCATCTGGTTGGCGAGCCTAAGGCCAGGTGCCTCGGGCCCAAGGCCGTCATGAGCCCGGGCCAGTGCGGCAAGCTCAGAATCGGCGGCCGAGATTAGCGCCACATCACCAGGGCTCTGGGCCAGATCGACCGCCTCATCGCCATCGTCGATGACGCCGGACTGGGTGGCCAGCAAATGCATGGGGCTTAAGACCTGATGGCCGCGCTGATGGCCGCTTCATCCATGCCCTGTTGCCCGATCACCACCAGGGCGGAGCCGCGCGTTTCGCCCGCGCCCCAAGGCCGGTCGAAATAGCCGTTGATGCGCGGGCCAACGGCCTGCACCACATAGCGCGCGGCGGCCCCGTTTACTTCGATGAAGCCCTTCAGCCGCAGGATGTCATGGGTTCTGATGATCTCGGTCAGTTTGGCCTGCAACGCGTCCTTGTCGGCCACCGCGCCCAGAGACACCACGAAACTGTCGAAGTCATCATGATCGTGATCATCTTCGCCTTCATGATAGATCTCATGATGGGATTTGCGGTTGTCCATGTCGTTTTCCGAACCCGCAGCCATCCCCAGCAAAACCGCCGGATCGATGGTGCCGTTGGCAGTGCGCACGAACTGGACCCCGCCGCGCACTTCGCCTTTCAGATCCGCCTCAACCGCATCCAAGGTTGCCGGTTCCATCAGATCGGCCTTGTTCAGCAAGATCATGTCGGCGCAGGCCAACTGGTCCTCAAACAGCTCTTCCAGGGGGCTTTCGTGATCAAGCGCCTCATCGGCCTCGCGCTGGTCCTGCACCGCAGCTTCGTCGGAAGCGAAACGGCCTTCGGAAACTGCGGCCGAATCCACCACCGTCACCACGCCGTCCACGGTCACCCGGGAGCGGATTTCCGGCCAGTTGAAGGCCCGTACCAGCGGCTGGGGCAGGGCGAGGCCGGAGGTTTCGATGACAATGTGGTCCGGTGCCTCGTCGCGCTCCAAAAGCTTGTTCATGGTGGGGATGAAGTCATCGGCCACGGTGCAGCAAATGCAGCCATTGGCCAACTCCACCACATCTTCTTCACGGCAGGTTTCCTCGCCGCAGCCTTTCAGCACCTCGCCGTCCACGCCCACATCGCCGAACTCGTTGATGATGAGCGCAATGCGCTTGCCGCTGGCGTTTTCCAGAATGTTGCGGATAACCGTCGTTTTACCGGCGCCCAGAAAGCCTGTGATCACCGTTGCGGGGATCTTCCCCTGTCCTAGAGCCATAACACCCTCCGCGTTTGCTCTTTGTCAGTTTGTGCAGGCCATTTCCCATGGCCAGCCCGTCGCGGCAGGTCTCCTGGCTTCGCGGATCGTCAACCTTGGCAACAGCCTTCCCGGTTTCCCAGTGGCGGTCATCGTTGCCGGCTTCACCGCTTACAGTTGCGGGGGCAGCCACGGATTTGGTCCCTGATGGGTACGCCGCACCGTGTTCCCTCTTTCGTCCAAGCCGGCGGGCGCCGTCTCAGAACCGCTTGCTCGGTTAAGTTCCACGTCGAAAGCGCCCGGTCAATAGCAAACACGAAGCCTTGTGGCCCGGTTACGAACTGGCCTCCAGCTCCTCGCGCAGCATTTCCAGCTCCAGCCAGCGCTCTTCGGCCTCCTGAAGCGCGGTTTCCGCGGCGCTGAGGGCATCCGCCGTGGTTTGAAAAAGCCCAGGATCGCGGGTGAACAGATCCGGATCGGCCAGGGTGGCCTTGTGGCCATCGATCTCGCCTTCAAGCCGCTCCATCTCCTGAGGCAGGGTGTCCAGGGCATGTTTCTCGTTGAACGAGAGCTTGCGCTTCTTGGCCGGTGCGGCCTGGGGGGCAGATTTTACAGGTTTAGCGGCCTTCTTTGCTTCCGGCGCCCGTGCCTTTATCGCCCCGCCGCGCTGGGCCAGCATGTCGGAGTAGCCGCCGGCATATTCCAGCCAGCGGCCATTGCCTTCAAAAGCGATTGTTGAGGCCACCACCCGGTCCAGGAAATCGCGGTCGTGGCTCACCAGAATGAGGGTGCCTTGGTAGTCGGCCAGCATTTCCTGGAGCAGATCCAGGGTTTCCAGGTCCAGATCGTTGGTCGGCTCGTCCAGCACCATTAGGTTGGAGGGCCGCGCCAGGGCCCGGGCCAGCATCAGGCGGCCACGCTCGCCGCCGGACAGCCGATTGACCGGTGTGCGGGCCTGTTCAGGGATGAAGAGAAAATCCTTCATATAGCTGATCACGTGACGCTGCTGGCCGCCCACATGCAGCATATCGCGCCCGCCGCCGGTCAGGGCGTCCTTCAGGGTGGTCTCCGGGTCAAGGCTCTCGCGGCGCTGGTCCAGAGTGAGGGTCTGCAGGTTGGTGCCTGAGCGGATAGTGCCGGAATCCGGCTCTAAACTGCCCAAAATCAGCTTGATCAACGTGGTCTTCCCGGCGCCGTTGGGTCCTACAACTCCCACTCGGTCACCACGGTTTAGTTTGAAGGAAAAATCCTTGATTATAGTTTTGTCGCCAAAACTCTTAGACACGCCGGTCATCTCCGCCACCAGCTTGCCGGAGGCCTCTCCCTTGGCCGCAGCCATTGTGACCGTCTCGCGTGCCCGGGTGTTCGCGGCGATTCGCTCGGTGCGTTCAGCCCTTAAGGCATGAAGATTGGCCAACCGGCGCACATTGCGTTTGCGCCGGGCCGTCACCCCATAGCGCAGCCAGTCCTCCTCCATGGCGATCTTGCGGCCCAGCTTGTGGGCGTCCAGCTCTTCTTCCTCCAAAACCTTGTCGCGCCAGGCTTCAAAATGGGCAAAGCCGCGCTCAAGCTGCCGGGTGCGGCCGCGGTCCAGCCACACTGTGGTGTTGGAGAGGGTTTCCAGAAAGCGCCGGTCGTGGCTGATCAGGATGAGCGCGGAACGCAAACCGGCCAATTCGCGTTCCAGCCACTCAATGGCCGGCAGATCCAAATGGTTGGTGGGCTCATCCAGCAACAGAATGTCCGGTTCCGGCGCCAGAACACGCGCCAGGGCGGCCCGCCGGGCCTCGCCGCCGGAAAGGGTGGCCGGATCAAGCCCGCCCGCCACCTGAAGCTGTCCTAAGAGATAGACTGCCCGGTGCGGATCATCTCCCGGCGCCAGGCCGTCCTCAACATAGTCCAGCACGGTTTTGAAGCCGCTCAGGTCGGGTTCCTGGGGCAAATAGCGCACGGTGGTTCCCGGCTGCAGAAAAACTGTCCCCCTGTCCGGCTCCACCTGACCGGAGGCGATCTTCAGAAGCGTCGACTTCCCTGATCCGTTACGCCCGATCAGGCACACCCGCCCGCCCGCCGGCAAGGCCAGCTCGGCGCCGTCCAACAGGCCGGCGCCGCCGAACGTCAGGTGAATGTCTTGCAAATGCATCAGGGGCGGGGACATGGGCCAGCGCTTTACTGCGGCGATGGCAAATAGGCAAGCCATCTGTTATGGAACCGGCTCCTTTCCACCTCTCCCCGCCTAAAAAAGCCATGGACGAAGCACATATCGAGACGGTCGTTGTCGGTGCCGGCATTGTGGGGCTCGCCATTGCGCGTAACCTGGCCCGCTCCGGGCGCGATGTGATCATTGTGGAGCGGGCAGACGCCATCGGCACGGAGACCAGCGCCCGCAATTCTGAAGTGATCCACGCCGGGATCTACTACCCGGAAGGCTCAATCAAGGCCCGGCTCTGCGTCAGGGGCCGCGATTTGCTCTATGCCTATTGCGCCGCGCGCGGCATTGCCCATCAGCGCTGCGGCAAGCTGATTGTGGCCTCCAGTGCGCCAGAAATGGAGCGCTTTCATGGGCTCATGGCCCGGGCCCATGCCAATGGGGTCGATGATCTGGAGCCCCTGGATGCAAACCAGGTGGGCCGCCTGGAGCCTGAGATCGCCTGCGTAGGCGCGCTGTTGTCGCCCTCCACCGGTTCGGTGGACAGTCACGGCCTGATGCTGGCCCTTCAAGGCGAGGCGGAAGATCATGGCGCCATGATCGCCTTCAACACGGCGGTGGAGGCAGTGGAGGTGACAAACGCCGGATTTGCCCTCAGAATCGGCGGGACCGCGCCCCTGCGCCTGACCTGCCGCGAACTGATCAATTCGGCCGGTCACGGCGCCATTCCGCTGGCCCGAAACGTAGACGGCCTCAACGAAGAGCACATCCCGGAGGCCTACCAGGCCAAGGGGGTCTATTTCCGCCTCATGGGCAAGAGCCCGTTTCGCCATCTGATCTACCCGGCGCCCGATGAGGCGAGCCTTGGCATTCACGCCACTGTCGATCTCGCCGGCCAGACCCGCTTCGGGCCCGATGTGGAATGGCGCGAAACCGTTGAGAGCTCGGCCTTCGACTATGAGGTGGATCCGGCGCGGGGCGACACGTTCTATGCGGCCATCCGCAAATACTGGCCTGGCCTGAAGGACGGGGCGCTGGCGCCCGATTATTCCGGCATGCGCCCCAAGATCTGCGGGCCGGGCGAACCAGCCGCAGATTTCATGGTATCGGGCCCTGAGGCGCACCGCGTTCCAGGCCTGGTCAACTTGTTCGGGATCGAGAGCCCGGGCCTCACCAGCGCGCTGGCGCTTGGAGAAGAGGTGCTAACGCTGCTTGACCGGGGGGCGTAGCAGGCCGGGCTTCAACAACGCCCAGGCGGTGCCTGCCAACAACGCGATGCCGCATACGGCAAAGCCAACGGCGGGCTTAAGCGTGAGTCCCAGCGCGGGCGACAGGAAATAGAGCCCCAACATGGCCAGTGCCCCAAGGGCGGCCCCAAAGCTGACCGCATCGAAAAATCTCATTGCCTCAAACCTTTCTCGCCCATCGCCCTTAAAGGCTGAGAACATGGTGAATTTTGGGTTAAGGTGAGGTGATTTTCGAGGCACCTGCGGGCCTAAAAAGACGCGGCCCCTAGGGCCTTTTTGACATGCGCAACAAAAGGATCATGGGTATGGCGGCAAACGACGTCAGCGCGAACATCTTGAACGCGTTGATGTAGCCGATCATCAGGCTCTGGCGTTGGATCTCGTTGCTGAGGCCTGCAAGGCCGCTGAGGCTATCCAGGTCCCAAGCCTGCTGGATGCCGAGATATTTGAACCCTTCAACCCAGACTGAGATTTCGCCTGCGGTTTCCGCATAGCTGACTTTCCCCGTGTGCAGCACCACCGCCACGCTGATCGAGATAAAGGCGCTGGAGGCGAGGTTGCGCAGGAGCTGGAACAGGGCGGTGGCCTCCGGAATGCGCTTGGGCGAGAGGGTGGAGAACGCCACCACGCTCACCGGCACCCAGCACAGGCCCACCCCGAACCCTTGCAGACAGCTGGTCCAGGCCACACCCCAGGTGGTGAGGTTGATGCTGAACCCCGCCATCACCCAGCCCGCATAGCCTTGCAGGAAAAAGCCGATGGCCATGGGAATGCGCGGATCGATGCGACCGGCAAAGGCCATCATCACAAAGGCAACGAAGGTGCCCACCCCGCGCGCGCCCATCAGCAGGCCGATGATCGACTGGGGATAGCCGCGCAGCTCCTGAAGCAAGGGCGGGAACAGCACCATGGGCACGAAATTCAGCATGCCGAACAGGAACACCAAGACGAGGCCCACCGTGTTGTTGCGGTCCTTGAAGATGGAAAGATCCAGGAACGGCCGCTTTGCCGTGAGGCAATGGACCACGAACAGATAGAACCCTAGCACGGCCAGGCAGGCCTCAATCACGGTTTCCGTGCTTTCAAACCAGCTGTTGCGCTCGCCGCGGTCAAACATGATCTGCAACGCGGCAATGCCGACCGCAAGGGCCAGAAAGCCGGTCCAATCCAGCGGTCCGCCCGTGCCCAGGCGCAGCTTGGGAATGAACAGCCAAACCGCCAGAAGCGCCCCGCAGCTGAACGGCACCATCATGAAGAAGATCCAGCGCCAGCCCAGATGCTCGCCCAGATAACCGCCCAACATGGGCGCCACAATGGGCCCGAGCACGGCCCCCATGCTCCAGATGGCCATGGACATTGAGCGTTGGTTTTGAGGAAACACAGCCAGAACAATAGCTTGCGCCATCGGCACCAAAGGTGCGCCGAAGAGGCCCTGGCCCACGCGGGCAATCACCAATTGTTCCAGATTTTGCGCAAAGCCGCAGGCAAGCGTCGTAATGATGAAGCCCAGAATGCTGTAGAACAGGATGGGCCTGGCGTCGGTGCGCCCGGCAAACCAGCCGGCCAATGGCGTGGCCACCGCTGTGGCGACAATGTTGCCGGTGATGGTCCAGGTGATCTGGTCTTGGGTGGCGGCCATGGCGCCGCGCATGTCGGGAAGGGCCACCGAGGCGATGGTCACCGCCATGGCGTAGAGCATGGTGCCGAAGGTGGCGGTGACGAGGATGAGCCAGCGCTCGCGCGGCTGATAGGCCGCAGCCGTTTCGTTCATTGCTTCTTCGGTGCGCCGACGATGGTGCGGGTGGCGGCCAGAACTTGCGAGACCAAAGGCGGCGCGTGGCGCTGGTGGCCGGTGTCAATGCTGACAAACACCGACATGCCAGCCCTGAGCGGAGGGTTCTCCAAGGCCTGCTCGGGCCTGATTGCCAGGCGCACCGGCAAGCGCTGCACCACCTTCACCCAGTTGCCCGACGCGTTCTGCGGCGGCAACACGGCAAACTCAGCGCCCGTTGCCGGGCTGATGCCGATCACCTCAGCGGTCCACTCAATGTCCGGATAGGTCTCGGCCACGAAGGTGGCCTTCTGGCCAGTGCGCACGTGGGTGAGCTGGGTTTCCTTGAGGTTTACTTCCACATAGGCCTGGTCGGCCTGCACAATGGCGAACAGCGGATCGCCGCTCTTGATGTATTCGCCCATCTCAAGGTTCATCTTGGCCACCACGCCGCCGGCCGAGGAAATCAGCTCGGAGCGTTGCAGGTCCAGGAAGGCCCGGTTCAGCCTGGCTTTTGCGGCAAGATATTTCGGATGGGCCTCGGTCTTGATCGCCGCATCGCCGCCCAGAGAGGCCAGAACCCCGTTCTCGCGCTCCTTCACCATGGCCATGTTGCGCCCGGCCGCCAAAAGCAGATGCTGGGCTTCATCGAGCTTGGTTTGCAGCCCGATGCCCTTTGCAGCCAATTCCTCTTCGCGTTTCAGTTGGGATTTCAGATAGCGCTGGCGTTCATGGCTGACCTTGATCTCGGCGCGCACCTGGCGCAGTTCGGCGCGCCGATTGTCGATCTCCTGGACCACGGCGGCAAGATTGGCCTTGGCCTCCTCCACCGCCAGCTCAAATTCATCGCGCTCAAGCTCAAGAAGCTTTTGTCCGGGCGCGATCACCTCGTTCTCCTTGACGTGGATGGTTTTGACCCGCCCGGAGACCTGCGCGATCACAGAAGTGATGGGAGCTTTGATATAGGCATTTTCTGTAGTTACATAACGGCCGCCCGCATAGTAGTAAGTCAGCCCTGCCAGAATGCAGAGCGCAGGTAGCGCCACCATTAACCCGAAGCGCACCAGAAAGCGCCGTTTGCCGGAAGGTTGCGGCGCCTTGGTTTCGTTTTCTGGTTTAGCGTCGTCGCTCATCATGCGAGCTCGCTGGTTGTGGTGGCGGCCGTCATTTCCGTAAGATCGTCGCGCATGCGCTTGAGCATGTTGCGCAGCTGGTTGAGTTCCGTCTTGCTCAAGCTGCGCACCGCCTCATCGCGGGTCACGGCAGCCTGGTCGCGCATGATCTGCAAGGTGGGTTGAACTTTTTTGGTGAGATAGACGCGCTTTGTCCGCTTGTCCTTCGCATCGCTCTTGCGCGCCACCCAGCCCTTGGCTTCCAGCCGGTCGAGCAGCCGGCCCACAGTGGCCTTTTCAATTTCCAGCACGGAGGCAAACTCCGTCTGGCTGATGCCCTCGTGGAAATAGAGGTGGTTGAGCACCCACCATTGCGAGCGGGTCAGGCCCAATGGGGCCATGCGCCGGTCGTACATGGTGCGCATGAGGCGCGCCACGTCGTGCACCAGAAAGCCGATATTGCTGTCGAAATCTTCTTCCATCAGAACGCAGGGAACGCCGCCAAGCATGTTTATTAGTTGCCTAGGTTACTAAAATTTAGTTGCCTAGACAACCATTATCGGATGCGATGGATAACGTTGCCGTTACAAGGCAGGCCGCGCCTCAACCGCCCTGATGGCCTTGTTGGCATTGGCGCTCATTCTCTTCCACCTCGGGGCCCGGCAATCAGTCTGGAGCACGAAAATTCCCAGGCGTTAGCGGGAAGTTTCGCCGTTTCATAAACATCGCTGGAGTTCGGAGTCATTATATTAATCCTTTTTTGGAAAAGTCTTCCCCGCTTGATGCAGATTTAGGCGTAAGCAGCGGTTGGCACCATGTCTATCAAAGCTTTGTTCATTTGGGGGCTGCACGGTGGAGTCTGGATTTGATCTTGGGTGTATCTCGATCAGATCTTTGTAAGTTGAGTTTTGGCGGCATCGCCCGGAGAATTGAGGGGAATGCACATGCGTACAGTACTTGGATTGGTGGTTTGGGGTGTTGGCATAACCACACTCGGTCTTTGGGCCCAATCGGACCACGCCAAACGCATTGAGACGACGATCGCGCAAGAGGCGCACCAGAGCGCGTCGCAATCCATCCACACTATCAAGACCAAGGTTTCCGGTCGCGACATCCTGGTAAGCGGTATGGCGGACAGTGACGCTGAGCGTGACCGCATCGTGGCCGCTCTCAAGCGGGTCCGCGGCGGCAGAACTGTAGTGAGCCAGTTGAGCGTCCTGGAGCGGGCCGAGCCTTATCAGTTCCACGGCAAGAAATCTGAAGACGGCATTTCCTATGAAGGCAATGTGCCCACAAGCACCGCCCGTCTGGAATTCGCCTCCAAGCTTGGCACCGCCAAACTGCACCGGGCCGCCGGCATGCCCGACAGCGACTGGCCCCGCGTGGTGTTCCAGGGGGTTGCAGCGCTGAAACTGATCCGCGAAGGCGACTTTGAGCTTTCCGGCCGCACCTTGACCGTGACCGGCAAGGTGCTTGACCGGGCTGCAGAACGCGAACTGCGCAAATCCCTGGCCTTGCTTCCGCACGGCTACCGGGCCAAGTTTGATCTGGAAACCATGGATGACGGCACACCGGCGGAAATCACCCTTGATTTCCACGCCGAGGAAGGGGCCCGGGTTTCCGGCAAGGCGCCTTCTGGCCTGGCGACCATTCATCTGGCCGGAGCATTGGGCCTTTCCAAGCTGGGCGGCAAGATCGACGCCAGCCCGCGCGATGGCAGGGCACCAATCGCCAGCAAGCTGAAAACCATTGGCCCGTGGCTGCCTATGTTTGAGCGTCTGACGGTCAAGGCGGGTGAGAACAACACGGTCATCATCGATGGCGAACTGATCCCCGGAGCCGACCTTGAGCTGATCCGCCAAGAGCTGACCGAGGCGTTTGGCGAAACGGCCGCGATTGACCTGGCCGCCGCTCCGGCGCGCAGCAAGGAAGGCGCAGAACGGGTCAACGTGGCCACCGGCAAACACGAAGTGTTCCGCAACGGCTATTGGTTCCCGGTGGTTGACTTTTCCGTCTCGCGTGAAGCTTGCGAGGCAGGCACTACTGCGATCCTGGAGAGCCAGGAAATCGATTTTGTGCCCGGCTCCAAGCGCTTGGGTCCGAAAGCGGCCGGCATCCTGAACAGCCTGGCCGCAACGCTTAGGCATTGCCTGGCCGACCGCAGCCTGCACGTGGAAATTGGCGGGCATACCGACAGTTGGGGTCCGAACCGCGGCAACATGGCCTTGAGCATCCGGCGCGCCGGTGCCGTAGCTGCGGCATTGACGGCACGTGGCGTCACCGACAAGGCCATCACCGTGCGTGGTTATGGGGCCACCCGGCCCGTGGCAAAGACGGGCGCGCCCGACGGCCGCGTTGCCAAGCAGCGCACCACCATCATCTGGTTCAAAAGCTAATTGGCCTTATTGAGGCAAGGAGATTGTTATGGGTAAAGAATGGGGCTTTCTGATCAGCGAACTGTGGCTCTTGCTGGCTCTTGCTGGGCTGGTGGGGATGTTCGCAGGTTGGATCATCTGGGGCGGACGCCAGAAGGTTGAAGCCAAGCTCGTTGCGAGCCGCGCCGAAGTGGAGCGTTTCCGCAAAGAGGCTGCGGCCAAGGACGCCGAACTGGCCAAACTGAAAGAAGCCGCGGCTCCGGCCAAGGCCAAGCCTGCGCCGGCACGCAGAAAGGCAACGCCGAAAGCCAAGCCGGCAGCTAAGGCCAAGCCCGCAGCCAAGGCGAAACCGGCAGCTAAGGCCAAGGCGGCTCCAAAGGCGAAGGCCCCGGCAAAAGCTGCGCCCAAGCGCGCGGCCCGCAAGCCGGCTGGCCCGGCCAAGCCCATCGTGTTGAAGAAGGCGCGGCGCGGCAAGGCCGATGATCTGACCAAGATCAAGGGTGTCGGTCCGAAACTTGAGGCTGCCATCAACGATCTGGGCATCTATCATTATGATCAGGTGGCCAAATGGTCGGTCAAAGAGGCGGCCTGGGTTGACGAGAACCTGGGCGGCATCAAAGGCCGCATCCAGCGTGACAAGTGGGTATCGCAAGCCAAGGGCCTGATGAACGGCGCATAAGACGGCAAGCTAAAAACCCGGCGAACGAAACGCGCCCGGTCTCCACCCGTGAGGCCGGGCGCGTTGCTTTTCAGACACCCTAAACCGGCGATGATTTGGGGAAATTGGGCGGGCGTTTCTCTTTCAGCGAGGCCAGACCCTCTTTGACCTCTTCGCCGGCAAAGCCGAGGAACTCCAGCGCCGTGGAGGCATCAAATGAAGGCCCGGCCAGGCGCAGCCAATTGTTCAGCGCATATTTGGTGTAGCGGATGGCGCTTTGGGCCCCATTGGAAAGCTCAACGGCCACCTCCAGGGCGCGTTCCTGCAATTCGTCATCGTCCACGCACATGGTCACAAGGCCGATGCGTTCGGCTTCTTCGGCGGGCACCGGCTTGCAGGTCATCAGATAATATTTGGCTTTGGCCATGCCGCACAGCAACGGCCAGATGATGCAGGCCACGTCGCCCGCCGCAACGCCCAAGCGGGTGTGGCCGTCAACGATCTTGGCCGAGCGGCCGGCGATGGAGACATCGGCCAGAATGCCTACGACCAACCCTGCGCCCACGGCCACACCGTTGATGGCGGAGACAATGGGCTTGTTGCAGTTGATCACGTTGTAGACCAGGTCTTTGGCTTCCTTCCAGGTGTGCATGCGCACGGTGTCGTCGGCCATCATCTTCTCGATCATCTCAAAGTCGCCGCCGGACGAGAAGGCCTTGCCCGCGCCCGTCACCACAACCACGGAGATATCGGGATCGGCATCGATGTCGCGCCAGACATTGGTGAGCTGGGTGTGGCCTTCGGCGTTGACGGAGTTGTAGGTTTCGGGCCGGTTGAAGGTGATCCGGAGGATCCGTTCGGCCGGATAGTCAATGTCGAAGGCGGTGTATTTGGCGTAACGATCGGCCATCTTGTTCTTCCTTTTGCTGTGCGGCCACACGATAGTCCATGTATCAGATTATGCGAGCGCGAAAAACAGCGCAGTGCGGTGTCAGAAAATCGAGGCAAACAAAAGTGCGTATCTTTTTGCTGGGTGGCACAGGCTCCATCGGAACCTCCATCACCAGAGAACTGCTCAACCATCACCATGAGGTGGTGGCTTTGGCACGGAGCGATGCCTCTGAAGCCAAGTTGCGGCTATCGGGCGCCGAGGTGGTTCGCGGTGACCTCAGGGGCCCCGTCCCCTGGTGCGGGCAGGCCGTTGAGGCGGACGTCATCGTTCATGTGGCCGCTACGTTCACTGAGGATATGGGCGCGGTTGACCGTGCTGTGATTGAGGCGATGATTGCGGCGGCAAAGGCGCAAGGGTGCCGGCCCAAACTGATCTACACCGGCGGGTGCTGGCTCTACGGCGAGACGGGTGACTGGGTTGCGCTGGAAGGCGACGAGTTGCACCCGATCCCGGCCTTTGGCTGGATGAAGGACAATCATCAGCTCGCCCTCAGCTCGGGGGTTTTGGAGACTGTTCTGATCCACCCCGCGATGGTCTATGACCGCGACGGCGGTGTTCTCACCAGGTTCTTCGACTCGCATCGGCAGACCGGCCAGATCGAGGTTTGGGGCCGGCTTGAAACCCGATGGCCGGTGGTGCATCGCGACGATCTTGCCACCGCCTACAGGCTTGCAGCCGAGCTCGGCGCGGCCGGGGAGATTTATAACGTTGCCGCTGAAACAGGGGTGACCGTTTCCTCGATTGTATCGGCGCTCCAGGTCAGGCTGGGCAGTGCAAAAGCGCCGCGTGTGCGCGCGCGGCAAGACGTGGTCGCAGAGCACGGGGACTGGGCCGTAGGCCCGACTTTGGACCAGCAAATGAGCGGAGAGAAAATACGCGATGGGTTGGGATGGTCGCCGGTTCATCATGACATTCTGCGCGTGATCGGCTGAACGCGAAGAGCGTTTTGTGGGGCAGATTGTGCGGGCTCAAGCATTGGCGGAGTTTGCCCTCTCATCGTGTCATCCCTGCCTCCTTCCCTCGTCGTCACCCCGGAATTTGCGTCAGCCAATATCCGGCGACCAGGGCCGCATGCTGCCTCAATTCCAATCCATTTTGCCCTTAAGCTACGCCCATGCGCATGGTCCGTAACATCTTCAAAATGCTGCTGCCCGCCACCGCCGTCTGGCTCGCCTTGAGCGCAGAGGGCCCGGCAGCGCTGGCCCAATCGGCCGGTGTTCAAACCCAGGCGGAGCTGCAAAGCCGAATAGCCCAACACAAACCGGCCACCCAGCGCTTCGTGAAGGCAAGGCCCGTGGTGGGCTGGGTGCTGACCGGCGAGCGGATTGAGGATGTTCCCCAATCCATCCGCAGCGCGCTGGGCGATGTGGACCAGACCAAATACGACCGGGCCTATCTGGCAAAGAACAAGGGCAGCATCATTGCCCTGCAGATGGATGGCGACACACCGGACTTTTACATCATCGGCAAGACAACCTTTGAGACCACGTATGAGCCGGTCGCCAGAGAGGACGCCCTCAAGCAGAACCCGGCCCTGACCGATTGGCTGGCCGCCCAGCCTGAACTCTCAAAAAAGGTGGCCGCGGAAAAGGACGCGATTGTCGGCGCCCGCAAATCGAAACGTGTGGAGATGATGAAGCTCTCCGCCCTCGGATACAAGCCCGCCATGCCGGTCACCATCCAATCTCCTTGGGGCGAACAGAGCAAACCGGCCGGCCAGGACGCCTATTTGGCGCATGACGGCTCAAGCGGCCAATATTATCTGATCAATCAGGATGAGAACGGCAATCCGTTGAGCTACGAGCCCGCCCACTAGATTTACGTGGCCCGCTCCGCCTTGGCATGCAGCATGGCTTCGAAGGCGCGGAAGGCCCGGCCCATGGGCGCGCCCTTGTAGGGGAAGACATCCGGCGGGTCCATGTCGTGGACGATCAGCGCGTTGTCCGCCTCAAACACCACCAGGCGGCCATCTTCGGTCTCGGCGCAATCAATGCCGAAATAGTCCAGCTTCACCTTGCCGGCGAGTGCGGCCAGGGCGCCTGAGTGGCGCGCGGCAAACTCAATTTCAAAGCCGGTGAAGAACTTAGCCTCTTCGCTGCGCTTGTCGACGCTCTCGGCCATGTCGGCATTGAGGTACCAGATGGCCCATTGGTCGGAGATCGCCATGTGGACGGGATAGGGCTGCCCGTCAATCAGGACGATCCGGTATTTACGGTAAAGGCCGTCGGCGCTTTTGTAATCGATGAACTGGCTGAGGAAGAACGTTTCATCCAGGCAGGCGCCAAGGTAGGCCTCAACATCCGCCGGGCCTACAAGTTTCACCAGGCCGTAGCCTGCATGGGAGCCGACGGGGCGCACCAGCAGGGGAAAGTTGAACATGGCAAAATCATCTGAAGGCCGCTTGTTTTCTTCAGTGAACACCGCCAGCTCGTCGCGGCTGCAGCGCAGGGTGGGAGGGCAGATCAGCTCAGGTGCCCCTTTAAGCGTGCGCCAAAGGGTGTCGCGCTCCAGGCCCATGATCTGTTCGGGCAGGTTGAGCACCGGGCGCGGCCAGGATTCCACATGCTGGGCAATCTGGGTGAGGAAGGTGCGCGCACCGTCGGTGTCGCCAGGCGCGGCCACAAACGCCACGTCATGGGCGGGCAGGGGGTTCGGCAGTGGCACATCGGGCAGCACATAGAGGGTGGTGAGCCCCACAGACTGGCCGGCCAGCAGAAACTCCACCGGCGTGTTGCCGCCCATGCGGATGGGCGCGGCCAGCACCAGCACTTCAAGCTTGGGCACCGCGTCTGAGGCAACTCGGTAGACCTGGTCTTGGGCCAGCGCCACATTCTGGTACTCCAGTCCGTCCTGTAGATTGCCGCGCAGTTGTTCGATCACTGCAAGATCCATCAAGGCACCCACATTGCCCGGGTCCTGCGCCAGCGCAAGCAACAGTTCGGTGGAGACCGGTGCAAGGTCGTTGCCGTCAAACGCCAGTTTGGTCAGCGGCGCCAGGCCGAGCCGGGTTTGCACCCCTTCCTGGCCGGGTGTGGCGGGCGTCAACATTCCGCAGACCCGCCGGCGGGCGGCGCACCCTTGGAAAGACCGTCGACCAGGGGCTCAAGGTGGGCCCTGTAAGGCTCCCAGCGCCCAACCGAAGAGCGGTAGAGCGGCCGGCGCACCTGGGCGGCGCTTGCGGTTTTCACCGGCCGGGCGGTGGCGTGGAACTCAAGGCATTCCGGCTCCCACTCCAGGCCGCAGAATGCCAACAGGCGCCTGATGGTGTCTTCCGGCTCGGCAATCAGGGTCTCGTAGTCGATGCTGTGGAGCAACGCCTCGGGCAGAACCTCCTCCCAATGGGCCGCCAGGCCCTGATGGGCTGTGTAGTAGGTGGCCAGATCCATCAGGTCGTAGGAGAACCCGTTGCCCTCGGTGAAGAGCTGGGTGTAGCAGGAAAAACAGGTGTCGAGGGGCTGGCGCCGCATGTGGATGATTTTTGCCGTCGGCAGGGTTTTCGCCACAATGCCGAGCAGCTTCAGGTTGGAAGGCATCTTGTCGGTGATCCGCCGGGCGTCGGGATCAACTTCTTTCAAGGCCGACAGATAATCGGCGCCCAGCTCTAGCGCCTCCGTCCCGCCCAAGGCCTCTTCCCAGGTGGGGAACCGGGCGCCGGATCTGGCTTCGAACGCCTTTGCGGCGCGTTCCAGATCCTTGCGCTCGCCGCCGGGGCTGACGGCGCTGTGGCTGGCCAGAATCTGTTCAACCAGGGTTGTGCCCGAGCGCGGCATGCCCACGATGAAGATCGGGGCCGGGCCGGCATCTGAGCCTTGAGAGGCGGGAACCAGGCATTCGCCCGTGGCGAAGTGCGCCTTGATGCGCGTCATGTGGCTCACGTCCTGGCTCACGTCATAGCGCACTGCGGCGCGCTTCAGCGCATTTCCGGTCTGATAGTGGGCGAACGCGGTGTCCGGGTCGTCGTTCACGTCCTGCAGCGCCTTGCCGGCGGCAAAATGCAGGTGGATCCGGTCGTTCGGCTTTTCCGGCTTGCGGTTCAGCAACGCCAGGATGGCCTTCAGATCAGCATCTTCGCGGGTGAAGGTCTTCATCCCGCTGAGATGGAAATAGGCTTCGGGCCGCTTCGCCTCTTGGTCAAGAAGAATGCGGTATTGCGCTTCGGCCGCTTCAAAGTCTCCGACTTCCTTCAACGCATGGCCCAACGCCATGCGGGCCGCATCGTGATTGGGCAGGCGGCATAGAACTTCGCGCAATTCGGCAATGGCCTCATGGTGCAGGTCCAGGTCGCGCAAAGCTTGCGCCAGGTTGAAGCGCGCTTCGGTGAAGCTGCCGTCACTGGCCAGCGCCTGATCTAGAAAATGGCGCGCTTCGCCGGCTTTGCCCAGCGCCTTCAGCACCACGCCCAGGCAATTGGCCACCGCTGCATTGTTCGGCGCCAATGGCACTGCGCGCCGCAAGGCCGGTTCGGCCTCCCGGAAAGCGCCGAGTGCGGTCAGGCACATGCCCAGCACGGTCCAGCCGAGCGGATGGTTGGGCCAGCGTTTGGCAAACTGTTCAGCTTGGGTGCCGCCTTCGGCAAATTGCTGCTGGCGCAAAAGATCGGTGAGCCGCGCGATCTGGCGCGGATCCGGCGTCTCGGCCATGGCTTTGGCCTTACGCCTTTGCTTCCGGTTGGCCGGAACCTTCGGTGGACGGCTATGCGCAAACTGAGCTTCCATGTGTCTCCCCCCTCGTGTTCAAAGCGCTAGCGGTTGCGCGGAAACAAACACGCGAACATTGCGCAGAGCTTACGGGGGGAAGAGGGGCGTGAAGGCGCCTTCAGGCGCCCACAACCAGCCTCTTGGGCGCGGCTTTTGCGTCGCTGCCGCTTTTGAAAACGTCCAGCAGGGCGTCAACCTTCAGGGAACCGGCGCCTTTGCGCCAAATCAGCAGGGTTTCCGCCCTGTCCTGGCCGGCCGGCATCTTGTGGGCCTTGATCTGGTCGCGGCCGGGAAAGGCCTCCAGAACCAGCCTGGGCACCAAGGCCAGCCCCATTCCGGCGACCACACAGCCCAAGATGGCGTGATAGGAGGCCAGATCCATTGTGCGCATGGGCATGGAGCCGCGTGATTCGCACCACATCTCCAGCCGCCGGTGGTAGGAACAGCCGTGCCCGAAGGCAATCAGGGTGGAGGGCACAGGGCTGTCCGGCCCGATCGGCGGATGGTCGATCCGCGTGACCAGAACCATCTCTTCAACGAACACCGGCTCATAGTCGAACGGCTCGGTGGCGATGGGTTCTGCCACCAGGGCCGCGTCCAGATCGCCGGAGAGCACCTGGCGGGCGAGCGGCGAGGACTTGCCGGTGGTCAACTGCAGGTCCACTTGCGGATAACGCCGGTGAAATTCGGTGAGCGGGCCGGGCAGGCGCACCGCAGCCGTGCTCTCCATGGACCCCAGCCGGAAGGTGCCGTGCGGGGCCTCATCGTGCACCGCGCTCTTGGCCTCTTCTGCCAGGCTTTCCAGGCGTTCTGCATAGTCCAGCAACACCCGTCCGGCAGGGGAAACATGCAGCTTCTTGCCTTCGCGGATGAAGAGTTCAACCCCCAGATTCTCCTCAAGCTGCTTGATCCTGGTGGTCACGCTGGATTGCACCCGCAGCAATTTGTCGGCGGCCTTGGTGATGCCGCCTTCTTCCACCACGGTTCTGAAGATCTTAAGGTCGCTCAGTTCCATCATCTCTCTCAGAGAATGATTTGATCATTATTACTCATTTTACATGATGAATGCGTATCCGTAAACCAGTTGGCGAATCCCAAACCTGCGGCACCCGAGTTGATCCGGTGTGCCGCTCAAGCACAAAGAGAAACCGCCATGACCGATCACAACCTCAGCATCGTTCGCTCCACCTGGGCCAAGGTTCTGCCGATCGCCGAGCAAGCCGCCGACCTGTTCTACGGCCGGCTGTTTGAAATCGCGCCCGATGTTAAACCCATGTTCGCCGAAACCGACATGACCGCTCAGAAGGGCAAGCTGCTCACCGCTCTCAACCTTGCTGTTCAGAACGCCGACAATCCCGATGCCCTGATCCCCCTGCTGGAAGACATGGGCCGCCGCCATGTGGGCTATGGCGTCAAGGACGAGCATTATGATGCCGTGGGCGCTGCGCTTCTGTGGACCCTGGAACAGGGCCTTGGAGCAGACTTCACCGAGGAGGCCCGTGCCGCCTGGTCCGGGGTCTATGGCTTGGTCTCAGACACCATGCGCAGCGCGGCCGCGGAGGTGGCGTCCAGCGCCGCATAGAGCGACCCGGCGCATCCCCCCAAGTGTCGTTCTCGGGCTTGACCCAAGGGCAACACTTTCCGACTCTCCCCAAGCCGATTTGCCGCAGGCACCAGCCTGCGGCATTTGCCGTAGAACGGGGTCGTCGTGGGCGGCCGTTCTCGACGCTGGTTTCGGGCAAGCCTTGTAATCCAGTATGCATTGACCGAGATTAGCTGCCCACCTGGACCCGTCTGAACAGGCAGAAATCATTGGGAGAGCTTATGCGCGCAGCGCTGATCACAGGAGCCGGCAAACGGATTGGGGCCGAAATGGCCAAACATCTCATCGACGAAGGCTGGTCGGTGGGCCTGCACTACAACACGTCGGAAGGCGAAGCCAGGCAGATCGCCGAGCTGGCGGCTGAGAAGGGCGTGAGAGCTCAGATTTACGGCTTTGATCTTTCCAAGCCCGGCGCGCCGGAGGCGTTGATCGATGCCTTCGTGGCCGATTTTCCCGGCGCCTACCTGCTCATCAACAGTGCCGCCATCTTCGAGCGCGACACCATCAAGAACTTCTCGCAGGAGATGTTCTACGACCATATCCACATCAACACCCTGGTGCCCACGGTTCTGATCCAGCGCTTTGCGGAAAGGCAGACCGACGATATCTGCGTCATCAACATGCTGGACCAGAAGGTGCAGAACGTCACGCCGGACTATTTCTCCTACACGGTGAGCAAGCTGGCCCTGCACAACATCACCCGTATGACCGCCATGGCCTTGTGGCCCCATTGCCGGGTCAACGGCATCGCGCCGGGCCTCACCTTGCGCAGCGGCGATCAGACCGAAGAGGAATTCGAACGCGCCCACCAGCGCACGCCTTTGGGAGTTGGCCCGACGGTCGAGGACATCTGCCAGACCGTCTCCCTGATCGCCAACACCAATTCCATGACCAACCAGATCATCGTTCTGGACGGCGGCCGGCATATGCTGACCAAGTTCCCGTTTGACGATCTGCCCATCGAGTAGGCCCATGCCGGCATCCTCAACTCTTCACGGCGACTATTGCGTGTTCCTTCGCGACGTGACGCTGCATCTGCCCATCGGCATCCTGGACGAAGAGCGCGGCCAGACCCAGCCGGTGATCGTGAACGTTCAGATGTTCATCCGTGATCCCGGCCGCTTCGAAAGCGAAAAGATCGGCGACTATGTCTCCTATGCGGACGTTTATGACGCCTTGAAGACTCTTGAGCGCGACGAGAAGCACATTGAGCTGGTGGAGAACCTGGCAGAAACCGTCGCGGCCATGGCGCTTGGTCAAAACGGCGTTTCCCGAGTCGTCGTGACCGTCGAAAAGCCCGAGATCATCGCCGCCGCCAGGAGCGTCGGAGTGACCATCGAACGTTTCAATTAGCCTAAAAAGGGGGCGCTCATGAGGATCCTTATACTGGCGTCGGCCGTTGGACGCTTCGGCGACGGCGCCACCGGCGGGGTCTCGCGCTATGCCACCAGCATGGTGGAGGCGCTGAAAGCGGCCAGCCACACCGTGCAGGTTCTGGTGCCGGAAGGCTCCACCACGCCGCCCGGGATGGACGCCGTTGAGATTGCCGGGACCTTTCAGGCCAGCGCCGCGATTGCCGAGCGTGATGCTCATCCCGTGCCCCCCAAGGCGGTGCTGACCGCAATGCTCGACCGGGCCTTTTCCGAGCGCCGCAATTTTGACCGCGTCATCAATCTGAACCACGACTATCTGCCGGTGTTCGCCACAGGCTTGTTCGACGGCAAGCTCTGGCACATTCCCAACCTCACAAGTTCAGATGCCGCCACCGATCAGCTCATTGCCCAGCGATTTGGCGAACACCAGGGGCGCTTTGCGGCGATCTCCCGCTTCCAGGCCGCAAAACTGGGCCTGGCCGGCGCGCCGGTTCTGTGGTTCGGTATGGTGGCGCAGCCGCCGCGGGCTGATCCCGCCGATGACGCCCCCATCTTCTGGTCCGGCCGCATCACCCCGGAAAAGGGCCTGGAGGCTGCCGCCGCCATTGCCGCCAAGGCCGGGCGCAAGCTCACCGTGGCCGGGCATGTGGAAAACGCCGGCTATTTCGCCGAGGTCACGGCCAAGCACGGCGACACCATCGATCATCGTGGGTTTTTGGGCATCGGCGAGTTGCTGCAGCTTTGTTCGGAAGCCGCCGCCACCCTGCAGACCCAGTCTTGGGAAGAAGCGTTGGGCCTCACCACCATCGAGGCCCTGGCCGCCGGCACCCCGGTGATCGCGTTCGACCGGGGCGCGAACGGGGAGATCATCCAGAACGGGGTCAACGGCTTCCTCATCGCCTCAGGCGACCTTGACGGCGCCGCCGCTGCCATCTCTGCGCTCGATCAGGTGGACCAGCAGGTCATGGCGGCGGATTTCCAACAGCGATTTTCCATCGGCGCTTTTCAGTCCAGGCTGTTAGACTGGTTGAACCAAAGCTAAATCAACCAAAAAGCAACAAGGACAGCTGATATGACAGGCAAGGCCCGCCGGGACCGTTCGATCAACTATATCGAGTTCAACGTGGAGGATATCTCCCGTTCAAAACGCTTCTATGGGGACGTCTTCGGCTGGACCTTCACAGATTATGGACCCGACTATTGCGAGTTCAACGATGGCGAGATGACCGGCGGTTTCGATCAGACCGCCCCGGTGCGCAGCGGCGGGCCGCTTGTGGTGCTCTATGGCGATGATCTGGACGCGTTGCAGCAGGCCGTCGCGGCAGCGGGCGGCGAAATCGTCAAGCCGGTTTTCGAGTTTCCAGGTGGCCGGCGCTTCCATTTTGCCGACCCGGACGGCTATGAACTGGCCGTGTGGACAGTTGCCGAAGCCTAGAGTGACATGACCAACCGCAAGAAAACCTATCACGGCGTCACCCTGGGCATCCTCATGGTGGACAGCACCTTCACCCGCTTTGTAGGCGACATCGGCAACGCCCAAACCTGGCCGTTTCCGGTGCAATACAAGATCGTGCGCGGGGCTTCGCCGGCTCAGATGATCTCGCTGGAGGCCTCCGACGTGCTCCAGCCCTTCAAGGACGCAGCCGACGAACTGATTGCCGACGGGGTGGACGGCATCACTACCACGTGCGGCTTCCTGGCGCTTTATCAAAAGGCGCTGGCCGAACACTGCCCGGTTCCGGTGTGCACCAGCGCGCTTTTGCAGGTGCCGTTGGTGGAGCGGCTCATCGCGGAGCATCAGCGGGTGGGGATCCTCACCTACTCGGCCGAAGCGCTCAATGCGGCCCATCTGGAGGCGGTGGGCGTGGCGGCTGATACGCCGGTGGTGGGCATTCCTCAGGACTCTGAGTTTTTCCGCTGGATCATTGAGGGCGACGATCAGGTCGCCATTGAGGCCATACGCAAGGATGCCCTGGCGGCGGCGCGAAAGCTCGTGGCCGAGCACGCGGATGTGGGCGCCATCGTGTCTGAATGCACGAACCTCACCCCGTTTGCGGCCGACATCCGCAAAGAGACCGGCCTGCCGGTGTTCGACATGGTGTCCATGGTGAGTTGGTTCCAGATGGGCCTGAAGCCGCGCAGGTTCAGCCAGGACTGATTTTGCGTGTTGTCCTTAGCGATCAACTCTTTCGCGCTTGTGACATTTGCCACATCGTCGGGGGAGTGAATTGTGCTCCTATGCTTGCCGGGCATCGGGTGGTCGGGAGGACAGAAGATTGATCACCTTTGTTTGCAAAGTGCGCGACCTGCCGGGTTGGAAGAATGTGACCGGCGCGGTGACCGTCAGTGGCACTTTGCTTCATCATGAGGATGTACAGACGTTTTGTCTGGGTGTTGCGCGGGCGCTGGAGCACGAGCTTGCCTATGGCATCAACGTGGAGCCGGGCGTTTCAGCGAACGACAACCGGGCGGCGATGGCCATTTCGGGCTGGTGGACGGAAAGCGATTCCCACCTTGGCATCAGTAGCAATGAGAGCGCAAATCTCGGCTATGTTCCGGCCCAGCAGGCAGAGCAGATCCGCGCCTGCGGCCACACCCAACTGAAGGCCCAGCTGCTTTCGGTCTGTTGCCCCATGAACGAGGATGAGGCCGACATTGTTTTCCAGATTTTCGTACCGGCCGAGTAAGGGCGAGGCTATCCCGCTCCCACGCCCCTGCGAAAGTAGGGATCCTGGGCGGCCGGTGCATTGAGCTTCGCGGCCCCTGGATCCCGGATGTTTTGCTCGCGCAAAACTCCGGGATGACGGTTGGGTGTGTTCACGTCTTCAGCACCCGCTTCACCAGGTTCTGCAGATCCGCCCGGGTGAACGGCTTGTCGATGGTCGCCGCCCCGCTTTCCTGCAGAAACTTGCTCGCCGCCGGGCTCAGCGTGTCTCCGGTGATGAAGCCGAATTTCTGCTCCATGCCGGGCCACCTTCTGATGGCTTCCGCATAAAGGCCGGGGCCGTCGAGCACGGGCATTCTGATGTCGCTCAAAATGAAATCGAAGTCCTCGTTCTCCAGGGTCTCCAGCGCCGAGCGCCCATTGTCGGCCACCTCGCAGGAATAGCCGAGCGTGGTGAGATGGTCTGCCACCGTCTCGCCCACGTCGACCTCGTCATCCACCACCAGCACACGCAGGCGCCCGTTGCCGTTGCCCTTGGCAGCAGGTGAAGGAGAGGGGCGCTCGGCCGCCTCAACCTCGCCCCTATAAGCCGGCAGGCGCAGTTCGAAGGTGGCGCCCTCCCGGGGCGTTGGCGGAGCCAGAGTGAGACGCCCGCCATGGGCGGAGACGATATTGTGGGCAATGGAGAGCCCGATGCCGGTGCCCGAGCCCTCAGACTTGGTGGTGAAGAACGGTTCGAAAATCCGTGTGCGGATGTCACCTGGAATGCCCGGCCCGTTGTCGGAGACGAGGTAAACCGCCTCGTCGCCCGCCGGCGAGGGGCGCACCGAGAGCTGCAGCTTGCGCGGCTGAGGCCGTTCGGCCAAGGCCTGCTGGGCATTGATGATCAGGTTGGCGAGCACCTGGCCGATCTGCCCCGGATCGCCATAGAGGGCCGGCAAACCGTCGGAGAAATCTTGGGTGACCTCAATGCCGCTGGTGCGCAGACCATACTCGGTGCTTTTCAGGGCCTCGTGCGCCGGCTCGGTCGCCGCAAACGGGCTGCGCTCCGGCGGCTGCTGGCGCACCGTGGCCAGGAAGGTGCGCACGATGCCCGCGCTCTTGTCGGCCGCCGTCTTGATGCGCGAGACCCGCTTCAAGATGGCCTCATCGGAAACCAGTTCGGCCAGAATGTCGGCCTGGCCGATGACCACCGACAAGGGGTTGTTCAGCTCATGGGACACATTGGCCAGGAGCGAGCCGAGGGCGCTCATCTTCTCCGCCTGGGCGATCGCCTCGCGCTGGCGGGAGACTTCCGCTTCAGCCACCTCCTTGGCGGCCACCAGGGCGATTTCTTCATCCTTGCGCTGGGTGATGTCGTGCGCGATCGTCAAGATCCCGCGCACCGCGCCGGCCACGTTAAGCAAGGGCACCTTGGTTGTGTACCAAGTGGAGGGGTTGCCGTCCTTGTCCAGGCTGGTGTCTTCGAAGTTGAGCATGGCGGCGCCGGTGTCCAGCACCTGGCGGTCGCGCGCCATGGTGAGCTCGGCATAATCGGCTTCGGCCACATCCGACACCAGCTTGCCCTTCAATTCATCGGGCGTCAGCCCGTAGAACGCCGCCTGCGCCGGGTTGCACAGCAAGAAGCGCCCGTCGGCATCCTTCACATTGATGATCGCCGGTGTGGAATCGATCACCGTCTGCAAGGTGGCCTCGCTCTCGCGCAGGGCATCTTCGGCCTGTTTGCGCTTGGTGATGTCGGTCTGGATCGACACCGTGCCCCCGGTCGAGGTCCGCCGGTCGCGGATCTGCAGCCAGCGCCCGTCGCTCAGCTGGATCTGCAGCGAGCCGCCTTCCGCCTCGCGCTGGGCCACCCGGCGGTCGATGTGGCTGGCCCCGGTCTCATCGGCGATGATGCCTTTTTCAAGATCGAACCCGATCAGGTCCTCAAACAGGGTGCCCGGCGTGGCCTCTTCATCGCTGTAGTGATAGAATTCTCTGAAGCGCCGGTTACACAAGACCAGGCGGTTCTCAGCATCATAGATCACGATGCCTTCAGACATGTTGTCCAGCGCGTCCATCAGCAGGGCATCGGAGGCTTCGGCCGCCTCCTTGGCCTGGCGCAATTCATCGCCGGCACGTTTGCGGTCCGTGATGTCGGTGCCGATCAGGCCGATGGCCACCGAGCCGTCCGGCGGCAAGTGGATCGGGAACTTGATCTCCATGAAGATGCGGTTGCCGCCCACGGAGGTGACAATCTGCTCGCGCTCCACGGCCTCGCCGCCTTCCGCCACCGACTGGTCGTGGGCATGGAAGGCATCGGCAATCTCCGGGTCGAACAGGTCATGCACCGTCCGCCCGATGATCTCATCGGGGGTCAGGGCGTGCAGGTCCTGAAACTTGCGGTTGGCGAAGATGTAGCGCCCGTCCATGTCCTTCAGGCAGATGATGGCGGGCGAGTTTTGCGCCATGGCTTCAAAGCGGGCCTTGTTTTCGCGCAGGGACTTTTCGGTCTCCACCCGTTCGGAAATGTTCCGGCCATAAAGGTTGATCTCATCTCCGCCGGCCGAACGATGCATCTCGAACTGGAAGACATGATCACCCACGGTCACGTTTGCTTCCGGCGGACCGGTGCCCGATGCGAAGGTGCTGAGCGCAACCTGCAGGGCCGGGCACTTGATCTTGCTGAAACCCTTTGTGAGCAGGCCCGGAACCTGGCGCGCTGCCGGGTTGCCATAGACCAGCTTGCCCGAAGGCTCGGCGATCATCACCGGATTTGGGTTCTCCTCAGGCAGCAGCGCAAGGCGCGCAAGGCGGATGGCATCGGCGCCTTCATCCTCCCCCCCAGAGTTGCTGTCCTGGCTCATGGCGAACCATATTAGCCCATGTGGTGGCGCGCGCCAGTCTGGAGTTGCCTTGAAATGAACCACATGAGACCGCAGATCTAGGGTCCAACCGATATGCAAAGGATTAAGCCATGAGCAACGCGAAGAAAGCCCGAGCGGTGGGTGTGAACCATGTGGCGTTGGAGGTGGGCGACATTGAAGAGGCGTTGGCGTTTTACGGCAGGTTTTTGGAGTTCGAGCTGCGCGGCAAGAGCGAGACCATGGCCTTCATCGATCTGGGCGATCAGTTCATCGCGCTGTCCAAGGGGCGCGAGCAGGGCCGCGATGATGAACGCCATTTCGGCCTGGTGGTGAGCGACAAGGCGCTGGTGCGGGCCGCGCTTGAGGAGATGGGGGTTGAAATCGTCTCCGACAGGTTCCTGGATTTCATGGACCCTTGGGGCAACCGGATCGAGATTATCGGCTATGAGAACATCCAGTTCTCCAAGACCCCCGGCGTGCTGGACGGCATGGGGCTTTCGGGCCTGAAAAAGAACGATCAGGCCATTGAGGAGCTGAAGGCAAAGGGACTGGTATAGGCCGGATGAATGGCGGATGAATTTGGCCCTCAGGGCTGGTTCAGGCCCCATGGCCTATACCCGGAGATCCAACAAAAATACGGGCCTTTGGAGCTTCGGAAAATTCGAAGGAGAGATCGAATGTTGAAGAAAGCCGCCCTGGGCGTTGCCCTCGCGGGCCTGCTTGCAGGCGCCGCGCTGGCCGCCTCCACAACGGGCGCAGATGCGGGCAGGAAGTTCTATTTTTCCGTGCAAACCCCAAGCGTTGACGTGGGCAAAGGGGGCTATGTGGGGAACGCCCGTCAATGCCGCCATTGGAAACGCAAATGGCGCCGCACCGGACGCCAGCAGTTTCTGCGTAAGTACCGCAACTGCCTGCTTCATGCCTACTGAGGCACAAAATTTTATTCTATAAATCAATATCTTACAGTCAAATGGGTTCGTTTCGCAGTTTTGGTTCAGGTTCTAGGTGTATACCTATTTTGGTATGGTTGGCCGTTGTTTGCGGGCGCGCCGTAAGGTGCTATCAATTCGCCACCCATCGCAAGAACAGACAGGACCAGGCGATAATGAAACTCTTGAAATCACTCGCATTCTTGGCTGCGGCCACCATTGCGCTCTCAGCCCAGGCGAGCGCGGAGACCCGCGTCACCTACAAGTCGGCGAAAACCACATCGTCCTATTACCAGATGGCGGTGCAGATCGCCGAGGCTGTGAAGAAGGGCTCCGGCGGCGACATTATCGTCACCGTGGAAGAGAGCCAGGGCTCGGTTCAGAACGTCAAGGAGGCCGCATTGCGCCCCGGCAACTACGTCTTCACGACCCCGCCGGTGCTGGTCAGGCTGGCCCAGCAGGAAAAGGCCATGTTCAAGGGCAAGGGCAATCCCAAGTTTGCCGAGATCCGCGCCCTGTTCCCAATCCCCTCGCTCACGATGCATTTCGTCATGCGGGCCGACAGCGGGGTCAAATCCTTCGAAGATCTTGAAGGCAAGACCGTGCTCATCGGAAAGGGCTCGTTCGGCGCCCGCGAAGGGGCGAAATATCTGAAGCTGTTCGGCATGGAAGGCAAGGTGACCCTGGCGGACGTTGAACTGAATGCGGCGGTCAGCGCCTTGAAGAACAAGCAGATTGACGGCTTTGTCACCGCCGGGTCCTGGCCCGCGCCCAACGTCATCGAAGCGGCCGCCAGCACAGGCGTCACCGTGCTCTCGCTGAGCGACGAGCAGGTGGCCAAGACCAAGCGCACCAAACTGGTGATCCCGGGCGGCACCTACTCAGGAGTGGATGGCGACACGGTCACCACGTCGCTTCCCGTTGTGGCCCACACCACCACCGCCATGGATGATGACACCGCCTACAAGCTCACCAAAACCTATTGGGAGCAGAAAAAGGAAATGGGCTCCTCCAACGCCTGGTGGAATGGGGTGTCCGGCGATTTGCTGGTGAATGTCTATGGCAAGATTCACCCCGGTGCTCTGAAATATTATGACGAGGCCGGCATTAAGGTGCCGGACGGCGCCCGCTGACCCTCTGAGCCTTTATGAACGAACACCAGGCGGCGCCCGGCACCCGCGCAGTTTTTGCCGGTCTGGGCGCCGCCTCGATTATCTTCCATCTCGGCCTCATCTTCTACGGCCTGGTGCCCAACCTGATCGCGCGCCCGGTGCACATGATGCTGGCGCTGCCGTGGATCTTCATCTTCGCCGCCGGGTCTCGCGCTGAGCGCACCTCCGGCTGGGTGCTGGCGGCCGCCGGCACCGCCTGCTGCATCTACATCGTGCTGAACGAAGCTGAACTCAGCGAGCAATATGGCTCGCTCTATGGCACCGGCCAGATGGTGATGGCCGTGGTGCTGCTGGGGGTGGTTCTGGAAATGGCGCGCCGGGCCATTGGCTGGCCTTTGCCGCTGGTGGCCGCTCTGGCGCTGGCCTATGGCCTGTGGGGTCAGTATCTGCCAGGCGAATTCGGCCATCCGGGGCTTCCCGCCGCCAGCTTTCTCGGCACGTTGACGGTGGCCGAAGGCGGCGTCTGGGGCAGCCTCACCGGCATCTCGGTGGGCGTGGTGGCGATCTTCGTCATCTTCGGTGCGGTGTTGAATGCCGGCGAGGCTGGCCAGGGCTTCATGAACGTGGCCGCCGCCGCGGCGGGCCGTCTCACCGGCGGGGCGGCCAAAGTGTCCGTGCTTTCCTCAGCCCTCTTCGGCTCCATCTCAGGCTCTGCTTCTGCCAACGTCGCCTCCACCGGCGCGGTCACCCTGCCGGCCATGCGCAAGCTGGGCTATCCCAAGGCGCTGGCCGGGGCGGTGGAGGCGGTGGCCTCGTCGGGCGGGCAGATCATGCCGCCGCTCATGGGGGCGGGGGCTTTTGTGATGGTGGAGCTCACCGGGGTGCCCTACACCTCCATCGTGCTCGCCGCATTGTTGCCGGCCGTTCTCTACTTTGCCGCCGTGTGGGTGGGCATCGATGCCTTTGCCCAGCGCCACGATCTGCCGGCACTGCGCGCTGAAGACCGGCCGGCCCGGCGCGATGTGCTCATCACATCGGCCTTCTTCGCCGTGCCCTTCGCCATCCTTTTGGAGCGTATGTTCCTCGGCGGCTACACCCCGCAATATGCCGCGTGCGTCGCCATTCTGGCGGGCGGTCTCATGTTGCTGCTCGACGCCAGGCTCAGTCTGTCCTGGCCGCGCACGCTCGAGCGCTTTGAGGCGGCGGCCCTTGGCGCCGGGCGCCAGATCGCCACCATCGCCTCCATCATCCTGTGCGCCAGCATCGTGATCGGCGTGCTCGGGCAAACCGGGCTCGGTGTCAAAATCACTTCGCTTATCCTGTCGGCCTCCGGCGGCACCTTGTGGCCCGCCCTGCTGCTCACCGCTGTTGCCTGCCTGGTCTTGGGTATGGAGGTGCCCACAACGGCGGCCTACGTGATCTGCGTTTCGGTCGCCGGGCCCGCTCTGCAGAAGCTCGGGCTGGAGCCGTTGCAGGCCCATCTCTTCGTCTTCTGGTTTGCGCTTCTGTCCACCATCACGCCGCCGGTGTGCGGGGCGGTGTTCATTGCGGCCGGCATGGTTGAGGAAAACTGGCTGAAGGTGGCCGGGCGCGCCATGGCGCTCGGCATCGGGCTCTATCTCATCCCGCTCGGCATGATCGCCAATCCCGATCTGATCCGCCTGGAGACAGGGGCCGCCGCGGCCCTGCTTGCCACGCTCAAGATCGGTGTCGGGCTGGCCGCCATCTCCTTCGGCATCATTGCGCCCAAAGCAGTGTGGCTGCGCGTTGCTCTGGTGGCCGCAGGTTTTGGCGTCTTGTTTTTCGTATTCTGAAAGGGCGGGGCGTTTCATAAGGCTCAAGGCTTGGTATAGTCGTCTTCTTCCCGCCCGCTCCTCCATCTCAAAAGGACCCCGCCATGCCCACTGCACTTATTCAGGGCCGTATTGCCACCGACCACACCGACCGGCTGCGCAGCCTTTTGAGCGACGATTGGCAGGTTCTGGAATGGGATCCGCGCAAACAGGATGTGGCCGCGTTTGCCCCCATGGCAGAACAGGCCGATGTGGTGATCGGCGGCAAGATCCCGCTGGACAAATGGCCGGAAACGCCAAATCTTAAGCTCTTCCAGATCCCCTGGACTGGCTATGATTTCTTCACCACTGACGACATTCCGGCCGGCGTGCCGGTGTGCAACTGTTTTGAGCATGAAAGTTCCATTGCCGAATATGTGCTGCTGGCCATGCTGGAATGGCAGATCGGTCTGCGCCGCATGGACAAGGGCTTCCGCAGCGAAGGCTGGGGCGGCCGCGGCCCGGGCGAGAGCCTGATCCACGGCGAGGTTCTGGGCCGCACCGTGGGCATCGTCGGCTACGGCCATATCGGCGCAGAGGTCGCCAAGCGCGCCAAGGGTTTCGACATGCGCATCATCGGCGTGCGCCGCAGCCAGCAGCCTACGCCGGAGCATCTGGACTGGCTGGGCGGCACGGACCGGCTGGACGACCTGGTGGCACAAAGCGATTTCGTGGTCATCGCTTGCGACCTCAATGACGAAACCCGTGGGCTCATTGATGCGGGCCGTCTGGCCAAAATGAAGCCTGACGGGGTCATCATCAACGTCTCGCGCGGTGCGGTCATTGAGGAAAAGGCGCTCTATGAGGCGCTGGAGCAAAAGCGCATCGGCGGGGCGGTGATCGACGTTTGGTACAATTACATCAAGCCGGGCGAGCCAGAGCCTTGGCCGGCCAACTATCCGTTTGAGAAGCTGGATAACCTCATCGCCTCTGCCCATGAATGCGGCTGGACCTTAGAGCAGGTGGCGCGGCGCTGGGCCTTCGTTGTCTCCAACATCGAGCGTGCGGTGCGCGGCGAAGAGGTTAAGAACCAGGTGTTCACCGGCACCCAGTAACCAAGAAGGACACTCCATGCCTGTATATGAATTGCGCACCTACACACTCTACGTCGGCAAGCTGGCCGAGGCCGTGAAGCTCTACCAGGAGCTCGCCTGGCCGGCGCTCCAGGCCGGCGGCTTCGATGCCAAGCTGATCGGCTATTTCACCTCGGACGTGGGGACGCTGAACAGCCTGGTGCATTTGTGGAAGTTCGACGATGACGCCGACCGCCGGGACCATTGGGGCCGGCTGTTTCAGGACGATGCCTTCATGAACTTCGCCGGCAAGTTCCGCCCGTTGGTAATTGAGCAGAAGAACCAGCTCCTGCTGCAGGCGCCCTGGGGCCCGCATCCTTGAGCTGACAATCCGGCATCAAGGGGCGACGTTCTGATCTGGCAGACACAGTCAACCTTTTTCAAAGCCAGGCAGTTGATGCATTTCGATCGATCGAGCGCACTTTTCTGCTCCCGCACCTATTGCTCATTTCGGTCGCGGGTGTCCTGGATAAACTGTTGCTGCACGAGAAAGTTGAGGTCCTTGCGCGCCTTCCGCTTTGCACGTTGACCGGCGCTGAGAGCGGCCGTCTTTTGGGTTTTCTTCGGAGGCGTCGAGAATGCAAGCTCGACCTTGTGCTTGTCCGTGCGGCTGGCCGATAGCTTTCCGTCTGCTTGAGTCAGATGAAACTTGTCGGTCACTGGTGCGAGTGTAACCTTCGGCGAGACCGAACCCGAGTATGTCGTCGTATAGGTCAATTCATCTGAAAACTTATCAACGCCAACGGACGAGGCACCCGGGGCTTTGCTCCTCAGATCGTCGTTTAGATTGATGAAAGTGCGAACAAGCTCTTCCATCCCGATTTTTCCTGCTATCGGGTAGTCCCAATTCTTGGTCTCCTGGCTGCTCAGTGCACACTTTTGATCATTAAGCTTGATGAACAGCTCTTCAAATGTGTCTTGTGCTTGCACTGTTCTAACGTTGTTCCGCTTGCGCGCGTGTCCTCCACCGAGTCCCAGAGTGAACGTTCCCTGGGGCACAGGCACCGCAAAGGCAAGATTGAGCATTTCATCGTTGTCTTCGGTGATCGTGAAATCGAAATTGTAGGCCAAGGCATATTCGCGATATCGATTGAATGCAGCACGTGCTTTTCGATGAGTTTCTGTTCGCACGCGCCTCTTAAACTCGGAGTACTTAATTCTTTCCTCTTCAATATCCTTTGCTAAGTCCAACGTCTTTTGATGCTTATATTTCTTTCCGATTGCTTTGAATTCATCGGCAACAACAATTTCAATAGCACGCCTTGTTTCGCATCTAATGCTGTTGACTATGCCTTGTGTCGCTTTTCGTATAACATCTCGTGGAATTGGATGATGCGAGCAGTTTGCCAAAATTGGTGTAACCAATATTGCTGCAAATAAATATGATTTATGTTTCATTTTCCCTCACCTTTTAAGATCAGGAAAATATATAAAAGGTATTGTTTCGTATTATGCAAACATAATTTTATTTTTATTTTAAGATAACATTGTTCAACAGTATTCTAATCAAGCCGCACAGACTGCGAGGTCTGGCCCAGTGGCACCTCGGGAAGGGGCACTCATTAACTAGGCATCGCCGCTCTTGTAGGGACTAAGCAGCGCATAGACCGTCCTGTTCACCGGCGCCTCAAGGCCGGCGACCTGGGAGAGCCGGTCCACGGCCCCGGAGATCCAGTCGATCTCAAGCGGCCGGCCGTGCTCCAGGTCAATCGCGGTTGAGGCCCGCATCTTGGGGGGCAGGTTCTGCGCCGCCGACCAGATGTCCGCTTCAATCGTATCAGGCAACGCAACCCCGCGCGCCCGGCCCAATGCGGCCGTCTCCGTCAGTATGGCTTGAAAGAGGTCTGCCAGATGGCGGTTGCCGGTAATGTCGCTGATGGTGCAGCGGGCCGCCGCGGTGACCCCTGAAACCGCCGAGAACAGAACGAACTTGGTCCATAGATCGCGAACGATGTCGTCCGTCGCAGGCGATGAGGAGCCGGCCTCGTTGATGGCCGCACGCAACGCCTCAATGCGCGCCGACGGCCGGCTGTCACGCTCTGCAACGATGAACCTGTTGAACTCGCCGGTCTGCTTGATGAGGCCGGGCTCTGCAATGGTCGTGGACACTTGCGCAACGCCGTTGCCCACATTCTTTTCCGGAAGAATGCCGGCAAGCATGTCGGAGGCCTCAACCCCGTTCAAAAAGGGCACCACAATGGTCTCATCACCGATCATGGGCAAACAGGCCTTTGCCGCCGTCTTGAGGGCATCGCCTTTGACGCCGAAGATAACCACATCAACTTCGCCCACATCGGCCGGATTGTCCGTGGCGATCCGCGGCGTGATCATGTGGCGTCCGTCATAGCCCTCCAAGACGAGGCCGTTCTGTTTGATGGCGTCAAGATGCGCGCCGCGCGCAATGGTGGCGACATCGTGCCCGATCTCGCTCAAGCGCACCGCCAGATATCCCCCGATGCCCCCGGTGGCCATAGTTGCAATTTTCATTCTCATCTTCCGTTTGTTGAGGCCCGAAGGGCGGATCATAGACGCCATTGCGCCTTCTCAGTCAAAATTCAGATTTTTTTCAGCTTTTCCTCAAGTTTGGCCCCCTCGGGTTTTGCTATTCGCCAGGCTGCTCGACACGTTTGAAGGATCTGCACCATGTACGACAAGGCCAGCAGGCTGGTCCTAAAGGTCCTGGCCCATGCGGACCGGCCGATGACCACGGCCGAACTCAAAGAAACAGTGCGCCTTAGAGTGACTGTGGGCGATATCTATAGCGTGCTCTTCCCGTTGCAGTATCAAGGCTTGCTGGAGTGCAGCGAAACCTGCCCTTGGACCTGGACGGCCAAAAAAAGGCAGGCGGCGCCCTCTAAAGCAGCACGGTGCCTTCGATCAGAAGGTTGGTTTGACCGCCCACCAGGATCGCGCCGTTGCCGGTGCGGATATGCACCCGGCCCAGGCGCCCGATCTGCGTGCCCTGCGCCATCACCAAGCTGCTCTCAAGACGGCCTTGCCCGGCCATCCACCGGGCAAGCGCGGCGTTCAACGAGCCGGTGATGGGATCCTCCTTCATGCCGCTGGACGGAGCCAGCATGCGCACTTCATAGTCGCATTCAGCTCCGGGCGCGTGGGGCCCGATCAGTCCGATCGGTTTGAACTCAGGCCATCTGACCTTGCCGGCATCCACGGCCAGAACATCAGCGGCGCTTTCAAGCTCAAGCACTTGCCACACCGGACCATTGTCCAGCCGCGCGGTTTGAACCACCTTGGCGCTGGGCACATCCAGCGCGGTGCAGATGGCGTGGAAATCCTCATCCGGCAAGGGCTCAAAGTCGGTGGGCGGCGCCTCAAAGGCGGGGATCGCGCCCTCCGTATGGATCGGCACCAGTCCCACCGCGCATTCTTGCATCACCACGCCCTGGCGTTTAGGCGCCCCGCCGGCGTGGGGCCAGGAAAAGCAGCTTCCTAGCGTGGGGTGGCCTGCGAACAGCATTTCGCGAACCGTGGTGAAGATGCGCACCCTGTAGTCGGCCTCTGGATCGGTCGGGGGCAACAGGAAGGTTGTTTCGGCAAGATTGGTCCAGGCCGCAAACTCCTGCATCTGGGCCTCGGTGAGGCCGTCACCGTCCAGCACCACGGCAAGCCCGTTGCCTTTGGTGGGCTCTGCGCTGAACACATCGCACTGAATGAAGCGCCTTTGTCGGGGCATGGAAACTCCTCTTTGCGTCCTTCGGGGGATCTTTCGCGGCCGGGCTCTATTCGCCCTCCGCCACGGGCCAGCGCACCACCGCCCCCCAGAGGTCTTCTTCGGCGATCAGGTCTTCTGTGACACATTTGCCGCGTACGGATATGCCGGCCTCGTGCACGGTTTCGCTGGTCCCCGACACCAGCGGGTGCCACCAGGAGAGGTCGCGCCCCTCCGCCACCTTGCGGTAGGCGCAACTGGGCGGCAGCCAGCTCATCTCGCTCAAGGTATCGGGCGTGAGCTCCTTGCAGTCGGGGATGTTCTTGGTGCGGTTTGGATAATCCGTGCAGCGGCAGCTCTTGGTGTCCAGATAGGCGCAAGACGCCATGGTGTAGTGCACCTCCTCGGTGTCCTCATCCTCCAGCTTCACCAAACAGCAGCGCCCGCAGCCGTCGCACAGGCTCTCCCATTCCGCCCGGCTCATCTGGCTGAGGGACTTGCTCTTCCAAAAAGGTATATCGGGATCACCCAAAATATGCGCTCCAGGGGGTGTGTCTTCTTGCCCACACACTATTGTGAGAACAGTGCGGCAGGTTTAAGTATTGGTGTGAAATTTGCAATATATAGCGTAAATTGGGTACACAGGGCGCAGCAGACCGCTAGGCTTTCATCCGCGGTCGCGTGAAGCAGCCCCTTACAGGCCCGAAACGCAAGGTTTAACCCAGGAGCGCATCGGTGGCGAAACTCAAACCGCAAGGTCCCATATTTCGCTTCTTCACGAACTTGGATTCGATCATCTCATCGTCCTTGTTCGAGGCGTCTGATTGGACGAAGCGCAATTACAGCGCCTATTCGGCCTGGATGACGCGCTGGCGCATATGGGGCATCAAGCGCTTTTTCGTGGACATCTGCTCCGATGCCGCCACGCTCGGCCTGATCATCGCGATCGGTGTGGCCTATTACGCCCTGCCGCCGTTCTCCGGCGAGGGCGACATCTGGAACCGGGGCCGGCAGTATGCCATCACGTTCACTGACAAGAACGGCGAGGTCATCGGCCTGCGCGGCGTGCGCCAGGACGACGCCATTCCGCTGGATGAAATCCCCAAATACATGATCAACGCGCTGCTCGCCACCGAGGACAGCCGGTTCTACTACCATTTCGGCGTCGACCCTCAAGGCACATTGCGCGCGGCCATCGCCAACGCCCAGGCTGCCGGGGTGGTGCAGGGCGGCTCCAGCCTCACCCAGCAGTTGGCCAAGAACCTGTTCTTGTCGCCGGAACGCTCGCTCAGGCGGAAAATTCACGAGGCCTTCCTGGCCTTGTGGATCGAGGCGCGGCTCAGCAAGGACGAGATCTTAAAGCTCTATCTCGACCGCTCCTACATGGGCGGCGGCACCTATGGCGTGGAAGCGGCGGCGCAGTTCTATTTCGGCAAATCGATCCGCGATGTGAACCTGCCGGAGGCGGCCATGCTGGCCGGCCTCTTTAAGGCGCCGAGTAAGTTTGCGCCCCATGTGAACCTGGAAGCGGCCCGGGCCCGGGCCAATGTGGTGCTCTACCGCATGCTCGACACCGGCTTCATCAGCCAGGGCGAGCTGTTCGCCGCGCGCCGCGAGCCGGCCAACGTGGCCACGGCGCCCGGCTATTACAGCCCGGACTATTTCCTCGATTGGGCCTATGAGGAAACCCTCGCCACGTTGAAGGAGCAGGGCCTTTCCAGCGAATATGTGATCGAGGTGCAGACCACCATCGACCAAGGCCTGCAGCGCCACGCCCAGGAAACCGTCAACAAGATGCTCGACACCCACGGCAAAGCCAAAAGGGTGAAGCAGGCCGCCCTTGTGACCATGACTCCGGAAGGGGCGGTGGTGGCGATTGTGGGCGGGCGCGACTATGAGAACAGCCAGTTCAACCGGGCCACCGAGGCCTTGCGCCAGCCCGGCTCGTCGTTCAAGCCGTTCGTCTATCTGGCAGCGCTGCGCTCCGGCATGCGGCCCACCACCCAGGTTGTGGATGCGCCGATCAGCATTCGCGGCTGGTCGCCGAAAAATTACAACCGGCGCTACCGCGGCCGGGTCTCCATGACGGTCGCCTTGCAGAAGTCGATCAACACGGTACCGGTCCACATCGCCCAGAAAATTGGCCGCAAATCGATCATCGAGTCGGCGCGGCTTGTGGGCCTTGACTCCGAACTCAGATCGAACCCGTCCATGCCGCTGGGCACAAACGAGGTTACGGTGCTGGACGTCACCGGCGCCTATGCCACCTTTGCCAATGGCGGGCGCCTGACCAAACCCCATGCGGTTTTGGAGATCCGCCGGCCGAACGGTGATCTGCTCTACAGCCGCTCCAACAATGAACGCGACACAAAGCAGGTGGTGAGCCCGGGCAAGATTGCCGATCTCAACTACATGCTCAACCAAGTGGTCCTGGGCGGCACCGGGCGGCGCGCCCAACTGGGCTTCACGCCCCAGGCCGGGAAAACCGGGACCACCCAAGGCTATCGCGATGCCTGGTTCATCGGTTTCACCGCGCACTATGCCACCGGCGTCTGGTACGGCAATGACGACTTCACGCCCACCAACCGGCTGACCGGCGGCAACCTGCCGGCCATGACCTGGAAAGAGGTGATGAGCAAGGCCCTGGAAACGCAAGTTGCCCAGGCCCTTCCCGGCGTTCCGCTCGACGGCCGCTATGCCCGCTTTACCGGCAACAATGACGTGCAAATTCCGATTGCTTCGGTCTCGGCAGAGCAGAACGAGGGCGGTGAGGTGACCATTGTGTCGGCACCGAAACGCAAGCAGGGCGGCGTGGCCAAGGCGGTGCGCAATATCTTCAACCTGTTCGACAGAAACGGGCGCAAGAACCGAGTGCGCCAGGTGCGGACGGTCACTGTGGAAACCCGCAAGAAGAGGCGCGAACTGCGCATACAGCGGCGCAAGCAGCGCGCGCGTGCGCAACAGCAACTGCGCAACGACAGCCGTCGTTAGGGTCAATTTGTAAGTGGCGTTATGACTCCTTTTATCCGGATCACAATTTTCGCCCTGGTCGGCTGCGCGATCGGCTATTTCTCGGCCCATTACGTGATTTCCGGCCAGCTTGGCGACCTGACCATTGAAAACGGCTCATGGAAGCTTTGGAAGAAGGCCGGCCACCCGGATGCCGATCCCTACACCAAGGCGCACTTTTCCCTGCGCCGGGAGTTGCCGCTCAGCAGCTTTGAACAAATGACCTTCAGCGCCGACACCGACTTTAACGGCGGGCCTTTGAGTTCGGTCTGCAGCTACACCCTGGCAAGCGCGCCGCTGCCGGCGCGGGCCTGGGGTCTGTCCGTTCAGCCGCGCGGAAGTGACGCCCCACTCACGCTCATCTCCAAACGCACGTCGTTCAATGCAAACAATGTGGTGCGCGATTCCCAAGGCAATTTCCAACTTGTCTTGTCCGACAGCGCCCGGCCGGGCAATTGGTTGCCGCTGCCGGCAAACGGCGCTGAATTCAACTTGGTGCTGACGCTGATCAATGCCGACCGGAAAGTTATTGAAGATCCCAGTTCCCTGAAACTGCCGGACATTCGCCTGGAGAGCTGCAGATGAGGCGGTTCTTGTTCTGGAGCATGGCCATCGTGCTGCTGGCCGCGGCGGCTCACATTGTGACCTCGGTGTTCTTTCCCAGGCTTGAGCGCGAAGACACCGTAGCTGCGCTGATGGCGATATCGAAACCGAACACGCTGATGGTTCTGGAAGATCAGGCCAAGGTGAAAGAGGTGCTGCGCGGCGTGCCCACCGACATGGCCTTTGCGGTCTGTCCTTATGACATCAGCGAGAGGCCGATCTCCATTTCCGCCCCGTTGCCGGACACGTATTGGGCGGTGAGCATTTTCGAGCCGAGCGGGCGCAACATCTACACCCTCAACGACACCCAGGTGGGGACGAACAATTTTGCAGCCGTGATTATCCAGGGCGAGGCCAAGACCGCCGCTGAGGAGGACACTTCAAAACGCGAGGGCGGCGGCATCGTCATTCACACCAACGAGCCGCAGGGCGTGGTGGTCATCCGCGCCTTCGTGCCGGATCTCGCCTCGCGCAAGCGTGCCCACGCTCTGCTGGCTGAAACCGAATGCGCCCCGGCGCTGGCAACGGCGACGGCGGGTTAGTCGGCAATGCCATTTTCACCGATCAAGCTCATCGCACTGCTTCTGGCAGCGCTCGCTTTCGCCTTTACCCCGTCTGGGACGAGCGCCGAAGGCTGGGGGACATCCTACGATGAACTGTTCGAAGAGGCCGGCGCATCGGTCAAGCGCTACAAGACGAAAGACGGCACCGAGGTCCGTGAGTTCATCTCGAAAGGCGGCGTGCAGATCAGGCAGGAAAGAAAGAGTGGCGATATCCAGACCATGACCACCGATTTGCAGCATGGTCCCGTCTTTTGTTTTTGGGTGATTGCAGTCAGCGTTCACGCCGTGCTGGAAACTTGCGAGGAGGCCATCCGGCCCGCACTTGCCAAGCGCCTGGATGTGACGATTGATAAACTGAACCGGTTCATTGCGGCCAATGCGTGGGAAAGACAACGCTCGCCAACATGAAATCTGCCGTTGATGGCCGCGTGCAGCGGTTTCGTCAAAGCCAGGCTGCGCCGGGTACAGGCCGTATTAGCTGCGCAAAACGCGGGCAGCGCACGTTGGCGTTTGCCAACCAATACTTGGCCGACATGGCAAAGAAGGCTGTCGCGGAATATGAAGCCGGAATTGACAATCTTCTGTCGGTGCCGCGTCTGCCGGCGATGAACCCATGTTTGTGACCTGAACACTGGGGCCCGCGAAGGCCGCACTCAAAGGGTGAAGACCCGTTCCGCGTTGGCGCCCAGGAACAGCCTGGCCGCTTCCTCCCCAAGCCCAAGAGCATCGAGGCCTTCCAGCGCTTTGGCCGCCGTGATCATCGGATAATTGGTGCCGAACATGACCTTCGTGCGCCCGTGGCCTTTCATGTAGTGCACCAGTTCGGCCGGGTAGCGTTTGGTGGTGTAGGCGGAAGTGTCGATATAGATATTCTCATATTTGGTCGCGACCGCGATCATCTCTTGCGTCCACGGATAGCCGATATGGCCGGCGACAATCACCAGTTCGGGAAAATCCAGCGCCACCTCATCAAGGTAAGGGATTGGCCGGCCTGTTTCTGAGGGCCGCAAGGGGCCGGTATGGCCAACCTGAGTGCAGAACGGGATGCCCAATTCAATGCACTCTGCATAGAGCGGATAGTAACGCCGGTCGTTCGGCGGCAGCCCCCACAGCCACGGCACCACCCTTAAGGCTTTGAAATTCAGCTGCTTGACGGCTCTGCGCAATTCCCGCACCGCCTCCATCGGCTTGGCAATGTTGGCGCTTGCAATGCCGAAAACCCGCCCGGGATGCGCGTCGGCCAGGGCCGCCACTTCCTCGTGCGAGATGTGCCAGCCATCAGGCCCGCACCATGCCGCCGCAAGGCCTATGGAGACGCCAGCCTGATCCATTGCCGAAAGGGTTGCCTCGGGCGTAATCGTTTGGGGCGATTGGGTTTTCGCTGTCCAGCGGCGCAGGGAAGCAAACATTTCGTGCGCCCAAAAGCGCTCTGACGGGTGCTGCATCCAAACATCGATGATTTTGCTCATTTTGCCCGTCTCCTGTTTAGACTGCGGGGCTCAGCCGTCGGCTCGATGCTCCGCGTGCGGGTAGTCTTTTGGGGGAGCGCCCAAGGTATTCAAATGCTGCAGCAAGGACGCCTGCACCTCCACAAAGGTGGTTGATGTATAGGGCACATTATGCGCCTCACAGACCTCTCTGACGATAGGGCTGATTTTTTTCAGCAAGCGGGCATTGAAGGTCGGAAACAGGTGGTGCTCGATATGGAAATTGAAGAAGCCGTAGTGAAACTCAACGAAACGCGTCAGCCAGTTCGTTGGATACCAGTTGTTGGAGGTTCGAACCTGTATCTCAGCCCAGGACATTTTGCGCTGGTAGCGGCTGATATCGTCGCTGCTCTCAAAAGCCTTATGTGTGTCTTCATGGTCGTTGAACAACAAGATGAAGGCCGTCTGCGAGAATGCGACCGAGTAGAGAACAAACAGCATGAGGGCGGTCCAGACATCGTGGAGGTAGGCGCAATAGGCGATCTGGCCGAGCAGAACGATCCTGGTGAGCCCGTGCGCCACGATTTCATAAGTGTGCCGAATGCTGTTTCTGTTCACGAAGAGCCAGTACGTCGTGGAAAAGAACTTGAACAGAAGATAGGGCGACACGGTCAGCCAGAAATAGATGCTCTGATACTTGTGATAGCGCTTGTGCGCTTCAAATCCGTGCAGGCGCGTGCCGATATAGCCATAGAGATTCGTCTGATGATCGATAGACGAATGCGGCTGATTATGATGCGTGTCATGGGTGATCTGCCATTCCAAGGCTGAGAGTCCGCTCAAGTCAAAAAAGTGCATCGCCACCGCGTTCAAGCCGCGTGAGCGCGTGAACCCGTGGTGTGTCGCCATATGGGCAACATGCGCGTTGGCGCAGATCATATGGATGCCCAGCACAACGGGCGCGATCAGCGAGGCTTCCACCCAGGTGAAGTATGACAGGATGAGGTAGATCGCGAAATAGTAGACAATGTAGGCCAACCCTTCAAAACGCGAGTAGTGCATTTGGTGGCCGTTTTCCCTGAGGTGGGTCGCCACCCTTGTTTTAAGGTCAATCCAGAACGCGTCAAGGTGGGTGTCTTTGTAGATGACGCGGTCAAGGTATTGGTCTTCGCTGAACTTGTGCAACCTGTCGGTGGCAAGATCGATCAGGCCAATGCGCTTGATCCTGTTCTTCTCCAGAAAGCTGTCGCTCTGAATAAGCGTTTCCACATTGGTCAGCGCATGGGCGGATGAAAACAGACCGCCACATTCGGTGCCGAGGTGCCCCCTGAACGTGTCCCCGCAGGGATGGTTCTCAATGAAATCCGTAATGTCGTAGACAATGCCATTGATGGAGATCCACGCGTCTGTGTAAAGGGCGTGTTTCTTTAATTCACGATAGGTGATGCGTCGGTCATTGTGATTAAAATTGCTCATTATTTCATTAGTATAGAAAATAGATATTCTTATTTGGAGAATATCTCTAATAAATAAATATAGTCAAAATATTTTTGCGATTTCTATTTTGATCAGATTTGCAGCGAGGGGCCGATCATCCTGAGCGCGCGGTCCAGCGCGGCACAAGCACGCCGGGTCTGCGCGCCCAGCCTGATCAGGGCGGGAACCTGCCAGGGGTGCCGCGCCAAGGAGCTCAGAAGCCCGATTGCAGAAAGCCGGCCGCCATCCCCCATCGCGCTGGCCGCAGGAGGCAGCGCCGTCTCCGCTTCATCCGACACCGCGCGAACGGCCGCGAAGCGCAGGCCGCTCTCGTTCGCCGCCGCTGCGATTGCTGCACTTTCCATGTCAGCGGCAATGGCTCCGCTCTGGCGCCGTGCGGCCTGCTTGGCCGCAACGGTTGTGAGCAACCCTGCACCGGCCAGCAGCGCCCCGCCTGCGATCTCGGGTCCATCACCCGCACATGCGAGCATCCTCTCGCGCCAGGCCGCATCCACCGGCCAGCTCTGACCTGAGCCGTCCAGCACCGTTTCAGGCACCACCAGCGTGCCCGCCTTCAGCGCCGGGTCGAGCCCGCCGGCAACACCGAAGCTCACCAGGCCCTGCACCCCGAGCGCGGCCAGTTCTTCAGCCGCGGCGCGGGCGCCGCCGCCGCCCATGCCGATGCAGCGCACCTCAGGGGCATCCGCCTCCCAATTCATCTCATGTGAAAGTTTGGACACCAGCTTGGTCTCGAAAGCCAGTCCGGTGATGATGCCGATGCGCCCCGTCATTGCCCCTCACGCGCCCCCGCCAGATCTAGAGCCTTTCATGATCATATTGAAAGCCTCTAGGCGCGCCAGGCGGGCAGGCCTACATGCCCCACCTGACTTTGCCGGAATTGGTCCGCTTCAGATTGCGGTAGCGGGCCAGCGCCCAGGTTGGGAAAAATGCGCTGTAGCCATGATAACGCAGATAAAACACGCGCGGGAAGCCCACTGCGGTGAACCAGGGTTCCTCCCAGCGTCCGCCTTCGCGCGGGTGATCCTTCAAATAGCTGATGCCGCGCGCCACGGCCGGATGATTGGTCTCGCCGGCGGCCATCAAGCCCAGCACCGCCCATGAGGTTTGCGACGGTGTGCTGGCCTTGGCTTCCGAGCGCCGTTCTTGCCAGTAGGTGGCGCCGTCCTCGCCCCAGCCGCCATCCTTGCGCTGGTGGGCCAGGAGCCATTTCACCGCCTTCTGGACATAGGGGGCCTGCATGTCTTCGCCGGCCGCGTTCAGAGCGCACAAGACAGACCAGGTTCCGTAAACATAATTGGTGCCCCAGCGCCCGAACCACGAGCCGTCTTCTTCCTGCTCAACCTTCAAGAAGGTGACGGAGCGCTGGATCACCGGGTGATCGATCTCGAGCCCCACCTGGGCGAGAAACGACAGGCACCGCGCCGTCACATCGGCGGTGGGCGGATCCAAAAGCGCGCCGTGGTCGGCAAACGGGATGGAGTTCAGGAAATCGGCATTATTGTCGATGTCGAAAGCACCCCAGCCGCCATTGCTGCTCTGCATGCCTTCGATCCAGCTCACCGCCCGGCTGATCTGCTTGGCATAGCGTTGCGGGTCGGCGCGGTGCAGCAACATGCCCACTACGGCGGTGTCATCCACATCGGGGTAATGGTCATTGCGGAATTGGAAGGCCCATCCACCGGGCTCAACGTCAGGCGCGTTAACCGCCCAGTCGCCCTTAACGTCCGTGACCTGCAGTTCAGCGAGCCAGTCACAGGCTGAGATCAGGGCCTTCGGATCGTCCCCATGCTGGTCTGCCTCAGCCAGGGCGTGCGCGGCGAGCGCGGTGTCCCACACCGGAGACTTGCATGGCTCGCAATAGCGCTGCTTGGCGCCGGTGGTCTCAGACACCGTGGCTTCGGTCAGCAGATTCTTGGTCGATGCCCGCGCGATCTTATATTCTTCGCTTTCCGGGTCCACGCCCAGGGCATGAAAAGCCATCACCGTGCTTGCCATGGCCGGGAAAATGGCGCCCAGGCCATCAATGCCGTTTAGCCGCGGTTTGATGAAATCCAATGCCGCCTGAATGGCCCGTGCCCGGCGGCCCTTGGGAAAGTAGGGCTCAACCACCTGCAGCACTTTGTCGAGCCTTAAGAAGAACTCACCCCATTTGGTTCCGGTGGGGTTGATATGCCATTTCTTGATCACGTTGGGCGCGGTGCAGAAAAGCTCCTGGCAGTCCACCCCATTGGGATTTGCCGCCTTGGGCTTCAGCGCCGCCACGATCACCAGCGGCGCGATTACTGTGCGCGACCAGTATGAGAACTTCCACATGTTCACCGGGAACCAGCGCGGCATCAGCATCAGCTCTGCCGGCATGGCCGGTACGGCGCGCCACGGCACCTGGCCGAAGAGGGCAAGCGCATAGCGGCAAAACACGTTGGCGGTCTCCGCCCCGCCATGATGCAGAATGGCTTCGCGCGCACGCATCATGTGGGCCGCCTCAGGATCGTCCCCCACCAGTTTCAGCGCGTAATAGGCTTTCACCGACGCTGAGATGTTGAAGTCGCCATCATAGAACAACGGCCAGCCGCCATGCCGGTCAGATTGCAGGCTGCGCAGATATTCTGCCAGTTCGGCCTCAACATCCGGCTCCAGCTCTCCCAGAAAGTGGTTGAGAAAGATATATTCGGACGGAATGGTCGCGTCCGCTTCCAGCTCAAAGACGATGTGACCATCGGTGTGCTGCAGGTCTTTCAGCGTGCCGGCCGTTTCGGCCACAATGTGATCCAGCTCATGCGGAGACGGCGCCGCCAAGTTCTCATTGGCAGGTTCGCGCGCCACTTCCGACACGGAGGGAACATCACCCGTTCCGCTGGGTTTGTAAGCTGAGGTCATGAGCCGTCCCGAAACACTACCGATGATTGCGCCGCAGTTGGCGCCTTTGTCAACGATTACGATAGAAAACTTGATCACCTTCTAGAGATAGATTGTGACCATCTGCTGGCATTCGGGATAAATCGGGATGGCACCTTCAGGGCTTCGCCAGCCGGTCGAGGCCATCGGCCAGGGCCTGATCCAAAATGCTCAGGCCCCGCTCCAGCTCGTCCTCGGAGACGGTGAGCGGCGGCGCAATGCGCCAGACCGAGGCGCGCTCCGGGCGCCGGCGGATGTTCATGGAGAGGCCCAGTTCAAAACACCGTTGGGTGGTGACGGAGCCCAGTTCATGGTGCGGCGTGCGGCATTCCCGGTCCTTCACCAGTTCCACGCCCAAGAGCAGGCCATCGCCGCGCACGTCACCGATTGCCTCATATTTTTGTTGCAGGCTTTCCAGGCCCCGGCGCAGATGGGCGCCGCGCTCCGTGGCGCGTGCTATCAGATTTTCCTGTTCGATGGTTTGCAAAACCGCCAAACCGGCCGCCGCCGGCATGGGGTCTGACACATGGCTGGTATAGTAGGTAAACCCGGCCCTATGGGCCTTTTCCTCAATCTCATCGGAGGTCAGGGTGGCCGCCAGCGGAATGCCGCCGCCCAGGGTTTTCGACACGGCCATGATATCGGGCACCACACCCCATTTGGTCGCCGCAAACTTTGCGCCCAGGCGACCGAAAGCGGTTTGTGCCTCGTCGAACACCAACAGCATGCCGCGCTCATCGCAGGCATTGCGCAAGGCCTCCAAATAGCCCTCAGGCGGCATGATGATGCCTCCGGCAGAGATCACCGGCTCGGCGATCAGGGCCGCGGGCGCCCCGTCAGAGGCCATGTCGAACATCTTCAAGCCCACCCTCAGGCAGGTGAGATCGCATTTGTCGCGGCAATGCTGGATGGGGCAGCGGTAGGCATTGGGTTCGGGCAGCACATGGTTGCCCGGCACCTTGGGGCCATAGCCGCGCCGGTCGCTGGCAAATGAAGCGGCGGCCGAGGCTCCGGTCGTGCCATGCCAGGAGCCGCCGAGAGCGATCACCTCGTAGCCGCCGGTGGCGAGCTTGGCCATGCGCAAGGCTGCTTCGTTGGATTCGCTGCCCGTGTTCACAAACAAGGATTTGCGCAAAGGCGCCGGCAGCCAGTCTTCCAGCTTCTGGGCAAGCTTCACCACGGGCTCCGGCACCATGCCGGAGAACATGTGCAGCGCGTTCTCACAGCTTTCACTGATGGCCTTCACGATGGCCGGATGGTTGTGGCCGATGGTGGAGCACATCTGGCCGGAGGTGAAATCCAGGATCTCCCGGCCTTCATCATCGGTTACGATCGTGCCCTTGGCGCTGCGAAAGAGGCTTGGGAAGGTGTCTCCGCCATAGCGGACCATCAGGTCTTTGGCGGCGCTGCGCAGAGTTGGATCCATGACAGTTACTTCCTTAAGGCAATGGCGTGCGCTCAACAACCGCCATTGCGGGCAAGAGGGCCCTACCTGTTCACAATGGACTTGGCTGAAAATTGGGCCAGCTCGCCGCGCCAGATCTGACGGCTGAAGCAAAACGGCACACCGGCCTCATCGCGCACAAGATGCTCCAGTTCTATGCCGGCCTGGTGAGGTGCAAGCCCCAGCAGGCCGGCTTCGTCCGGCTGAAGCGCGCGCATGCGGATGCTGATGTCGGCGCCGTGGCCAAGCGGGCTGTAACGCTGATCGGTAAGCGGTTCGGCACCGCCGAGCAGGCGGGCAGCGCGTTCAATGACCACATGTTCGGTCTCAAGGAAGGTGGCGTGGCCCTGGTTGCGAAAGAGCCGGGCAGTCTTGATCAGCGCATCTCCGGTGTCGACCGACAGGATACCGGCCAGTTGAGCGTCGGCGCGGATCTTCGCGCTGTGGACCGGCTCTATCTCCACATGGTGTCCTTCCGCCTCGGCGTCCGTGATGAAGTTCGCCATGCTGCTCACGTTGTAGTTCAGCCGCCGGGGGGAAACGAACCGCCCTTTGCGGTCCTCGCTGTAGACCAATCCTTCAGCTTCAATGGCCTCCAGGGCGCGGCGGGCGGTCATGCGGCTAACCCCGTGGCGCTCGGCGACCGTGCGTTCAGAGGGCAGGGCGGCATGCTCCGGCAACCTGCCGGTGACGATTTCATCCCTCAAATGATTGACGATTTGCCTGAACCGCGGCGCGCTCGCGCTTGAGGCATTCTGAGGTGACTGTTGAGGCATGGCGCCGCTGCTCCGTTTTTTGTTGGCCTAGCATGGTTTTTGGTATATACCAAGAAATTGTTGGTATATACCAGACGGGTTGCGAGCCTGAGGAACAAACATGAACGCACTTACACAAGATCAGAAGGATCGGTTTTGGCGCGAGGGCGTGTTGCTGGTCGAAGATGCGGTAACCCTGGAAGAACTGGAGCGTTTGCGCGAGGTGTTTGCAGGCTGGGTGGAGGAGAGCCGCGCCCAAGATACCGACTATGGCGACACCCTGGATGGCCGCGCCCGCTTCGATCTGGAGCCGGGACACAGCGCCGAGCGCCCGGCCCTGCGCCGGGTGCAGTCGCCGGAGGAGGTTTCAGAGGTTTATGCCCATGTGATGCGCAACGCCCGCACGGTTGACTTCGTTGCCGACCTGATCGGCCCTGCCATTAAGTTTCACCACGGCAAGGTCAACTCAAAGCTGCCGGGGGCGGCAACCAAGGTGAAGTTCCATCAGGACTTCCCGTTCCAGCCCATGACCAATGACGACATGATCACCGCTCTGTTGTTTGTCGACGACGTGACCTTGCAGAACGGTCCGCTGGAAGTGGTGCCCGGAACCCATAAGGGTCCGCTCTACAGCCTTTGGCACGATGGGGTGTTCACAGGTGCCGTGGACGACCAGGTTGTCCAGGAGCATGAGGACCGGATCATCAAGTGCACCGGCAAGGCCGGCTCGGTTTGTCTGATGCATGCCAGCCTGCTGCATGGCTCGGCCCCCAACCTCTCCGATATGCCGCGCACCCTCTACATCACCACCTACTATGCCGAAGACGGGATCGAGCTCAGCCAGAACCATCTGCCCAGCACGCTGACCCACGAACTGGTGCGCGGCGCGCCGTCCGGCCGGGTGCGGTGTTCGTCCTATGAGATGCAGATCCCCGAAATGCCGAAGGACACCTCATTTTTCGCCCAGCAGGCGGCGGGGGATGCTTAGGGCATTTGAATTGACCAAATATTCTTGTGAATACTTTATCCCGCCGGTCTCGTTTGGATTGAATAGTTTGCCAGCGCTCCATGTGTAGTGGTGCAGATTTTTGATTTGATTTCAAAATTTGCGCACAATTATGCGCAAGCGTGATAAACTTCGAGAAATCTCCGCCTCGTTTGTTTCCGGTGTGCTTAGCCCGGTCCGGTGAACATTTGCACCCGTGAAATGAGCTGCAAGATGAAAGCCGCCTGGTTCCGTGACCCCGCAATCAAACTTCATGATCGTCGCGCCGTTGAAAGACGGGCGCGTGCCGGATGTGCAGAATCTCTTGAACAGTCTGAACCACATCGCGGCGCCCGGCATGGCCGATGCCGATTGCGAGCGCTTTGCCTTCCGGCAGTTTGACACCATCCACTTTGCCCGCTTTGCGGTGATCGACGACAGGACGCTGATCGATTTCCTGGCGCTCGGAGAGCAGGGCGCAAGCGGGCGCATCCCCTCCTACGACATAAGCTTGGTGTTCATGGCAGATTGCGATGGGCCTGCGGCAGAGACCTTAAAGGCCATTGCGGGCCACGAGCAGGCGGCGGCGACGCTGCGAGAGATCTTCGCCCATTGCGAGGGTTTTGAGAGCGGAACCGACCTGTTCGCCTGGATGAGGGCGCACGAGCATGCACCGGCGGCCAACTATGTGAACTGGGTGGGTCGCACCGTGGGTCAGGTGCGCGAGGAGGCGCGGCTTCAGGCGGCGCTCAACGCGGAGCTGGGCCGGTTCATGGCCGCCAACGGGGATGACGCCCAATCGGCCGAGGCGGCCTACAACCATCTGAAAGCGTTCTTTGAGCGATCACCCGAGCTGCATCCGGCGCCCGCTGCCCCGACGCCCGTGGGCTGGCAGCTTGCAAACCAGCTGCATTTTGCCTTTCCGCCTTTCCTCTTCGTGCTGCCCTGGCTGTTGTCATATCGGCACTTTCTGGATGTGCCGTTCTCTCTCGGCTGGGTCATGGTCGGCTTTGTGGGTCTTGCCGCAATCGCCCTGGTATATTTGTGGACGTTTGCAAACTTGGCGGTTGCGGTCTTCCTGGTTTCACTCGCCGGCCTACTGGTGTTCCCCGCCGCGCTCGCCCTTGCGCTCTGCTCCTGGCTTCCTCTGGTCGCGGCCATAGTTCCGGTGGTGGCCTTCATCATCGTGTTGCGCTGCTATGAGAAGAATGAGCCGGAGATCATCCCGCGTGAACCGGCCGCGCGCATGGACCGCCACGTGGAGGCCCTGGCCACGCGCGAAGATCATGACGTGACCAACCAGTTCACCGTGGTGGGCAGCGTCAAGCCTTCACTATTTCGGCGCTGGCTGGCCATAGCGCTGCTCTGGCTCATCAATTACGGCGCCCGGCATTTCTTCACGCGCGGCCATCTGGGGCGCATCCAAACCATTCATTTTGCCCGTTGGGTCTTGATCGACAACAAGAAACGCCTGATCTTCGCCAGCAATTATGACGGCAGCCTGGAAGCCTACATGGACGACTTCATCAACAAGGTGGGCTGGGGGCTCAACCTGGCGTTCGGCTGCGGTTTCGGCTATCCGCGGGTCAACTGGCTGATCGGCAACGGGGCCAAGGAAGAGCAGAAGTTCAAATACACCCTGCGCCGCCACCAACTGCCCACCGAGGTTTGGTACAAGGCCTATCCGGGCCTCAGCGCCTATGACCTTGCGCGCAACACCAGGGTGCGCCGGGCGATCATGCGCCCGCATTTGGCGCCGCACGAAATCGGCAAGCTGATGAGGGACCTGTGATGGACCAACCGCTGCAGCTTTCAGACATTGAGCTTCGCGACATCCAGGCCCTGGTGCGCTTCGGCCAGGACTATCTGAATGAAGCCCGTTTCCATCTGGTTGAGATTAAGGACACGGCCGCAGCTCAAGCTTGGCTCAGATCGGCCGAGGTCAATTCGGCGGTGAAGAGCAGGAAGCCGGATACCGTGCTGCAGATCGCCTTCACCTATCAGGGGCTGAAAGCGCTCGGCCTGCCCAGCCATGTGCTGGACCAGTTCTCACATGAATTCCGCACCGGAATGTATGAGCGCCACCGGGCCCGCCGTCTTGGCGACCGGGGCACCAACGCGCCCGCGTCGTGGGCCTGGGGCGGCAGCGCCCACGCGGTGCCGCACGTGCTCATCATGATGTATGCGCGCGAGGGGGAGATCGATGCTTTTGAAGCCTCCGCCAAGGGCAGCACTTGGGCGGCGGCCTTCAAGCCCCTCAGCGTCTCGCCGCTGACCACCTTCGATCTTGGCCCCGTGGAGCCCTTTGGCTTTGTAGACGGCACCAGTCAGCCGGTCATCGACTGGGAGCGTGCCAGGGCACGGCCTGTGGGCAAGTCCTTGCGCTTCAGCAATGTCTCCGCCCTTGGTGAGTTCCTGCTCGGCTACCGCAACGAATACAACCGCTACACCGAACGCCCGCTGCTTTGGGCCGGGCACTATCCGGGGGCCGACCTGCCTCTTGCCGAAGACGAAGCCGGCAAGCTCGATCTGGGGCGCAACGGAAGCTATCTGGTGTTCCGCGATCTTGAGCAGGATGTGGAGGGGTTCGAGGCTTACACAAGCCAGGAAGCCGGCGCGGACCCGGAGGCACAAAGAGGGCTGCAAGGCGCCATGGTGGGACGCGTAAAGAACAAGATCCCCATCGAGCCGGATGGTCCCGACATCATCCCCAATGACGATCCTTCCCGGGTGATCCCGGAAGGCGCGCCGCTTGTGCCTTTGCAGAACTTACCGATCGAGGGAGTGGGCCCCGATATGCGTGACATCTGGCTCAACCAGTTGACCTATGCCGATGATGTCGCAGGCACCGCCTGTCCCCACGGCGCGCATGTGCGCCGCGCCAACCCGCGCACGCCTGATCTGCCGGCGAACACAGCGGGCCTCGCCAACCGCTTCCTGCGCACTCTGGGCTTTGCCTCCGAGGACCCCCATGACGACCTTGTCTCGTCCACCCGCTTCCACCGCATCCTGCGCCGCGGGCGCGAATATGTGATCGGCCGCAAAGGCGCCAAGAGCCCGGTGGCGCAGGGTCTGCGCTTCATGTGTCTGAACGCCAACATCTTGCGCCAGTTCGAGTTCGTCCAGGCCTCCTGGCTGGAGAACGCCAAGTTCGACGGGCTGAACCATGGCGACCCGCTGCTCGCCAGCCGGACACCGCTTTGGGCCGACGGGGAGAAGGAGGGCTATCCTGTGTCCAGAACTGATGGCTTCCGGGTGCCGAAGGACAGCGGCATGAGCTGCCGCCATCAGGGCCTGCCGCAATTTGTCAGCGTGAAGGGCGGTGCTTACTTCTTCCTGCCGGGCTTGCGCGCCTTGCGCTTCATTGCAGGCGAGGGGGCATCCGGCGGTTGAGGGCTCCCCCAATCGTCGCCCCGGATTATGCGCCAGCAAATATCCGGGGCCCAGGGGCGGCGGGCGCAAAAGCGCCGCGCTCCAGGGTCCCTGCGTTCCCGGGGGTGACGGGAGAGGAGAGAGCGGGAATGACGGAAGTGGTGAAGCCCGCCCCTAAACCACCGGATCGGCCTCCTTCGGCTCAATGTGCGGCGTCGCGTTCATGGTTTGCCGCAACCTGCGCAGTTCCCAATACATGCGCCGGCGTGCCCGGTTCTGGTTGCCCAAGGGGCGATGCTCGGCAAGGCAGTGCCAGGGATGGTAGGAGAGGTTATGAGCAAACTGCTCGCGCTCTTGGATGTCGAACGCCTGGGCCGGGATGCGCAAGGTGGCCACCGGCACGAAGGGCGATAGCTTCTGCGGCCAGCGCACGCCCGCATCCTCAACCGGCATCCGGTGGGCGTCGGTCTGCACCTGGATCATGAAATCCAGCTCAACATCTTGCGAGGAAAGCGTACGCACCATGGCCTCACGCAGATAGTTCGGCGCGGTCCAAAACGGCAGGCCGGGGATCCAACTGCGCTTGGGCGATTTCGGCTTCACCGAATACATCATCGCCTGACCCGGCCCTAAGAGGTAGGGCGTGCAGCTCCAATATTGCGCTTCAAGCGGGCTGGTCTGGGTTTCGTTCCAGAGCCCTTGCATCAGGAAATCGAGAAAGTGCGAGAACCCGGTGGTGAAGAAATAGAACACCGGCGTGTTGCGCAGCGTGTGCACCTGTAAACGCGCATTGGCGTGGATGTCGGGGGTGACGAACGTGGGCGTGCTCACCGAGATAAAGTCTTGCGTGTCGCTCTCATCGTCCATCAGCTTGGGCCCCTCCACCCCCATCAGCTTGATGGCACAGCTCACAAATCCCACATCGTCAATATCTGCCGGCATGTCCGGGCCGGGGCCGGAGAACCGGACCCATGCCTGGAATGTGCGCGGCGCGGCGAACACGCCCTGGCGCATATGTTCCGGCACATCGTCGCGCACGATGAACTCGGCGCGCAGGATGCCGTGGGTCTTGGTGTTGCCGCCGCGCTGATATTCGCCGGGCCGGTAGTTCTGGCGCATATAGCTGGCGAACGATTCCATGATGGAATCCAGGCTCGCCTCTTCCTTGGGCTGCAGGCGCTCCTCGGCAAGGGCAAAACCCTCGTCGCGGCGGCGGAGGTTCATGAGCCATTGCACGAAGGCGGCAATGGGCTCGCGCAGCAGCGGATTGAAGATCTGCCGGAAGCCCAACCGGTCGGTGCGCCGCATCACCCACAGCACCCGGCGAAAGCCCGCATGAAGCACGCGCTCCGGCCAGGTGGGCGGCGGCAGGGTGATCATTTTAGCGCCGCGCTGCGCTGCTGCTCACCCGTCCAGCATGTCTCGGCGATGGCGTCGCCGGCTTGAAAGCCGGCCGATCGGGCACCCGCCACCTCTTCATTGTAGAGCGTGAAGTTCAACAGGAAGATCTTGTTGATATAGGCCCGGCCCAGATAGAAGCCCGGGCGCACCATGCGGATTTCATCGCGGATCTTCAGCCCGTCGCGGCTGGCCAGTGAATCGGGGCTGGCCCGATAGCCTTCGATCTCATCGTTGAAATAGTAGTCCACAATCACCGACTCCCGGCGCGAATCCATCAGGCTCTGGCCGCAATAGAGTTTGGCCGGGAACAACAGGTTGACCCGGTTGGTGAGGAACGGAATGGAGTGGACCCAGGAAAAGTTGAGCCAGGAAAAGCGCGGGATGGTGACCGACGGCACCGTGTCCTTATCGTCGATGGCCAGGTTGAGCACCCGCAAGTCCTCAATCATGTTGCGCAGATAGCCCTTGTCCTTAAAGAACACCTTGCCCTTCCATAAGAACTTGCCGATGCGTTCCACCGCTTCGATCTTCTTTTCCGCCAGAACGCCCAAAAGCCCGCCCATGGCATCGCGGATCCGCGTCTCGCGGTCGCCGGTGATGGGGCTGTTGCTGTCGGCGCGGGCGAAAAACAGGTTGCCCTTATAGATGCCGTCGGGAATCGGACCCGCCGTGAGGCGTCCGTACACCTGGTCCACCTGGTCTTGCGACATGACGGCCAGGTTCTCCGGCGTGATCTTCATCAGATCGCCGCGCGACAAGGGGAACTGCCTTTCCACCTTGGCCATATCCACCCTGAAGACCGCTTCGGGATTGTCGAGGTCCTTCAAGTTGGTGTCGCGCTCCGGCGCAAACGGGATGTCCGGCACCTTGGGCTCGTCCGCCAAGGTGCTGCCTGCGCCCGGGGCCAAGAGGAGCGCTGCGGCAATGAGGGGGCCGGCGATGTGATGTGCTGCCATGGTCGAGCCTCCCTTAGAGTGTTGCCAGGAACGCGATCAGCGCGTTCTTTTCCTTGTCCTCCAGCTTGGCGCCGAAGGTGTGGCCCTTGTTCTCCACCGGGCCCAGCACGTTGGAATAGAATTCCTGGGCAAAGCTGAGGGCTGGGCCGTTGAGGTCGAACGGCTTGCGTTTGACCTTGTCTTTCAGGAGGGTGATCAGGAACGTGTCGAGCCCGGCCTGAAGGCGCTTGAACGCCTCAGGCGTGATCCGGCCTTCGTACTTTTTGGCCAGCCGCTCTTTGTGGCGGTGATGGAAGATCAGGTCCTGCACCAGGTCCTTGAACCTCAAGCTGTTGAGCTGCACCACAGGCGTTCCGGCGGGCACCTTGATGCTGAGCGAAATGTCCAGATCCCCAAGCTTGGCGTTGGGCGCCACGTCGAAGATGATGTCCTCGTCCGTGTGGGTGACCTTTCGAACCCTTGTGTCCGGATAGAGCAGGGCACGCATGGAGGCCTGATAGAGCCGGTAGCGCCCTTCAACGCTGGTGTCGAACGGCCAGCAGTCCGGCGGGTTGGCCAGCGGCTTGTTGTTTTCATCCACATAGGGCGAAGAGTAAAGATTGCCGGCGTCTTTAGGTGTGCCGCACAGCTCAGGGCCGATGGCATTGTTGTGCATGAAAGGCGCATGGGCCCAGACGCTGAGGAGCGAGGGCGGCCGGTAATAGCCCCGCCCACCGCCTTTGGTGATTTCCTTGAGCTCGCTCACCGGCATGCGTTCGGACAGATCGCGGGCTGCATACTCGTCCCAGATCCGTCCCGGCATGTGGTTGGAATGCATCGCGCGGCCCGCAAAGGTGCCCACCTTGGTCAACGAGACGGGATGCTCGCTGCTCAGAAAATCGATGCGGAGCGTTGGGTCGTTTGGGTCGACCGCATGGAAGTCCGCGAGCTCATAGGGCTCCTGCTGGTTGGAGTGGCATTCGGCGCAGGTCTTGGCAAACACCTGCCTGCCCAACGCCACCGCGCCCTCGCCATACTCCTGGTCCAATTGCGCCTCAAGCTCCTGGCGGCTGGCAAGGCCGCGCGCCTGCCACAGATCGGTGGGGCGCTCGGCAAAGAAGAAGGCGGCCAAATCCCCCAGCCGGTCCTCAATGGCGCGGAAGCTGGCGCAGTCGCGCCGGCATTGGTCGATGCGGAAGGGAGACTGGGCCGCATTGCGCCGCGTGGGGTCGAGCGCCCGGATGTCGGGCACATGGTTCATCCAGCACTGCTCGGCGCATGAGCCGATGTTGAAATAGACCCGCTGAATGGCCTCAAGCGCGCCGATGGAATCTTCGCCGCCTTTCAGGATGTGGCGAACCTCTTCCACCTTCTCGCTGCGCGTCCAGCACTTGCCGGGCTTGCCCGGCTCGCACCAGCATGTGTCTTCCTTGGCACCGGCCGGGCAGGCGCCGGCCTTGCGCCATTTCAGCACCCGGTGCTTGTAGGTGGGCCGGCTGGCCAGATTGTAGATGGTGTTCATGGTGCCCGGGTTGTGCACCGTGTCCATGGGCAGGGCGGAGGTGTCCACGATGCCCGGCCGGGCGCGGGCGATCAGCTGCCATTCCAAAAGGTTGTGCGACATGCCGGAGCCCAGCATCTGCGAGACGCGGCTGTACTGGTTGCCGATCAGCCCTTTGATGTTCTCCCATTTCGGGTTGTTGGCATCGGTCGGGGGTTTCAGCGGATCATAGGCAATGTGGCAGGCCCCGCACGCCATGCCGATGCGGAACGGCGGCTCCACGGCGGCATCGAACAGCTTGTTGGTGCGGTAGCCGGCCTCTTTGGCTTTGCTGCGGTTGGGGTATTTCGACCAGGAGGCCAGGGAGCCGTTCAGCTTTTTCCATTTTTCCGCATCAAAGCGCGGGTTGGGGAACTTGCGCAGGCCCAGCGCGCCGGTGGAGGTGCCGAACCGCAAGTCGCAAGGGTTCTGGCGCTGGTCCGTTTTGCCGTGGGGAGTGGAGGCATCGAACGGGGCATCCTCAAAGTCGCAGGCCGGGTCGCGGTAGCCCTGCTTGCCCACATGTTTCAATAGCTCCGCATCGCCCGGGCACCAGGGGAAGCCATAGGTTTCCTCCAGGGTTGCAGCCTTTCCCTTGCATTCAGGCGTGCCCGGCACGCAGCAATCGGGGTTCGGGATCGCGCCCCAGCGCTGGAACAGGTTGTGCCGGTTGGCGGCGCCCAGAATGTCGAACCAGTCGATGGTGGCGCCCAGCCGCTGCGGATAGGTGTAGGTGAAGAAGCGGTCGTTGAAGGCCGTGGCGAAGAACCAGATCTCGCGACCGGAGCGCACCGATGGGGCAAGCTTTTCGCCTGTCTTCTTGAATTCTGGGCTGAGCGTGGCCTGGGCGTGGGTTTGGCCTGAAGGAGCTAAGGCTAAAAACAGGATTGCCATGAAGAGGATTTGGGAGAGGAGTTTGATGTGCCGGTTCATATCCGGTGTGCCTCTGATTGTTGTACCGCTCACTCTTAGTTATTGAAAACATTCACAAACATTAAGGCAAAAATGAGCAGGATTAAGAGAATATCTACTCAATTGAAGAGATGCTTTTTGTAATTCTGATGTGACGAACATTATAGAGCTATTCCCGATCTGGTTCAATCTTGCATCGGAACGTGTGATATGTGCTGTTTGGTCTGGCTAAAGATTTGATCAAAAACAAAAATTTTACCATGAGGTGCAGGTAAAATCTGCTGATCGTGCTCTTGGAGAAGGTGCTGTGCGATATGCCTGAACTTATCTCCAAAGCGTGCAAATCCCCGAAATTTCACATTTGTGCTATTGTGCACATCTATTTGCATTCGTGTGTGATAAAAATAACAACAATCAAAACCAGCCAATAATCTTTTCAAATAGAGGAGGGTACCGAATGTCTGGTGATCCGATTATTATTGGAATACATGGTTTGGCAAACAAGCCAGAGCGCGATCAGTTGGAGGCGTGGTGGAAGGCCTCTATCTCAGAAGGGCTGGCGAAAAACCAGGATGTCGCCATCCGAGCTTTGAGTTCAAGATGGTTTACTGGGCGCACCATCTCTACAAAAACCCCTTGCACAACGATCCGGCGTTCACGTTCGATGAGGACTACAACAACGAACCTTATGTGGAAGCAGGCGAGGGTGCGCTGAAGACCAAGGATGACGGCCTTTGGGACGACATTGTCATCGGCACCCTTGATGTGAGCGGAAGTGTGCTCGATTTTGTGAAGAAGCGTTTCGATGTTGGCCGAACCGCCGATGCGGTTTTGGGGCGCCTGCTCAAGGACCTCGACCTTTACTATGACAACGCCGGCAAGCGGGCAGACCTGCGCGGCGAACTGGAAGCCGAGTTGCTGGCCGCCAGCGGCCGCAAGATCATGCTGGTGGCCCATTCCATGGGCACGATCATCTCCTACGACGTGCTGACCCTCATCGGCCAATCCGATCCCGACTTCGCCGTGGATCAATTCGTCACCATCGGCTCGCCGCTGGGGATGCCCCACGTGAAAGGCAAGATCGTCGAGGAGTTCACCCACCGCGGGAAGAACAAAAGAGAGCGCATCAGAACCCCGACGGTAGTGAAGAAGCGCTGGGTGAACTTTGCCGACCGCAAGGATCCGGTGGCCATCGATGCCCATCTGGCCGACGATTACCTGGAGCACCATGGCGTGCGCTGCGAGGACGACCTGGTGCACAATGACTATGAGATCCTCAAACCGGGCGGTCGCGAGCCGGACGGCAATCATCACAAGTCTTACGGCTATCTCAGGACCCCGGAGTTCTCCGCGCTGGTGAACGGATTTCTTACAAGCGCCTGAGATTCTGCGAAACGAACCCATTTGCTCTTAACGCTCTGATCTCACGACTGAATTTGCGCTGTATGACCGTTTTCAGGGAGTTTTTCACCGGGCCAACCCGATTGTGATAAAGCTTGCCTTGACTTCCAGTGCAAAGCGCCGCCCTTTTTCGGGCGTGCGCCACCATCACGATTGAGCCTGACATGCCGTTCCTGAAACTTCTTGCTTCAACCTTCGTCATCCTTGTTCTCACCCTCACCGGGGCGGCCGCCGAAGGGGCCAAGCGCCTGTTGAAAGAGGCCTCGCCCTATCTGCGTCTGCACGCGGACAATCCGGTGAACTGGTATCCCTGGGGGCCTGAAGCCCTGGCCAAGGCGAAGGCTGAGAACAAGCCGATCTATCTGTCGGTGGGCTATTCCACCTGCCACTGGTGTCATGTGATGGAGCGCGAGAGCTTCATGGATGAGAAGATCGCGGCCTATCTCAACGAGCACTTCATCTCCATCAAGGTGGACCGCGAGCGCCGGCCCGATATTGACGAGACCTTCATGCTGGTCACCGAGCTGATGGCCCAGCGCGGCGGCTGGCCGAACAATGTGTTCCTCACGCCTGAACTCACGCCCTTCATGGGCGAGACCTACCTGCCGCCGGAAATATTCACCCAGCTCATCACCAATGTGGCCAACCGTTGGAAGACCCATTCTGAAGATATGCTGGCCGAAGCCGCCCAGATGCAGGAAGTGGTGAACACGGTGATGCAGGCCCGCTTGCAGGCCCAGCAGATCACGCCTGAAATCCGCACGCAGATTGCCACCCAGCTCACGGCCACCATCGATCCGAACGCCGGCGGCACCCAGGGCACCCCTAAGTTCCCCAACGAGTCTCTGATGCTCTATCTGCAGCACCAGAGCACCCGCCATGACGAGCCGGGCGCAACCCGGGCGGTCAGGGCCACTCTGGACGCCATCGTACGCGGCGGAATTCACGACCATCTGGGCGGCGGCTTCCACCGCTATGCGTTGGACGAGAACTGGCGCGTGCCGCACTTTGAGAAGATGCTCTACAACCAGGCCCTGATCACCCGGGCCCTGGTGCATTCGTTTGCCGCAACCGGCAACATGGCCCATGCGGAAGCGGCCAGCAACGCACTTGAGTTCGTGCTGCGCGACATGACCAGCAAGGATGGCGCCTTCCTGTCCGCCTTCGATGCGGACAGTGTGAATGCAGCGGGCGAGAAGAAGGAAGGCGCATTCTACACCTGGCCTCATGGCGAGCTGCAGGAACACTTGAGCACCGCCGAGCTGCGCCTCCTGGAAATCGCCTTCGGGGTGCGCTTTGAAGGCAATTTCGAGGCGGAGAACGTGCTTTTCGAAAGCGGCGAGCGGTCCGCTCAGCTCAAGGCGCTGGGGCTGACGGAGGCTGAGTTTGAGGCCTCGGTGAAGACCATCCGCGCCAAGCTGATGGCATTGCGCGCCAAGCGCAAGGCACCCTACCGCGATGAAAAGGTGCTCACCGGCTGGAACGCCCTGATGATGCGCACCTTGGCCGATGCTGGCCGCATCTTCAACGAGCCGCGGTATGTGGAAGCGGCCGCGGCCAACGCCAACTATCTTTGGAAACACATGCGCGGCGAAGACGGCGTGCTGCTGCGCTACCGCTTTGAAGGCAAGTCCGAGCTCACCGCGACCCAGCAGGATTATGCCTTTCTGGGCAACGCCTTCGTCTCGCTATATGACGCCGGTGCGGGCGACCAGTGGCTCACCGCAGCCGAAGAGATCGCCAAGGGCATGGACACCCTGTTCTTCGACAAACAGGCCGGCGATTACTATTTCACCGCCGACGAGGTGGAGTTCTCCCGGCCCAAGCTGAAGACAGACGTCACCCTGCCGTCGGGCAACGCGGCGGCTCTGGAGCTGTTTGCCAGATTGGCGCGGCGTTCGCTGAACCCGGAATATGGCCAGCGCGCCGACCTTTTGAGCGCCAGCATCTCAGGCCTCACCGTGCAAATGCCCGCATCTGTGCCTTACTCCCTCTATGCGGCCGACCTCATGCGCAATGGTTCTGCCGGATCCCTGCAATACCTCGGCAAGGGCCGGGTGAAGGCCGCTGTGGTGCGCGCAGAGAAGGGCAAGCTGCGCGTCCGTCTCAACATTGCCAAGGGCTGGCATGTGAACGCCCATGAGGTGAAGAATGATGCCTTCATTCCCACCACGATCAGCGTTGGGACCAGGGCCAGCTCGATGCCGGCCGAGATCAGCTACCCGGCCTACAAGATGGTTAAGCTTGGCTTCGCCGGCGAGGAGCTATCGCTTTATGAAGGTGAAGTGGAGATCGAGGTCGGCCTGACGGCGAAGGGCAAGGAGCCTCAGATCATCAGCCTGGAGGCCCAAGCCTGCAGCGATGAGATCTGCCTTCTGCCGGAAACGGTGATGCTCAACGTTCCGCCGGTCGAGGTGTCGAGCTTCAAGGCAGCCAGGTGCATGTGAGCTGGGCGAGCACCGCGTCGGGGTCCTCTTCGGCCAGATAGTGCCCGGTCGCAAGCGCGCAGCCTTCAGGCGGTGAAGCGCAATAGGGCGCCCACACATTCAGCGGGTTGTACCATTGTGCGATCTTGCCTTTGGCCCCCCATAGAACCAGAACCGGGCAGGTGATTTTCTCGCCTGCCGCCCGGCTTGCCCGATCATGTTCCAAGTCGATGGTGGCCGCTGCCCGGTAGTCTTCGCACATGCCGGTGATCATCTCAGGGTCACGCGCCGCGGCCAGATAGTCGGCCAATGCTTCGGGGTGGAAGAAGTCATCGCCCTTGGGCTCTCGTGAGGTGTGAGCCTTAAACCAGGCCTCCGGTGCGGCATTGATCAACTGCTCGGGAAACGGATGGGGCTGGGCCAACCAGAACCAGTGGTAATAGCCCAGACCAAAGGCCATGTCGGCCCGCTCGAAGTGCTCAAGCGTGGGCACGATGTCGAGCAGGGCGAGGGCGCGGACCTGGTCGGCGAAGTCCAAGGCCAGCCGGTGCGCCACCCGCGCGCCGCGGTCGTGGCCTGCCACCAGGTAGGTGTCGTGTCCGAGCTCGGTCATCAGCGCCGCCATGTCAGCCGCCATCGCCCGCTTGGAATAGGCTGCGTGATCGGATGAGGCGGGCGGTTTGAACGAGCCGCCATAGCCGGGCAGATCCGGGCAGACAAGCGTGAAGCATTGCGCCAGGCCGGGGGCCACCCGATGCCACATGGCATGGGTCTGAGGATTGCCGTGCAGCAACAGGAGGGTTGGTCCGCGCCCGCCGCAGCGCACCCGCAACCGGCCCCGCGGCACCTCCACACATTGCAACTTGAAACCATCAAACATGCTGTCCCCATTATACCAAGAATGGGGCGTTTTGCATTTGACACGTCACATTTTGGCAGTAGTTTTCCGTCGTTGGAACTTTTCGACCGGGGTGCGGGAGGCGATCTTGGGTGTGATTTCAGAAATTGAAGAGATGATCGACAAGAAGGGGTCGGATCTCTATGGCAGCGAAGCGGTGACCCAGCGCGAGCACGCACTGCAGTGCGCTGCGCTGGCGGAGGCGGAGAATGCACCGGCATCGCTGATCGCGGCCGCGTTGCTGCACGATATCGGCCACCTTCTGGAAAAAGATTTTGAAACCGGGATGAAGAACAACGAAGACCGGTTCCACGAAAATCTGGGCGAGCGCTATCTGAAGTCTCACTTCGGCCCTGAGGTGACCGAACCTGTGCGCCTGCATGTGGCGGCCAAGCGCTATCTCTGCGCCACTGATCCGGACTATTTTGCAAAGCTCTCGCCGGCCTCGGTCCACACCATGCGCCTGCAGGGCGGCCCGATGAGCGAGGCGGAGGCTGAAGCCTTTATCGAGCAGCCCTACGCCAAGGACGCGGTGCGCCTCAGGATCTGGGACGACTGCGGCAAAGACCCGGAGATGAAGACCGAGCCGGTGGATCATTATCTGGCGTATGTGAGCCAGTGTCTGCAGGGGTAGTCTAGCCTCCAGATTTCCTCTTCCGCACCCCTGCTTTCGCAGGAGTGTGGGGGGAAGGGGATAAGCCTACCGATAGCGGAAAATCCCGCGCTTGGAGAACGGCTTCTTCTGCACCCTGTGCTCGCGCCTCAGAACGAAGACGCCGGCGCCCATGATCACCGTGGCTCCAGCCAGGGTCCACACATCCGGCAGATGAGACCACACGATCGCCGACAGAATGGTGGCCCAGATCAGGGTGGTGTATTCCATGGGCGCCAGCCGGTTGGCTTCGCCCAGCCGGTAGGCCTGGGTGCCGATGGAAAAGCCGATGGCCGCAATCACGCCGATAATCCCCATCATCGCCGCTTCCAACGCCGTCGGCATGGCCCAGGGGCGGGTGAGGAACGAGAGCACCGGACTGTCCGGCCCGGCAGGGGCGGCAAACTGGAAGACAAGCCACATGACGCCGCCGATGAAAATGTAGGCCAGGTTGGCATAGAAGCTCATGACGGTGGCCGATTCCGTGGCGCCGGCCTTGCGGGCGGCCACCTGGGAGGCGGCGTAGAAAAAGGCCGACGCCAGGGCCAAAAGCGCTGCCGGCTCAAAGCCCGCCATGCCCGGCCGCAGCATGATCAAGACGCCCACAAAGCCGCACCCAACACCGGCCCAGCGCCTGGGCCCCACACTTTCGCCCAACACGGGGATGGACAGTGCGGTGATGAACAAAGGCGCGGTGAAGAACAGGGCGATTCCTGTGGTCAGCGGCACCTTGGAGATGGCCAGATAGTAGAACATGAACGCGCCGAACATGGCGCCGGAGCGCAGAAAGTGGAACCAGGGCCGTTTGGTCTTCAGTGTGGCGAGCCCCCCGTCAAAATGGATGAACAGCAACAGGATGGGCAATCCGACGACGCCGCGGACGAACACCAGTTGGTGCACCGGGAAGGTGCCGCTGAGCAGTTTGATGATGACGTCCTGAAAGGAGAAGATGAACTTGCTGGAGATCAGCAAGGTGGCTGCCCAAACAAAACCGGCGCGAAGGGCCGCATCGCTCGCGCGAGGTTTGGCGGTGTCGCTCATAAAACCGCTCCGGGGCCGCATGCCCTTTCGGTCCAAGCGCTGAAGGTTACGGCAACTTCACCGGGTCAGAGTTGCTGATATTGCATGGCGGCCATGCACCCGGCGCATGATCGTCAGCTTTCGAGCACCTCGTCCAGGGCCTGGCGGAACTCCGGTGCGATGTCGGGCCGGTCGAGGCCATAGGCCACATTCGCCATCAGGAAGCCGACCTTGTTGCCGCAGTCATAGGTGGTGCCGTCAAACTTGACGCCGTAGAAGGATTGCCGTGCCATCAGGCGGATCATGGCATCTGTGATCTGGATTTCGCCGCCGGCGCCGGGCTCCTGGGCTTCGATTTCGGCGAAGATTTCCGGCTGCAGAATGTAGCGCCCGGAGATGATGTAGTTTGACGGCGCATCTTCCAGCGCCGGCTTCTCAACCATTTCGGTGACCGCGAAAGCGCTCTCAGACAGGGTTTCGCCGACCCCTACGATGCCGTAGCTGGAGACCTGGTCGTGGGGCACTTCTTCCACGGCAATGATGTTGCCGCCGCGTTCTTCGTAAGTTGCGCTCATTTGCGAAAGACAGCCCGGCGTAGCTTTCATCAGCATGTCGGGAAGCACCAGCGCGAAGGGTTCATCGCCCACCAGCTTGCGCGCGCACCACACCGCATGGCCGAGGCCAAGCGGCTCCTGCTGGCGGGTGAAGCTGGCCTGGCCGGCTTGCGGAAGGTCGCTGGCCAGAATCTCCAGCTCCTTGGTCTTGCCGCGGGCCGCCAGGGTTTCTTCCAACTCGAACTGTTTGTCGAAATGATCCTCGATCACCCCCTTGTTGCGCCCGGTCACGAAGACGAAGTGTTCAACCCCGGCCTCGCGCGCCTCATCTACGGCGACCTGGATCACCGGCCGGTCGACAATGGTCAGCATCTCTTTGGGCATGGCCTTGGTGGCCGGCAGGAAGCGTGTTCCGAGGCCGGCTACGGGGAACACGGCGGTCTTAATCGGTCGGGGCATGGGGTCCATCCTTCAAGGGCGTGTCTAAGTTTGGTCATGCGGATCTGACACACTCGGTTAACCAATTGTAAACAGACCGCGCCTAAGACATTTTGGATACCGATGTTCTTACGCACGAGGGGTTAAGGGCACGTAATCCGAACCCAAAAAGGATCGATTGAAGACATGAGCGTATTGGTAACTGGCGGCGCTGGGTATATTGGCAGCCACATGGTGCTGGCGCTTCTGGATGGCGGCCACGAGGTCTGTGTGATCGATAATCTTTCCACTGGCTACCGGTGGGCCATCCCTCAAGATGTTGCGTTCATCGAGGCGGATGTGGGCGATCAGGAGGCGGTGTCAGCCGTGATCGACAAGCACGGCGTGGACGCCGTTGTGCATTTTGCCGGCTCCATTGTGGTGCCGGAATCGGTGTCCGATCCGTTGGGCTACTATCACAACAACACGGTGAACTCCCGCAGCCTGATCGAAACCTGCGTGAAGACCGGCGTAAAGAACATGATCTTCTCCTCCACCGCTGCCGTCTATGGCACGCCAGAGGTCAGCCCGGTGACCGAGGAGACGCCAACCCAGCCAATCTCGCCTTACGGCGCCTCCAAGCTGATGACCGAGTGGATGCTGCGTGACACGGCATTTGCGCATGATTTCAATTATATAGCCTTGCGCTATTTCAATGTGGCCGGGGCCGATCCGAAAGGCCGCTCGGGCCAGTCCAACCCGGCAGCGACCCATCTGCTGAAGGCGCTGATGCGCACGGCGCTGGGGCTCAGCGATCACATGAAGATTTTCGGTCGCGATTACGACACCCGCGACGGCACCTGCATCCGCGACTATATCCATGTGTCCGACCTTATCGGCGCGCACCTGGCGGCCCTGTCACATCTGCGTGGCGGCGGAAGCAGCGGCATCTTCAACTGCGGCTATGGCCATGGCTGCACGGTGCTGGAAGCCATCGCGGCGGTTGAGCGGGTGCTGGATCAGAAAATCAATGTGGTCGACGCAGACCGGCGCGCCGGAGACCCACCTGAACTGGTCTCTGTGGCCGACAAGGCCAGAGAGGTGCTTGGTTGGACACCACAGTACGACAATTTGGATTTAATCGTGCAAACGGCCTATGATTGGGAGCAAAACCTGAACGCCCGTGTAGATGCCGCGGAGTAAGTTTTCCCCAAATTTTGCTGGAATAGAGCCGCTTTGCTCTGGCAAATGCCTAAAAATCTTCTCATTATCACTCTAGCGAGACGTTCATGCTGAAGATCCGCAGCGAAATACTCTCTGTACTTGCTCTGGCTCTGTTCTGGGCCGGACTGGCCGGTGGCGGTGCTCCATCCGCCGTGCAGGCCGAGGGCTGGACCTACAACAAGGCTTCCTTTGCCCGCTATCTCAAATCCATGCGCACCAGAGCGATTCGGCGCGGGGTTTCGCGCTCGGTCGTTGATGCGGCGTTCAAGAACCTGCGCCCGAACCCCGAAGTGCTCACCCTGGCCAACTTCCAGCCGGAGTTCAAGCTGACGGCCTGGGCCTATCTGGACAAGACCGTTTCCGACGTGCGCATCGCCAACGGCAAGAAGAATTATGCCGCACAGCGCAAGCTGCTGGACAAGCTTGAGGTGCGCTACGGCGTGCCGAAACGCTATATCGTGGCCATCTGGGGGCTGGAAAGCCGCTACGGCGCACGCAAGGGCGATTTTTCGGTGATCCGGGCGCTGGCCACGTTGGGCTACACCGGCAAGCGAAAGCGCTTTGGCCGCTCGCAACTGATTGCCGCGCTCAAGATCCTGCAGCGCAAGGACATTGCCCTCTCCAAGTTCTACGGCTCCTGGGCCGGGGCCATGGGGCACACTCAGTTCATCCCCACCACCTACAATGCCTATGCGGTTGACTGGACCGGAGACGGCACTCGCGACATCTGGAACTCCATCCCCGATGCTCTCGCCTCCACCGCCCGCTATTTGAAGGTCTCCGGCTGGCAGAAGGGTGTTTCCTGGGGGCGGGAGGTCAAAATCCCGCGTAAGTTCAACACCCGGCGCGCCGGCATCAAGAAGCGCAAGCCCCGGCGGGTGTCAGAGTGGATGAGGCTCGGCATCAGGCCCATCGACGGGGGCAAGTTTCGCTCAAGCAAGCGGTCGGCCTGGCTCATCCTGCCGTCCGGGCGCCGTGGCCCGGCTTTCCTGGTCTACCGGAACTTCAGGGCGATCATGCGCTACAACAACTCTGTCAAATATGCGCTGGCCGTGGCCCATCTGGGCGACCGCATCATCGGGCGCCCGGAGTTTCGTGGCAAATGGCCCAGATCCGGAACCCCTCTGATGCTGGCCGGGCGCAAGGAACTGCAGATTTATCTGACCAAGCTCGGCCTTTACTCCGGCGAGATTGACGGTGCGGTCGGGCGCGAGACCGAGAAGGCCATCCGCAAGTTTCAGCGGGCTAAAGGCTTGAAACCAGACGCTTATCCGTCGGTGGAACTGCTCAACCGGATCAAATCGGGCGCATGACGTCTTGAGATCGGCACGATCTTATGAGAAGACCTCACGCATGATCATGAGGTGCATATACACAACTCTCCTCGCGGCGCTGCTGGCAACCCTGGCTGCGGCCGGCGCCTGGGCGCAAAAGGCCAATCCACTAAAGCCCAAAACACCTTACAGCTATATCAAGACCGAAAAGTCGAAATATGAGGTGTTCGTTCTGGGCGATTCCATCGCCGCCGGCATGTGGGCAGGCTTGCGCAGGGTCTCGTCAGGCAACCGGCGCCTCAGCTTCAAGGGCCGCTACAAAGAGGAATCCGGGTTCGCCCGCCCGGACCGCTATGACTGGAACAGCGCCATCGAAAAGCTGGTGACCTCCCAGAACATCGACATCGCGATCGTTATGCTGGGCGCCAACGACCGGCAGAACTTTCGGGCCGAGGCGGGAACATTCCAATTTGGATCGGACGAATGGCTGACCTCGTACCGCCAGGCACTGGACACATTCTTCGGGCACCTGAAGCGCTCCGGCGCGGCGGTTTATGTGGCCGGTCTGCCGCCGATGGCGCAACCGGCCTATGACAGGGCGGCGAAGTTCATCAGCAACATCCAGCGCGAGCAGGCTGAAAAACTTGGGATCAAGTACATCCCCGTGCGCAAGGCCTTCACCAATGATAAGGACGAATTCGTCTGGCGGGGCCCAGATATCACTGGGGCGGTGCGCAGACTGCGCGCCAAGGATGGCATTCACTTCTACAAACGCGGCAACAACAAGCTCGCCTCGATCCTTCTGGAGGTGGTCAAAAAGGACCTTGAGGAGGCTGGAAAGAACGTAGCTCCGGAGGCCGCCAAAGCTGTGGTGGCGGTGACGGTGGAAGATGGTGCGGCGGAAACGCCTGAGGCCGAAAGCCCGGAAGCGGCGGTCGACACGTCAAATTTCCCCACATTCGGCCAGGAAGGCGAACTGGAGCCGCTGGCCATCAATCCGCCCGAACAGGCGCAGGCCTCGCGGCAGACCGCCGCGGGCAGCCCTGCCGTTTCGCCCCGGACCTCCTATCAGCCGGTGATTGAGGATGTTGGCCAGGCCTTTGAGACCATCCGGCAAAGCACCCAGCCGAGCAGCCCGGCAGGGGCTGCGTTCTGGCGGGGTATTCTGCCTGAACCGGTAAAGAACCGGGCCGACGATCATTCCTGGCCCAGGGGCTAGCGCGGCAATTCCGTTGAACCCATGAGATAGGCGTCCACCGCGTGCGCCGCTTGGCGTCCCTCGCGAATGGCCCACACCACCAGGGACTGGCCCCGGCGCATGTCGCCGGCCGAGAACACCTTTTCCCGCGAGGTCTTGTAAGCCAGCTGGTCCGCCAACACATTGCCGCGGCCGTCGAGCTCAACACCCAGTTCCTCAAGCATGCCGGCATGCACCGGGTGCACGAAACCCATGGCCAGCAAAACCAGATCGGCGCGAAGCTCGAACTCGCTGCCCTCCAATGGCTTCATGGCGTCATCGATTTTCACGCAGTTGATGGCGCTCACCTGTCCGTCTTCGCCCTCGATGGACTGGGTCATCACGGAAAAATCGCGCTCTGCGCCCTCATCCTGGCTGGACGAGGTGCGGAACTTCAAGGGCCAGTGGGGCCAGGTCAGGTCTTTGTCTTCCTTTTCCGGCGGCACGGGCATGATCTCAAGCTGGGTGACCGACAGAGCCCCCTGGCGGAACGAGGTGCCGATACAGTCGGACCCGGTGTCGCCGCCGCCGATCACGATGACGTGCTTCCCGGCCGCACTGATGGACCCGCTCTCATCGAACGGTTCGCCGGACACCCGGCGGTTCTGCTGGGGCAGGAAGTCCATGGCGAAATGCACCCCATCGAGCTCTCGGCCCGGAACCGGCAGATCGCGCGGCGCTTCGGCGCCGCCGGTCAGCAGCACCGCATCATGGTTGTCTTCCAACTGTTTGGCGGTCACGTCCTTGCCCACATGCACGCCGCAATGGAGGTTCACGCCTTCCGCTTCCATCTGCTTGACGCGCTGGTCGATCAGGTGCTTTTCCATCTTGAAATCCGGAATGCCGTAGCGCAGAAGGCCGCCGGCCTTGGCGTGCTTTTCATAGAGGTGAACGTCATGGCCGACGCGGGCCAATTGCTGGGCTGCGGCCAGTCCGGCCGGGCCGGAGCCGACAATCGCAACCTTTTTACCGGTCTTGCTGGCCGGCGGCTTGGGCGCAATCCAGCCGTTCTCCCAGGCCTTGTCCACGATCGCACATTCGATCGTCTTGATGGTCACCGGATTGTCGTCAATGTTCAACGTGCACGAGGCCTCGCACGGCGCCGGGCAGATGCGGCCGGTGAATTCGGGGAAATTGTTGGTGGAATGCAGGTTCCTGGAGGCCTCTTCCCAGTCTTTGTGAAACACCAGATCGTTCCAGTCGGGGATCTGGTTGTTCACCGGGCAGCCATTGTGACAATAGGGAATGCCGCAATCCATGCAGCGCGCCGCCTGGCGCTCCACATCGCGATCTTCCAGGGGGATCATGAATTCGCGGTAGTTGCGCACCCGGTCAGCCGCCGGCTTGTAGGTGCGCTCCTGGCGCTCGATCTCGATGAAGCCTGTAACTTTGCCCATGGTGCTTAACTCCCCCGCCTTAGACCAATGTTCATCTCGCCGGTTTGGGCCTGCTGCACTTCCTGCAGGGCGCGGCGGAATTCCACCGGCATCACCTTGACGAATTTTGGCAGGTAAGTGTCCCAATCGTCCAGGATCATCTTGGCGCGGCTTGATCCGGTGTAGCGCGCCTGGTTTTCAATGAGCTGGTGCAGTCGTTCAGCGTCAAAGCGCGTCATGTCCGTCTGCACGTCCACAAGGCCATGGCGCTCCAGGTCCGCGCCGCTCTGGTGCAGATGTTCAGAATGCTCCGCTTCGGCCTCCACCGGCTCAAGATCGACCATCGCCAGGTTGCAACGCTGCTCAAAGTCGCCCTGCTCGTCCAGCACATAGGCGATCCCGCCCGACATGCCGGCCGCGAAGTTGCGTCCCGTCTCGCCCAGCACCACAACGATGCCGCCGGTCATGTACTCGCAGCCATGGTCGCCGGTGCCTTCGACGACGGCGATGGCGCCGGAGTTGCGCACCGCGAAACGCTCGCCGCCAATGCCGCGGAAATAGCACTCGCCGGAAATCGCACCGTAAAGCACCGTGTTGCCCACAATCATGCTCTCGTCCGGATTGATGCCGCTGTCTTCGGGCGGGCGCACGATGAGTTTGCCGCCGGAAAGGCCTTTGCCCACATAGTCATTGGCTTCGCCGGTGAGGTCCAGGGTGACGCCATGGGCCACCCAGGCGCCGAAGCTTTGGCCGGCCACACCGGTCAGCGAGAACCAGATGGTGTCTTCCGGCAGGCCCTTGTGGCCATAGCGCTTGGCCACCTCGCCGGACAGCATGGCGCCTGCCGTGCGGTCCGTGTTGCCGATTTCAAAACTCTCTTTCACCGGCTTGCGGTTTTCCAATGCGGGCTTTGCCGCCTTGATGAACTTGCGGTCCAGAATGTCGTGGATCGGATGGTCCTGACGGTCTGAATTGTGAATGGCGATGTCGTCGCCCACATCCGGCTTGAAGAACAGCTTGGTGAAATCCAGGCCCTTCGACTTCCAATGGTCGGTGGCCGCTTCGGTGTCGAGCACTTCTGATTGGCCGATCATCTCCGAGAACGTGGCAAAACCCATCTCGGCCATCAGCGAGCGCACCTCTTCGGCCACGTAGAAGAAGTAGTTCACCACATGCTCAGGCTTGCCCCTGAAGCGTTTGCGCAGTTGCGGGTCCTGGGTCGCAACGCCCACGGGGCAGGTGTTGAGGTGGCACTTGCGCATCATGATGCAGCCCGATGCAATCAGCGGGGCGGTGGCAAAGCCGAACTCGTCCGCTCCCAAAAGAGCGCCGATCACCACATCGCGCCCCGTGCGCAGGCCCCCGTCCACCTGAACCGCAATGCGGCCGCGCAGGTTGTTGAGCACCAGGGTCTGATGGGTTTCGGCCAGGCCGATCTCCCAAGGGCTGCCGGCATGTTTGATGGAGGTGAGGGGGGAGGCGCCCGTGCCGCCTTCAAAGCCGGCGATCGTGACATGATCGGCCCGCGCCTTGGAGACGCCCGCGGCCACCGTGCCGACCCCAACCTCGGAGACCAGTTTGACGCTCACATCGCCGTCCGGGTTGACGTTCTTCAAATCGTAGATCAGCTGCGCCAGGTCCTCGATCGAATAGATGTCGTGATGCGGCGGCGGCGA
>CAJHYS010000189.1_pt1 | contig 68045 bp, 74 predicted proteins | sample 9198801 | NCBI WGS metagenome assembly CAJHYS01 (sample SAMEA7708368, study PRJEB35096) | sediment metagenome | biome: marine neritic benthic zone biome [ENVO:01000025]; feature: sediment [ENVO:00002007]; material: shallow marine sediment [ENVO:03000034] sea grass bed [ENVO_01000059] ...
AATGGAAACTGCGTTATGGCGCATTACGACGCCGGGAGCAGGAGCCATCCACCCCATCTGCTTTCGGGTGCGCGCCCGCCGTCTTGTGCGTTGATCATAGTTATTGCGCTGGCGCCTGCGTCCTGGTTGCCAGAAAATGTCAATCCAAGTGACGCAGGGTTTCATTCTAAGTGACGCGCTACAACAGTTGGGATGTTTTTGCTCTGTTCTCCTGCTTACGCTGGGTCATCAGCGCGCCAGTTCAGAGCTAATCACTCTGTCAGACTTGGTGTGAACGTCCAGAGAACGAGTTCCAATAATCATACTGATTTCAAAGAGATAAAAAAGTTCTTGCCAACCGGAACAAAACCGGTACAAATCATATCTACAACGACAGCGGGTTGTTTAGAGGCGTATCTGTTTATGTCCACGACGCCCAGAACGGAATCATGTAGATAGGGATCAAAATCATGGGACAGACAAATCTTCGGGTGGTGGAAAGCGACAATATGGACAAGCAAAAAGCCTTGGAAGCAGCTCTCGGTCAGATCGAACGTGCCTTCGGCAAAGGCTCGGTCATGAAACTTGGCGAGGGCCAGGTGGTGGAAATCGAATCGGTCTCCACCGGGTCTCTCGGTCTCGACATTGCGCTTGGTATCGGCGGTCTGCCGCGCGGACGCATTGTCGAGATCTATGGTCCGGAATCATCGGGTAAAACCACATTGGCGCTGCACACGGTGGCTGAGGCGCAGAAGATCGGTGGGATCTGTGCGTTCGTTGACGCTGAACATGCGCTCGACCCGGCCTATGCCCGCAGACTGGGTGTGGATCTTGACGAGTTGCTGATCTCCCAGCCCGACACGGGCGAACAGGCTCTGGAGATCGCCGACACCCTAGTGCGCTCCGGTGCGGTTGAAGTGCTGGTCGTGGATTCGGTTGCCGCGCTGACCCCGCGCGCTGAGCTGGAAGGCGAGATGGGCGACAGTCTGCCGGGCTTGCAGGCACGGCTCATGAGCCAGGCCATGCGCAAGCTGACCGCTTCCATTTCGAAATCCAACTGCATGGTGATCTTCATCAACCAGATCCGCATGAAGATCGGCGTGATGTTCGGTTCGCCGGAAACCACCACGGGCGGCAATGCCCTGAAGTTCTACGCCTCTGTACGCCTGGACATTCGCCGCATCGGCGCCATCAAGGACCGCGATGAAGTGGTGGGCAACCAGACCCGGGTGAAGGTGGTGAAGAACAAAGTGGCCCCGCCGTTCCGCCAGGTTGAATTCGACATCATGTATGGCGAAGGGGTGTCCAAGACCGGCGAACTGCTCGATCTTGGCGTTGCAGCCAACATCGTTGAGAAAGCCGGGTCATGGTATTCCTTCGATGGGGAGCGGGTTGGCCAGGGCCGTGAGAACGCCAAGACCTTCCTGAAGGAGAATCCCGATATCGCCGACACGATCGAGACGCGCATTCGCCAGAACGCCGGCCTGCTGGCAGAGCAGCTTGAAGGCGGCATGAGCCCTGACGGCGAAGAAGTGGACCCGGAGACCGGCGAGTTGAAGGACGTTGCCGGCTAGCGGCAAGTTAACGGCAGGCGGCGAGCCCCCTCGGAGCTCGCCCCTGGTCCATAGAAGATTTCAGCGCGAAGCGTCTCCCACCCCGGGCCGTCCGCTCCCGTTCCCCAAAACCAAAAAAGGGGAGCGGCCGGCCTAACGCTCAAATGCCCGGAGCATGGCCCCGTCCCTCGGCCCGCCAAAATTGGCATCTGCGGCATTTCTTTCGTGCTGAATTGGCACCTTCCCGTTGCCCGCGGGAAGGTGCCTTCTTTTTTGCGCTCACCACAAAAGACCCAACGCGGCGCGCTGCCCTGTGGACACTCACCCGGGCCAAGGCTAAAAGGCGGGCCAATCTGGCTGCATGCTCGCATGATCCCCACGCGAGCCCAGGCAGCCACATGAGTTTAGAATAGGCGGAGTGCCGATGTCCGGCGTCAATGAAATCAGATCCACGTTTCTGGACTATTTTGCCAAGAATGGTCACGAAATCGTCTCGTCCAGCCCCCTGGTGCCGCGCAACGATCCCACGTTGATGTTCGTCAATGCAGGGATGGTGCAGTTCAAGAACGTCTTCACCGGCATTGAGAGCCGCGACTACTCGCGCGCGGTCACCTCACAGAAGTGCGTTAGGGCCGGCGGCAAGCACAATGACCTGGACAATGTGGGGTACACGGCGCGCCACCACACCTTCTTTGAGATGCTCGGCAATTTCTCCTTCGGCGATTATTTCAAGGATCTGGCCATCGAACTGGCCTGGAACCTGGTGACCCGCGAGTACGGCCTGCCCAAGGAAAAGCTTCTGGTGACCGTCTTCTCAGAAGATGACGAGGCTTATGACCTCTGGCGCAAGATCGCAGGGCTCAGCGAAGACAAGATTATCCGAATTCCCACCAGTGACAATTTCTGGGCCATGGGGGACACGGGCCCTTGTGGTCCGTGCTCGGAGATCTTCTTCGATCATGGCGATCATATCCCGGGGGGACCTCCCGGAAGCCCGGATGAGGATGGCGACCGGTTCATCGAGATCTGGAACCTGGTGTTCATGCAGTTTGAACAGGTGACGCTGGATGAACGCATCAACCTTCCCAAGCCTTCCATCGACACCGGCATGGGGCTGGAGCGGATTTCCGCCGTGCTGCAGGACACGCACGACAATTATCAGACCGATCTCTTCCGCGCCCTCATCGGCGCGGCGGAAGACCAGATCGGCCGCAAGGCCGAGGGTGATGTGGAAGCCTCCTTCAAGGTGATTGCCGATCACCTGCGCGCCTCCAGTTTCCTGATTGCAGACGGGGTCTTGCCCTCCAACGAGGGGCGCGGCTATGTGCTCCGAAGGATCATGCGCCGGGCCATGCGCCATGCTGAACTTCTCGGGGTTGACGAGCCGCTCATGTGGAAGCTGGTGCCGGCATTGGTGCGCGAAATGGGCCAGGCCTATCCTGAGCTTGTGCGCGGTGAGGCCATGATCACCGAAACCCTCAATCTGGAAGAAAAGCGCTTCCGCAAGACGCTCGAACGGGGCTTGAAGATTCTCGACGAAGAATCCGGCGCCTTGAGCGAGGGCGACACGTTTCCCGGCGAAGTGGCCTTCAAGCTCTACGACACCTATGGATTTCCGCTCGACCTGACCCAGGATGCCTTGCGCTCGCGCGGCATCGGGGTGGATCTTGATGCGTTCACTGCCTCTATGGAGCGCCAGCGCGCCGAAGCGCGAAAAGCCTGGGCCGGCTCAGGCGAGGCGGCGACCGAGACCTTGTGGTTTGAGCTGAAGGAGAAGCTCGGCGCCAGTGAGTTCCTGGGCTACGACACGGAGAAGGCCGAAGGGGTGGTTGCCGCGATCGTGCGCGAAGGCGAAAGCGTGGACGCGCTGAAGACGGGCGAAGAGGGCGCGCTGATCTGCAACCAGACGCCGTTCTACGGCGAATCCGGTGGCCAGGTCGGGGACCGCGGCGTAATCCTCACCGCCGAGGGCGCCCGCTTTCAGGTGCGCGACACCCAGAAGAAGGTGGGCGATTTGTTCGTCCATTCCGGCGTGCTGGAGGAAGGCGCGCTGTCGGTCGGTGAGCCGGTTGAGCTTGAGGTGAAGCACGATTTGCGCCAGGGCGCACGCATCCACCATTCGGCAACCCACCTGCTGCACGAAGCGTTGCGTCAGACCTTGGGCGACCATGTGGCCCAGAAAGGCTCGCTGGTGGAGCCCGGACGACTGCGCTTTGATTTCTCGCACACCAAGGCCGTGGGGCCTGAGCAGATGGGCGAGATCGAGACCTTGGCGAACAATGCCATTGCTGAAAATGGCGAGGTCACCACGCGTCTGATGAACGTGGATGAGGCCATCGAATTGGGGGCGATGGCCCTGTTCGGCGAAAAGTACGGTGATGAGGTGAGGGTGGTCTCCATGGGCCGCGGCGAGGAGGGCTCCAACAAGCCCTGGTCGCTGGAACTGTGCGGCGGCACGCATGTGGGGCGCACAGGCGATATCGGCCTGGTCAAGGTGGTCTCGGAATCTGCCGTGGCTGCCGGCGTGCGCCGCATTGAGGCGCTGGCCGGAGAGCCGGCCCGCACTTACCTGGAAGAACAGGATGCACGCCTGCACGCCGTGGCCGATCTCTTGAAGGTGACGCCGGCCGACACCGCAGGCCGGGTGGCCCAGCTGTTGGAGGAGCGCAAGCAGCTTGAGCGCCAGCTCGCGGACTCCAAGAAGCAGCTCGCGCTTGGCGGCGGCAGTGCCGCGAACGGCGGGGATGACGGCATCTCCGAAGTGGGCAACGTCAAGCTTTTGGCGCGGGTGCTTCATGGCATCTCGGCGAAGGACCTGCGCAGCCTGATCGATGACGGCAAGCAGAAGCTGGGCTCAGGCGTTGCCGCTGTGGTGGCCGTTGGCGAGGACGGCAAGGCCGCGATTGCCGTGGGGGTCACCGAAGACCTGACGGAGAAGGTCAGCGCAGTGGATCTGGTGCGCGCAGGCTCTGCCGCCCTTGGCGGCAAGGGCGGCGGCGGGCGTCCCGATATGGCCCAAGCGGGCGGACCGGACGGCGCCAATGCCGATGCTGCCATCGAAGCCATCAAGGCCACGGTTGGCGCCCTCTGATCGGGCCCGTCACACATAGCTGAGCGGAAGCTCGGTGGTGTCCTTGATCTCCTCCATGACGAAGCTCGACGACACGTCAGTCAGCTCCACCTTGGAAATCAGGCGCTGATAGAGCGCATCATAGGCGGCCATGTTGGGCACCGAGGCGCGCAGGAGATAGTCGGTCTCTCCGCTCATCCGGAACACGCCGGTGATTTCCGGTATGGTGCGCGTGACCTGCTTGAAGCGCTCAAGCCATTCGGCAGAATGAGACCGGGTGCGGATGGCGATGAAGACCGTAAGGTCCAAATTGAGCTTTTCGGGGTCCAACAGGACCACGCGCCGGGAAATGTAACCCTCATCCTCCAGCCGCTTGATGCGGCGCCAGCAGGCGTTGCGCGAGAGGCCGATCTTCTCGCCAATAGCTTCGGCGGGCAGGGAGGCGTCGGCTTGCAGTTGATGCAGGATTCTGCGGTCGAACTCATCAAATGTCACACGATTTCTCCAAATTGTGGGACGATATTTCATAAATGGCACAAAATACTAAGAAACTTGAGCAGAAATATCAAGGAAACGTGGGTAGGTTTGCCCCAATCAGACCTTGGAGGGAGATCCGGTTCATGTTCAACGCGCTCACCAAATCATTCACCGCTCATCCGGCCACCGTTGATGAGAGCTACCTGGAACACGCAATGTTTGCGTCCCGTTTCTCTGCAAAGCTGTTGCTGGCCGGGTTGGCTGCTCTGGTCCATGCGGTCTTGCCGTTCTGTTTCGAGAAGACCGCAGGCAATATGATCCGCGAGCTCCATGGCGAGATTGTCAACCGCGGTTGAACCATATTTCCTGGGCGCTGCGGTGTGGATCGGCTATACTGGCGCCATGTCGCTTGCGCTGAAAACCCTGGCTCAATTTGCCATCAAGAAACTGGCCAGCAACCCTGAAGCCAGGCAGAAGGCCGTGGATGTGGCGCGCACCGTGGCGCAGGAAGCCAAGCAGATCAACGCTCAAGATGATAAGGCCCGCGCCGCCGGCAAGGCCTTCAGCAAGGCCCTCAGGTCGCTGAAAGACGGCACCGCGCCGCCGCCCGCCCGCTGAACCGGGACATCTTCGCCGGTCACCTCCTCATCTCGAAATTGTGAGCAGATCTTAAGTGAACTTTTCACTTGAACAACTTATGTCGTGTACGGACCGGTTTATCGCGTGGGCCACGCGCGCGCGTCAAAGGAGAGAGGATCTCATGAACAGGCGGACATTTCTGCTCGGCGGAACAGCAATCATCGGCACCGGCATCGCGGCGTTCAGCAGCAATCTGACAGGCGGCCGCGGCGCAAAGGCAGCCTCTGAAGAGACTTTCGAAGTCGTAAAGACGGAAGCCCAGTGGCGTGAAATTCTCACACCGCAGCAATTCAAGGTGCTCCGCGAAGAAGGCACTGAGTATGCCCACTCAAGCCCGTTGCTGCATGAGAAACGCGCAGGCAATTATGCTTGCGCAGGGTGCGAGCTGCCTTTGTACTCTTCTGAACACAAGTATGACAGCCGCACCGGCTGGCCCAGTTTCACCCAAGCGCTGCCCAATGCGGTGGGGACGAAAAAGGACACAAAGTTCTTCATGGTGCGCACCGAGGTTCATTGCAGCCGCTGTGGTGGGCATCTCGGCCACATTTTTGACGACGGCCCGGCGCCCACGGGAATGCGCCATTGCATCAACGGGTTGGCCCTGAAGTTCGTTGCAAGCTGACAGTCGTCCGGCAAAGCCGGCGCATATCCAATTGCAGACCCTTCAAATCAGTACATAGTGGGTATACCCTGGCCTCGGGTGACATGACTGAAGGTGCCGAGGGAGGATATGCCGGTGAACCGTACGACGCTTAAGACCCTGTTGGTGGGGGCCTTCCTGACCCTGTTGGCCACGCAGTCTGGAACTGCTCTTGCTCAAGATCTGATCGAGGCATTGCGTCAGCAAGGCTATAGCCAAATCAAGATCACCAAGCAGACCTTCAGCAGAATCAATTTCGAGGCCTGCCAAGACGGCGTGCGCTATCAGGTGAAGATGAGGAGCACCGGCAGGGTGCGCAGCAAGACGAAGGTTGGCGAGTGCCGACGGGCGATCTCCGAGGCGCGGGCGACCAAAATTCTTCGTGACCGCGGTTTCCGCCGCATCGACATCCAAACCGTTGAAAGAGGCTTTGCCGGACGGGCGTGCCGCGAGGGCGAACGCTTTGAGGTCTTTGTCAACCGGTTCGGCGAACTGCGTCAGCCGCGGGCCATCGGGCCTTGCCGGCGCCAGGCATTGAACGTGGATCAGGTGCGCCGAAAGCTTCGCGACGAAGGCTATAACCGGATCAAGTTCACCGACCGCGAACTGCCGCGCTATGTGGCCGAAGCGTGCCGGCGCGACCGCCGGGTGGAGCTGGTTCTGTCCAGGCGCGGCAAGATCAGGGAGGAGCGCCGGATCGGACGCTGCCAGCCGCCGATTGATCCGCGCAACATTGCCCGGGTCTTGAGAGACCAAGGTTATGACCGCATTAAGGTGATTGACAATCAGTTGCCCAGATACGCCGCTGAAGCCTGCCGCCGGGACGACCGGATGGAAATCGTGCTAAACCGGTATGGCGTGATCCGCGATGAGCTCAGGATTGGGGCCTGCAAGTCGGCCTTAAGCCCCCGCCAATTCCTGAAGGTTTTGCGCGAGCGCGGCTATAGCCGCATCCGCTATCGCGGCCAGGACGGCCCCGACTTCCTGGTGCGGGCCTGCTTTAAGACCAAGCGTTATCGCGCGCGTTTCTCGCAATATGGTGAGGTCCTCACGCGGCGCGAGGCCGGTTCTTGCGTCACACCTACGCTGGACTCATTGGCCGAGCGCTTCGCAAAGCGGGGCGTGGAGAGGCTATCGTTCTACGTGGAAGGTTGCCGTAAAGGCGTGCTTTACCGCACCCAAATCGATGCCTTCGGTGACCCGGTGGCCCGCAAGCGCATGGGCAAGTGCAATTGAGAATCACTCCGAAGAAGAGGTAGTGTACTTTTTTGAACCAAAAAGTTTAAAATTTTAGGCTTCTGTTAACGCGGCCTGGGCCTTGATGGCATCTCCACATGCTGAGGTGCTGATATGGCGAATGTTGCGCGTTCTTATCTGTCTCGTAAAGAAGACATCACCGTTCCATCTGAAATCATTGAAGAGGTCACAAATTCCGGGCCCGCTGATGCGGTCTCGGTGGCGGCGGACCTTCCGGAAGCTCAACGGGCCATCCTGGCGCAGTTTTGCTACGGGCGGCGTCATTTGCGGCATCTCGGGCTGCTGATTGCCGGAACACTGAGCAAACAAACTTTGATGCAGACGTTCGGTGGGGCTTGGGAGGTGATCCATAAGCAGGCCCAGGATCCTGAGAAGACCTTGGCCTCGGAAAAACGTCCGGCCAGCGAACAAGTCAAGCGAACCGTCAGCCTGGCCACGGTCGGCGCGGCGCCGGTGCGCTCCAGCGAAGATGATGACGATCTGGCGCAGGATGACGAGTTCGACCTTGAGGACGAGGCCTAAAGGCCCACCCTCCCGCCTCTCTACGGAGCGGCGGCTTCGCTGAAATGGAAGCGTGCCTCGAAGGGCGCCAGTTGCGGGCGCCCGAGGATGAAATCTGCCGCCCGCGCAGCAATCATCTGGGTGGGGGCGTTCAGGTTGGCGCTGATGATCTGAGGCATCACCGATGCGTCCACAACCCGCAGGCCCTCAATCCCATGCACCCGCATTTCCTCATCCACCACAGCTAGACGATCGGCGCCCATTCGGCAGGTACCGCAGGGGTGGAAGTCTGTTTCGGTGAGCTGGCGAACGGCCGCCGCGATGTCCTCACCGCTCTCAGCCCCGGCGCTTGGGCCCAGTTCGGCGCCTCTAAAGGGATCAAAAGCTTTCTGGGCCACCAGGTCGCGGGCCAGGCGCACGCCTTCAACCAGCTCGCGTACATCATGATCGTCGGTCAGATACTCAAAGTGCAGGGCGGGCTTGTCGAGCGGGTTGGCCGAGTTCAGCTCAATATGCCCGCTGCTCTTGGGGCGCAGTTGATCGATCTGCAAGGTGAACGCCTGGTGCAGGCGGATCTTGGTGCCCTCATACTCTGCCGCCATGGGACCGAAATGATATTGCAGATTGGGGTATGGCACATGCGCGTTGCCGCACACCAGCCCGCCGGCCTCCCAGATGTTTGACGATGCAATCCCTTTGCGGTCGATCAGCCAGCGTGCGCCGGCCATGGCCTTGCGCACCGGATTGGTGATCTTGTGGATGGTGACGGGCTTCAGGCATTCAAACTTGAGCGCGACCGCGGCATGATCCTGCAGGTTTTGCCCAACTCCCGGAAGGTCTAGAACGGGTTCGATCCCCCTAGCTTTGAGATGGTCGGCCGGTCCAATGCCCGACAGCATCAAAAGTTGGGGCGAGTTGATGGACCCGCCCGACAAGATCACCTCCTTGTCCACCTCAACCAGATGGCGCGTGCCCTTGTGCTCATACTCAACGCCTGAAACCCGGTTGCCCTCAAGCTGGACCCGGTGGACCATGGCGTCTGTTTGCAAGGTGAGGTTTGCGCGCCCGAGCGCGGGCCGCAGATGGGCGACGGCTGCGCTGCAGCGCCGGCCGTTCTTCTTGGTGCTGTCAAGCCGCGCGACGCCTTCAGGCTTGTAACCGTTCAGATCGTCCGAGACGCCTTGCCCGGCTTCTTCGCCGGCTTGCACAAACGCATCGAACAGCGGGTTCTCAAAGTGCCCGGTTGTGACGCCAAGGGGCCCCTCGCTGCCCCGCCAATCGTTCGGGCCCTTGTCGCTGCTTTCGCTTGCCTTGAAATAGGGCAGGCACTGGGCGTAGCTCCATCGTCCCAGTCCCAGCTCGCTGGCCCAGCGGTCATAGTCCAGCGGGTGACCGCGCATGTAGACCATGGAATTGATTGAGGAGGAACCGCCCACAACGCGCCCACGGGGCATCTCGACCACCCGGTCGAACAGCTCCGGCTCAGCCTCGGTCTCGTAGTTCCAGTTGATGGAGGGGTCCTTGTAGACCTTGTAGACGCCGGCCGGCACGTGGATGAAGAGGCTGCGGTCCATGGGCCCGGCTTCCAGGACAAGCACCCGGGTCTTGCCGTCTGCGCTCAGCTTGTTGGCCAGCACGCAGCCGGCGGAGCCTGCGCCGATGATCACATAGTCATAGATCCGGGACTTGCTCATCGGCACGGCCGGTCAATCCAGGATCTGGAAATGGCATTCCACGGTTGAGCCGGCATTCACCGGCAGGATGTCTTGCGGACAGCAGGACATGGCAGCGATGCAGTCCATCTCCGCGCGCAGGACCACATGGTCGCCGGCCTTGGAGACCGGCTCGCCCCAGCTTGTGGCGCCGTCTGCGGCCACGGGGATGTTCATCCACAAATTGAGCGGGCTTGGGGTCTCCAACCCGTCATATCCGAGCTCGGCCATGGCATCGCGCAGATTGTCGGTGCAGTTGTCGTGATAGCCCTCAACCCCCAGCAGGTGATAGCGATAGGTGTCGCACGCCGCCATCAAGGTATCGTGGATGCCGGGTGAGGTGTCCTCGGCAAAATGCAGGATGGGCCGGCGGATGTTGGTGGGCAGATCGTGGCCGGCTTTGGGAAAGATGGTGGTCAGCGTGGCGCGCAGGTGCTCCATGGAGAGAAACTCTGAAAGGTCCTCAGCATTGAAGGCCCAGAAGTCGACCACCTGATGGCCATGGGTGTTGATGATCTTGATCGACTGGCCCCGTTTAAGGCGCGCCGCCGCGCCCTTGCGGGCAGGGATGATCTGAAGCTCTTCGGCACTTTCCATGGGTCACACTCTTACTTCGCACTGCCAGGAGTGAAGACTACGGGCTGATGGCCTGAAAGAGCAAGCTGTTCTGCCCGAAGCGCGCATGATTTCGCGTGCGCAAAGCGGGCGGACCCTTTACAGGTTTACGTTCCACGTCAACAGCTCACAACGTTCCCCTTCATGAGCCAAGCTCCAGCGTCCGGCGCCCGCCCACAGCCGCTACCAGCGGCCGGTTTCTTCCTGTTGGCCGGCGTCACCTTGTTTTGGGGCGCCAATTGGCCGGGGATGAAGATCGCTCTGGCGGAACTGCCGGTCTGGTGGTTCCGCAGCATGAGCGTGGGCTTTGGCGCAGCCGGGCTCCTGATCATCGCCCGGATCAGTCATGGCACGGTCAAAATCCCCTTAAAGGAGATCCTGCCGCTCGTGGTGTGCGCCATGTTTGCGATTATGGGCTGGCATGTGTTTGCCGCCTATGGGGTCTCCATGATGCCCGCCGGGCGGGCCTCCATCATCGCCTTCACCATGCCGGTCTGGGCCTCCATCTTCGGCAGCTTCCTGATTGGTGAGCCGTTCAGCAAGCCCAAGGTCATCGGTCTGCTGTTGGGCCTTGGCGGCCTGGCTGTGCTGATGGGGGAGGATCTGGTGGTGCTCGGGCTGGCGCCGGTGGGGGCGCTGTTCATGTTGCTTGCGGCCATCTCGTGGGGCTTTGGCACGGTGCTCTTCAAGCGCTTCACCTTTTCTGCGCCGGTGGCCACGGTGGTGGGCTGGCAGCTGTTTGCCGCCATGGTGCCGATCACCCTGGTCGCGCTTGTCACCGAGCCGGTGCCCGACCTCACCCAGCTCTCCTGGAAGGCCATCTGGGCCTTGGCCTATCTCTTCGCGCTGCCCATGGTGTTCTGCCAGTGGGCCTACTTCAAGGTGGTCTCAATCTTCCCCGCTGCGATTGCGGCCATGGGCACCTTGGCCGTGCCCATTGTGGGGGTCTATTCCAGTGCCTTGATCCTGGGCGAGCCGGTGGGCTGGCAGGAGCTCACCGCATTGGTTCTGATCTGCTCCGCGCTGGCCAGCGTGCTGGTGGTGCCTGCGCTATTGAATGGGAAAAAGCGGCCTGCCGGCACCAGCTGAGCAATGTTAGTGCCGTTCCACGCGCATGGCCGGCCAGCGGCTTTGCCAGTTGCGCTCGCGTAATCTCTTCTCGAATTGGTCCCGCTTTTGCTTGCCGGCAGCGGTGGGGCGCAAGGTCAGGGTGAGCAGGTCGTCCACCCCCAGCGGGGCGAGCAGTTGAACCTGACCGCCATGAAGCCGGGCGGCAATGGCGGTTGGGGTCTCCAGCCAATGGCACATGGCATGGGCAGTGTCGGTGTAGGGCGCATCGCCGTTTCGGACATGCATGCGGGCCTGATTGCGCACCTGCCAGTCAGGACCCGGGAGCTTGGCGGCGAGGGCGGCCTCATGGGCCTGCTCGGCCTCGCGGGAGAGGGCGGACGCATCGAAGTAAAGAACGTCGATGTCTGACGCTTCAGTTTGATCGGGGGGCACGCCGGCCAGCTCATCCCAGACCGCGTTGCGGATGAACCCGGCCGCCACCCAGCTGTCGGGCAAGGCGAGCGAGGCCACGTGGGTGAGAACCGTAACGATGGATTTCCGGGCGCCGAGAAAGGCTTCAATGTCCTCAGCAGTCCGCATTTCGCGTCAGAGCAGGCCAAACTGCCGACGCAAGGCCTGTTCGCCCGACTTGCTGAACTGCACGATGCGCGTGCCGTCCACCCGCTTGGCCCATTTGAGCGTGTAGAAGCGCTTCAGCAGCTCCGCGCCCACGCTGCCGGCAAGGTGGGACCGCCGCACGCTCCAGTCCAGACACGAGCGGCACAACGGCCGCCGCTTCTTGGCAATGGCCGCCAGGTCGATGCCAAATCTCTCAAGTCCGGTTTCGCCCTTCTCGGTGAGATGCGGGGTCTCGCCCCCGCCATTGATCCAACCTTCCCGGTTGAGGCTCTCAAACAGCTCAACACCCAGATCGCCGGCCAGATGGTCGTAGCACACCCGGGCCTTGCGCAACGCCGGCTCCTTGGGTCCGGTGCGGATGCGCGTCGGTTTACGCTTGGCGGCAAGCCCCATGAGGTTTTCCAAGACTTCAGCCACCTGATGGTCTGCGAGCTTGAAATAGCGGTGGCGGCCCTGTTTTTCCGGTGCAATGAAGTTGGCTTCGGTGAGCTTTGCCAGATGGGCGCTGGCGGTCTGCTTGGTCACCCCGGCTTCAGCGGCCAGCTCCGTGGCGGTGAGGGCGCCGCCGCCCATCAGGGCCGTCAAGATGTTGGCCCGGGCCGGGTCGCCGATGAGGGCGGCAAGTCCGGCAATGTCTGGTCCGTATTTCATGGTTCGATCATAAACGAACTATGCCCTCAGCGCAATCTGCTAAACCCAGACTCTGACGCAACAAGGAGTGCAAAAATGATCACCTGCTTCATCACCTATGAGATTGATCCCTTCAAGCGAAGCTTGTTTGAGCGCTATGCGCAAAACTGGGGCGAGGCCATACCGCGCTGTGGGGCCGATCTGATCGGCTATTTTGCACCTCACGAGGGTTCGGCCACGATGGCCTACGGCGTTTACAATGTGGCCAGTTTGGCCGACTATGAGGCCTATCGCGCGCGGCTTGCGGCTGACCCTGCCGGGAAGTCGAACTATGAGTTTGCGCGCAGCGAACAGTTCATCCGCCGGGAAGAGCGCGCCTTCTTCAAGCTCGCTTCGGCCCCTCACAGTGAGTTTAAGACCCCATGATCGCCATTATCTTCGAAGTCGAGCCTCATGCAGACACGGCTTCCACCTACTTCGACATGGCCGCTGAGCTGAAGCCCGTTCTGGAACAGATGGACGGCTTCATCTCGATTGAGCGCTTTGAGAGCCTTATGCAGCCGGGCAAGTACTTGTCTCTATCATTCTGGCGCGATGAGGAGGCGGTCAAGCAATGGCGCAATGTGGAAGAACACCGCCAGGCCCAGGCGGCGGGGCGGGCAGGCATCTTTAAGGGCTACCGCCTCAGGGTGGTTCATGTGCTGCGCGACTATGGCATGACCGAGCGCGCTGAAGCCCCTGTGGATTCCAAAGAAGCCCACGATGCCGCTTAGCGCTCCTCGGGTGTGACGTCCTTCAACTGCTCGGTCAAAGCCCGCTGTTCATCGGCACTGCGCTTCATGTGCACGCGTGCATCTTGTGGCGGCTGGTGGGTGGCGCTCACGCCGGGGCGCCAGTCCTTGGCGGGCCTGATGGGACGGGGTGTCAGGCCGCCGCCGCAGTTGGGGCAGACGTTCTGCAGCTTTGTCTCAACGCAACCTGCGCAGAACGTGCATTCGTAGCTGCAGATCATCGCATCGGTGGCGCTCGCCGGCAGGTCTTTGTCGCACAGCTCGCAGTTGGGTCGCATCGCCAGCATGTCTTGGTCTCCTCTTCAGGACTTGCAGGATTAGAGCACCTTGCCGGGGTTCATGATGCCGGCCGGGTCGAAAATCCTCTTGATGCCGCGCATCAGCTCCAACTGATGTGCCGGCACGTTCTCTTGCAAGGATGCGCGCTTTTCCGTGCCGATGCCGTGTTCGGCGGAGAATGAGCCTCCTGCCTCCGCAAGCCCCTCATTCACCGCGCGCCGGATCGCATCGTGCAGCTCTTCCATGGGGCGGCCGCACGAGATGGTCAGATGCATGTTGCCGTCGGCCAGGTGGCCAATGGTAAAGGTCTTGAGTTCCGGCAGAATGGCCGCGATGCGTTGCGCAAGGGCGGCCGTATAGGCCGGAAGAGCGCTCACAGGGAGCGAAATGTCATAACTTACGCCTGATGGATATTGCCGGTCGGTGAGAAAGACATCTTCGCGGATGGCCCAGAATTTGGCCCGGTCGGTTTCCGACTTGGCGAAGATGGCGTTGGATATTTCCTCATGTTCTGAGGCGGTTAGGAGGGTTTCCGACAAGATTGATTCATGATGCAGGGGCGTGTCGACCAAGAGGAACACAGCGTTTTGGTCCGCCTCGAAGGCGAGGGTGGCCGTTTCGCCGCGTTCTTCCGCGGTGATCCGGGCATAACCCGATGACATGAACTCTACAGCCAAGAGCTCCAGGCCCGCCTGATCGCGCAGGCGCTGGTAGGTTTTCACGGCTCCGGCCTCATCGCGGCAACTGATCAATGCCGTGGCCTTGTCTCCATCTTGTGGCAGCAACGCCAGGCTGATCTTGGTGAGGATGCCTAGCGTGCCCTCCGAGCCGATCAGCAGATGGCGCAGAGCATAGCCTTCGTTCGACTTGGAGACCTTCTTTAAGTCGCTGAACAGATCGCCGTTGCCCAGAACGGCCTCTAGCCCCAGAACCCGGTGGCGCATCACCCCATTGCGGAAGCTCTGCTGGCCCCCGGCATTGGTCGACACCATGCCGCCGATTGTTGCACTGTCGCGGGCGCCAAGGTCAATGCCCGGCGACAGGCCGATCTCCGCGGCGGCCTGTTGCAGGCCGGCCAGGGTGACACCCGGTTCCACCAGGGCGGTGCCCGCGGCCGCGTCCAGCTCGATAATCTTGTTCAAGCGGGCCGTGCTCAGCACCACTTGGCCTTGCTTGGAGGTGGCCGCGCCGGCAAGCCCCGTGCGCCCGCCTTGGGGCACGATGGCGATGTTGCGGGCCGCGCACCAGTTCACAAGCGCGCAGACGTCCTCAATCGAGGCCGGCGCGATGATGAGGCCCGCGTCAAGATTTTGTGCATCAAGCCCAGGGTCCAGCAGCGCCACGCGCTCCGGCCGGATGATGCTTGCGGCATCAACGATTTGGCTGAGGCCGGCGATCAGATCGTCAGTGTCGGATGCTGTATCGAGCATGCTGGTGGTCCCCCTCAAAGGCGCTCAATGTCGACCCTGCGTCGTACGTGCGGAGCAGTCAAGCCGGCTCTAGAGACTGTTCAGGAAGGCGATCAGCTGATCGCGCTCCTTGCGCGTCATGGCCGCCACCGCGTCGCGGGCTTGGCGCCCTTCGCCGCCGTGCCACAGGATGGCTTCCAGAAGCGTGCGGGCGCGGCCGTCATGGAGGTAGAAGCCGTTGCCGTTTATCTCGCCATTACGCCCGATGCCCCAAAGCGGCGGCGTGCGCCATTCCCAATAGTCGGCATCGCCCTCCAGAAACGTATCGGCCAGCTCGTCGCCCATGTCGTGCAGCAAAAGGTCGGTGTAGGGCGCGATGGTCTTGCCTCGCAAGGGGGCGGGCACGCCGTCATCTTTTCGCGTGGTGTGGCTTGGGGTGTGGCATCCGGCACAGCCGGCCTGCAAGAAGAGCTCCTTGCCGGCGGAAATGTCGATTGCGGCGGCCTTTGGAGGCTTCGGTGGAGCAAGGTCGCTGGTAAAGGCGGTGAGGGCGTCCAGCACGGCGTCGCTCACCTCCGGGCCGGTTGTGCCCGGCGCGCTGAAGCACTTTGTCTGTTTGGCCGTGCAGTCGCCTGACGGGTTCGGGAACAAGCTTGTGGAAAGGCCCATATCGAGCGCGAAGGCGGCGGCGTTCTGCTGGCGCACCGTTGGCTGGCCGGCCTTCCAGCCGAAGCGGCCAAGGCGCACTTTGCCGGTCTTTGCGTCCCGGACCATGTTGGGTTTGCCGGAAATGCCGTCGCCGTCCTCGTCTTCCACATCGGCATTGGCGAGGATGTCCTCAGCGCTGATGGCATCCAGCAGGCCGAGGCCGAAGAGAGAGTTGGCAATGCGCGGTGAGGTGAGGCCGCCGGGGGTGAACGCGCCATGGCCTGGTGCGTTGATGGAGAAGACGGGCTGACGCAGAGTGACGGTGGTGTCGCTGAGTTGCACCTCAACCGGGCGCCAGGTGACGGTGAATGTGCCTTCAGGCGTGTGCCCCTTCAGCCCGCGGGTTTGCAATTGGTGGCCATAGGCTGGTTCTGGGAAACTGCTGATGATGCGCGTTAGGAGCTTGGCGGCTTCAGCCTCCGAAGCGGGCAGCACGCCGAGCTTGACGGTCATGCTGTCGGATGGCGTGCCGGCCTCGGAGGGCGGGGCACCGCGCCCGCCGTTCAAATGGCATGAGACGCAGGAGCGGGTGTTAAAAAGGGGCCCCAACCCTTCGGCGGGACCCCAGATTCTCTCAAAGACCTTGCGTCCGGCTTCGTTCGCCTGAACCGGGGCAAGAAGGAGGCCAAGCGCAACGGCGCTGAGGGCTATCACCCGTGGGCGTTTGCCCTTGGCCAAGTGCACGGGCCGTTGGCTATTCGGCTTCGTTCGCCGGAGCCGCCTGCAGCTGGCCGTAATTTTGAATGCCGATTTTCTCCAGGAGGTCGAGCTCGGTTTCAATGAAATCGATATGGCCTTCCTCATCGCTCAAAAGCCCTTCGAACAGTTGCATGGTGACATAGTCACCGGCATCCCGGCAGGCTTCGCGTGCTTCCTTGTAAAGGGCGCGGGCGCTGTACTCGGCTTCCAGATCACTCTTGAGGCACTCTTCAATGTTCTCGCCGATTTTCAGCGGATCGAGGGTCTGCAGATTGGGGTGGCCTTCCAGGAAGATGATGCGCTCGACCAGCTTGTCGGCATGTTGCATTTCTTCAATGGACTCTTCGCGCTCCTTTGCGGCGAGTTTCTTGAAACCCCAGTCGTCGAGTAAGCGGTAGTGCAACCAATACTGGTTCACGGCGGTCAATTCGTGGCGCAGTGACTTGTTCAGATATTCAATGACGTTGGCGTCGCCCTTCATGGCTCAAGTGCTCCTGGTGGGGGGATCGGGTTATAGTTTAGAACTATTCCAAACAACAGGGTCTGTCAAATCACCGTTTTCGCCCGTTTCGTTCCCCTCGGTCCCGGTTTGGGCGTCGGTGGCCTGCTGGATGGTCTTGGCATCTGCTTGACTATCTGATTGGGGAAGGGCGTTCAAATGTTCTTCGATCACTTTGTGGATATGGGGCATGCAACAGCCGCAGCATGGGCGCTTGTGGTTCTGCCTGAACACGGCGCCAGGGGTGACGAGACTGAAACCGTCGCCCCCGCTCGCTGCTTCAACCGCCTCACGAACGTGCCGGCTCGTTAAAACGTTGCAATGGCAAACAATCATCTGAGTGTTCCATTCCAAAGCCCCGGACAGTCAAGTGCTAACATGCTTTTGGCCTACCGTTGAGGACGCCGTCCGGTTGAGATCACGTGGTTTAATAGCATCAAAGGTATCAGGCCAATGATAACAATTGCCAAAGCCGCCGGGGCGGCCTCTTCAAACAGGTCCAGTGTGGCCAGAGTGTAGACCTGGGTGGCCAGGGTATCGAAGTTGAACGGGCGCAAGAGAAGGGTGGCCGGCAGTTCCTTCATGGAATCCACAAACACCAGCAGCACGCCCGCCCCAAGCGCCGGGCGCAGGAGGGGAAGGTGCACGTCCCTTAGAACGCCCATCGGCGTGCGGCCCAAGGACCGGGCGGCATCATCCAGGTGGGGCGAGAGCTTGGCCATGCCTGCCTCCAGGGTGCCTTGAGATATGGTGAAAAAGCGGACCACGTAGGCGAACACGATGGCAGCGCTGGTGCCGCTGATGAGCAAACCGGTGGTGATGCCAAAGGCCGCCTCTGAAAAATTGCCGATGAGGTTTTCCAGCGCCGACAATGTGATCAGCACGCCAATGGCCAGTACCGTGCCTGGAACCGCGTATCCGATGGAGGCGCCGATGGCCATGGAACTCATGAGCGTTGTGCCGGTGAGGCGGCGGGCAAACACCATGATGAGCCCGAGGAACATGGCGATGAGGGCGGCAAAAAAGGCCAGGGCGAAGCTGTTGAAGGCATTGCTCCAAAAGGCGCCTTTCAAGGTGTCGGAGGTGTGCGTCAGGCTGGCATCGATGAGAAACAGCCCCGGCACCCCGAAACCGAGCAGAAACGGTGTCAGGCAGGCCGCAAAGGCCAGCGCGCCCTTCCATCCGGTGAGACGGCTTGTGGGCAGCTTCTGCTGCTTGCCGGAGAGCTGATAGAACTGCTGCTGGCGCCGGCTCCAACGCTCCAGGGTGAAGAGCAGAATGACGGCCACCAGCATGGCACAAGCAATCTGCGCCGCCCCGCCCAGCGAGCCGCGCTCAAGCCAGGTGTCGTAAACTGAGATGGTGAGCGTGTTCACGCCGAAATGCTCAACCGCCCCTATGTCGTTCAGGCACTCCATCATGACCAGCGCGGTGCCCGCCGCAATGGCCGGGCGGGCCAGCGGCAAGCCCACCTTCCAGAACGACAGCCAGGGGCTGCAGCCTAGGGTGCGGCTGGCTTCAAGGACATTGGCCGATTGCGCCAGGAAGCTCGCCCGGGCGGTGAGGAAGACATATGGGTAGAGCACCGAGGCCATGACGAACACCGCCCCGCCCAGAGACCGGATGTCGGGAAACCAATAGTCCCGGGCGTTCTCAAAGCCAAAGGCGGCCCTCAGGCCGGTTTGCACCCAGCCTGAATAGTCCCACACCTCCACATAGCAAAACGCGGCAAGATAGGTCGGCATGGCGAGCGGAACCACCAGCAGCCATTTGAAGATCTTGCGACCAGGGAAGCGGTAAAGCGTGATCAGCCAGGCGGTGCCCGCGCCGGCCAGGATGCTGAGCGCACTGACCCCCAGCATCAGCAAGGCTGTGTCGCGCACGGCCTTTGGCAGAACTGTGTGGATCAGGTGAGGCCACGTGTCGGAGCTTGCAGAAAACGCCGTGATAACCAGCCCGGCGATGGGGGAGATGATCGCCACGAAAATGGCCACGGACAACACGGTCCAGGTGCGCGGCGCGCCGCGCCAGGCCCACCGGGCGGGCAGGGCAGGAGGCGGGTCTACCAATTCGGGCACTGACATGAACGAGGGGACCTTCGAACGGCATGTTGGCCCGGCAGGGATGTGCCGGACCAACCAGGCGGCCTATGCTTTGTGTTCAGGCCTCATGAACTTGGTCCGTCATCGAACGCCACTTCGTCCACCAGTTCGGTGGCTCGTTTGCGCAATCCGGCAATCTCTTCCAAGGACGTGGGATCAGACTGAAAGTCTCCCCAGCTTTGCACCAGAGACGAGGTGGCCACACCGGCCTTGACCGGATACTCGTGATTGACCTCAGCATAGATCTTCTGGGCCTTGTCGCCGGCCAGAAACTCAATGAGCTTCACTCCGTTGGCCTTGTTGGGCGCGAACTTGGCAAGAGAGGCGCCGGATATGTTCACATGGGTGCCCCGGTCGGTGGAGTTCGGGAACAGCATCTTTACGGACGCCGCCCATTCCTTTTGCTCCGGTTTCTTCTCGTTCAGCTGCATTTTTGCCATGTAGTAGGTGTTGCCGATGGCAATATCGCACTGGCCCGAATAGACGCCTTTCACCTGCGCCCGGTCATTGCCGGCGGGTTTGCGGGCAAGATTGGCCTTGAAGCCCTGGAGCCACTCCTTGGTCTTGGCCTCGCCATGGTGTTTCAGCATGGCCGCGATGAGGGCCACATTGTAGACGTGCTTGCCCGAACGCACGCAGATCTTGCCGCGCCACCTGGGCTCGGCGAGTTCTTCATAGGAGATGGCGCTCTGGGCAACCCGCTCTTTTGAGGCATAGACAACCCGCGCGCGGGTGGTCAGGCCGAACCAATGGCCTTCAGGATCGCGCAAGTTTGCCGGAATGCCCGCATTCACTGTTTCAGAAGACAGGCCTTGCGTTACGCCCTTGGCTTTGGCGCCGGTGAGGCGGCCGATATCCACCGTGAGCAGCACGTCGGCCGGGCTGTTCTTGCCCTCTTGGGCCATGCGCTCAATTAAGCCCTTCTTGGCGAAGATCACATTCACCTTGATGCCGGTGTCAGCGGTGAAGCCATCGAACAGAGGCTGCACCAGGTAGGGCTGGCGGTAGGAATAGACATTGACCTCATCTGCCGCCACGGCGGCCGTGGCCAGGGTGGCGGTCGCCGCTGCGGCCAGCACGGATCTCGATAAAAACTTGCGGACAATAAACGTGTTCATTCCGCGTAACCTTTCTCGCATAGGTCTCGTACGTTCCCTTGCCTCCTCCTTAAGGGGATCGTGGCGGGCCTGTCAACATAAAGCCAACTATTTTAGTCAAGGTTAGAATTGTTCAAAACTGCAATAGTTTCAACAGTTTAGAACTTATCTAAACTAAAAGGCTCGAAGACTGACTGAGGCTGGCCCAAGGCCCGGTTTAAGCCCTTGTGGGGCCTCAAGATCCTGCGTTTTTCCTCATGCGCGCCGTGCCATCACCGAGAACGCAACGTGCGGTCCGGTCATGCCGTCTGGGAGGCGGAACATTCTTCCCGGTGCGGCCACCATTGAGGGCACTGCTTTCCAGTGCAGGGTGTCGTGTTCGTGAAAGAACTCCACGCTCAGACCGGCCGCGATGAGGCTGCTGATGATATGGCTCAGCGAGTGTATCCATTCAAAGGTCTGGGTGTTTTGCAGCGGCGTGCCGTTGCCCGCGTAGGACTCAACATCATTGAACTCCAGCGCCCCGCTGGCGCCCGTGCGGCCCACGGGATAGGTGACCACGAGCTGGCCGTTCTCCTCTTCCAGCTGAGCCATGGCCGGATGCAGGTCGCACAGATAGAACCGGCCGCTTGGCTTGAGCAGACCGGCAACGACCTTCGCCCAGGGGCCAAGGTCGGGCAACCAGCAGATCGTGCCGCAGGTCACGAACACCATATCAAAGGCGGCGGCGGGAAGGTGATCGAGGGCATCATAGACATCCGCGCGGACAAACTCTGCGTTAAGCCCCATTTGCGCTGCAAGTTCCTCAGCCTTTGCAATGGCCGCGGGCGAATAGTCCAAGCCCGTGACCTCAGCGCCGCGGCGGGCGAGGCTGAGGGTGTCCATGCCGAAGTGGCATTGCAGATGGGCGATCTTCAGTCCGGCCACGTCTCCGATTTCGTCATGCTCGATCGGCGACAGGGTGTCTCTGCCGGCGAGGAAGCCTGGCACATCGTAAAGCCCTGTCTGATCGTCCGCATGAAGCGGCACCCGTTCATCCCAACTCAGCTGGGTGATCTTGATCATCCGGCGCAGTTTGTCAGCGTCTTGGGTCATGCCTTCTGAGCTTTCGGTTGTGCATATCCGATTGATTTTGCCGCGCCGCTCGCCTATGCCCCGCAGCCATGGGTCATATCAAGAAAAATCTCAAACCGTCCGGCGCCCCATGCGTCATTCTGGTGGAGCCGCAACTGGGCGCGAACATTGGCACGGCTGCGCGGGCCATGGCGAATTTCGGCCTGACGGAACTGCGCCTTGTGGCACCCACCAATGGCTGGCCCAACGAGCACGCCATCAAGGCCGCCTCCGGCGCCGATATCGTGATCGAACAGGCTGCGCTGTTCGACACTTTGGAAGAGGCGGTGGACGACCTCAATTTCGTGGTGGCGACCACGGCGCGCAAGCGAGACATGGTCAAGCCGGTGCTGACGCCGGAAACCGCGGCCCAGGAGATCCACAAACGCAGCACCACGGGCGAAGGCACCGGCATCCTGTTCGGCCGCGAGCGTTACGGACTGACCAACGACCATGTGGTGCTGGCCGACGCGCTGGTGATTGCGCCGGTCAATCCGGACTTTGCCTCGCTCAATCTGGCCCAGGCGGTGCTGCTGATCGGCTATGAATGGTTCAAGCAGAAGAGCGATGGCGGACTGGGGCGCGAGACCGAGGTTGAGAAGGCGGCCCGGGAGGGGCTGGGCGTGCGCGACAGCCGGCCGGCCACCCGCGGGGAACTGGTGGGGTTTTTTGAGCGCCTCGACACTGAGCTCGACAAGGGCGGGTTCCTGCGCCCGCCGGAGAAGCGTCCGGCAATGCTGCGCAACATCCACAACATGTTCACCCGGGCCAATCTCACCGAGCAAGAGGTGCGCACCCTGCATGGCATGGTGTCGTCGCTGATCCGCAAGCACGAACAAAACTAGCGCAGGCATTGACCGGGTATCAGGTTTCGGCGGACCCGCCAACAAACACTTCGGAGTTCTTGGCCAGCGCTTGCCAGTCCGTAAACTCGTGATCATCCTTCGGGGCGTCGACATCGCGGTCCTCCAGGACGACGTGCTCAAGGATCTGCTCTTGATAGTAGTCATATTCCCCGTGCCGCACGGCCCCTGCAACAAGCAGCGTTTTGCCCGGCTGCCAGCCGACTTCCTTAACGAATGCGTCAACATATCCCTGGGCATCTGACAGACTGCTCTCGAACGCGGCAGCTAGGCTGACGGAGATGAACATCGTCGGCACTTCTTGCAATGTCGACAGATTTCCCAAAGCAAATAGCTCGACGCTTTCCTGGTGCAGGCCTTCATGCACCGATCCGGCAACGATAATCCGGTCGAAGGTCTGCGGGTTCAGATCTCCAAGAAGCTCTGTGGTGTCAAACACTTCGACATCATGACCGAGTGCGGTGATCTGAGCTGCGACGGTCTCCACAATTTTCCGGGTTTGGCCTTCAGTGGTTCCGTAGGCAATCAGCACTCTCATTGCGCGTTCCTCATCCTCAAAACATTCTTCGCCATCGTTTCCAAGGGTATTGAGGGGTCGAGGCCTTGTCGAGTCGACGTTTGGATTGATCCTGATCAAGTTGTGATCCCTGTGTTCCCGTACAATTTGTGGGCAATCAACAGGGAGTGAGAATGACAATGTTGCAAGTTAAAGATCTCATGAACGACGCGCCCGAAGTGGCATCTCCCGACTCCCACCTCCACGAGGCGTTGAGCAAGATGAACCAGGCCGGGTTTCGACACCTGCCGGTCGTGAAGAACGACAATCTCGTTGGCATTATCACCGATCGCGATATCCGACTGGCGATCAACTCGCCGGTTATCAGCGAGGACGCTGATCTCAAGCGTGAAGAGGTCCTTGACGGGGTGCGGGTTGAAGCCTGTATGACCACCGATCCTCAATGCGTCTCTTCAGATACGCCGCTTCACGAGGTTGCCGACATTCTGTCGCTCAACAAATTCGGTGCCATGCCGGTCGTGGACGGCGGGAGACTGGTCGGCATGATCAGCTATGTCGATTTTCTCAAGCACTATGCAGCCAGCCGTTAGAGGTTTTGACCAACAGGAGCCAACCGGCACTGCGGACGTCACTACACGGAGAGATCACCGGGTTCATCAATGGGACCAGATTTGTAAGGCTGAAGAGGCGCACCATGAGTTTTCATGTGGTGAGTAATGATTTGGCCATACTTTGATGGCCAACTTCCTGCCGCGTCCAAATTGCACAAGCCTACGACACCCAATTGATGTCGCATCGCATCCTCATCTTCGATTCCGGCCTTGGCGGGCTGTCCGTGGCCCGGGCCGTGAGGCAGCGCATGCCTCAGGCGCACGCCATCTATGCGGCCGACAATGATGGCTTTCCATACGGGGACTGGCCGCAGGATCGGCTGGTTGAGCGCATTGTTGAGGTTCTGGGGCAAGTCATAAGCCTGACCGTGCCGAATGTGGTGGTGGTTGCCTGCAACACTGCCAGCACTCTCGCCTTGGAAACTTTGCGCCAGCGTTTCAGCGTGCCCTTCGTGGGCACCGTTCCGGCGATCAAACCGGCAGCGGAGGTCTCCCAGAGCGGCATCATCGGGGTGTTGGCGACACCCGGAACGGTTGACCGCGAGTACACTCAAGCTTTAGTGGACACATTTGCCTCGCACAGAACGGTTGTGCTGCATGGGTGCAAGCACCTGGCGGAGATGGCGGAGCGCTGTTTGCGCGGCCAGGAGCTGGCTGATGCCGATCTTGCTGAGGAGATCGCGCCGGTGTTCGTCGAGCAGGGCGGGCGCCGCACCGATGCAGTTGTCTTGGGGTGCACCCATTATCCCCTCATTGCCGAGAAGATTGCGGCCGTGGCCCCTTGGCCGGTGACGCTGATTGACCCGTCCGGGGCCATTGCGCGGCAGGTGGCGCGGGTTGCACAAACGGAGACGTCGATGGGCGCAGGGCGCACTGAGGCCCCCACAGCCGTGCTCACGCGGCCGAGCAACGAGATTGCCCGGGTGCTGGCGCGCGAAGGGTTTTGCGACAATAGGCTGATCGCGCTCTAAGCGTCGCATTTTCGTTGACTTCGCGGCGTTGTCCCCTTAGAGCATGCAGCTTCATCGTCCGTGGCATTACTGCGGGCCGATTTTGCTTGCCTGTGGCCCATCTGAATATGCGCATTTTCGGTTGGGCCTGTTGGCCGGGAAACCGGCAGAGGAGGGCGAGCTTCTTACTCTTGCCGGCAGCCGCTGTGGCGGTCGGTCATTAACATGACGACTTTGGAGACCTAACGCATGTCTAAGCGCATCTCTGCGAAATACAAAATCGATCGCCGCATGGGCGAGAATATCTGGGGCCGCCCGAAGAGCCCTGTGAACAAACGCGAATATGGCCCCGGCGAGCACGGCCAGCGCCGCCGCAGCAAACTGTCGGACTTCGGTGTTCAGCTGCGCGCCAAGCAGAAGCTCAAAGGCTACTATGGCTGTGTCACGGAAAAACAGTTCAAGCGGGTCTATAAAGAAGCCCTGCGCCTGAAGGGCGACACCTCGGAAAACCTTATCGGTCTTTTGGAGCAGCGCCTTGATGCGATGGTCTACCGCGCCAAGTTTGTGCCGACGGTGTTTGCAGCCCGCCAGTTCGTGAACCATGGCCATGTGAGGGTTAACGGTCGGCGCGTGAACATTCCCTCCTACCGGGTTCAGGTTGGAGACGTTGTGGAAGTGCGCGAGAAGTCACGCGAACTGCCGATGGTTCTGGAAGCCATTCAGAGCGCTGAACGCGACACGCCGGACTATGTTGAAGTCGATCATAAGAAAATGACCGCAAGTCTCAGCCGCATCCCGGTTTTGGGCGATGTGCCCTATCCGGTGCAGATGGAGCCGAACCTTGTGGTGGAATTCTATTCGCGCTGACCGCGAACACCGCTTTTTCTTATTGAAGGGGCCGCCCGCGCACCAGCGAGGCGGCCTTTTTCTTGGCAGACGGAACGGGCGATCGTGCCTGAGGCAATAGACATTATCTTGCTCCTGGCCGGAGCCTTTCTCGCCGGCATTGTGACGGGGCTGACCGGTTTTGGAACCGCGCTGACCGCCATCGCGTTTTGGCTGTTTGCGATCAGTCCCGTGCTGGCGGTGCCGCTGGTGGCGTTCTGTTCCTTGGCCTCCCACTCTTTCACGCTGCGTAAGATCTGGCCGCAGATGGACTTTCGCGCCGCTCTGCCCTTCTTGCTGGGTGGTTTGCTGGGGTTCCCGGAGGGGTCTGGCTGCTCACTCAGGTTTCGCCGGAAATGTTCAAGCTGGCGGTGGGTGCGGTGCTGATTGTCTATCCTTTGTTCATGTTGGTGGTGAAGAAGCCGCCCTCCATCACCGGGGGCAACCCGTCCATAGATGCCGCCGTTGGTGTCGTCAGCGGATTTTTCGGGGGCTTTGCCGGGCTTTCAGGCATCGTGTTGGTGATCTGGAGCCAATTGTGCCGTTGGTCGAAACACAAGGCACGCAGCATTCTGCAGTTGATCAACATGACGATCCTGGCAATTGCCATTGTGGTTTATGGCTTTCGCGGCCTTGTGAGCGCCGAACTGCTCAAGCTGGCGGTTTTGTGCGCGCCCGCCACGCTATGCGGCTCGTGGATCGGTTTGCGCCTTTACGAGCGGATCGATCAGTAGAGCTTTACCCGCGTGGTGCTCGGCTTGCTGATCGCGGCCGGCTTGGGGCTCACAACGCCGCGCCTTTTATGAGGCTTGCGTGCCGGGCACAAAGCTGGGCGCTTTGATTTCCTTGATGGGCAGATGCACCAATGCGGCCACGATCGCCAGCACCACTCCGGCCCACCACATCATGTCGTAGCTGCCGGTGAAGTCGTAGATCTTGCCACCCAGCCAAACCCCGATGAACGCGCCGACCTGATGGGAGAAGAACACAACGCCGAACAGGAAGCCCATGTAGCGCATGCCGAACATGACGGAGACCAGGCCTGCGGTCAGGGGCACGGTGGAAAACCAGAAGAGCCCGATGAAGCCGGAGAACAACAGGGCTGAGGCGACCGTGACAGGCGTCAGCAGGAATGCGGTTATGGCCACTGCGCGGCCGAAATACAGGCCGCAGAGCAGAAGTTGCTTTGGAAACTTGCCGCCCAGCACACCAGCAAAATAGGCTCCGAACACGTTGAGGAAGCCCACCAGCGCCAAACACCAGGCACCGACGATGGGGTCCAGACCCTTGTCAACGAGATCGGCCGGCAGATGAACAGCGATGAAGGCCACGTGAAACCCGCACACGAAGAAACCGAAGATCAACAGAAGGTAGCTGTGGTAGCCGAAAGCCTTGGCAAGGGCCTGGGCGAATGTGAGGTCGGTTTCCGGCGCACCGCCGCCCACCGCGTTCTCCGCCTTGCCGCGCAGCGGCCAGGCAAGCGGCACGATCAATATCAGGAAGAAGGCCAGATAGATGATCGCCGCCTGCCAGCCAAAAGCGTTCATGAAGCCTTGGCCGATGGGCACGAAGATGAACTGGCCGAGGGAGCCGGCCGCCGTGGCGACGCCCATGACCGTGGAGCGTTTGCTTTCCGGAACCGAACGGGCAAATGACGCCATGACGAGGGCAAATGAAGTGGTGGCCACGCCGATGCCCACAAGGACGCCGGCGGTGAGATAGAGTTCCAACGGCGTGTCGGAAAGGGGGATGAGCAGCATGCCGATGATGTAGATCACCGCACCCAGCACCAGGACGCGCGCCGTGCCGAACTTATCGGCAATTCCGCCGGCAAGCGGCTGGAAGGCGCCCCAGATGAGATTCTGCAACGCGATCGCCAGGCTGTAGATCTCGCGGCCCCAGCCCAATTCGTCGGAAATCGGTTTGGTGAAAAGCCCGAAATCCGCCCTTAGGCCGAAGCCGATCATGGAGATCAGGCAGCCAGCAACAATGATAACCTCAAGCCGCGACCTGGGGCTGGGACGGGGGGCCGGCGGCGGGATTTTCCGGGGTCCGCTGTCGGTGGGTGCAACGCTCATGAGGAGGGATCCAAGTGCATAAACCGCTATCTAAGCGCAATTGCGGTGCTGCAACAAACGCTTTTGTTTGATCAGAGCCATTCGTTTTGTTGAACTGAGGGGAACAGGCTCAGATCGTTGCATCGCCGAGGGCGAGCACACAGAACGCCGCGTAACACATCAGGAGAATCAGCGCTGCACGCTTGCCAATCCTGATTTGCCAGATCAGGAAGGGCGCCAGCATGAGGCTGACGACAATCATGATCGGTATGTCCACGGTTTGGATGGTACGCGCCACCACCAACGGGCTTATGGAGGCCGTTGCGCCGATCACCATCAGCAGGTTCAGCATGTTCGAACCGATCACGTTGCCAAGGGCAACTTCGGTGCGGCCCCGCCAGGCGGCGGCCACACTTGCCGCCAATTCGGGCAGTGAGGTGCCCAGAGCAACGATCGTGAGCCCAATGGCGGCTTCCGACAAGCCAAAGAACAGCGCGATGCCGCGCGCGCCCTCGATCAGAAAATGGGCACCAACCGGCAACGCGATAATGCCGAACAGCAACAAGCCGATAATCTTCCAGCCTCTCTCCGGTTCGCCGACCTCAAGGGCTTCACCGCCCTCTTGTTCAGATTTTCGGTAGCTGTAGATCAGGGTGGCCACCAGACAGACAAGGAAGACAAACCCGGCCACCCTGCTGATATAGCCGGTGAGGGCAAAGACCGAGAAAACCAGCGTAGCGGCCAGCATCAATACATAGCTTCGCCGCAGCTCCTTGCCGCCTGTGTCCATAGAGAGGATCAGAGCGGGCACGCCGACGATCAGCAATGTGTTTGCGATGTTGCTGCCCACCACGTTGCCGAGGGCAATATCCGGCGAACCGGCGAGGGCGGCCTTGACGCTGATCACCAATTCGGGGGCCGATGTGCCGAAGGCGACCACGGTCAGGCTGATGAGCGTGGCCGAGAGGCCGACCTTCAGGCTGAGTGTAATAGCGCCGCGCACAAGGGCATCGCCGCCAACCATGAGCAAGACGACACCAACGACTGTGTATAGGGCTATCATTTGGTGCCTTGCTGCATATTGACCTTGGAATTCACCATAGCTGTGGCTTCGTCACCATGAGCCAGAAGATAATCAGCGCGCTGGCGAAGGCGGGGCTGGCTGTCCAGAGCCATAGACGCATGTAACGGTGATAGTTGGCGGGCAGAGCTTCCCAGGTGGGCGCCACACGCGCCATGTTGCGGCATCTGATCTGCAGCCAGGCCACCACGAACCAAAGCAGAGTGACCAGGGTGTAGAGCCCGTAGGCGACGAGCAGCCAGGGCTCGAGAAAACTGTATCCCTTGGCTTGCACGAGAAGAATTCCTGACAACGGTTGAATGAACCCGGTTGTGGTCACAACCCACCAATCGATCCCGACGACGGTGCGCATTACTGTGGCGATGGTGCGAACCTGGCGGGAGGAGTGGGCAATCCAACAATGGATCGAACTGCCCAGGGCGGCGCCAAACAGAAGGGTGGAGGAAACGATATGAACCCATGTGAGGAAGAACGGGTCCATGGGGCCGGTTTGAGGGCGCTAACGCTCAAGCGCCGGCAGGTGCCGCAACCTCAATTCCGTTCTCGTCCATATGGTTCTTGAGCTCGCCGTTCTGGAACATCTCCGTGAGAATATCGCAGCCACCGACAAACTCGCCCTTCACGTAGAGTTGGGGAATGGTCGGCCAATCGGAATACTCCTTGATGCCGTCTCTCAGAACGTCGGACTCAAGCACATTCACGCCGGCATATTCGACGCCCATGTAATCGAGGATTTGGGTGACACGGCCGGAAAACCCGCATTGGGGGAATTGTGGCGTCCCTTTCATGAAGAGCACAACATCGTTGGCCTTCACCGTGTCTTCGATCCACTTGTTCACATCGGTCATATGGAGGTCCCTCTTGCTCAGTCCGAATTAGATGACTTGGGTCTGTGCGACGAGGCTCCCGAACACCTGTCACACTGATTGTGGCGTTCATTTAGTGCGTTGCACACCAAGTTTCCAGTGCAACAGGCAGGATTTGTCCAAATGATAAGCCGGTTTAACTCTCCGGTGCGGATGTTTGCAGTGCGAGGGCGTGTAATTCGCCTCCCATCTTGCCTTTCAGAGCCTTGTAGACCAGTTGATGCTGCTGCACCCGGCTCTTACCGATGAACGCAGAAGAGACGATGTTCGCCGCATAGTGATCGCCATCATCGGCGAGCGCCCTGATCTCGATTGTGGCGTCCGGAAAGGCCTCTTTCATCATGGCTTCAATGTCATTGGCGTTCATCGGCATATGCGTTGTCTCCCTTAACGTTGCGCCTAGATGGCAAGTTCGCCTGCCATATAGGCGGGCAGCCAGTGCTGGTGGCGTTCGCGCAACCGTGCAACAGATATGGCGGCGCTGCCCTCAAAGGTCAAATCGGCCCCCCCGGTTGTGCCGAGCCGAGCTACGAAAAGGCCTGTACCCTTGGCGTTTGCGATGACTTCGTCAGAAATCGGATCAAGGCAGGTGACCGCGTAGTAGCCCTGGTCTTCGCCAAACAGAGCGGCATGATCAGGAATGTCAGAATGGGCCAAGGAGACCGATGCGCCGATGCCGGAGGCCATGGCCATTTCTGCCAGACAGACCGCCAAGCCGCCGTCGGAAATGTCGTGAACGGCTGAAAGCTGGCCGGCCACAATGCAATCGCGCACAAAATCACCCACCTTGCGCTCCTGCTCCAACGCCACAGGCGGAGGCGCGCCGTCTTCACGGCCCAGAATTTCGCGCAAGTAAAGCGATTGCCCGAGATGGCCTGCTGGGGCTTCCGCGCCGATCAACAAAATGGCCTCGCCATCTTCCTTGAAACTCATGGTGGTCATCTTGCTGAGATCAGGCAGCAGGCCCACGCCGGCGATGGTCGGGGTGGGCAGAATGGCCTCGCCATTGGTCTCGTTGTAAAGTGAGACATTTCCTGAGACCACGGGGAAGTCGAGCGCGCCGCAGGCCGCGCCGATGCCTTCGATGGCGCGCACCAGGGTGCCCATGATTTCAGGGCGCTCCGGGTTACCGAAATTCAGATTATCGGTGATCGCAATCGGTTCCGCGCCAACGCATGTGAGGTTGCGCCAAACCTCGGCAACCGCCTGCTTGCCACCCTCAAACGGATCGGCCTCCACATAGCGCGGCGTCACATCGGCGCACACCGCGAGGCCTTTATGGGGCGCCCCTTCCACCCTGAGCACGGCTGCGTCACCGCCGGGGATTTGCGCCGTGTTGGATTGGATCAGGTGGTCATATTGTTCCCACACCCAGCGTCTTGAGCACAAATCAGGTGAGCCGATCAGGGTGAGCAGCGCATCGCCCACGTCATTGGGCGGCGGCACTTCGGCGTGGCTGAGGGCAGGGGGCGGCGTGGGGGCAACCCACGGGCGGTCATATTCGGGGGCTTCATCGCCCAGATCCTTGATGGGAAGATCGGCCACCTGATCGCCCTCATGAAAGATGCGGAATCTCAGCGTGTCGGTGGTCTTGCCCACAATGGCAAAGTCCAGCCCCCATTTTGTGAAGATGGCCTCTGCCTGGCGCTCCAGCTCCGGATTGAGCACCATGAGCATGCGCTCTTGGCTTTCCGACAGCATCATCTCATAGGCGCTCATGTGCTCTTCGCGGCAGGGCACCTGGTCAAGATTCAGATCGATGCCGAGCGACCCCTTGGCGCCCATCTCCACCGCAGAACAGGTGAGGCCGGCGGCGCCCATGTCCTGGATGGCGATCACCGCGCCTGAGGCCATCAGCTCCAGGCAGGCCTCCAGCAGGCATTTTTCGGTGAACGGGTCGCCCACCTGAACCGTTGGGCGCTTTTCTTCAGAATCATCGGCAAATTCCTGACTGGCCATGGAGGCCCCGTGGATGCCGTCGCGCCCGGTCTTGGCGCCCAGATAGACCACCGGCAGGCCAACGCCCTTGGCTTCAGAGAGAAAAATCCTGTCCGCATCGGCAAGCCCAAGGGCGAACGCGTTGACCAGAATATTGCCGTTGTAGCGCGGGTGGAAATTCACCTCTCCGCCCACCGTGGGCACCCCGAAGGAGTTTCCATAGCCGCCAATGCCTGCCACCACACCCGACACCAGATGGCGGGTTTTGGGATGGTCGGGAGAGCCGAAGCGCAAGGCATTCATGGCCGCGATTGGCCGCGCGCCCATGGTGAACACATCGCGCAAAATGCCGCCGACGCCAGTTGCCGCGCCCTGATAAGGTTCAATGAAGGAGGGGTGGTTGTGGCTCTCCATCTTGAAGATGGCGGCCTGGCCGTCGCCAATGTCGATCACGCCGGCATTTTCACCCGGGCCTAGGATCACCCGGTCGCCTGTGGTGGGCAGCGTGCGCAGCCACTTCTTTGATGATTTGTAGGAACAATGCTCGTTCCACATGGCCGAAAAAATGCCAAGCTCGGTCAGCGTGGGCGTGCGTCCTATCAGTTCCAGGATACGTTCGTACTCATCCGGTTTCAGGCCGTGTTCGGCCACCAGTTCGGGCGTGATCTCAATATCGTTGGGAATGGACATAAGGCGACCGTGAAACAGGTTTGATGCGGGAGGGGCCAAGCGCGGCCAAACTGCACTGAGTCCGCGCCTATCACAAGCACTTGCGTGTCATCTTGTGTTGAAAAGCCCGCCGTAAACGCGTTCAATGGTGCCACTAAAAGGCGGGAGGGAACGGCCATGTCAACAGCACGCGAAATTTCGCGGCAATTGATTGATCTTGCGCGCGCGATTTTGAGCGTTTTGGCGCTGGTTGCAGTTGCGGCATTCTGGGCGCCGGGCGCTGCTCCGGCCAGCGCGCAAACAGAGGCTGCGCCTGCCGTTAAGGCGCTTGAACCCTTCCTGGAACAGGCCAGAAAGTCCGGCGCCACGGTCATTGTTGTCGACCCGAAGTCTGCCACCCAGGCGGCCAAGGACAAGGCGGCTGCAAGATTTGATCCGGTGGCCATACTCAACCGGGCGCAGTTCCGTTTCCGGCTGGTGCTGCAGGGGGCAGGCCGGTTTATCCACAATATTGGCGATGCACTGACCAAGGTCAGCACCGACGGTAACCTCTATTGGCTGCTATGGGCGCTCGGCGTGAGCATTCTGTCTTTGGTGGTGGGTCGTTTTCTGGGCACCAGGCTCAATCTGTGGGCCCGCGACACGTTTGCCGACAGCTTCGACAGTGAGCCGAAGGACCGCTCCACGAAGATCAAATACCTTCTGTTCCGCAGCATCATGATGACCCTCACCGCCCTGGTCGCCAGCGCGTTCGCGGCGTTTGTGGTGTGGGTCATCGCTTATAACTACCGCGAGACCCTGGTGACCGGTTTCACGGTCGTGCTGGTGTTCTTCACCGTGCGGGTGTCCAGAGCCGTGATGTTCAACATCATCGTTCCCGACATTCCCAACTATCGTCTCTTCAACTTCGATGACGACACGGCGCAGTCTTTCTACAAGGCCCTCATCGCGATCATGACCGCGGCGGCGACCATGCTGGGCATGTGTTTGTGGATGGAGGCGCTTGGCCTCGACCGGAACTCCCACAAGCTGGCGCTCATTGTTGCCGGCGTGCTGATTGTGGCCATGTTCATCGGTCTGGTGCTGGTTTACCGGAAGGCGATCACCCAAGCGGTCCTGGGCGAGGGCGTGCACGGCTATTTCCCATTCTGGCGCCGGGCGCTTGCCAAGATCTGGCTGCCGCTCGACATCATCTATCTGGTGAGCGCCTTGTGTGTTGCGGCCATCCGCTTGCTGCTCGATTTGCCCAGCGCCAATGGGCTGGTGTTCGGCCCGTTGCTGGTGGCGGTTGTGGCACTCGGCGTTTATGGCGTGGGCCTGATTATCGTCGACTGGTACTTCGACCCGCGGCCGGCCCAAGGTGAGGCCGTCTTTGAAGAGGTTTCAGAGCCCGATCAGATCGAGGCGCAGGAGGCGCCGGCGGCGGAGGAAGCTGAGGAAGAGCAACAGGACGAGGCCTATAATCTGGGGTTGCGCCCCATCTTCAAAGGGCTGGTTGAGCGCGGATTTGCCATTCTGCTGACCTTCGCCGGTATCGGCGTCATTATGGAGCTGTGGGGCTTCGACTTTGAGAACCAGGCCAATCCGGCGCTCAATTTCCTCGACATCATTCTGGTGAGTTTTGCCGGATACATGGCCTATCAGGCGGTGAAAATCTGGACCGACTATCAGATTGCCCTGGAAGAGCCGTCACCTGGCCATGGGGATGGGGGCGAAGCGGAAATGGGCATGGGCCAATCGCGGCTCGCCACTTTGTTGCCGATCTTCCGGAACTTCCTGCTCATCACCGTGGTGACGCTTGCCGGCATGATCGTGCTGGCGGAAATGGGGGTCGACATTGCGCCCCTGTTTGCAGGTGCCGGGGTCGTCGGCCTGGCGGTGGGCTTTGGCGCGCAAACCTTGATCCGGGATGTGTTCTCGGGGGCCTTCTTCCTCATGGATGATGCCTTCCGCAAGGGCGAATATATCGACCTTGGCGAGGTCAAGGGCACGGTTGAGAAGATCTCCATCCGCTCCTTCCAGCTGCGGCACCATAACGGTCCGCTGAACACGGTGCCGTTCGGCGAGATCCGGTTCCTGAAGAACTTCTCACGCGACTGGGTGATGATGAAGCTGAAGCTGCGCGTGACCTACGACACGGACGTGGAGAAGGTGCGCAAGCTGGTGAAGAAGCTTGGTCAGGAGCTTCTGGAACATCCGGAAATCGGGCCCATGTTCCTGCAGCCCCTGAAGTCGCAAGGGGTCTATGCCATGGAAGATTCAGCCATGATCATCCGGGTGAAGTTCATGACCAAGCCGGGCGATCAGTTCATGACCCGCAAGCTAGTCTATGCCCGCATCCAGGAGCTGTTTGAGGCCAACGACATCAAGTTCGCCCATCGCCAGGTGACGGTCCGCATCGCCGATGAGGATCAGGAGCGGCCTGAGGAAGAAAAGCGCAAGGCGGCCACCGGCGCGGTCCAGGCCACCCTGGATGAAGGCCAGCAGCCGGCCCCTACGTGATGTGGTTGGTCAGGCGGCGGCTAGGCCTTCAAAAAGTGGCCAACAGTCGGTGCGCCGGTGCAGAGCCTCGATCATGTTTTCCGGGTGGGGCATCAGGCCAACCACATTGCCCTGGCGGTTCACCACGCCTGCAATGTCGTTGATGGCTCCGTTCGGGTTCGTGCCCTCCACGTAGCGGAACACCACGCGGCCCTCATCCTCCAGCTGTTTCAGCTTCTCCTGGCTGGCGAAATAGTTGCCGTCGCCATGCGCCACGGGGCAGGAGACCACGTCGCCTTTGGTCATGGAGGAGGTGAAAAACGTGTCGGTGTTTTCAACGCGCAGCCGCACTTCACGGCAGACGAACTTCAGATCGGCATTGCGCATGAGCGCGCCCGGCAACAGCTCGGTCTCCACCAGGATCTGAAATCCGTTGCAAACGCCCAGCACCTTCACACCGCGCTTGGCGGCGCGGATGATCTCGGCCATCACCGGCGAGCGACCGGCAATGGCGCCGCAGCGCAAATAGTCGCCATACGAAAAGCCGCCCGGGATGACGATCAGATCCACATCCGGCAGTTCGGTTTCCGTGTGCCAGATGGAGACCGGCGCAACGCCCGTTCCAGCCTCAAGAGCCATCATCATATCGCGTTCGCGGTTGATGCCGGGGAAGAGGACAACGGCGGATTTCATCTAAGAGACCTCGATCTCGTAGTTCTCGATCACCGTGTTGGCGAGGAGCTTGTCGCACATGGCAGTCACGGAGGCCTCTGCTGCCGGCTTGTCGGTTGCCTCAACGTCCAGCTCAAAATAGCGCCCTTGGCGCACATCGCTCACCCCGTCAAACCCCAGACTGTCCAGCGCATGCTCAATGGCTTTGCCCTGGGGGTCCAGAACACCGTTCTTTAGGGTGACTTTCACCCTGGCCTTCATGGTCGGCATCGCTTGGTCCTTAAGTCTTTTCGCCCGAGTTGGCGGCTTCTGCCCGGTCCGACTTCACCAGAACCGGCTTGCCGCCCTTCTGGGGCTCGCTTTTGTTGAGAATGCCGAGGCGGCTGGCAACTTCCTGGTAGGCCTCCACCAGTCCGCCGAGATCGCGGCGGAAGCGGTCCTTGTCCAGCTTGTCGTCTGTTTTCATGTCCCACAGACGGCAGGTGTCGGGGCTGACCTCGTCTGCCAGAACCGTGCGCACCATGTCATTCTCGTAATGCCGGCCGAACTCGAGTTTGAAATCAACCAGCCGGATGCCCACCGCTGCAAACAGCCCGGAAAGGAAGTCGTTGGTGCGCAGCGCCATGGCCATCATGTCATCCATCTCCTGGGGTCCCGCCCAGTTGAACGCGGCAATATGCTCTTCAGTGATCAGCGGATCGCCCAATTCGTCGGACTTGTAGCAGAACTCCACGATGGCCCTTGGCAGTTGCGTGCCCTCATCGATGCCGAGCCGCTTGGCCATGGTGCCCGCGGCAATGTTGCGGACAATCACCTCAACCGGGATGATCTCCACCTGGCGCACCAGCTGCTCGCGCATGTTCAGGCGCTTGATGAAGTGGGTGGGGATGCCGATGGCCCCCAGACGTTCGAAGATGAACTCGGAAATCCGGTTGTTCAAAACCCCTTTGCCGTCGATCGTGTCGCGTTTTTGGGCGTTGAAGGCGGTGGCGTCGTCCTTGAAATACTGGATGATCGTGCCGGGCTCCGGGCCCTCGTATAGAATCTTGGCTTTGCCTTCGTAGATCTGGCGGCGTCTTCGGGACATTGTGATGCCTTTTCCTGTAACGGGAGGCTGGTGCGCGGAGATATTGTGGTGTTGGGAATGCGGCCTCAGGCCACTGCCTGCAGCCGATTCGTGTCCAGCCTGGGTGCGGACCCTACTTTAAAGCCAGATTGCATACAATCAAAGCGGCGCGAAAGTGGGCAAATATCAACAAAACCTTCGTGTCTGCGCCCATCCGGCGCGGTGAGACACGTCCGTTTGTACCCAAACAGGTACTATCAAGGTGTGATTTAGCGAAAACGCGGCCAACGGCAAGGAGTTGTAAGGTTTTTCGCCTTACATTTGTCGGAGCCGTACGCCGCCGGGGCGGCGCGTTTTTCTGGAGTTCAACGTGATTGACCGGATCTTTCAAAACGGACCAGTCTGCGTATTCATGTGGGAGCACAGCGATGTGCGGCCGATCATTCGGGCAACTCCGAGCTTCACCTGTCTGACCGGGCTTTGCCCCGAAGAGGCGGCGCGCACGAAGGTCAGCTATTTCGATCTGGTCCACCCTGAGGACTCTGAACACCTCAGCACGGCCTGGCAGGCCTGGGCGAATTCAGGCCGGGCGGAAGGCTTCACTTCAAGCTATCGCCTAGTGGATCGTGATGGCGTGGAACGCTGGGTAACCGAATTCACCCACGCCGGAAGCTCAGAAGAGGGGCCTGCGGCCTACAATGTGGGCTATGTGGTGGATGTCAGCGCCCACAAGGCCCAAAGCGAGGCTACCGAAGCGGCCGAACATGCGGTCCGCGCCAAGAGCGAGTTTGTGGCGAACATGAGCCACGAAATCCGCACACCCTTGAACGGGATCCTGGGCATGGCGGAGCTCTTGGGCAAGACGGACCTGGATGACCGCCAACTGTCGTACACCAAGACGATTGCCAACTCCGGCACGGCGCTGCTGACGATAATCAACGATATTCTTGACATTGCGAAAATCGACAGCGGCACGCTGGAGCTTGACCTGGCGCCCTTCGGCCTGCGTGATGCGATTGAGGATATTGCCGCTCTACTTTCGGGCGCGGCTGCGGACAAGGATTTGGAACTGGCTGTGCGCATCCAGCCTGATTTGCCGGAAGTTCTGGTGGGCGATGCGGGGCGGATCCGGCAGATTGTGACCAATCTGGTGGCCAACGGGATCAAATTCACCGAAAACGGCCATGTGTTGGCCAATCTCTCCGGCGTCCGCGAGGGCGATTTGGTGCGCCTGCGCCTGGAGGTGCAAGACACCGGCATCGGCATCCCCGATGACAAGCGCCACACCATATTTGACAAGTTCTCGCAAGTTGACGGCAGCAACACACGCCAGCACGAAGGCACCGGCCTGGGGCTTTCCATCTCAAAACTGCTGATTGAGCAGATGGGAGGCGAGATCAATTTCGAAAGCGTCTATGGCGAAGGGTCCACGTTCTGGTGCGAGATTCCCTTGGCTGTTCATGAGCAGGGCCTGACGGCGCGTCAGGCGCCGGTGGACGTTTCTGGCGCCCGGGTGCTGGTTGTCGATGACAACCGTGTCAACCGATCGATCCTTGAAGAGCAGCTGTTCTCCTGGAGTTTTGATCCCCATTCCTGCGCCAACGGCTGGGATGCGCTGAGCGCAGCCACTCAGGCGGCCGGTGAGGGGAGAAAGTTCGACCTGATCATTCTGGACCATCAGATGCCCAACATGTCGGGCGAGGATGTTCTTAAGATCCTGCGCAACCAACAGGGAATCCTGGACACACCGGTGGTGGTGCTCACCTCCGTGGGACATCATGGCGACGGCAAAGTCTGGCGCGAACTGGGGGCCGACGGGTATCTATTAAAGCCGGCCCGCTCGTCGGTTCTGCTGGAGACCGTGGTCAATTGCCTTGAGAAAGCCAGAGAGAACGCGCCGTACCCGCCAAACGAGGACCTGGAGAGCACTCCGACCGCGGTCCAGGCAGCCGTTCAAGCCCCGCCGCAGCCAGAAGAACAGTCGGTCCCTCCAATTCGCACGCAAGAGGCTGACGTAATGGTGCCGGGGCCCGGCGATCCTGCATCATGGCCTCTGGCCAACGCTTCACCGCAGCCCCAGCCATTCGGGCAGGGCTATTCCGACACGGAACTTGATGACAGCGGGCCGGACATCCTGCTTGCCGAGGACAACAAGATAAACCAGACCTACTTTGAGTTTGTGCTGCTTGATCTGGGCCACGATTTTGAGATCTGTTTTGACGGCCTTGAGGTGGTGAAGGCTTACAAGCGCAGCCCGCCCAAGCTCATCTTGATGGATATTTCCATGCCCAACCTGGGCGGGGTCGAGGCGAGCCTTGAGATCCGCAAGTACGAGCAGGAGAACGATCTGCCCAAGGTGCCGATCATTGCCCTGACCGCCCACGCGCTTCGCGGCGACCGAGAATCGCTCCTGGAGCAAGGGCTGGACGACTATCTGGCCAAGCCGGCATCGCCCGAACACCTCAATTCCATGATCGACAAATGGCTCAACCATGGCGGGATGGCCAAGAGCGATAACGAGGTCGCCTGACGTCTGGGAATTTCGGCGGTTGATTTGTGGGTGCGGCAAAGCTAAGGCTTGCCGAAAACGCCTACCCGCACCATATCTTGACCATCATATCATCCGGTGCCTTTGCACCCGCGCCACCAATTGGAGAAGAGCTTCCCGATGAATACTTTCGACAAGCGCAAAGACGGATTTGAGAGCAAGTTTGCTCACGACGAAGAGCTGCAGTTCAAAGCACAGGCCCGCCGCAACAAGCTGCTCGGTCTTTGGGCTGCAGACTTGATGGGCCTCAGCGGCGATGCTGCCGATGCCTATGCAGTGGAAGTGGTAAAGGCTGATTTCGAAGAAGCCGGTGACGAGGACGTTTTCCGCAAAGTGCGCGGCGACTTTGACGAAAAGAACATCGATCAGTCGGACCACCAGATCAGGCGGACCATGGAGGATCTCCTGGTCACCGCAATGGAGCAAATCCAGAACGAGGCCTAAGGGCCGGCTGGGTGCCGTCCAATGCCTGATTTTCCTGAGCTGATGGCCGGTGATGCGCCGGTGTTTATGTCGTGGTCTCTTATGCCAGGCGCCCTGGCCACGGAGGCGCTGGCCCACAGTGCCTGGGATGCCTGTTGCATCGATATGCAGCATGGTTTTGTCGACTATGCCGATGTGTTGGCCATGGCCACGCCGGTTCATGCGGCCGGCAAGCCGGTGGTGCTGCGCGCCGCACTGAACGACTATGCCAGCATGGCCAAGGCGCTTGATCTGGGTGTGGATGCCTTGATCTGCCCCATGGTCAGCTCTGCGGCGGATGCACGGGCCTTTGTTGACGCGACCAAGTTCCCTCCGGTCGGACAGAGAAGCTATGGCTCTTACCGCGACGGCCGCACAGCAGATACCGGTGCACCGGGCGCCTTGGCGGAGATCAATGGGCGGAAGTTCAATTTCGCGATGGTGGAAACCCAGAGCGCGCTCGACAGTTTGGATGCGATCTGCGGCACTGCGGGCATTGACGGCGTCTTTGTCGGTCCCAATGATCTCAGCACGTCATTGACCAATGGGGCAGGGCCGGTTGATCCGGTTAGCCCTCAGGTCTTGGCCGCGCTTGACCTGATTATCGAGAAGTGCCGAGAACATGCCATTGTGCCCGGGATCTATGCGGGCACGGCCGAATTTGCCAGAACCTACGTGGAACGAGGCTTTCATTTGCTGGCGCTCGGCAGCGATATCGGGTTCCTGGAGAGTGCATCTGAGGCCATGTTGACCGAGGCTCGGACATAATCACTATTTGACGCGCAAGGTGCAACGGGCGACACTCCTGCCGGCCACTGGCACCACTGACGAAAGGCCGGGAGAACTGCTGTGGATCAAACTGTTTCGAGCCAGGTGAATTTCGATGGGGCGATCGACCGGCTCATCGATCTCACCTTGTCCGCCGGCCCGAGCGAAGCGCTCACCGACAAGTATTTCAGCCACACCAAGCACATTGCCGCGGCCAACGGGGACTGCCAGGTCACCTATGCGGTGTTCATGCGCCGACGAGTGATTGCAGCTCTAAGCCCGGCGTGCCGGCTTATCGAACGCCTGGCGCCCGATGCCAAGGTCAAGCGGTTCTTTGCCGACGGAGAAGTGGTGCTGACCGAACAAAAGCTGATGGAGGTCTCCGGGCCGTTTTCACAGCTGTCGGAACTGGAGACCTTGTTGCTGCAGAAAGTGGGGCTGCCGTGTGTTGCGGCGAGCAATGCCTATGAAATGTGCCGCGCCATGCCCTCATCGGCTTTCATGGACATGCACGCCCGGCATGGATCCGGTCCGGAGATGAACCTCTTGGCCGCCTATGGAGCGGCCGTGGGGTCCAATGCGGCGCGCGCAGAGGACCCGTCCATTGTGGGCTTCACCGGCTCGTCTCAAGACCTGACTGCGCCGCTGTTCGGTGCCGAACGCGGCGTGGGCACCATGCCCCATGCGCTGATCGGGTTCACCGGAGGCGATGTCGTGAAGGCCACCAAACTGTTTGTGGAGGCTCTGCCCGACAATCCCGTTGCGTTTGCGCTGGTGGATTATTCAGGGCGGGAAGTCAGCGACAGCCTGGCGTGCGCCAAATGGTTCTATGACGAGGCTGAGCTGCACAAGCAGGGCAAGACCTTCGGGGTGAGGCTTGATACCCATGGCGGGCGTTTTGCCGAAGGCTTGGATTACGAGCGCTCGGTGAAGACCGTGGGAGACTGGATGGGGGTCTCGGGCGAATACACCATCGTTGAAAAGGTGTTGGGCCTCAGAGCCTTCCAGCTCGATACCAGCAACATTCTGGTGGACCGGGTGCGGCGCATTCTGTTTGGTGCCGGTGTGTCGGTGGCCTCGGTCATCCACACCCGCGAGGCGCTGGACAAGGCTGGCTACACGGATGCCAGGATCGTCGCCTCATCAGGGTTCGGTGTGCAGAAGTGCCAGGTTATGGGCGCGGCCAGGGCGCCGGTCGATATGGTTGGAACCGGTTCATTCTTGCCCGCCACGCTCTCAGAAACCTATGCCACCGCGGACGTCATCGCATATGACGGCGAGAAGCGGGTGAAAGTGGGCCGTGAGTTCCTGTTCGATTGATCGCGCCGGGTGGTGATGGGATTGACCGCAAACAGGTTGCTGTTCGTTGCGCTGATTGCCGTGGCAGGTCTTTTGGCCTGGCAGCATCAGCACAAGCTGTTTGAAGATAAGGGGCGGCTGGGCGTGGCCATAAAGGGCCAGACCGCGGTCTTGGCCTGGAACAGCAGGGTGGAGCTGCCCATGGCGCGGCGGATCTCCGAAGCGTTTGAACGCTCCAAAGGTCAGGTCAAACGGTTCATTCTCATTTTGAACTCGCAAGGTGGCTCGCTGCATGAGGGCGGCAAGGTCATCGAGGTGATCGACCGCATGAAACGCAGCCATCAGGTGCTCACGTTCGTGGGGCCGAAGGGGATCTGCCTTTCCATGTGCGTGCCGATTTATCTGCAAGGCCAGAAGCGACTGGCCGCGCCGGACTCAAGATGGATGTTTCACGAACCCATCTATGTGGACGCCTACACTGGCGATGAAACCAACAAGCCGAAGTTTGAGAAAGAGTTTTTCGCCCGCAGGTTCTTCGACCGCTACTTCACCAACTCTGAGATGGACCCCGCCTGGCGCAGGCGCCTTGAGCGTGACTGGAAGGGCAAAGAGGTTTGGAAGACCGGTCAGCAGCTGTTTGAGGAGCGGGCAAACATCGTCACGCAAATTGTTGCGTCTGGTGAAATTTAGCCGGGTCCAGGGTTATCTGGAGAATTGCGCTTGATCGTCTGAATCTGCTCCGACGCGGCGGGCCGGAGCTTTTGCGCCGGCGCTGTCGATCACCGGGTTGAAGATCTTCTCCAGAATGGTTCTTGTGTCCGGCGCGGCCACCCGGCGCGTCTTTTTGCGCCGTGGCTTTGCGGCTCGTTTGGGGCTGCCGGTCCATCTTGAGCTGGATCTGTGCGCCAGAAACTTGCCTTTTGCGGAGATGCGGCCGAGCAACTTGTCACTGCTGCTGCGGGGCGCGGCTTTATTGACGGCTTGTGTCGCGCCCTCTTCGGCCATTTCGGCTTGCGGGGCCGGGGCCGGAAGCGAAACCACCGTTGTGTCCTTGGGTGCAGCAGCTTGGCGCGCGCTGGATGCCGGGAATATGATGGCGGGCGTGCTGAGATAATGAACTGACCCGGCACTCACGGTCTTCTTGGCCTCAGCGGCCGGGGCCGCGGGTTGCGTTTGGGCATGGGCCGATTGAACCAAGGGCAGGGAGCTCAGTGTGTTTTCTCCCACCTGCTGTGCCTTTGGCGCAGCAATTGACGTGATCGAGAGGCGTGCGGCTTCAACGGTCAGCACCGCGACAAGCGCGCAGGAAACCGCCGCAATTCCGCGTCTCGCAGTAGATGAGCGGAGCAAACCCATCAACTGCTCGGTGTTGAACAACTTCAGAGCGCCAACCGCAAGGCCGCTTGTCAGCGCAAACCAGGCGCAGACGAAGGCAAGGGCATATGCCAGGGGCACTTGGCTGCTGGCCATAGCCACACCGGCAAACACCGCCGTGATCGTGCTGGGCGCAACAACAGACCAAAGCGCAATGAGTTCGAAATCTTCGCGTGCCTGGCCCTGTGGAGCCTTTCGTGGCGCTTTGGGCTCGGGCGTGCCGGTGTCCTGCGGTGTCTGAGGGGCTTCAATCGGCTGGCGGACGGGTTCACTGGCTTGCGTTTCTGCAGGAGGGGAGGTCAATGGCCCCGAAGCGTCTGCGAGCCTCTGCAGGCGTGCCCGATGCTGGGCAGCCAGCTCGCTTGCTTCCTCGCGGCGTGCCGAAAACGCGCGCTCCCAACGTGCTTGTGTGACCTTGAGGGTGTTGGTCTCAGATCTGTCAATAGATTCAATGTTTTCCATGCCGCTCTCAAACCTGGATGGGGACTGTCCCGGTGTGCCAATCGTGGCCATGGCGCCGCCGGCAAGGGCGGTCACGGCCGAGTTGGAGGCGAATACGCAAATGGCATGCCAGGGCTGACGCGACCTCTCGCGCGGCTCGAAGGCAAGCTGGCATGGTGTTTGCTTCTGTTGCTTTGCCTGCTCTTCTGGTGACGCCGAATGGCGGATTTTGGAATGTGGCGGGCTTTGGGGTGACCCCAAAATCGCGCTGGCAATCGGCGCAACTGAGGCCTGTTAGGCAACTGGGATCACGGAAAACGCTTAACTGCCAGTCAGGAGCATAGACAATGGCAAGACTCTCTCTGAAGACAGCTCAAGCTTTGGTCGACACCATTGCCGAGGAGCATCAGCAAGACCGAAGGATCCTGCAGACCATGCTGGATCACAGCACCGAAATGGTGAGTGCGCTGAACGACATGCTGATCCAGGAACAAGACAAGATCGAGGCCGAATTCCGCGAGCGGAAATCCTCCATCGGCGCCATGTTCGAGCAACTGATCACCAACGAGCAGGACCGCTCAGACCGCCTGATGCAGCAACTGTCGGACCTGTCGGGCGAGGTGGCAAGCCACCTCCGCGTCACCGAAGTGCATGACAAAAACTATGAGCTGCTTGATCTTGATGCCGAACTGGCCGCGCGCAAGAAGAACGGCGCCGCCAAGTCGGGCAATGGTGCGAACGCGCACTGAAGTCAACTGACGGGACCTTGAGCCCATCGAACGAAAACGGGGCGCACGAACACTCGTTGCGCCCCAACATCGTTTTGCTATCCAAACACCCTGCTGAAGATCGTATCCACGTGTTTGGTGTGGTAGCCCAAGTCGAACAGGGCTTCCAATTCGGATTCGCCGAGCGCGGCCTTCACGTCCGGATCAGCCTTCAACAAATCCAAAAAGTTGCCTTCCCCGCGCCAAACCGGCATGGCGTTGCGCTGGACTATGGAATAGGCCTCCTCGCGCGACGTGCCGGCCTGGGTGAGCGCTAGAAGCACGCGCTGAGAGTGGACCAGGCCGCCAAGCTGGTCGAGATTACGCTGCATGTTCTCAGGATAAACCACCAGCTTCTCAATGACGCCGGCCAGCCGGTTCAGGGCAAAATCGAGATGAACGGTGGCATCGGGGCCGATCCCACGCTCAACCGATGAGTGGGAGATGTCCCGCTCATGCCACAAGCTGACATTCTCCAACGCCGGCATCACGGCGGAGCGCACCAGGCGCGCCAGCCCGGTGAGGTTTTCCGTCAGCACCGGATTGCGCTTGTGCGGCATGGCCGACGACCCCTTCTGGCCGGGGGAGAAATATTCCTCCGCCTCGAGCACCTCGGTGCGCTGCAAATGGCGGATTTCGGTTGCCAGGCGCTCAATAGATGAGGCGATGACCCCGAGCACGGAAAAATACATGGCATGGCGGTCGCGGGGGATCACTTGGGTGGACACCGGCTCGGGCTTGAGGCCAAGCGCGCCGGCCACATGCTCTTCAACGCGTGGATCGATGTTCGCGAACGTGCCCACAGCGCCGGAGATGGCGCAGGTTGCCACCTCTTCGCGGGCCTGTTCCAGCCGGGCCCGGCCGCGCTGAAATTCCACATAGGCTTGCGCCAGTTTCAGCCCAAAGGTTGTGGGCTCGGCGTGAATGCCATGGCTGCGTCCGATGCACAGCGTTTCCTTGTGCTCAAGCGCCCGGTCTTTCAACGCCGTCAGCAACCGGTCCATGCCGGCCAACAAGATGTCGGTGGCCCTAACCAGTTGCACGTTGAAGCAGGTGTCGAGCACGTCCGACGAGGTCATGCCCTGGTGCACGAAGCGGGCATCCTCACCCACATGCTCTGCAAGGTGGGTCAGGAACGCTATGACGTCGTGTTTGACCTCGGCCTCAATGGCATCGATCTTCGCCACATCGAGCTCGGCGGCATCGCCGCGGGTGCGGATGGTCCTGGCGGCTTCGGCGGGGATCACGCCAATCTCGGCCAGCGCCTCGCACGCGCTTGCCTCGATCTCAAACCAAATTCGGAACTTTGTCGCCGGCTCCCAAATGGCAGCCATTTCAGGGCGCGTGTAGCGGGGGATCATGTGTTGGGGCTCTTCCACTCTTGTGGCTTAAGCAGGTGCAATACCAAAAGGCGCCGCTTCGGACAATGGCGGGCCGGGATTATGGCCAAATTGCTGTTGATGGCCATGGGTGTTGTGACTATGTTGAAATCACAATTGCTCAAACGGGGTGTCCGGCCCCTCAAAGTGCCGGACTGAGAGGCCTTAGAGCCAACCCGTGGAACCTGAACCAGGTCATGCTGGCGGAGGGATTTGGGTGCAACCGGTTTTCCCCAAAACGCCCAAATTCGCTTCGCAAGTTGACCTGCTGGTGATCGCCAGAGAAAGGCGCTGTCTATGCACAGGCTTGAAACGACGGCCGGTGAACTGCTTGAGGTGATCCGCCGCGATCGCCCGAAGGTGCACTGCATCACCAACACCGTCGCGGAGACGTTCACGGCGAATGTGCTGTTGGCGCTGGGCGCCGTGCCCTCCATGACCGCCCATCCTGATGAGGTGGGGGCGTTCGTGACGAGTGCGCATGGGGTGCTGATAAACCTTGGAACGCCTGATGAGCAGCGCAATGCGGCCAATGCGGTGGCCATCCAGATTGCCCGGTCTGAAGGGCTGCCGTGGGTGCTGGATCCGGTGTTCGTAGACCGCTCGCCGGTGCGGTTGGACCGGACCCGTGAACTGTTGCAGAGCCTTCCCGCGGTGGTGCGCGGCAACGAGGGTGAGTTGAACGCCCTTAAGCATGACACAGCAGATGGCCTTGCCGATCTGTGCGCAGACTATAAGACTGTAGCTGTCTCAACCGGGGAAACAGACCGGATTGAGAGCGTGAGGCGCGCAGGATTGGTCAAAAACGGCCATCCGGTGATGGCCCGGGTAACGGCCATGGGCTGTGCCATGTCGGCGGTGGTGGCCGCCTTTTGCGCCGTCCATGACGATATGTTTGAAGCCTCGGTGTGTGGACTGCTGGCCATCGGGGTGTGTGGAGAGTTGGCCGCAGCAGAACATGCCGGACCGGGGAGGTTCGTTCCTGCATTCCTCGACCGGCTTGCCGGCATCGACAAGGCTGAGTTGGGCGCCGCGGCACGCTATTCGGAAATGGTTATGGCATGAAGAGATCCGATTTCGATCTTTCAGTTTATGGGGTGCTCGATCCGGCGCGCACGCGCGGGCGCTCCCTGGCCGGCCTGACCGACGCCGCCATCCGGGGCGGCGTGACGTTCCTGCAGCTCAGGATCAAGTCGCAGAATACCAGGGAGCTTTTGAGTGCGGCTCATGAGGTTGCTGAGGTGACCCGCGAACACAAGGTGCCGCTGGTGATCAACGACCGGGTGGACATCGCCTTTGCGGTCGGAGCCGACGGCGTGCACCTTGGCGACGAGGATATGCCCCTTGCGGATGCGCGGCGTCTGCTGGGTGAGGGCGCCATTGTCGGCCAAACCATCCACTCGGTGCACGAGGCTGAGACGTATCCGACCGCGGATGCGGACTATTTTGGCGTTGGGGCGGTCTATTCCACCGCCAGCAAGCAGCGCGACGTTCCGCCCATCGGGCCTGAAGGCTTTGCGGAGATCCGGCAGGCGCTGTCTCGCGTGGCGCCAGGCAAGCCCGTGGTGGGCATTGCCGGCATAACCTCAGAAAACTGCGCCCCGGTCATGGCGGCCGGTGCAGACGGCGTTGCGGTGATCTCCGACATCTTCATGGCCGATGATGTGGAGGCGGCCGCCAGAAGGCTGACCGCAGCCGTGCGCGGCGCAGGCGAGGCGGCAGCATGAGCCATCCGACGGCAATCACCATCGCCGGCTCGGATTCGGGCGGCGGCGCCGGCATTCAGGCAGATCTGAAAACCTTCTCGGCGCTGGGCGTTTATGGCTGTTCTGTAATCACGGCCCTGACGGCGCAAAATACTCAGGCGGTAACCGGCGTGATGGATGTGCCTGCGGAGTTTATCTCTCAGCAGATCGATGCGGTGTTCTCCGACATCGATGTGCATGCGGTGAAGATCGGGATGCTCTCCATCTCGGAGACCATCGAAGCGGTTGCCGAGGGTTTGAAGCGCCACGGCGCCCGCAATGTGGTGCTTGATCCGGTGATGGTGGCAAAGTCAGGTGATGCTTTGCTGCAGCCCCATGCTGTAGACGCGGTGCGCCAGGTGCTTCTGCCCCTGGCCGACGTGATCACCCCCAACCTGCCGGAAGCAGCTGCCCTGCTGGGGCGCGGGCCGATAGCCAGCGCCGACGAAATGCAGGATGCCGCCAGCGCGCTCATGTCGCTGGGGCCCAATGCGGTGCTGCTGAAAGGCGGCCATTTGGCCGGAGATCAGAGCCCGGATCTGCTGATGGATGGGTCCGGGTCGCAAGTTCTCCACAGCGCGCGTATTGACACGCGCAATACCCATGGTACCGGATGTACACTATCATCGGCAATTGCAGCTGGCTTGGCGCGCGGGCTACAGACACGACAGGCCGTGCGTGATGCGAAGGATTACATCCGGGCCGCCATCGGCGCGGCCGACACTCTGGATATTGGCCGGGGGCATGGCCCGGTGCATCACTTCCACCGTTTGTGGAGTTGAGGTGTGAGGAAAGCGTAATGAGTACAGACCGGCGTAAGTTTTTGGTTGGTGGTGCAACCACGGCAGGTGCAACACTTGCAGCGCCGGCCATTGCCCGCGCCCAAACGCGCACGTGGCGCATGGTGACCTCCTGGCCGAAAAACCTGCCAGGCCCGGGAACCACGGCCCAATTTCTTGCCGATCAGATCACTGTGATGTCGCAAGGGCGCCTTGAGGTGAGCGTGCATCCTGCAGGCGAACTGGTGTCCGGCCTGGGTGTGCTTGATGCGGTGGCCGGCAAGGTTGCGCAAATGGGCCACACGGCTTCGTTTTTCTGGACCGGGAAAATGCGCGCGGCGGCGTTCTTCACCGCCGTTCCGTTTGGCCTCACGCCCCTGGAGCATATCGCCTGGATCGAGCATGGCGGCGGCCAGGACCTGTGGGATCAGCTTTATGAGCCGTTCCGGGTGAAGCCCTTCATGGCCGGCAACTCGGGCATGCAAATGGGCGGCTGGCTGAAAAAGGAAGTCAACAACCTGGATGATTTGAAGGGCCTCAGGTTCCGCATTCCCGGATTGGGCGGCGCCATGATGCAGAAGCTCGGGGTGGTGCCCGTGCTGATGGCACCCTCGGAAATTCTGCCGGCGCTCCAGTCCGGCGCCATTGACGGTACGGAGTTTCTCGGGCCGTGGAGCGACCGTGCTGCAGGGTTCTACAAGGCGGCCAAGAACTATTATTGGCCGGGGTTCCATGAGCCCAACGGTACCGGGGAAGCCTTGATCAATCTGAAATCCTGGAACAATCTTCCCGACGATCTGAAGCAGGTGGTGAAAAACGCCTGCCGGGCGGCCAATATTCTCGCCCTCTCGGAGACCGAATGGCGCAATGCAGAAGCGCTGCAGGCGCTGAAGGGCGATGGCGTGACCACGCGGCGCTGGCCCGATGATATCGTGCGCGCGGCGCGCGATGCCGCCGCTGAGGTGATCTTGGAGTTCGGCCAAGGCAGCGATATCGAACAGCGGATCTATCTTTCCTACGAAACCATGCGCGCGCGGGCGCGGAACTGGTCGCGGGTGGGGGCAGAAGCGTTCCTGACGGCCCGAAACGGCTGACATTCCTTCAAAATCATCATTTGCCGGCGCGCGGCAGGGCGGCCGGAGTGTGATCAACTTATTGTGCGGTGCGAAAAAAGATTCCCATTTTCGCCGCAATGCAACATAAGTATCGAGATGTCCTGGGAGGACGTTTTTGTGCAGTCAAGTTTTGCTTCGCAAGGAGAACATGATGAACGCAGAGATTGCCTCGGAAACCTTGATAATCCGGCGTTTGTGGCCGAGTGACCAGGACCAGATCTCCAGGCACTTCAGCCGATTGGACAATCAGACGCGCCGCCTGCGATTCGGCGGTGCGGTAAGCGAAGGCTTCGTTGAGCAGTATGCCGGCAAGCTGATTGAGCTTGGAACGATCCTTTACGGTGCCTTTCCGGACGGGGAACTACGGGCCCTTGGTGAGCTGCGCGGGCTGTTGGACGACTGGCCCGTGACCGCCGAAGCGGCTTTCTCGGTTCAGCAACCCTGGCAGGACCAGGGACTGGGCGCGGCGCTCATGGACCGTGTGGTGGCGGCCGCGCAGAACCGCGGGGTGAAGAGCCTGCACATGATCTGTCTGCGGGAAAATCAAAAGATGCAGCATCTGGCGCTCAAGCACGATGCGATCCTGGACTACAACAGATATGAGGTGGAGGCGACGCTGGACCGGCCCTGGCCGACGCCATTTTCGCTGGCCGAAGAGATCGCCGGCGATGCCCGCGGCTTCGTGCAGGCCGTGCTGCGCTGGCCGGGCGCGGCAACCGAAGGCGCCTGAGCGCTGCGGGTTCAGCGCAAGCCGCCGAACCGGAGCCAATAGTCTTCAGCAAGGGCCGGCGGCGTTGAGTCTTCCGCCATTTGGCGGGCAATGTAAGCATCCGATGCGGCCGCCACCTTGCGGTAGATCTTGGCGCTGAGGCTGAGAGCTTCTGAGCCGTTCCAAGGCGCCGGCAGCAGCGGTGCCGGCAGGTGAGGGTCCTTTAGCAGGATCCTTCGGTACTCGTGAATGAGAAGAATGCGCAAGGCGAACGCGTCGCTGTCTGAAAGAGCGGCAGGCGCACGTCCGCCCAGTGCACTGAAGACGCTCACGAATGATGCGTATTCTGTATTCAGTTCGTCCAGCGCCCAGGCGGCCGTGGCGGCCGACCTCATGTTCCGGCGGGCATCTTCGTCTACGAGCTTGGAGGTGAACACCAGAACCTTTTGCGCCATGTTCCCCGACGCAAGGTCATTTGCGAGCGCGTCCGGCGGCGGCCCGGGCCGCGCCATCAACGTGGTGCTGAGCTGGCCGAAGCCATGCCATTTCAGCCGGCGGCGCAAGGCCTGACGCTCTGCCTGGCTGATGTCCGGAACGCCCTGGACAAGGGTCCATTCGTCGCTGACCGGGGTTGCCGTGCTGGCGTAGATCCGTTTCCCGGCGGCTGCGAACTCCCTCAGCCCGGCGTCGGTAAGGCTGTATTGCGCCCGGCGGCCGACACTTTGCGAGCTCAGCCGGCCTTCCTGGGAAAGCCGGTAGACACCGGTGCGCACCAGGCGCTCCGACAGGCCGAACAAGCTCATCATATCGACCAGATCGCCCAGCCAGATGCTTCCGCCACGGGGCATGATGGCATCGCCGAACACGGTGACGATGAGAGAGTTGGCGCGGGGCCGTAGCTGTTGCAGCAACCCGTCGATTTCAGGCGCTATCGCGCTGTCTGCGTGTTGCAAGCTCACCGGTTGTCCACAACCCGTTGAGCCTTGCCTTCAGAGCGCGCCACGCCGCCTGGCTCGTGCACCGTGGCCTTCACGCTGATGCCGATGAAATCTTTGACCTTCTTTTGCAGCGCGGCTGCAGCAGCGGCCCGTTCGGCCTCGCTTGCGCTGGACGGATTGGCTTCGCAATGGACGCACAAGCCTTCAAGATTGCCCTGTTTGACGCGCTCGATCTGCCAATGCGGGGAGAGGGCTTCGATCTTGACGATCTGCTCTTCAATCTGCGTCGGGAAGACGTTGACCCCGCGCACGATCAGCATGTCGTCGGAGCGGCCGGTGACCTTTTCCATGCGGCGCATGGAGCGCGCGGTGCCGGGCAGGAGCCGGGTCAGGTCCCGGGTGCGGTAACGGATGATGGGGAAGGCTTCCTTGGTGAGCGAGGTGAAGACCAGCTCACCAAACTCACCATCGGGGAGCACTTCGCCGGTCTCAGGATCGATGACTTCGGGGTAGAAGTGATCCTCCCAAATGTGCAGGCCGTCTTTGGTTTCAATGCACTCATTCGCCACGCCCGGTCCGATGACCTCTGAGAGCCCGTAAATGTCGACCGCATGGAAATGGGCGCGGGCCTCGATCTGCTCGCGCATTTCGTTGGTCCAGGGCTCAGCGCCGAAAATGCCGATTTCCAGTGATGTGTCTTCCGGATCGACCCCTTGTGCCTCCATCTCATCTAGAATGTTGAGCAGATAAGACGGGGTGACCATGATGACCCGCGGCTTGAAATCCACGATCAGCTGGACCTGGCGCGGGGTCATCCCGCCGGAGACGGGGATGACCGTGCAGCCCAGCTTCTCCGCCCCGTAGTGTGCGCCGAGACCGCCGGTGAAAAGACCGTAGCCATAGGCCACGTGGATCATGTCGCCCGGCCTGGCGCCTGAAGCCCGCATGGAGCGGGCAACGCATTCGGCCCACATGTTCACATCGTTCATGGTGTAGCCCACCACGGTGGGTTTGCCCGTGGTGCCCGAGGAGGCGTGGATGCGCGCCAGTTGGTTTTGCGGAACGGCGAACATGCCGAACGGGTAGTTTTGCCTCAGATCCTCCTTCACCGTGAACGGGAACTTGGCGAGGTCCTCCAAAGATGTGACGTTGTCCGGGTGCATGCCGGCCGCGTCGAACGCGCCCCTGTAATGCGGCACGTGCTCGTAGGCGCGGGTGAGGGTGGACTTCAGGCGCTTAAGCTGCAGCGCTGCGATCTCGTCGCGGCTGGCAATCTCGATCGGATCGAGGCTGCTGCGGTCCGCGGCATAGTCTTCCATCGGCTTGAGGTTCATGGGGTCTTCTCCTCCTCCAAGATTGCGCCTTGGATCGTCCGTGACTTTCCTCTGAATTCGGCCACGACGACACCGTCTCCGTTTGCCACGGAGATATCGTAAATGCCATTGCGCCCTTCGCGCCAGCGTTCCTGCGCATCGGCGGTGAGGGTTTCGCCCTCAAAAGCCGGTTTTAGGAACGAGACCTCGGCGCTGGCCGCAACGGTGCGCAGATTGTAGCTGTTGCAGGCAAAGGCAAAAGCGCTGTCGGCGAGGGTGAAGATGAACCCGCCATGACAGATCTTGTGGCCGTTCACCATGTCGGAACGCACGTCCATGGTCAGCCTGGCATGGCCAGGCCCGACTTCTGCTATCTTGATGCCCAACCCCTGACTTGCCAGATCTTCTGCGTACATCCGCTCAGCGCAAGCACGCGCAAGCTCATCTTCTTGTGCCATTTGGCCTAGGTTCCCTCTTGATCGTCATGCCGCAGCGATACCGCTTTGGGGGCGGGCCGCGCAAGAAACAAGATTATGATACAAAATTTCCTTGAAATCAAAATATTTTGTGTCATATTCCAGCCATCAGCTGACTGGAGGAAACGATTATGGTGCACGACGCCAGCCTGTCCGACGAACAGGCCCAGAAATTCGACGCCTGGGTGGCAGCCGAAAACAAGGTTGAGCCGCAAGACTGGATGCCGGACGGGTACGCCAAGACGCTGGTGCGGCAGATTTCACAGCACGCCCATTCGGAAATCATCGGCATGCAGCCTGAGGGCAACTGGATCACCCGGGCGCCATCGCTGCGGCGAAAAGCCATTTTGTTGGCCAAGGTGCAGGATGAAGCCGGGCATGGGCTATATCTTTATTCCGCTGCTGAAACCCTCAATGTGAGCCGCGATCAGATGGAAGCCGATCTGATGAGCGGCAAGGCGAAATACTCCTCCATCTTCAACTATCCCACCCTGACCTGGGCCGATATCGGCGCCATCGGGTGGCTGGTGGACGGCGCGGCCATCACCAATCAGATCCCGCTCTGCCGCTGCTCTTACGGGCCGTATGCCCGGGCCATGATCAGGATCTGCAAGGAAGAGAGCTTTCACCAGCGCCAGGGCTTTGAACTGATGATGGCGCTGTGTGAGGGGACCAAAGAGCAAAAGGCCATGGCCCAGGATGCGCTGAACCGCTGGTGGTGGCCGTCGGTACAGATGTTCGGCCCGCCCGACCATGACAGCCCGCACTCGGCGCAGAACATGGCCTGGAAGATCAAGCGCTTCTCCAATGATGAGCTGCGTCAGAAGTTCATCGACATGACCGTCAAGCAGGCCCACGCATTGGGCCTGGAAATCCCCGATCCTGATCTGAAGTTCAACGAGGAGACCGGTCATTGGGAGATCGGCGAGATCAATTGGGACGAGTTTTGGACCGTTGTTAAGGGCAACGGCCCCTGCAACCGCCAGCGCATGGCAAACCGCCGCAAGGCCCATGATGACGGGGCCTGGGTGCGCGAAGCGGCCATGGCGTTTGCCGACAAGGAACGGGCACGAGCTGAAAAGGTAGCGGCATAAAATGACTGAAGCAGCAAAAGGCGAGGGCGGCTGGCCGCTCTTTGAGGTGTTCATCCGCTCCAAACAGGGGCTCTCTCACGTTCATGCGGGCAGTCTGCATGCGGCGGACGCCAAGATGGCGATCGAGAACGCGCGCGACGTCTATACGAGGCGCTCCGAGGGCACCTCGATCTGGGTTGTGCCGTCAGGCGCGATCAGTGCATCGGCGCCTGAAGAGAAGGGGGCTCTGTTTGATCCTGCGGATTCGAAGATCTACCGGCACCCGACCTTCTACACCGTGCCGGACGATGTGGAGTGCCTCTAAGCCATGAGCAAGGTTGATCCGCTGTTTGAAACCTGCCTGCGCCTGGGCGACACCGCGTTGGTGCTCGGGCAGCGTTTGGCCGAATGGTACTCCAAGGCGCCCACGGTCGAACTCGACATTGCGCTGTCGAACCATGCGCTGGACTTGATCGGCCAGGCGCAACTGTTCCTGGACTATGCCGGCCGGGTGGAGGGCAAGGGGCGCGATGAGGATGCTTTGGCTTATCACCGCCAGGATTTTGAATTCCGCAACGCGATGATTGCCGAACTGCCCAAGGGCGACTTTGCCTTCACCATGGTGCGCCAATTGCTGTTCGCGACCTTTGCCAGCATGCTCTACGAGCGCATGATGGAAAGCTCCGATGCCGAGCTTGCCGCCATTGCCGGCAAGGCTGAAAAGGAGATGGCCTATCACGCCCGCCACGCCGGTGAGTGGGTGGTGCGGCTGGGCGACGGCACAGAGGAGAGCCACGAGCGCGCGCAAGACGGACTGAACGCGGTGTGGCCTTATGTGCATGAGCTCTTCACCACAGACGCCATTGATCAAGCCATGATCGACAAGGGCGTTCTGCCGGATGCGGCCGCGTTCAAGGCTGAGTGGCAAGAGGAGATCGAGGCCGTTATGGCGCGCGCCACGTTGAGCCTGCCGGAAGACAATTGGATGCCCTCAGGCGGGCGCAGCGGCCAGCACACCGAACACCTGGCCTTCCTGCTGGCCGAAATGCAGGTGCTGCCACGCGCTTATCCGGATGCGAAGTGGTGATGCAGGCGGCGTCTGACATGTCCAGCCGCGCAAAGGCGGTGTGGGAGGTGCTGCACAAGGTCATGGACCCTGAGATCCCGGTGATCTCGGTCGTGGACCTTGGCATTGTGCGTGACGTTCAAGAGGAAGGCGGGACGCTCCGCGTTCTCGTGACACCCACCTACACCGGCTGCCCGGCGACCAAGCAGATCGAGGCCGACATCCGCAAGGCTCTGGACGAGGGCGGGTATGAAGCCGCAGAAATGCAGATCTCCCTGTCGCCTGCCTGGACCACCGATTGGATCAGCCAAAAGGGCCGCGACCAGCTCAAAGCGTTCGGGATTGCACCGCCGGAGGGCAAGGCAGGCAAGCGCGCCCTGTTTGGAGGCGACCGCAATGTGGCCTGTCCGCGCTGTGCTTCGCGCGATACCGAACAGATCTCCGAGTTTGGCTCAACGGCCTGCAAATCGCTTTGGCGCTGCTGCACGTGCCGTGAACCGTTTGACTACTTCAAATGCATCTGAGGATGAACTATGCCGCGCCCTGAATTTCATGAGCTGGTGGTTGCCGATGTACGCAAGGAAACCGACGACGCAACCTCGGTGGCTTTCCATGTGCCCGAAGACCTGGCGGAGAACTACCGCTTCGTTCAAGGACAGTACCTGACCCTGCGCACCGAAGTGGACGGCGAAGACCTGCGCCGGCCTTACTCGGTGTGTGTCAGCCCGGACAAGGGCGAGCTTAGGGTGTGCGTGAAGAAGATGCCGTTCGGGCGCTTTTCAGGCTTCGTCAACGACAACCTCAAGGCGGGCGACCGCCTCTCCGTGCTGCCGCCCATGGGGCGGTTCCATGCGCCGCTTGAGGAAGAAGACAGCAAGAGATATGTGCTGTTCGCCGGCGGTTCAGGCATCACGCCGGTGATTTCCATCATTGAAACGGTGCTGGACCGCGAGCCGTTGGCGACGGTCACCCTGTTCTACGGAAACCGGTCGATCCGCGACATCATCTTCCGCGAGCGCCTGTCCGATCTCAAGGATGCCTATCTGGGACGGCTCAGGGTGTTCCACGTCCTGTCAGATGAGGTGCCCGAAGTGCCCTTGTTCGGCGGCATGATGACCGAGGAGAAGGTGCGTGACCTGGTGAGCTCTTTGACGGAGCCTGCCCGTGTGGATTGGTTTTTCATTTGCGGCCCGGGCCCGATGATGGACGGCGCCAAGGCGGCGTTGGAAGGGTTGGGTGTTGCGCCGGACCGCATCAAGATCGAGAGCTTCGGCGAGCGGCCCATCGCCGGCGATGTGAAGAAGCCGGTTGAGGCTGGCGAGCTGGAAGATGACACCGCGGCTGCGGATGTGGATGTGATCTACCAGGGCAGGCGCAAGAAGATCCGTGTGCCGTTCAAGGGGGCGCCCATTCTGGATATGGCCCATGAGGCCAAGATCGATGTGCCCTATGCCTGCAAAGGGGGCGTGTGCTGCACCTGCAAGGCCAAGCTGGTTGAGGGCAAGGTGGAGATGGACGTCGTCTATGGTCTGGAGCCCGATGAAGTTGAGGCCGGGTACATTCTCACCTGCCAGTCCCATCCGGTGTCCGATAAGATTGTGGTCGATTATGACGGCTGATCAGGCCTGATTCCAAGGCCATCGATCGCCTGAATTGCCTTCCGCATACGGAGGAAAGAGTGGCGGATATCTGCCACTTTTTGTGTGTTTTGTTCCCGCCGAACCACTGCACGCGGTCCCTGAATCTGCGGGTTTGACCGGGTTCCGGTTGTCTTAGAATCCACCAAATTCAGCCGAATTATTGTCAATCACTGTACATAATTCAGCCCTGAATTCGCCCTGAATATACGTTTTCTTAACCTTATCGAGACGGCGGCCTCATCGGTAGAAAATGCAAATCCGGCAGAACATCGGTTGGACAAACCGACCTGCCATAATAATGGGAGACTTCGAAAATGAAGAAAGTTCTTATGCTTGCTGCTGCTGCTGGTTTGGCCTTCGCTGTGCCGGCTTCCGCCTACACCAATACGACTGTCTATGGACAGGAAGATTGCAAAGAAGGCGAAAAATGGAATGAAGAAACCCAAAAGTGTGAAGCTTCTCAATAAGCACACTGGTTTCTACACTTCTATGACTGAGGAGGGGCCGGAAACGGTCTCTCCTTTTCTATTTGCCGCTTAAGACTGTACTGGCAATATTCGGTCATAGACCGGCTTCAGCATGGCGGGCAGGCAGTAGATCGGGAACTGCAGAACCGCGAAGAAAAGCCATGTGTCATCCGGGACACTGACCCCCAAAGCGCCGATCACCAATGCGATGTTGCGCCCGCCGGCCGAGAAGCCGAGGGTTGACGCCACCTTGCGCCCGGCGCGCCAGAACAGCGCTGTCGTCAGCGCGATGCAGATCAGGCTGAGCGCCATGACGAAGGCGATGAAGCCAAGCGCATAGACCGGATCGGCCAACAGGCGCGCACCAATTCCATCCATCAAGGCGATTGCGAAGATCGCCATGGCAATCACGTTCAGCCCGTCAAAGCTGGTGCTGGCGGCGTGGATGCGCTCCACGCCGAAGACCTTGCGCACCACAACAGCGATGATGGCGGCACCACCCACAAGCAGGATCAGCCTTTGGGCAAGTTCGACCGGCGACACGTTTGCCGTTCCATCGGTGAAGAGGGCGGTGAAGAACGGCGTCACGAGGGGATGGGCGGCAACGGCCACAAGCAGGAAGCCGAGTGCAAGCGCAGGGTCAAGGCGTAAGAGATAGGCAAGCGCCGGGGTTGAGAAAAGCGGCGGGGACGACGCCCAGAAGATGAGGGCGAGCACCAGCCCGGCCGACAAGAGCGAGCCGCCCAGCCAGATCAGCCCGGCAAAAAGGATGGGCAGGACGACAATCGTCCAGATCAACCCGAGGGCCGGGACCATCGGCGAGGCGAGGTGCTTGCGTGCGGCCACCATGTCAACCCGGATCATCAGCATGGCCAGCATGAGGAACACGGTGGGCGTGAGCGCCGGGCGCAGCAATGCGGCAAGATCGGCCCAGGCCAGGCCCACAAACAGGCTGAGCGGCAATATGCGCGTTCCGTTGGCCCCGAGCCAGGACAGTGTCTTGGTCATCACATCTGCGACGGCAGCCATGTGGCAAGGCCGGGGAAGACCGAGAGGACAACCACGGCAAGCAGCATGATCAGGAACATGGGCGCTGCCGCCTTGGCGATGAAATCCATATCTCGGCCGGTCATGCCCTGCAGGACGAACAGGTTGAAGCCGATGGGCGGCGTAATCTGCGCGATCTCCACCACGATCATCAGGAAGACCCCGAACCAGATCATGTCAAACCCGGCCTGGCGCACGATGGGTTCGACCACGGCCATGGTGAGAACGATGGACGAGATGCCATCCAAAAAGCAGCCGAGGATCACGTAGAACAAGGTGAGCATGACAATGAGCTGCCAGGGCGTGAGCCCCTGTTCGGCAATCCAGCCGGCCAGGGCGCGGGGGATGCCCGTGAACCCCATGGTCAAGGTGAGGAAGGCCGAGCCGGCCAGAATGAAGGCGATCATCGCAGAGGTCCGCGTCGCCCCCAGCAAGCTGTCCTTGAAGCTCTCCCAGGTGAGCGACTTCTGCGCCACGCTCATGATCAACGCCCCGACAACGCCCAGAACCGCCGCCTCCGTGGCGGTGGCAACACCGGTGTAGATGGCGCCCATCACCGCGCCGATCAGGGTGATGACCGGCAAGAGCTGCAAGAGCGCCGAGAGCCGGTCGGCCCAGGTGGTGCTGCCGTCGGCCTCTTCGCTGGTGCCGCCCTTCAGCCATGACCACAACATGACATAGGTCATGAACATCAGCGCCAGAACGATGCCCGGAATGACGCCGGCGATGAAGAGCTTGGCGATGCTTTCGTTCACCGTGACCCCGTAAATGATCAGGGTGATCGAGGGCGGAATGAGAAGGCCCAAGGTGCCGGCGCCGGCCAGGGTGCCGATAATCATCTTCTCTGGATATTTGCGCCGGCGCAGCTCGGGGATCGACATCTTGCCGACCGTGGCCACGGTGGCGGCGGACGAGCCGGAAATGGCGGCGAACAGCGCCGAACCGGCAATGTTCACATGCAACAGGCCGCCCGGCAGGTGCTGCATCCAGGGTTGCAGGCCCTTGAAGAGATTTTCCGACAAGCGCGTTCGAAACAGGATTTCGCCCATCCAGATGAACAGCGGCAAGGCCGCCAGGGTCCAGCCGGACGAGGCCGACCAGATTGTGGTCGCCATGGCATCGCCCACCGGGCGCGAGGTGAACAGCATCATTCCGATAGTGGCGACGCCGATCAACGACAGGGCAATCCAGATGCCGGTTCCCAGAAACAGGAACAGGATGGTCAGAAAGATCGCGATGAGGCCGAGATATTCCATGGGTCTAGTCCACCTGCGCGCTTTCGGTGAGATCAGGCGTGCCTGTGGCCAGGGTCTTGACCAGGGCATGCACCACCGTGAGCGCCATCACCGCCGCGCCGAAGGCCATCAGGCTTTGCGGCATCCACAACAAGGTCGCGTCTGCGCCTTCGCTCTTTTCTTCAAACTCATAGGAGAACCAGGTCATCCGGAACAGGAACCAGGCCAGGTAGCAGGCAAACAAGCTCGCTATTCCCAAGCACCAAACCTCAAGCAGGAAGCGCGGCCGGCCGGACATCGCATTGCGCAGCATCACCACTCGGATGTGGCCGCCTTCGCGGAACGTGTAGGCGAGCGCGAAAAACGAGGAGGCCGCCATGGCGTAGCCCGAATAGGCGTTCAGCCCCGGCACATAAATCCCCAGAAGCCGGCTGATGATGGACAGCAGGATGAGAAGGCCGAGCAGAACAAGAAAGCATGCTGCGATCACGCCGCAGGCAAGATAGAACCGGTTCAGGCCACGGTCCAAAGCGCAAAAGAACGAAGACATCAGGCGGCTTGCGCCTCCCCGGGAAAGGCAAAAAAGGGAAATGCGCCGGGGCAGGACCCCGGCGCACGAAAGAGGATGGCCGCCTACATCTTCTTGTAGGCGTCGATGACGTTTTGCCCCTTCGCGCCGGCGCGCTCGAGCCACTCCTTCATCATGGTGTCGCCGATTTTGCGGAAATCAGCTGAAAGGGCGTCGCCCGCGGGGCCCACTTCCATGCCGTTTTCAGCCAGCTTGCCCTTGTACCAGTCTGCCAGGTCGGAGGCTTTCTGCCAGCCCCGGTCCTCGGCCGCCTTGGCCTTTTCGGTGATGATGGCGCGGGTGGCGTCGTCCAGGCCTTCCCAGGACTTCAGGTTCACGATCACCATGTTCTTCGGCAGCCAGGCCTGGGTGTCGTACCAATATTTCACATGCTCCCAGATCTTGCGGTCATAGCCGGTTGAGCCTGACGAGATCATGCTCTCCGCCACGCCCGTTGCGAAGGCCTGGCTGAGCTCGGCCGCTTCGATCTTGGTGGGCACGGCGCCCATCAGCTGCGCAAGGCGCGAGGTGGCGGCGTTGTAGGCCCGGAACTTGAGGCCCTTCATGTCGGCTGCCGACTTCACGGGCTTGTTGGTGTAGAGCCCTTGGGGCGGCCACGGCACGGCATAAAGCAGCTTTACGCCTTTCACCTTGAGCACCTCGTCCATGGCCGGTTTGGAGGCTTCATAAAGCTTCTTGGCATCTGCAAACGAGGTGGCGAGGAAGGGCAGGGCATCGATTTCGAAGATCGGATCTTCGTTGCCCAGGGCCGAGATCAGGCGCTCGCCGATCGGGGCCTGGCCGGTGCGCACGGCGCGGAAAATCTCGCCGCCCTTGAACAGCGAGCCGCTGGCATGGGTGACGATCTCCAGCTTGCCGCCGCTGGCGTCGGTCACGTCCTTGGCAAACTGTGCGGCGTTTTCGGAATGATAGTTGGTGGCCGAATAGGCAAGCGGCATGTCCCACTTTTCCGCCAGGGCAGCGTAACTTGTGCCCAACCCGACAATGGCCGCAGCACCAAGCAGCCGCGCGGTTTTAAAGAGCGTAGTCATCTAATCCTCCCAGATTGGTTTATGAAGTTGAGCTTATTCAATTCATCGGCGCTCGCCAAACACTCTTTTGTCCCTAAAACGCGCGATAGGTAATGATCGTGTGGGTGTTCTTGATGCCTTTTATCGGGTGCACCTTTTCGTTGATGAAGTGGCCGATATCCTCGCCATCCTTGAGATAGAACTTCACCAGCAGATCCCAGTCTCCGGCCGTTGAGTGGATTTCAGATGCGATCTCAGAATCGGCCAGCGCGGTGGCAACCTCGTAGGCTTTTCCAAGCTCTGTTTTGATCTGTACGAAAAACGGTTTCATCGCACTCAGCGGTTCCTCTCATCTTGCCTGAGCTTTATCGTTCTCAGGGATTGTGCCTGGGGTCAAGCGAAACGATGGCGGGCCGGCAGACTAAATGGGCTCTTCCTCGACACCGTCACCGGCCTCGCGGATAATCGCCGGCGCCCCGCGAAGATAGGGATGGATCTTGAGAGCGTGGGTGATGGCCTTCAGGGCGGCCCGCTTCTTGCCCTTGCGCAGCAAGATGAGGGCAGAACCGGAGAGCGCGCCAAAATGCCGGGGCTCCAGGGCCAGAACCTTCACAACATCGCGCATGGAGGCATCGAGCTGGTTGTTGATATAGAGCGCGGTGGCCCTGAAGTTCCAGCCTTCCGAATAGTCCGGCGCGCGCTTGACCACCTGATCGGCAAGCTCAATCGCCTCCTTCATGCGGCGCTGGCCGAGTGCGGCCCGCGCCTTGGCCATCATCCGGTCGATCTCAGGATCGCCCGATTGATACCAGGCCAGCCAGATGCGCTGTTCGATCTGCAAGGCGGTGCGCCGGTTTTTGGCTATCTTCAGTTCGGCAAACAGGTTGTTGAGGAGCACTGACGTTTGGGGGTTCTCGGCATGGGCAGGGGGCACCGTGCTCAATGCCATGAAGGCCGCCGCCGCTGCGGCATAGATCATCATCCTGAATGTGCCCATGTTCCACCCTCCTGGCGGGTGAGGATAGGCTGCAATCGGGCAACGGTCAAAACACCGATATGTCAGATCAGACATTCGGTAATTGATTCAATACCCATAGGCCGAGCTTTTGAACCAGATCATCGCGGCCCGAAAGCGGCCCGGGCCGAAACAGCACTGAACTGAGAGCCGTCTGCTGCCGCTCCAATATGCCGATGTCTTCACGCGCGACCATTTCCCAGCGGTCGTAGTAGGCGGCCGCATTGGCCGCGAAATCCGGTTGGCCGACCACTGCCTCGGGGAAGCAGCCGCCAACCTCCAACCGGGAGCGGTTGGCGCTGAGCGGCAAGACGTTGAGCCACCACATGCAATCTTGGGCAATCGCAAACTGACAGGTTGGGTGGATGACCGTGAAGTAGGTGCCCTGAAGGGCATCGTCGTCCAAGCCCTCAATGGGCGGAAAGGCGGGCGTGGTGCCGGGCAGAGTGGCGATGGAGCGGCCGCTGACTACCTGCAGGCAGAGCCATTGGCCTTGTGTTTCCAGGCTGCGCGAGACTTGTGCGCCCACGCTGTCCTTGTGGACGGTGCCGGTGTGGTAGGTCTCCATGGCGTTTTCCAAGAGCAGCTTCCAGTTGCAGGCGCAGTCCAGCTGAATTTTCCAAGTGCACCGCATCTCACCGAGCCGGTGCGAGGCCATGCGGCGAGGAAGGTCGCCCAAATGCTCCAGAAGGCCGGGCGTGTCGGTGCCATAGGTGAGAAAGACGAAGCCTTCCCAGATCTCCATGCGCACCGGGATCAGCCCATTTTCCACACGGTCGAAACCTTCAGCGTCTTCCATGTCCGGACAGCCGTAGAGCCGGCCGTCACTGAAATAGCTCCAGGCATGGTAGGGGCAGACAATGCGCCGTGTGTTGCCCGAGCCTTCAACGAGGATTGAGCCGCGATGGCGGCAGACATTGGCGAACGCCCTCAAGCCGCCGTCCTCTGCACGGATCAGGACCACCGGGCCGCCGGGCGTATCGATCGCCTTGAAGTCTCCTGGATCTGGCAGCTCATCTTCGCGGCCGGCGAAGAACCAGTGTTTGAGGAGAATGTGTTCGCGCTCTGCAGCGAAAAACTCAGCGGAGGTGTAGAAGCCGGCCGGCATCGATTTTGCCGTCTCAAGCGGGGCTCGCGCGGCTTTCAAACTTTCAAGCGGTAAATCCGTCATAGCTGAAGGGTCCTAGAGAAACAGGGAGAAGACGACCGAGATCACCAGCAGAATGGCAAACCCCACATTGACCACGCGGCTCGACGCCGGTGACTGGAACACGCGCGCAAGCGAAGCGCCCACGCCCAGCCAGACCGAATTGATCATGAAGATCATGCAGGTGAGCACGGCCACCTTGGCCATGGCATCGCCTGTGGGCTCACCCTCAATCAGGATGAAGCTGGAGAACACGGCCCCGATCGCCGCATAGGCCTTGGGGTTGGCCAGGGCCAGGGCAAGCCCGTTCCACAGGCGCGGGGCCTCGCCTGAGCCGGTCTGGGCGGAAAGGGGCGGGGCGGTGGCGATCTTGTAGGCAAGGTAAAGGATGTAGAGCGCGGCCAATGTGATCAACACCGGCGCCACGCCGGGAATGGCCAATATCAGCCCGGTCACGCCAAGGGCGATCATGATGAGCACGCATGTTGTGCCCAGATTGATGCCCAGAAGGTATGGCACGCCGCGCCCGAAGCCGAAGGCGGCCCCGGTGGCGGCCATGCTCATTGTGGCCGGCCCCGGGCTTCCCATAAGGGCCAGCGAGGCAAGGATGAGACCGGTGAGCGCTTCCATGGAAACCTGACTGTGGCGCAGAGTGGACGCGCTGGCAAGCGGCGATCCGGCCGTTAACCGACCGGCCAATCGCGGGCTGGACTCCAGGCCTCTTGCCGTGCAAACTTGCCTCTCCATGTCGAGGAGGCCGCGCCCGACAGGAGATTTTGGGGATGGTGAATATTCGCATCACAGCTGCAGCGGCAGCCCTTTGCTTAGGAATTGGTGTTTTGAGTCTCGGTGGTTCGGCCGCCCAGGCAGGTCCGCGTATCTGGACCCCTGACAGCGCTCACGACACCACGAAGGGACGCGTCCATGTGTTCTCGCCGCCCCGGCTGGCGATCAGCAGCGCGCCCGACGAGGAATATGTGGAGGCAAACCCTGCTGATGAGGACGCTGAGACCGTGAAGACCTTTGCGGTGACCACGGTGCGCCCATCGCGCCGCGCCTTCCGCCGCAACCGGGCGCTGGGCCAGCGGTTCCTCGGCTTCAAGAAGCAATATACCGGCCAGCGCTATACCGGGTTTCACAAGGTCTATCGGGTGCGGCGCAACGTGGTGCAGGTCTCGCGCGGCACGATCACCAAGGGCAAGGATGCCGTGGTGATCACCAAGACCCTGACCCATCCGCGCGCCCGCGGCCTCAGAGACTTCAAGGCGAGCCCACAGGTGACGATCATTCATTACGACTGACCGGTCTGAAGCTGCATAATAAGCCTGGACCGGGCATTCATCGCTGATAGGGTGGGGCGAGCAACTCTGCTCACCGTCCTTTGAGTGCCCATCTTTCATGTCTATCAGGCCGCCAGTCTGGACCACACGTCTCACCACGCCGGGTGCCAACGCATTCGCCATTCTGAGCGGCTTTGAATCCCTGACGCGCGCCTTCGTGGCCGCGGCCCTGCCGATCCAGACCCAGGCCCTGTTCGGCAATGATGAAAGCGTCAGCACGCTCATTCTCCTAGGCTCCGTGGTTTCGCTGGCCGTTGCCCTTTTCATTCCCAAGCTGTCGCTTGTGATCGGGCGCGCGCGCCTATGCTTTGCCGGTTTGGCCCTGCTTGCGCTCTCAACGGTTCTGTTCATGGCGCAGATCGTGCCGGCCCAGGTGCTGGGCTTCATCGTGCGCGCGCTCGGCACGGCGGTGTTTTTCTCCGTCCTCTCCATGTACATCATGGACCATGTGCGGCGCGAGCAGATCGGCCGTTCTGAGCCCTTGCGCCTGCTGTTCATCGGCCTTGCCTGGACCTTCGGGCCGTTCATCGGCGTCAAGCTTGAGGAGGTCTGGGGGCCGTGGGCGCCGTTTGCGGCCAGCGGCGCGGCGGCGCTGGCGCTGATTGCCTATTTCTTGATGCTACGCCTTGGCAATGCCCCGGTGATCAGCTCGGAAAACCGGCGCGTGGGCAGCGCCTCGTGGGCAAACCTGCACGCCTACATGGCCCAGCCCAGGCTGGTTCTGTCCTGGTTGCACGGCATCGGCCGCGGCTTCTTCTGGGGCGTGTTCAACATCTACACCCCGCTGTTCGCGGTGCAGACCGGGTTGGGCGCTGCGGTGGGCGGCACATTGGTGGGCATCGGGTCCGCCTTTCTTCTGGCCATGCCCGCCTGGGGCTGGTGCGCGCGGCGCTTCGGCATCCGGGCGGTCTCGCTGGTGTGTTTCCCCCTGGCGGCGGTGGGCATGTTCAGCGCCGGCCTGCTGGCGGCCACGCCCTGGGTGGCGACGGGCTTCTTGTTGCTGGCCACGCTCTCCATGGCCATTGTGGACGGCTATGGCAACGCGCTCTTCCTCAGGGCCTGCAAACCGTCTCAGCGCACCGCCATGACCCCGATCTTCTCCACCCAGCGCGATCTTGCCGAGATCAGCCATGCGGGCGTGTTCGCGGTGCTGCTGATCTTCTTCCCGATCCAGGTTGTGTTCATCACCGCAGGCGTGGTGATGGTGGGCATGGTGGTGTTAGCGTTCAACATCAACAGACGCTTGTGAGACGCACCCCCATGTCGCTCCAATGGTGGCGGCGCTTGATTGGCCTTTGCATCAAATGATCTTACGGATTGAGGTGAAATTTTCGATCGTTACAAATTTTCCTCTTGGCCGTACAAGTGCAAGGAAGTCAGTCGCTCAACCCTCAGCCACGAGCCACACCATGCGGCAATCCTCCTCAAGACGCACACGCCGGGAACGGCGCTCTTCGGCCGGCACAGCCGCTTCGGCGCCGGCCTATCTGACCCGCAACATCCCGTACTATGAGTTTCTGGACGAGGATGCGCTTGCGCGCATCGAGCAGCAGGCCGACTGGCTGCTGCAGGAAAACGGCATTGAGTTCAGGGACGATCCCAAGGCGCTGGAGATCTGGAAATCTGCCGGCGCGGATGTGGACGGCACACGCGTGCGCCTGCCGGGCGGAATGGCGCGCGAGCTATTGAAGACGGCTCCCAGCCAGTTCACCCAGCATGCGCGCAACCCGGCCCGCAGCGTGGAGATCGGCGGCAGGCATTCGGTGTTTGCCCCGATATACGGCGCGCCCTTTGTGCGCTGTCTGGACAAGGGCCGGCGCTATGGCACGCTGGACGATCTGCGCAACCTGGTGAAGCTCACCTACATGCTGCCATCGCTGCATCACAGCGGCCATGTGACGTGCGAGCCCTGCGACACGCCGGTCAACAAGCGCCACATGGACATGCTGCTTGCCCATTTCACGCTCAGCGACAAGCCGGTGCTGGGGGCGATCACCGAACAGTCGCGGGCAGAAGACTGTGTGGCCATGGCGCGCATCGTCTTCGGCGCAGACTTCATGCAGGACAACTGCGTCATCATGGGCAACGTGAACACCAACTCGCCGCTGCTGGTGGACAAGGTGGTGACCCAGGCCATCCAGACCTATTGCGGCAACGGGCAGGGGATCGTGGTGGTGCCCTTCATCCTGTCTGGCGCCATGGGGCCGGTGACCACGGCGGGCTCGGTGGCCCAGGCCATGGCCGAAGGCATGGCATGCGGGGCGTTCAGCCAGATCGTGCGGCCGGGGGCGCCGTTCGTGCTCGGCAACTTCCTTTCCTCCATGAGCCTCAAAAGCGGGGCGCCGACCTTTGGCATGCCGGAGCCGGTCATGTCGAACTATGCCATTGGGCAGCTGGCGCGGCGGCTGGGCGTTCCCTTGCGCTGCGGGGGCAGTCTGACCGCCTCGAAGGTGCCCGACGCGCAAGCGGCCTTTGAGAGCGCCGACAGCATGCATTCAACGGTCTTGGCGGGGGCTCATTTCATTCTGCACTCGGCGGGCTGGCTGGAGAGCGGTCTGGTGACGGGCTATGAGAAACTGCTGCAGGATGCAGACCGCCTGGGCGCCTATCAGGTGATGGCCGCCGGCATGGCCACGGATGACAACGCCCTGGCGCGCGATGCCTATGCGGAGGTTGAGCCGGCCGAACACTTCTTGGGGTGTGGCCACACCCTGGCCAACTACGAGACGGCGTTCTATGAGGCGGCGCTCTCCAACTCGGAGAGTTTTGAGCAGTGGAGCGATGAAGGCGCCAAGGACAGCGCGGTGCGTGCCAACGAGCGCTGGAAGCAGATGCTGAACGACTACGAGGCGCCGCCCATGGACGAGGCAAAGCGCGAGGCGCTGGTTGCCTATGTGGATGAGCGCAAGGCCGGGATGGACGATGCCTGGTACTGAGGCGCGATGACGTCAGGGGCGGTCAGGCCGTTCAATTGGGGCTCAAGACGGAGGAAAGGTGCCATTGCAGACGAACCTTTGCTGCGTGGCCCACATGTCTGGCATGTGAACAATGCGCTTTCGTCTTCCGGCTGACCCGCGTTATCCGTCTCGTCCGGGTTCGTCCGGATCGCTGGAGAACAGTGCGATCTTGTTGCCTTGAGGGTCGCGAAGGTAGCCAACAAAGAAGTGAGGTCCATACATGTCGCGGAAGCCCGGCGGGCCCTCGTCAAAGCCGCCTGCCACAAGCGCGGCGGCGTGAAGGTCCCGAACCTGCTTTTGACTGCGAGCCTCGAATGCGATCATAGCGCCGTTCCCAGCCGAGGCCGGACGTCCGTCGAAGGTTGGTTTAACGTAGAAATCAGGTAGAGCGGCAGACTGGCCCGGTTGTTCGGGCAGCACGTAGCTCAGGCCCTCAGGACCCTCCTCCAGCTCGTAATCAAGGGCTGGCAGGAATGCCGAGTAAAACCGCTTCGCGCGGGCCATATCATCGGCACCGACAGTGACATAGGCAATCATGCTGTGTGGTCTCTTCCGGACGTTTGGTCATTGCAACGAGAATACTGCATTATGGCAGGCCAGCGCACAATTCGGCACAATAAACGACCGTTTGGTGCATGCTCCCCCAAGGTCGGTATTGGTGCAATTGCAGCGAAAGCTCACTTTGTCCGCTCTGCGGACATCCGCTTCGGCAGCAGGCACCTGCCCCATACTGCGTCACAGCGAATGTCTGCATCGAGCCCTTTGCTGACCTTCAGATAAGGGCTAGATTTGGTAGATTGTTCACTACGTTGAAAAAGGCGCATGCCCCTGTTTGACCCACCATTAACGCCTCCACCGAAGCTCAAGCTATCGCGTTTGCGTGACATTGGGTGGTCGATTTAGGACCCGATAGGCCTGCTGGGTTCGGAGCAAAACTGGGACGATGAGGAATGTCTGCCGTTCGCGAATGAATATGACGGTTACTTAATGCAAGCGGCCGGGCAGCTCAGGAGAGGTGCACCAGATGCTGACGTCGCCAAGTACCTAGTGCAGATCGAAACTGAACACATGGGGCTCGGCTCTGGCCGAGGTGTCTTGCAACGGGCCGAGCGAGTTGTAGCCGCTATCCGTGCAGATAAGGAGATTTGGACATATCCGGATTGATGCCAACCTCAGGCTAAGGCGAGTGGCAGCTTTGTCCGCAAAGCTGACGTTGCATTCCATTTGCAAA
>CAJHYS010000125.1_pt1 | contig 67405 bp, 62 predicted proteins | sample 9198801 | NCBI WGS metagenome assembly CAJHYS01 (sample SAMEA7708368, study PRJEB35096) | sediment metagenome | biome: marine neritic benthic zone biome [ENVO:01000025]; feature: sediment [ENVO:00002007]; material: shallow marine sediment [ENVO:03000034] sea grass bed [ENVO_01000059] ...
CCTCAGCTTTACGATCGGTGTTCCAGTCGCTCAAGGAACCTTGGCCACGCTTGAACGTGATCAGGCTTGCGCCATCAGGAAGAGCAGCTGGGGCCGGAGCGGATTCGAGCTGATTAACACGGCTCTGCAGGGCCTCAAGTTGCGCCTTCAGCGCAGTAAGGTCGTCAGCTTGCGCGCCAGTAGATGCAACGCCAAGCGCAACACCACTGAGCAGAGCACGCCGAAGCCACTTGCTATTAGTCATTATGGTTTCTCCCACAATCTCAGAGTTTTAAAGTCCTGTCCCCCGCCCCACGAGCAACCGGTTACGGATGGACTGGAAATGCACGAGTCATTTCGTACACCGCATTTCTCCCAATTCGGGCTTGTAAAATCAATAACAGAGATGCGGATTCCGCTACAATTTCGCTGGCTGTGTCCAAAAAGACACAATTTTTTCAACGGTGTCGTGGGAAACCTGTAAGATCGCTCGAAATACAGCTGATTTCTGCGTTTTTTGCTACCCGTGTCCAAGTCTGGTATGTCGGCAAATTCGGGTGCGGACGATGCCACGCGAATGAGCGGAAATTCAGCCGGTTTCCAGCAGTGAAATCTGTGATTCCAACTGCCTCTGGTAGTTCGTCCAGCGGTTGACCGAGGATGAATAGATGGGTTGGCGAACCTGGTAAATACTTGAAGTTACGGAATTTTCGCCCAGGGATTGGAACTCCAGACAAGCTGGATTCCAAGGCAATCCGGCTGCGTCGAGCAAACTGCGCGCGCCGCTTTCAGCGTCCTCTACGACCTGCTCATAGCTGATTTGGTGAATTTTGCCGGGGAGCACGGACATCCAGTGTTTTGTTAACTTGTCCATCGCCAGTTTCCGCCGCACAAGGTGGTCCAGATCAAAAGTGTAGCTCAGTGAGTCGCGGAAACTGGAGAAGTAGCACGACAAGATCGAATCGAGGGGATTTCGCGCGCACAGGAGGACCTGCGCATTGGCGAAGGCGCGCAGAATCGGCCCAAGGAGATAGACATTGTCCAGCGACTTATCGACGATGAATGGGGTTTTGACCACATCATCGGGCAGGGCCTGCAGGTAATCCTGCTTCAAAGACACTAGGCGCTCCTGGCTCCACAATGCCGATTTGCCGTCTTGGATATTAAGATCGGCCGGCTGTGAGTGTATCAGACGTTCGATGATGCCAGACTCGCCGACACCTCGCACGTCAGGGTGGCTCGACAGGATCTGATGGAACAGGGTGGAACCGCTGCGCGGCATGCCAACCAGGAAAATGAGCTTTGGCCCGAAGGCGTCAACGGTCGGGGCGTCGAACCACTTTGCATCGAACTGCCAGATCACGTCGTCAACATAAGAATCGTGCACGTCGGGATCATAGGTCACCGAAGCGCTGCGCAGGTCGTTGGCTTCCTTGAAGTTGGCGAAGGCTTTGGAATACTCACCCAGCCGGTCATAATACCGCCCGAGGGCGGCATGAAGAGCTTCGCGGTCTTGGTCGTTCAATTGACCGCGTCCAAGAAGCTCGTTGATCTGTTCGATATCCTTGCTGCCGATGCGCTCGATCACGGAGAGCATCTGATAGGCCTGAGGAAACCTGTCGGTCAATCTCAGGCAGGTGCGCAGATGCTCCTCGGAAGTGGTGAAATTTCCTTCAACCTGTTGAATGTGGCCAAGCCTTAGGTGCACCAGAGCATATTCCGGGTTTATCTGCAGCGCCGTCTCATAGGCGCGTCTGGCCCCATCATGGTTGGAGAGCCTTTCCAATGCACTGCCATAGTCGCGGAACATGCGGGCGTTTTTCGGATTGGCTTCCACCGCAACGGCGAAGTGCTCAACCGCCGCGCTATATTGGCCGCAATTGGCCAGCGCACATCCAAGATAATGCTCAACTTCTGAGGTCAATGGCTCAAGTTCCAAAGCGCGACGAAATGCCAAAACCGCCGATGCTGAATCGTTTAACCCCATCTGACACAGGCCAAGGTTCACATTCGCCCTGAAATGATCGGGCTTCAGCCTTACGGCAGTTTTGAAATGTTCAAGGGCCTCGCGCTTTTGTCCATCATGCTGCAAACATGTGCCCAGCACCAAATGGGCGTCGGCGTTTTGTGGCTCAAGAGCGATGCAATCTCGCCCCAGCGCAATTGCCTTCTTCCGGTTGCCCTGGTTTAAACTCGTAATCGCGTTGTGCAAGTTTTGGGCGAAAGACTGCATTTTGGGACTCGTTACATGTACACACAGCTTGAACAAACAATAAGAACGCAGCGCCCGTTCTTGGAGTTTGTCAATGTTTCTAATTTTAGCGTTATCATTAATGTCTTGCCAGACAGTTGCCATGCAAAAGAGTGCAAGCAAGTCAATCCCGGCCGGCCGGGATAAACATGTCAGGCAAAGGTGTCGTCAGTGTTCAAGACAAAGCAGGCAATGGCTTTTGTTAGGTTAGGGATCTGTCTTGGTGTAATCACCTTGGCGTCGAGTTGTCTGATTTGGATCGCGCATGTTCATTCAGGGGCATGGCAGGAGCATCTTCGACAACAGATTGAAAATTCCTTCAGCTCAACGGGAGAGCGCACGGACTGGGTTCGTTTTCACGTTAAAGGACGCGAGATCGTATTGTTTGGCGAGGCGCCGAGCGGCGAAGCTCTGCGCGCGGTTCAGACGCTGGTCAAAGGGGTTGCAGGTGTCGGCAAGCTCACCTCCTTGGCGCGGGTAAGAGTGTGGGGCGAACTCACGCCGCCCACCGTAGCGCCGCTGGCCACCAATCAAAGGCGGCCCGTGGTCTCGGGAAGCTGGTCGCCGAACGCGGCAGAAAGCATGTCCGTTGAGTTGGACGGCACCCTGTTCGTGCTGGGCGAGGACGAAGCACTGCGCACAAATGGCGATGTTTGGGAACTCGTTCCGGACCATGACCTGGCGGACGGCGTCTATGATGTGGAAGTCACCGCTTGGAGCGCACAGCTAAGCGCCAGCGATCTCAGCAGCGGCGAGGTGACCATTGATACCAAACCGCCGCCGCCGCCGCATATCAGTCGCTATTTCGGCCGTTCGCTGACACCGCGAATCGGCGGCAGGTGGCCGATCGACCAGGCCGCCAGCCTGAGGATTGAGGTTGCCGGGCGCAGCTACACCCTGGGCAAGGACCCCGAACTGGTCTCCGATGCGCACGGCCGCTGGACCCTTGATCTCACAGCGCCGCTGCAGGACGGACCGAACGATGTGGTGGCCACGGCCTATGACAGGGTGGGCAACGGCAAATCCGACGAGACCGAGGGCGAGCTGATCGTAGACCGCCAACCGCCGCCGCCACCCACTGTTGAGCGCTATCAAAGCTCGCGTGCCTTCACGCTCACCGGCACCTGGGCTGAGGGGGATGCTGTGGATCTGGAGGTGTCGGTCGCCGGCCAGACCCACCGCCTGGGGCACGGGGCTGCGCTGATCTCCAGAAGAAAGGGACGGTGGACCTACTCGCCGCCGGTCTTGCCGGGTGAGGGCACCTACGACGTGACGGTCCGCACCCACGATCTTGCCGGCAACGTTTCTGAGGATGAGACCAAAGATGAGTTGGTGATCAAGTTCGTGCCGGAGCGTGACAAGTCACTCGCCTTCGAGGAAGCGCCCCGGCCGCTGACCCCCTATATGTGTCAAATGGCCTTCAGGCGCCTTCTTGCCCGCCGGCCTGTACGCTTTGCGCCCGGAACAGCCAAACTGGAGCGCCAAAGCCTGCATGTGCTCGACGATCTTGCGGGCATAGCCGCGCGCTGTCCTGCGGCGCGGATTGAGATCAGCTCCCACACCGATGCGCGCGGCGACTTTTCCCAGAACCAGAAACTAACCCGCCTGCGGGCTTTTGCCGTGGAGAGCCATTTCTCCCGGCGCGGCATTCGCCGGGCCCGCCTCACCAGTGTCGGCTATGGGGAAGTGCGCCCCATCGCCAGCAACAACACGGCGGCCGGACGGGCGAAGAATCAGCGTGTGGAGCTCTATGTAAAACGCTAAAAAGAGCTGATGAGTGAACTTCCCGGAAGTCTGTTTCACAATATCGCGCCCTTTGTGACTGAGATCATGTGGGCGCTGATCGTGGTGTTTGCGGCGAGCTTTGCCGCAGGCTGGGTTTGCGCGCGGCGCGCGCCGGACGAGAGCTGGCGAGAGGAGGACTGAGGCCCGTGCTTCATCTGGCCCTGGAACTCATTCTCTTGGTGTTTGCCACTTCCCTTGCCGGGCTGGCCGCTGGATTTGGCGCCGGCAAACTGCGCAATGCGCTCAATGGCGCCCGGCCTCACGAGCCAGGCTCGGTGGATGAGCTGCCTGACGCCGGGCAGGATGGCCTTGACGCTGAGCCGCCGGCTGCGCGCCGCATTCCTGATCCGGCGCCGCCTTCCGAGCTGCGCCGCAAGCGTCTGCTGAACGACCCGCCCGCCGGTCAAGCCTGACCCAGGTGACGGAATTTTCCCTCAACCCGATACGGAAGATCACGTCTTGATCTGGTATCCGGTTTTGAAGATCCACCAGACCAGGACCATGCACAGTCCCAGGAACATGCCGATCATGAACAGGCTCCACCCCACGGCAACGTCGGAGATCTCAAAGAAGCTCCAGCGAAAGCCGCTCACCAGGTAGACCACCGGGTTGAACAAGGAAACCTTCTGCCAGAACGGGGGCAGCATATCGATGGAGTAGAAGCTGCCGCCCAAAAAGGCCAGAGGCGTGATGATGAGCAGGGGGATCACCTGCAGCTTTTCAAAGCCGTCGGCCCAGATGCCGATAATGAAGCCGAGCAGGCTGAAGGTGATGCTGGTGAGAACCAGGAAGGCAATCATCCAGCCTGGATGGGCGATCTGAATGGGTACGATCAGGCTCGCGGTGCCCAGAATGATCAGGCCGAGGACGATCGACTTGGTCGCCGCCGCGCCCACATAGCCCAGCACGATCTCAAACGAGGAGACCGGCGCAGAGAGCACCTCGTAAATGGTACCGATAAACCGGGGAAAGTAGATCCCGAACGAGGCGTTCGTCACGCTTTGGGTCAGCAGCGAGAGCATAATGAGGCCGGGCACGATGAAGGTGCCGTAGCTCACGCCGTCAACCTCGGAAATGCGCGACCCGATCGCAGAACCGAACACGACGAAGTAGAGACAGGTCGATATGACCGGCGACACCACGCTTTGAAACAGCGAGCGCCCCGTGCGCGCCATCTCGAATTTGTAGATCGCCAGAACGCCACGCAAGTTCATCGTTCCTGCCTCACCAGATTAACGAAAATTTCCTCAAGCGAGCTCTGGGTGGTTCTGAGATCGCGGAAGGTGATCCCCGCCGTGCCCAGATCCTTTAAAAGGGTGGTGATGCCGGTTCGCCCGGCTTTGGTGTCGTAGGTGTAGATCAGTTCGCGGCCGCCGGCAGCCAGCTCCAGATCATAATGGCTCAGCTCACCTGGTATGGCCTGCAGCGGGTGGTGCAGGTCGAGCATCAGCTGCTTGTTGCCGAGCTTGCGCATCAGCTCGGCTTTCTCCTCCACCAGGATCAGTTCACCGTTGGCGATCACCCCGACCCGGTCGGCCATCTCCTCGGCCTCTTCTATATAGTGTGTTGTGAGGATGATGGTGGTGCCCTTCTCACGCAGCTCATGAATCAGCTGCCACATGTCCTGGCGCAGCTCCACATCCACGCCTGCACTGGGCTCGTCCAGAAACAGCACTTCAGGCTCGTGCGACAATGCCTTGGCGATCAGCAGCCGGCGTTTCATGCCTCCGGACAAGGTCATGATCTTGGCATCGCGCTTGTCCCACAGGGAGAGGGCTTTGAGGGTTTTTTCAATGAACTGTGGGTCAGGCGACTTGCCGAACAGCCCGCGGCTGAACTTCACGGTGCTGATCACCTTCTCAAACGTATCCGTTGTCAGTTCCTGAGGCACCAGGCCAATCATCGCGCGGGTCCGTCGATAGTCGGTGATGATGTCATGCCCGCCCACGGTCACGCCGCCGGAGGTGGGATTGACCAGGCCGCAGACAATGCTGATGAGCGTCGTCTTGCCGGCTCCGTTCGGACCCAGCAGGGCGAAGATCTCACCTTTGCGGATCTCAAGGTCAACTGTCTTCAGTGCCTGGAAACCATCCGCATAGACTTTGGAAAGTCCGCAAACCGATATGATGGGCTGCATGGGTACCTTGGGAATCGGTCGTCACGATGTGGGGGCGGGTGTGGCACTCGAACTGCGCCGGTGCAAGTTAAACTTTGCCGCCGAGACCGCCGGGTTAGGCTTGCATGACTTTCGGCAACCCCATGGTGGGCGCCAGCCCCTCCTGCATCACCGATCGCCTGAGCGGTCCAATCGTCTGCAGCGCCGCCAATCCCAGGCTGCGCGCGCCCTGGAACGGCAGGAACGAGCTGATCAGAGTGCGGTTGAGCAGGTCAATCGCCACCTGGCGGGGAAACACATCCTGGCGGCGGCGGCGGTCATACTCGCTCATCAAATCCCGCCCGCCAATATCCTCGCCCGCCTCCTGGGCCTGGCAGATCAACTCTATGGCGAGGGCGGCATCGCGCATGGAGAGGTTGAGGCCCTGCGCACCGATGGGCGGGATGACGTGCGCCGTTTCGCCCACCAGGAACACGCGGGATTTGGCAAACTGCCGCGCCACCGACCCGGCAATGTGAAAGCGGCCGCGCTTGGTCACCTCAGATACGGGGCCGAAGGCATGGGCGGTTTCGCGGGCCAGGGACTTGGCGAAGGCGTCGTCGCTCAGCGCCACCAGCGCCTCTGCATCTTCGTCCGTTTCGATCCACACCAAGCTGGATCGGTTGCCGGGCAAGGGCACAGTGGTCAGCGGGCCTGCCTTGCGGTGGAATTCTATCGAGAGATCTTTATGGGGCTTGGCGTGGCTGAAGCTGGTGACGACTGCCGTTTGCGGATAGGCCCACCGGGTAACGCTGATGCCGGCCGACTTGCGGCAAACCGAGTTCTGCCCATCAGCGGCGATCACCGCGGCAACGCGGCAGGGTGGCCCGCCCTCGCTGCGCACGGTAACGGCATCGGTTGAACAATCCAGCTCGCTGACCCCGCCCTCAAACACGGTGACAGACGCACACTCCTGCAAGCGGGCGCTCATGGCGTCCACCAAGGGGGCAACCGGCACGTTCCAGCCGAATTCCTTCTGCTCGATCTCGTCGGCATCGAACGTGACGGTGGGTGCTTTGGGCCGGCGGCCCGTGGCATCTCTTATTTGCAGGCTTGCAAGGGGCTGGCATTCAGATCTGAGCTCTGCACTCCAGACGCCGATATGCTTCAGCAATCTGATCGAAGGCAACATAAGAGCCGTGGTGCGCAGGTCTTCAGCACGCGCGGGCCCGGGCCAAAACGCCGTACGCAGCCCGGCAACGCCGGCAAGACACGCCGCGCTCAGCCCGGCAGGGCCTCCGCCCACAACTGCAAGATCGAAACTGCCATCCTTGTTCATTGCCTTCTGTGTATGGCGCCTCGGTTCACCGGGCGCAAGTCGGTCCAATTGGCGCACGCAATGCAGCCGGGTTCTGCCCTCAGCAAGGGCGCTCAAGCCCGCACCGGTATCGTGGCGTTCTCCTTCACCACCTCAAGCGCCACATAGGAGTGGGTTTGCTGCACCCCCGGCAGCTTGCCGATCTGGTCGCCCAAGACATTGCGGTAGTGAGAAATATCCGACGTGCGCACCTTGAGCATGTAGTCGAACTGACCGGCCAGCATGTAGCAGCTCTGGATCTCCGGAATTCTGTGAACCGCGCGGTTGAACAGTTCCAGCGCATTGTCGCTGGTCTGGGTGAGCGACACATGCACGATGATCACGTGGCCGGCCCCCAGCAACTCCGGCTCCAATTCGGCCCTGTACCCCTTGATCACCCCGTTGCGTTCCAGCCGCCTCACCCTTTCCGCCGTCGGTGTTTTGGTCAGATGCACCCGGTTGGCAAGTTCGACAATCGGCAACCGGCCGTTGGATTGAAGCTCCGCCAGAATGCGCCGGTCGATGGAATCGGGCTCTTTCTTCATTTAGTCTTTCTTCCTGTAAATTTGAGCAAACTAGGTGAATAGTCTGGTTATTAACGAATTTAAGAGCCAGTGACTAGGCAAAATGGCTAAAATGATAGTCGGAAGGTGACCTTAACGCCTTGATTGCCGTTATGAGGCCTGACAATCTGAACCGGGCAAGACATAATGCCTGGACCTTCCTTCAGTTTGGCTGTCGTGAGGGCAATTACGGGAGGAATGACTATGACCGACACTTATATCGTCGGCTTTGACGGCACGGCGCAGTCGCGTCGCGCGATCGACTACGCGGCTGCCCGAGCCGAAAAATCGGGTGCAAGTGTGTGCGTAGTTCTGGTGATCGAATGGTCGCCCTACAGCTTCCACACGCCTGAGGAGTTAGCTGAACGGCACAAACGGCGCGAGGAAGAACTCGACCGTGCGAGCGCAATGGTTCAGCCGGTGATCGATGAATTGAGCAAGAAGGGCTTAGACGCCACCAGCGAGGTTCGTCATGGCGACGCAGGGGACTTGTTATGCCAAATCGCCACGGAAAAGAAAGCCACCCAGATCATCGTCGGGCGCACCGGTGATTCCAGTTTGGCGCAACGCCTGCTGGGCGGCTTGGTCATCACATTGGCCCAGGTTGCACCTGTGCCCGTCACCATCGTGCCCTGAGGCTTGAGCATGCTGGTGTAAAAACCGATTAAACTCCAAGAGGGGACTACCCGATGTTAAAACGTTTACTGTGGGCCGCTGGCGGCCTGCCTCTGATGTCGTCCGCGGCGTACGCCCAAGGCGAACTCGACAAAGCCATAAGTGAGGCGCTTGCGCCGATCATCAATCCGTTTGTGGGATTGATCTTCTCGCCACTGCCGGGTTCTGAAGCCATTTTCGGAACCGCGTTTCCGTGGATCGTTCTGTGGCTGGTGATCGCGGCATGTGTGTTCACGGTCTATTTCGGTTTCATCCAATTCCGTGGGTTCGGCCACTCAATCTCACTGGTGAGGGGAGATTACCTAGACCCGAAAGATGCCGGTGAGGTCACGCCCTTCCAGGCCCTGTGTACGGCGCTGTCGGGCACCGTGGGCCTTGGCAACATTGCCGGTGTGGGGGTTGCGGTCTATCTTGGTGGACCCGGCGCAACGTTCTGGATGATTTTGGCCGGCCTGCTTGGCATGGCCTCAAAATTCACCGAATGTACCTTGGGCGTTCATTACCGCAACGAGTATGAAGACGGCACCGTGTCCGGTGGCCCGATGTACTATCTGACCAAGGGTCTTGCCGAACGCGGCATGGCGGGCTTGGGCAAGTTCCTCGCCGTGTTCTTCGCGATCTGCTGTATCGGCGGTGCGTTTGGCGGCGGCAACATGTTCCAGGCCAACCAGTCGTTCAGCCAGATCTCATCGATCATTCCGTTCTTTGAAGGCAAAGGCTGGCTGTTCGGTCTTATCATGGCAGGCGTCGTGGGGATCGTCATCATTGGTGGCATCAAGTCGATTGCTAAGGTTACCGAAAAAGTGGTGCCCTTCATGGCTGCCATCTATGTGGGTTCTGCGCTTCTGATCCTTATTCTGAACTTCACAGCGATCCCCGAGGCCATCAGCGCCATCATCACTGGGGCTTTCGCGCCCACGGCGGTTGCCGGCGGTGCGGTTGGCGCCTTGATCCAGGGTTTCAAGCGTGCTGCGTTCTCCAACGAAGCCGGCATCGGTTCTGCCTCCATCGCCCACTCGGCGGTGCAAACCAAACACCCGGCCACAGAAGGTTACGTGGCCTTGCTTGAGCCGTTCATCGACACGGTCGTGATCTGCACCATGACATCGCTGGTGATCACCATCACCGGGTCCTGGGTGCCGGACAGCGGCGTGACGGGCATCGCGCTCACCTCCAAAGCCTTTGAAAGCAACTTTGCCTTCTTCGGCTATGTGCTGGCGATTGCCGCGGTTCTGTTCGCCTTCTCCACCATGATCTCCTGGTCCTACTACGGCCTGAAAGCCTGGACATACCTGTTCGGCGAGGGCCAGACCAAGGAACTGGTGTTCAAGGTGATCTTCTGCATCTTCGTGGTCATCGGCGCGTCCATGAGCCTGGGTCCGGTGATCGACTTCTCAGATGCCATGATCTTCACCATGGCCATCGCCAACATCATCGGTCTCTACCTGCTCATGCCGAAGGTGAAAGAGCTGGTGGCCGATTATCAGGAGAAGCTGGCAAGCGGTGAGATCAAGAAGATCAAGTAGTTTGCCCTTAAAGCTCTGAAGAGCAACGCCATCAGAAGCGGCCGGGCTTGTAGGTCCGGCCGCTTCTTTTTGTCCCGGCGCAGAGCCGCTTGCCTCTTTTTGCCCGTCTGTTAGGGTGCGCCGAAATCCGCCAGGAGCGCGCACCTAATGGCCTACGAAACAATCCTTTACGAACAAGACGGCCCCATCGCCAAGCTCAGCTTCAACCGGCCCGACAAGCTCAACAGCATGACCGCGGCCATGCACGGGGAAATCCGCGATTGCCTCGACAAGATCGAGGCGGCCGGCACCCGCGCGCTCATCCTCACAGGCGAGGGCCGCGGCTTCTGTGCCGGGCAAGACCTCGCCGATCTGGATCTGACCGGAGAGGTGGATCTCTCCTACACCCTGGAAACTGACTTCAACCCTCTGGTGCGCCGCCTGACCGGGGCCGCGTTTCCGGTGATCTGCGCCGTTAATGGTGTGGCGGCTGGGGCAGGGGCCAATGTTGCTCTGGCTTGCGATATCGTTCTGGCCGCCCGCAGCGCTTCCTTCCTCCAGGCCTTTGCCCGGATCGGCCTGTTGCCTGACGCCGGCGGCACTTGGTCGCTGACCAAGCTGGCCGGACCTGCCAGGGCGCGCGGCATGGCGCTGTTGGCCGAGCCGGTCAGCGCCGAACAGGCTGAAAGCTGGGGCATGATCTGGAAGGTGGTGGATGACGAGGCGCTGCAGGATGAAGCGGCCAAGCTGGCCGCCAAGCTCGCAAAGGGTCCCACCAGATCCTACCTGAGCTCGCGCCAGGCGGTGGCGGCAGCAGCGGTCAATGGCCTTGATGAGCATCTTGATCTGGAAAGTAAGCTGCAAGGCGATCTTGCGGCCTCCGACGATTTCCGCGAGGGGGTCAATGCGTTCCTGGAAAAACGTCCCGCCGAGTTCAAAGGAAGCTAACGCCGGATGGGCGAGATCAATTCCTACCACGAAGGCTGGATGCGCCGGCGGATTGACGATCCGCGCCCGTTGGCCTGGGCCGGTATCGCGGTCTTGGCCGCGGCGGGATGGGCCTTCCTGGCCACCATGGCCGCTGTTCAGAACGGGGCAGGCGGGGCCGGCAGTTCCTATGCCCTTCAGCTCATCGCCTCGCTCTGCACCGTTTCGACCGGTGCCTGGAGCGCCGCAGACCTGGCGCTTGCCACGTTGATGTGGGTCGCCATGGCTTTCGCCATGATGCTGCCGGCAGGTGCGCCGTTGCTGGCCACTTACATGGACATCGCCGGCGCCGCCAAAGCCAAGCAGATGCAGGTGGTGCGTCCCAGAGTGCTGATTGCCGGCTACATGGCGGTCTGGCTGGCGTTTGCGCTTGGGGCAAGTCTGGTCCAGGGCGGCCTGGCGGCGGCCGGTGCGCTGTCACCTGAGATGGATTTGGTTCATCCTGCCCTTGGCGCCCTTGTGCTGGTCGGTGCCGGCGCCTGGCAGTTCACGCCCACAAAACATCAGTGCCTTGCCAAGTGCCGCCGCCCGTTCACCTGGTTCATGACCAATTGGCGTGACGACGAGATGGGGGTTTTCAAGCTTGGTCTGCAGCAAGGGGTCATCTGCCTTGTGTGCTGCTGGGCCCTGATGGCGGTGATGTTTGTGGCCGGCTTGATGAACCTGTTCTGGATGGCCGCTCTGGCCGCCATCATGGTTTTGGAAAAAACAGTACCCAATCCCAAACCTGTGGTTTATGGAACGGGCGTTGTTTTGATCATTTCGGGAGTTGGCCTGTTGGCCAGCCAGATGATTTAACTCGGGTGAGCGCAAAGAGGGAGCATTTGAATGGCAGCGATCGAACCCTGGGCCCTTAAGGGCGAGCTGATGTTGAGCTGTAACTGCACGGTCTTCTGCCCGTGTGTGCTCTCGTTGGGTTTGCACCCGCCGACGGAAGGCCACTGCCAGACCTGGGGCGGTGTGCGCATTGATGAGGGTCATTATGGCGACGTGCCGCTGGCCGGTCTGAATCTGGGCTTGATCCTGGAAATCCCGGGTATGATGAGCCGAGGCAACTGGACCGCCGGCGTCTACGTTGATGAGCGCGCCGACATCTACCAGCTCAAGGCCATCACGAAGATCATGTCCGGCAGCGCCAAGGGCACCACGCGGGTGCTTTCCATCATGGTCGGCAAGTTCCTCGGCGTCTATCAGGTGCCCATCACGTATGAGACCGAGGGCGCGGTCCGCCGCTTCAAGATCCCCAAGGTCATCGAGGGCGAGATCGAGCCCATTCCGGGAACCTCGCCTGACAACCACACGGTGATCAACAATTCGCAATACTGGATTGCCCCGGAGATCATCGTGAGCCGGGCCAACAAATCGCGCTTCCGGGCGTTTGGCCGCAACTGGAACTTCCAAGGCCGCAGCGCAGAAATTTGCCCGCTGGACTGGATGGGGCCTTAAGGGGCTCCTGCGGGGCCTGCGGCTTATTTGCTCGCCGAAGCGCTTTGCGCGATCATGGGCGGACCGGTGAGATTCAGGAACGAGAAATGGCGCACCAGATCGATCAACGGTGCGGCCCTGGCGTTGGACGTGGGCCGGTCCGGCAACAGGTGTGAGATCTGTCCGTAGATATTTGCAAAGTAGTTGTTCACCACGCGCCCTGAGATCCGGAACTTGCTGGCCACGCTCGCGTTCTGATAAACCGGAACGTTCACCAGCTCTCTAAGCAGTGACAGCTGCACGGGCGTCAGACCGGTCAACAGTTTGAAGATCTGCACGAGCGATGACTTGTCGATGTAGCCGAACTTGTAGAGCCAGGCATACATGAACGGCGTGGTGATGTACTCGACCTCGTCCTTGGTCACCTTTTCGCAAAACCGCTGGCCGGCGCCGCTGTCGTAGATGAATTTCATGAACTTTTCCGACGAGAACGGAAGCCGGTAGGTCAGCAAGATGGCGTGGTAGAGCCCAAGCGGAGATTTGAACTCCTGATAGAATCGGGTGTCGTCCCATTCATCCAATGACTTGAAGTCCGTATTGAACACGGCCGTGCCCGGATTGGACCAGCTGTAGGGGAAGACGTCGTCGTCGCTGTGAACTTCGCGGTAGAGCAGAGGCGCGCTGGGATCGATGTTCACCGACCGGTAGCATTCTACTGCCAAAAACTTGCCGCCGCTCGATATCTTCTGCACGCAGACGCTGAGCAGTCTGGGATCGAACCCGGGCAACAGGTGGCGCATGGCTTCTTGCTGAAACTTGGCGAAGGCAAAGTCGTCCGACTTGCAGACCGCCTCAAGCAGCTCGTGGAACAAAAAGCGGGAACTGAACGTGTGTTTAACCTCGGCGGATCGTCTGACCCTGACGGCGGTCTGATCGGCAACCATATGGAAACAATCCTCCCACGCCCTTCCATTTGGAAGAGCAGTTCAATGAGAAGTTCACTTTCCAGCCGCTTGCGCAGCCTGGTGCCACCGTTCGCCAACGGGGCGAGTGTGGAGCAAAACCACGGTTCCCGCAACTCCTACATGTAAATATACACTGTGAACCTTGGCCTGATCCAAGTAGGGATTTGGGTGGGGGAAAGGGGTATATTTGCGGCCTTTTTAGGGGCCCGCGCTTGGGCCGGTATGAAGAACAACAATTTCGGCGCCGGAAACGGCGGGCGGCATGGGCTTTATGCGTCTGACGCGCATCAGCGCAGCGTGAATGCGCAGAGTTTGCACATTCTGCAGATTATCGCCGAGCTGTTCCAATGCTATCCGGAAACAGCAGACGTGACAGAGGCCCAACAGAAGCTTCAGGCAGAGAGCGAGCGCTCGTGGCGCTGGCTCATCGACCTTGGCATGGTCCAGGGCGAGCCGGCGGAGGCTTGCCTGACCGCGTCCGGCAAGCAGGTTGTCGACAAGGCAAATCTGAATCCGTCTTTTCAGGACATCGTGCTCGATGGCCGGGAGCTGAGTGAGCCCTCCGACCGGCACACCGCTGCGGTTCTGGCGCTGCTCCATGCCAACTATGTACACAGGCACGTGCCCAAGGCCTGAGCGCCGCGGAGCCCGCAGCTGGCCTGCCGGCGCCCGTCAAATGATGGCGTGGCGCACCTTGGCAGAGACCCATTCGCTGACAATGACCGTGGCCAAGATCACCAACAGGATCAACGAGACTTGTGTCCAGGCCAGGGTTGAGATCGAGGCATCAAGCTGAATGCCGATCCCACCGGCACCCACCAGTCCCAGAACCGTGGATTCGCGGATGTTGATGTCCCACCGGAACACTGAAATTCCAGCAAAGGCCGGCAAAATCTGCGGCACCACGCCGAACACAAGTTTCTGACCGCCCGAGGCGCCTGTCGCGGTAATCGCCTCTACCTGCTTGGCGTCGATCTCCTCAATGGCTTCGTAGAGCAGCTTGGCGCAGAACCCGATGGAGCGCAGGCCAATGGCCAGAACCCCAGCGAAGATGCCCGGCCCGATAATGGCCACCAGCATGAGCGCCCAGATCAGCGAGTTGATGGAGCGCGACGAGACAATGACAAACAGCGCAACGGCGCGCACGGCAGCGTTCGGCGTGGTGTTGCGCGCGGCCAGAAACGCGATCGGAAAGGCCAGCACCAGGGCCAGGAGCGTGCCCAGGGTTGCAATGTTGATGGTGTCCCACACCGGGCGCCACAGCGCCTCCATGTAAGACCATTTTGGCGGCACCATGCGTGATGCCAGGTCGGCCGCTTGCGTGCCCGCATCGGTCACGAAGAACCATACCGTCTTGTCGGAGATCAGTTTCCAGCAGTAGCTGACAATGGCGATGCCCACCAGCCAGGCGCCCCAGATGGCCCATTGCGCCGCGCTGGTGCGCCGCCGCCAGACTTGACCCTGATCTGTTGAAACCACCGGCATCACTGCACCCACCTGCGCAGATAGCCGGAGGCATATTCCAGCACCATGACGATGGCGATGATGATGATCAAAATCGCGGCTGCAGAATCAAATTCATAGCGGTCGAAGGCGGTGAGCAAGGTTGCGCCGATGCCGCCGCCGCCGACGATGCCGACCACCGCGGATTCACGGAAATTGATATCAAGCCGGTAGACCGCAAGCCCGATCATGCGCGGCATGACCTGGGGCTGCACTGCGTAATTGATCCATTGGAACCAGCCGGCTCCGGTGGCCTTCACCGCCTCGGCCTGGCCGGGGTCCATGTCTTCGATATCTTCGGCAAGAAGCTTTGCGTAAAACCCGATGGTGGCGATTGAGAGCGCCAGAAACCCGGCAAACGGCCCAAAGCCGAAGAGCTTGACCGCAAATATCGCCAGAATGACCTCCGGGAAAGTGCGCGAGATCGCAATGACGCTGCGGCAGAACAGATAGACCGGCGTCGGCGCCAAGTTTCGTGCTGCGCCGAGGCCAACCGGGACCGACAGGGCAATGCCGGCAACCGTTGCGATCACCGTCATCCAGATGCTCTCCAGGATGCCGTCCACAATGGAATCCCAGCGGCTGACAAAGTCCGGCGGAAAAAACGCCGCCAGGAAACGCTGGCCGCGTGGCAGGCCCTCGGCCACCCGGGCCCAGTTGATCTCCATGGTGCCCAGCGCCACGGAAAGATAGATCGCCGCCCCAAGCCACAAAGCCCAACGCAAAAGCGGGCTGGAGATCAGCGGCGGTTTCTTCCATGCGCGCGGATAGGATGTGGCGCTGGTCTCGCTCATCACGTCCCCTTCACGCCGCGCCGGTCTCGCTCACCAAAGCGCCGGCCGCGCCATCCACGTCCTCATCGTCGTTCTCATCCACCTCAATGGTCGCCTCCCAATCTTCCTCCCCGTATATTTCGGTGAGAACGTCCGGGGTCAGCCCGTCCGGCGGGCCGTCATAGACTACCTCGCCCAGGCGCAGGCCGACGATGCGTTCGGCGAACATCTGCGCCAGCAGCACATCGTGAATGTTGATGATGGCCGCAAGGCCACGTTCCCGGCAAAGCTCGCAGATCAGCCGCATAATCTGGCGTGAAGTCTTCGGGTCCAAGCTGGCCGTGGGCTCGTCCACCAGCAGCAATTCAGGGTGCTGGATCAGCGCCCGGGCAATGCCCACGCGCTGGCGCTGGCCGCCTGAGAGCTCATCGGCCCGCTTGTCGGCCGTGGCCATCAGCCCCACCCGGTCGAGCAGCCGAAAGGCTTCCTGCACATCGTCGGTGGGAAAGCGCCGGAACCAGCTTTGCCAGAAGCCCACATAGCCCAGCCGGCCAGACAAAACGTTCTCCATCACCGTCAGGCGTTCCACCAGGGCGTATTCCTGAAAGATCATGCCCATGCGCCGCCGTGCGGCCCGCAAGGCCCCTTGCGACAGCGATGTCAGGTTCGTGTCGTTTAGAATTGCGCTTCCCGATGTGGGCTCGACCAACCGGTTGATGCAACGGATGAGCGTGGACTTGCCTGCACCCGAGGGGCCTATGAGCGCCATAACCTGGCCATCGGGGATCTCCAGGTTCACCCCCTTAAGCGCCTCATCCCCGGTGTGGTAGCGCTTGTGCAATGCTTCCAGACGCAACATCTAGGCCCGCCAATCCCTCAAGGCTCAAAAAACACCTGTTGCCGGTCCAATTCAGAACCGGCAACAGGCCCATGACTCAGCTAACGGCGCCCGCTTACTTGCAGTCGTAATTTACGCCGTTCGCCGCATCGATCTGGCGGATCACCGCCCAATCGCTCTTATGGTGGATAGAGACGAAACGGCCTTCCTTCTTGAACTCTTTTTGCAGTTCAGAACCTTCCCAGGGGAAGGTGAAGAAAGCCTGCTTGATCTTGGCCGCCACGGTGGGGTGCAGGTTGTGGGCATGGCCGTAGCCCGTGGTCGGGAAGGTTTGAGATTTGTAGATGCTCCGGATCTTCGCCGGATCCACCGCGTCGCGGCTGATCATCCGCTTCAACACCGAGTTGGCCACCGCCGCGGCCTCATAGTCGTTGTTGGCCACGCCCAGGATCGAGTTGTCGTGCTTGCCGGAAAACGTGGTCTTGAAGTCCTGGTCGGCAACCAGGCTGAAGGAACTCTTCAAGATCGCAGACGGCGCCTTGAAGCCGGAGTTTGAGGTGGGCGAGGTGAAGGCCAAGGTCTTGCCCTTCAGATCCGCAGGGGCCTGGATCGGGCTGTCGGCCGGCACGATGATTTCCATCTCATAGCCGAACGAGCCGTCTTTGGCCGCCATCATGGCAAAGGGCACCAGCCCGGCGCACGACACGGCCACCGGGTTGCCGCCGGTGTTGACGCCGGCAATGTGCAGCCGGCCCGAGCGCATGGCCTCATACTGAGCGGCATAGGATTGCACCGGGAAGAACACGACCTTTTTGCCGGTCACTTCGGACATGTGTTTGATAAAGCCATCCCAGACTTTTGCATAAACTGCCGGGTCTTCCACCGGCGTGTAGGAGAAGATGATTGTGCTGGGGTCGATCCATTTGCTGTCGTCCAGGGGCAGATCAGCCACCTGGTCATTGTTGCGGTCGCAATATTGCTTGTCCAACGTTCCTCTAGGGCATTCTTCTGCCTGAGCCGTGCCGGCAAATGCGGTTACACCCAAGGCAAGGACTGCACTCAATAGAATTTTCATGTCGTTCTCCCTGTCGCACCAAATCCTTTTGCGGGGTTGTCTTCACAAGTTCCCTCTATTGGAGGATAGTGCCGCGTAATGTGCTGTGAATCCAGCAGATAAACCAAAATCGAAGGCGTGCTGGATAAGTGTCCCCCGCAATGACGAGCAACAACCGGAACTATGCCGATGCCCGGTGGGCGTTTGAACGCTACGAGGCGGTGCGCGCCCGGCTTCCCGGGGCAGACGTGTCGGGCGCGGCCGAAGAACGGGCGGATCTTGGCGAACTGACCGACCATTTCGATGTATTCGTATTTGACAGTTTCGGCGTATTGAACGTGGGCGATGCCCCGATTGCGGGCGCCGCGGCGCGGGTTGCCGGTCTCAGAGCCCGCGGCAAGCAGGTTCTGGTGCTGACCAACGGGGCGACGCCGCCGCTTGCCAGCCTGCCGCAAAAGTACGCTGATTTTGGCTTTGACTTCGGGCGCCGCGAAATTGTCAGCAGCCGGGAGGTTCTGGCCACTCATCTAGAAGCGCGGCAGGCAGCGGGCCCATGGCTGGTGGTGGCGCCGGAAGCCTCCAACGTGAGCGAGCTCGGGGTGCCGGCTATCCGCTATGCAGGCGCGCAAAACTGGCCGGACGGGGCAGGGGGCGTGATCCTCCTGAGCCGCAAGACCATTGATGATGAACTGATGGCCCGGTTGGGCGCAGCTCTGGTCGATGCCCCGATGCCCCTGCTCGTCGGCAATCCCGATTTGGTTGCGCCGCGGCTGGACGGATTTTCACTTGAACCTGGCAGCTACGCGCATCAATTGGCCGATGACACCGGCGTGCGTCCGGAATTCTTCGGCAAGCCCTTTGCCAATGCCTTCGAAGCGGTGTGGGAGCGTTTGGACGGTGCTGTGCCCAGACACAGGATCGCGATGGTGGGCGACACGCTGCATACGGACATCCTGGGCGGCGCGGCGGCGGGGTTCGGCACGGTGCTTGTGACCGGCCATGGGGTGCTCAAGGATTTGGATGTCATGGCCTGCATTGAGCAGAGCGCGATTTGGCCAGACTACATCGTGCCGCAGATCTAGAGTGCCCAACTCGACCGAACCTAATTTCATCCCTGTGACGCACGTCACTGCCACAGGCCATTCGGTTCGGTAAAAACGGTCTCAACATCGCAACGAGATCTGCAAGGGGCAGATCGGGCGAAACGGGGTTGAGACCCTAGAGGGAACAGGAACCAAAACAATGATCCGCACCGCAATCTTCGCAATCGCAGCCGTCGTCACCATCGCCGGCGCCGCAACCGCCGCTCAGGCCGGCTCCTATGGCCACGGCGGCTACGGCCACGGCTATTCCAGCTACGGTTACAAGTCGTCCTTTCATTATGTCCGCAAGTGCCACAGGGTGAAAGTGGGGCACCGCAAAGTCTACGACCCCTACACCTATGACTACCACTACAAGCCGGTTTACAAGCGCCATTGCAAGCGCGTGAAGGTCTGGCATTAAGGTCGGAGCGAGATCTGCTGACGCGGCCGGACGGCCGCTCCCGCCGGCCTGGCTGACGCAAGCAACCAACGATGAGATGAGCGGTCCCTTTGGGGCCGCTTTTCTTCTGTTCGAGATGTCCGGTCTTGGTGGTTCATGCCCAGTTGGAAGCTCGCCAAACACACTTAAGGGTCGTTGAGCGAGATTTTCCCCAAGCAGCGTCCAATCGGTCTAAACTGAAGTCCATGAACCAGCACACAACAAGACTGTTCGCAGCTGCCACCCTCTGGCTGGTCTCATGCTCTGCCGCCTTAGCCGATCAGATCGATGGCACCTGGTGCTCGCCCTCGGGCCTAAGCATGACGATTGACGGCCAGAACGTTGTCACTCCGGCCGGCAAAGCCCTCACCGGACGCTACAGCCGGCACAATTTTGACTATGAGATCCCAGCCGGCGAGCCTCATGCGGGCGGGCGCGTTTTTGCAGAACAGCTCAACAATCAGGAAATCCGAGTGACCGTCATCAAGAAGGTCCAAAACGAGCCTGGCGCCCACGAGACCTGGACCAGATGCGAGGTGGTCAGCTAGCTGGCCCTTTGCACGCTTATTCCGGCACAGTGGCCTGCATGGAGGGGCGCTGGTTGAAGCTGTCGAAGAACGCGGTGAGGTTCGGGCGTCCGTCGCGCCAGCCAAGCTCCGGAAAGCGAAAGTCCAGATAGGCCAGCGCAACCGCAACGCCGATCGAGCCCACATGCACGCCAGCCAACTCGTCCTGCCAGTTGGCCTCCAGATCGTCCAGGGCGGCGAACATGCGCTCATTCTGGCGCGCGATCCATTGGTCCCATTGCAGGCTCTCCGGCCTCAGCCCTGTCTCATAGCGCAGGTTCACCGCCGTGTCGCAGAGCCCCTGGGCCAGGGCAAACAGGGTCATCACCCGGAAGTTTGTCGAGGGATGGATTTCCATGTTGCCGGCCCGGTCGGCAAGATAGGCGCAGATCACCCGGGAATCGAACAGGCCCTGACCTTCGTCGGTCACCAGGGTGGGGAGGCGTCCCAGCGGGTTTGCCTGTGAAATCGCCGCGTGCCGTTCGATGGGCAAAACCGCCGCCATTTCAGTTTGAACATCATCGGCCTGACCGGTTTCGTGAGCCACCACGCGAACCATTCGGACAAAGGGCGAAGCAGGATTATGATGCAGCAGCATGGCGAACCTCCATTGGACCGGCGCGCCTCTTGCTCAAGCCGGCGCGCCTATTGTTTTTGCGTTCTCTTTGGCTGGCCCTGTTTGCGCACCAGGAACGATGGCGCAAGATCGTGAGCCGGATTTCGTGTGAAGAAATTTGCCGGCCGCAACATGAACTCATGCCACATCGTTGGCAAGACCGGAAAATCCTCCGGCAGGGTCAGATGGTGGAAACCCATATTGTACCAGAGCACCAGATCCTGGTTGGTGACCGATTCCCCATCGGCAACGTATTTCGGAAGGCCTTCGCCGCCCTTGCTTTGATTGGGAAAGTCGCCGGCAGCCCAATACTCACCCTGCTTGCGGCGCGTCACCCACAAGGGATTGGACGAGAACAGGGCTCGCTGCTGTGGCGGATCATCGGCGGTCAGAAGCGAGGTCACCACATGGCCGGGCACAAGATAGTAGCCGGGGAAATGGCCTAGCGCCGTGCGCTTGTTGGGATTGATGAGGCGCCAATGCACGCGCTTGTTGCCCCCGCCATGGCTCACCGCGCCTTCCTTCACGATCTGCGATGTGCGCACGGTCCACAACGAGCGCCGCCGGTTCTCCGGCGGCAGGGTCTGGGGCTGGATGGTGTCGAGCAACATCAGGTTGTTGGGGCCGTCAATGTCGAGATCAAGCCGGAAGGAGAAGTAGTGGTCGTGATAGGGCGCTACCGTGTGCGGGGCGACCAGGTTGCCATAGCGCAGATCCTCCGCCGCCGTGGGGCTGTCCGCTCGGGCCGAAGAGACCATCTTCAAGGCATCAAGCCCCGTCGCGCCGACGCGCACCTTGATGGATCCGCGCAGCTGAAACACATAGTCGACCAGATAGTCATAGTTGCCGATGGTCGGCGCCATGCGCACCACCAGCTCCACCTGCGGGGCGGAATAGTTGCGCCCGGCGCCGGACTGATAGTGCCGCCAGGCCGGGTCGCCGGTGTTGCGTTCAAACACGCAGATCGCCTTGTCCGCCCGGAACACCCCGCCCTGGTCGGAGGGGATGAGGGCGTCGATAAAGACCGCATTGTGGGGGCAGTCACGCCCCGGGGCCAGGGTTGATATGAGATAGCCGAGGCCGTATTCGCCGGCATCCAAGAACGTCTTGAAAGCCCAGGTTTCCGCCGGGTCCATATAGGGCACGAACATCTCCGACAGCGCCATCTGGTAGGCCACCATCCGGTTGTTGCCGTTGTCGTTGAACCTGACCAGCGAAACGATGAGGCCGCTGCGCCGGTCCGTGCGCATGTGGAACGACCAATTCTGCCACTCAATCTCAATCCCGCCGCGCAGGACGAAATTGGCTCCGCCGGGGGAGATGTTCACAACCGGGCGCATTTGCGGCCTGCGCTCAGCAAGGGTGTGGTTGTAGCCCTTGATCTCCAACGGAACGATCGGCTCCTTGGCTTTGATGATTTCCAGGAGCTCCGCGGTGTCGGCGTCCACCGCCGTCACGATATGGTCGATCGGGCGGGCCTGGAGGAAGTCCAACCGGTTTTCAATGTCAAAGCACACCACCTTCAAGACCCGCCGGTTGCCGTATTTGCGGTCGGGGAAACCGCCGGAGCCGATGGGGGTGCAGTTGATGGATTTGGGGTCTTTGTAGCCCAGCGCCTCCATCTCCTTGCGCCATGTCGGGCTTTTCATCACCGCTTCGCGTGCCCGGTTCCACTCGTTCTGGTGAACCGCCGGCTGGACGCCGGGGAGTTCGCGGCTGGAGAGGACCTTCTGTGCACTCAAGTCCGCAATGGCTTCAAAGGTTTTGCCGCCGCGGCGGAAGATGAAGATGCCTTGCCGCACGAACGGGTTGCCCCGTTTCCAGCGCATCACGTCAGCCTTCGGCAGCTCCCTCAGACGGATATCGGCAAACTGGGTGCTTTTGTTGACCAACTGCGCATTGCGGAGCAACGACACGCCCAACTGAATCTCTTCCGGGGTCAGGCCGTCCATGGGATGGAACGGGCCAGATTCTTGCGCCTGAAGATTGCCGGCCAGCGTGCACATCAGCAGGCCGGCGACAAGAAAGGTGAAGAGCTTTTTCATAAGCTCCAAAAACCACAGTTTGGTCGATTCGAGTCAGTTTCCGCCTCACGTTTGGCCAAAAAAACACCCCGGCTGAGGGCCGGGGTGTTCACGAAATCGCGATGGCGCTCCGGTCACTTGCCGGGTTGCGGAACCAGCCTCAAGTAGGGTTTCACGGTCTTCCAGCCGTCGGGGAACTTCTCTTTTGCTGCCTCATCGGAAACCGCCGGAACGATGATCACGTCTTCACCATCCTTCCAGTTCACCGGCGTGGCAACCTGATGTTCAGCCGTCAGCTGGATTGAATCGATGACACGCAGGATCTCATCGAAATTGCGTCCTGTGCTCATGGGATAGGACAGGATGAGCTTGATCGATTTGTCCGGTGCGATGATGTAGACGTTGCGCACCGTCGCATTGTCCGCCGCCGTGCGGCCTTCCGAGGTGTCGCCGGCGCCAGCTGGAAGCATGCCGTACAGCTTGGCAACCGCAAGATCGGAATCGCCGATCATGGGGTAGGACGGGGCGGTGCCCATGACGTCTTCGATGTCTTTCGACCAGGCTTTGTGATTGTCCACCGGGTCGATGCTCAATCCGATGATCTTGACGTTGCGCTTGTCGAACTCCGGCTGCAGCTTGGCCATGTAGCCGAGCTCGGTGGTGCAGACCGGCGTGAAGTCTTTGGGGTGGGAGAACAGCACGCACCAGGAATCGCCCATCCACTCGTGAAAGTTGAGTGGGCCTTCGGTTGTTTCTGCCTGAAAATCGGGTGCGTGACTGCCTATCGCCAGTGTCATGTTTTGCCTCCATGGGTCACTGTTTGATGCCGCTGAGAACGCTGAAACTAAGGCATTGGTGTGTTTTTCCTTAACGGGGGGCAAGGTTTTCGTTCCACCATGCGGGAAAATGGCTTACGTAGAGTCATCAAGTATTGATTCCGCCCGCAGAGATCTCCGTAAAGCCATTGTAGCGCGCTTTGTTCGTTGTGCACACTTTGTGCGGCGGTTGAGAAATTGTCGAAAAACGTGGCAAGTTTTGCTTTACAATATGTGTAAACCAAAATTGACCCACCTCTCACCCAATTAGCAAAATGGCCAGCTTTTGAGCCGGTTAGACAAAATTCATTGCGCTGATTTCGTAAAGGTTACTGTATAATTAACGCGATTGGGGTCGACAGGATGGGTACATAAAAATGCTTCAGGGGATGGGGTTGCGGCGTCATAAGTTTGATCCTGCAATCGTTAAGCGTATTCGCGCTTTATATGGGCTGGACAATTATCACGGCATCTTAGCGCTTCTCTCGGATTATCTGGTCATTGCCGCGGCGATCTATGCCTGCGTCGTGTTTGGCTGGGTCGCTTATCCGTTTGCGGTGCTGGTCATTGGGTCGCGTCAGCGGGCGCTGGCGACCATGACCCACGAGGCCTCGCACGGCACGCTGGCCAAGAACCACCGGCTCAACAACATATTGGGCTCCTACATGAGCGGTTATCTGATCGGCATGTTGTTTGATGCCTACAAGCAATCGCACGTGCAGAGCCATCATGCGCAGTTCGGCAGCGAGGAGAACGATGCCGACTACCGCTACATGATCGACATGGGCGTTTATGAAGAGTGTTCGCAGAGCCGCTACAACTGGAACATACTGGTGAAGCCGCTGTTCTTGTTGAACGTTCCCAAGTATCTGGCTTTTCTGGTGCGCGACCGGCTTTTGGCGATCAGCAGTGAAGAGGGCGCCCGGGAGGGCATCCGCCTGCTGATATTCTGGGCGGTGCTGCTCACCATCATCATCCAGAGCGGGTTCCTGTTTGAGTTTGTCCTCTACTGGCTCATCCCGTTCCTCACCGCATTCCAGATTCTGGGTTGGTACATTGAGCTGTCGGAGCACGCCCCGATGATGGGTGCCAAGCTCGACATTCACATGTCGCGCAACCGCAACAGCCACTGGCTTGAGCGGATGCTCACCGGCCTGCACGGAGAGTGCTACCACCTGGCTCACCACCTCTGGGCCCGGGTGCCGTTCTGGAAGCTGCCCGAACTCAACGCGATCTTACGCGAAGATCCCGATTACCGGGCCCACGATGACCAATGCGGCGGAATCTTGCTGTCGAACAACGGCGCCCCTTCGGTTGTCTCCCTGATGCGAAGGGTACAGACCGACCGCAAGAGTCTCCTCCCTGGCGCCAGCCCCGAACACGCTTGACAGCGGGCTTGCCCGCTGCCGAGTGTGCCCGGGGCGCGCAAGAGGTTGAGCCATGATCAAGAGCTTCCTTGACGAATGGTTGGACGACCGTGCGGACGCTGAGTTCAATCTGGGCGAAAGCGGCGTCGCCAACCGCCGGCTTTCTGAGATCATTCCTTCAACTCGTCTGGCCGAGGCGCTCGGCCCCATTGATTTCGACCACAATCCAACCCGGGGTTCAGACGACCTCAGGGCCGAAGCGGCAAAGCTCTACGACCATGCAACGGCGCACAATGTGCTGATTACCGCCGGTGCCAGCGAGGCCATCCTGGCTTACTTCCTCGCCCGGCAGGCCGAGCGTGCCAATGTGATCGTGCTGACGCCGGCCTTCCATTCCCTCTACGACGTGCCTGCGGCTCTCGGCTTTGAGGTGCGCAAGGTCATGCTCGACTATGAGGCGGGGTTCAGCCTGCCGCTTCAGCGGATCTTGGATGTGGTTGACGGCAACACGAGATGCGTCGTGCTGACCACGCCGAACAACCCAATGGGCACGGTGTTCGCACAGTCTGAAATTCTCGCCCTGGCTGGGGCGCTCGAAGCCTTTGATTGCGACATCATGCTGGACGAGCAATACCGCCTGCTGCCCCATGATGCGGGCTTGGAGCGCTTTGCGTCAGCGGCCAATATGAGCCCGCGTATCTTAAGCGTGGGATCGGCGGGCAAGTGTTATGGCGCCGTGGGCTTGCGCGTCGGGTGGATGGTTGGCGATGCTGCGCTGGTGGAGCGCATGGACGCGGTCAAGATGCTCACCACCCATGCGATTTCAAAGGTCTCCGACCGCATCTGCCTGGAGCTCATGCGCGCCGGGGCGGGGCTCTTGCAGGCAAACCGCGCCGCAATCAGCCGCAACAAGCAGCGCTTCTCTGAGGTGTTGACCGCGCACCCCGGCCAGCTGCAGTGGGTTGAGCCGGCAGGCGGAAGCGTTGCCTTTCCGCGCCTCGCCCATGGCATGTGTTCGCGCACGTTCGGCGATGAGCTCTACAGCAAGGCAGGCGTGCTGGTGCTGCCCGGCGAGGCGTTCGACTGTCCCGGCTTCTTCCGGATCAGGTTGGGCGCAGAACCGGACGGCTTTGCGGCGGCCATGGACCGGATGAGCTCAGTCCTGGAAGCTCAATGCCCGTAATAATGGCCTGCGCTGCCGATCTGGCGCGACAGGACACATCTCTCATAGAGGTCTGATGCGCAGTAGTTCCGCTGCAGATACCGGGTATGGCTTTCATCCGGGCGTTGCCGATAGACCTTGTGGCAGATGTGTCTGGCCTTGCGCCGGCAGTAGCGGTCTTCCACCTGAACGCTCCAAGGGCGCAAGGAGCGGTAATGAATGATTTGGTGAACCGCCGGGGCAACCGGTGCCAAGCCCACCGGGGGCAGGGCTTGTGTGGGCGCGCCTGTGGCCAGAAGCGCCGACAGGGCTGCTGCTGCAGAAAGTGTAAGGAATTTCATCTCTTCGCCTCTCCTAACTGACTGATGCTTCAGGATCCTCGCGGTTTTGAGGAACCCTCAATCATCAACTAACGTGATCGGAGTGGCAAAGCGCAGAATGCCTTTGTTTTCCCTTGCGTGCAAGTGACTTGTGGGGAGGTTAGAGCAACCTGCGATCAGACGGTTACGTCTGAGCGGAGATAAGTTGCTCGCCCATAACGAAAATCTGGGGCATCTTCCGCTCAGTTTGAGCGGAAGTTGCCCTAGAACGAGGTTTTCAGCCTTTCCTCGCGCTCAAAGCGTTCGATGGCCAGCTCAATAAGCCGGTTGATCAGGTCGGAATAGGAAACCCCGCTGGCTTCCCACAGGCGCGGATACATGCTGATTTGCGTGAAGCCTGGGATCGTGTTGATCTCGTTGACGATCACCGTGCCGTCTTCCTTCAAGAAACAATCGACCCGGCCCAGCCCCTCGCATTCCAAGGTCTGAAAGGTGAGGATGGCCAGCTTGCGAATGCGCTCGCTCACCTCGCCTGGAATGTCGGCGGGGATCTCCAGCTCGGCCCCGTGTTCGTCGATGTATTTGGCATCGTACGAGTAGAACTCATGGCTGGGAACGATCTCTCCCACCACGGAGGCTTCCGGGTTCTCATTGCCCAGTACCGCGCACTCCACCTCGCGCCCGTCGATGAATTCCTCCACCAGGACTTTCCGGTCATAGCTGAAGGCATCCGCGCAAGCCTGCTCGAACGAGGCCTGATCGCTCACCTTATGCACCCCGACGGATGAGCCGAGGTTCGCAGGCTTCACGAAGCAGGGCAGGCCGATCTCCTCAGACACCGCGCCAAAGTCCACAATATCGTTTTGCCGCAGCACCAGAAACTTCCCGATCGGCAGGCCCGCATCGCGCAAGAGGCGCTTCATGACGTCTTTGTCCATGCCCACGCTAGAGCCCAGAACACCTGCGCCCACAAAGGGCACGCCGGCGAGCTTCAAAAGCCCTTGAACCGTGCCGTCCTCGCCAAACGGGCCATGCAGAATGGGGAAGATCACGCCGATGGATGAATGGGTGCCGCCTTCGCGCAAATCGCTGAGCGCTCCGCCGCTTTGCGGCACCAAGGCCACGGGATCCTGATTCTCGTTGTTGAGCTGGATCCGCTTGGGGTCGGCGGCATTGAGCAGATATTGCGACTGGTCTGGCAAAAGCCACCGACCCGTCTTGTCAATACCGATCAGCGATACATCGTATTTTTCTTTATCAATGGCCTCGGCCACGTTCTTGGCTGATTGCAGCGACACCTCATGCTCGGCCGATTTGCCGCCGAACAAGATGCCGACTTTGATCTTTTTGCTGTCCATTTGCGGTCTATATCATCATTTCTGGCAGATTCCAGGTGAGACAAAAATGCCTAATTTGGGAGATTGTCGGGCGAATCGGACATGCGTAGATGTCATATTGTGACCAACATGTTATGGCCCCAAATATCGCGCTGCCGTCGGATACTAGAGCGATACCAGTCAATAGTGAGATACACATGACCTCAAAGCGTCTCTTCAGAGTTCCCACGGGCTTCCTTATTGCCGTCTTCTTGTGTGCTGTGATTCACGTCATGCGCGCAGACCCGGCGCTCGCCTTCGACACACACGTATTGGATACGCGCGCGGCTGAACCCATCCGCCTTGCCCAGGCGGCCACGCCGGAAAGCAAGGAAGCAAGACGCGCCCGCAAGCGGCTGGAACGGGCGCAGAGGAAGCAGCAGAAGGCACAACAACAACAAGGAGCGCAGCAGCAGAACCGGCAACAAGCCGAACAGCGCAAACGCAAGCGCCAGGAACAGCGCCGCGCCAAACAACAACAGCAGAAAGCGCAGCAGCAGCGCCGGCAGCAGGCCGAACAGCGCAAGCGCCAGGAACAGCGCCGACAGCAGGCCGAACAGCGCAAGCGCAAGCAACAAGCCGAACAGCGCAAACGCAAGCGCCAGGAACAGCAAATCCTCAAACCCAAGCTGGCGAAGGAAGCCGAGGAAGCCCTGAAAAAAGCTGAAGATTTCAAGCGCAAGTTGAGGCAACAAGAGCGCGCCACACAACAAAAGCAGAAGTCTCAACAGCAGCGCCGTCAAAAAGCTGAAGACCGCAAACGAAGACGCCAGCAGCGCGAACAGACCGAACGCGAGCAGGGCCAACAGCAGGCCGAAGAGCGCCGGCGCAAACGCCAGGAGCGCCGCAAGGACCGTAAGGCCAAACAGGCCGCAGAGGGCACTGAGCAAAACAAACGCCTGAAAGACGTGCGCGAACGCGCCAAACGGCGCGCGGCGCGCGAGAAAAAGCTGGAACGTCTGGACGCAAAGGATCGCAGAAAGTTGCGGCGCCAGGAAAACCGCATGCGCCAGGCCGAAGAGCGGCGGCGCAAGCGGCTTCAGCGCGAGGCCCGCCGCAACCAGACCGAGACCGAGCGGCTGGAGCGCCGGCGCAATCAGTTGCGCCGGCAGTTGCGGGGCGATAACCGCCGCGCCGAGCGGCGCGAGCGCCGCCAGCGACGGTTGGAAAGACAACGCCGGTGGGAGCAGCGTCAGGCACGGCGCGAACGGCGCGAGCGCCGCCGCGACTTCCGCTTCCATCGCCGCTCCAAGGTCGTCAAGCGCCGCGACGACAGAGTGATCTATTCGGCTCTGGCGGGTGCGGCGGCCGGTGCTCTGGCGACGGCTCTATTCGTGCATCACAATGATGATCGGCGCTTTGGCTGGCGGGCGAAGGACTTCTATGTTGAGCCCGTCGGTAATGGCTGGACGCGCACCGTGGTGCGGAGGGCAGACGGCAGCCGGGTCGTAACGATCCGCGACAGTGCGGGCTTCGTGGTGCGGCGCTACCGGGTTTACCCGGATCGCCGCCGGGTCTTCTTGTTCAATAATCAGCCCAGCTGGTGGAACGATGATGATCTCTACGTGGACGTTGAGCCGGCCCGTGTAGATATCCCGCGTGACCGTTACGTGGTTGAGCCGTCCTATGCGCCGGTGGAGGCTGTTTACAGTGCGGCGACTGCCGGGCCGGTTGACGAGCTTGACCGAACCTACACGCTCAATCAGGTCCTGGTGAATGCGCGGCTGCGCGATTACATGCCGCGGATCGACCTCGACACGATCACCTTTGAGTCCGGCTCCGCGGAGATCGCACTCAGCCAGGTTGACAAGTTGGAGACCATCGGGGTGGCGATGGAGCAGGCGATCAAAGACAATTCAGGAGAAGTCTACCTCATCGAAGGGCACACCGACGCGGTGGGCACCGACGTTGCCAATCTTGATCTGTCCGACCGGCGGGCCTCGGCCGTGGCGGACATCCTGACCAGCTACTTCGGCATTCCGCCGGAGAACCTGGTCACCCAAGGCTATGGCGAACGGTTCTTGAAGGTGAACAGCTCGGCCTCCGTGCCGGCCAATCGCCGGGTGGCGATCCGTCGGATTACGCCGCTTCTGTCCAAGAGCGGTGATCAGGTTGCCTTCGATGACAAGGGCAACGAGGTGTTCGGGAACTGAGACAATCAGTGCGGCCGCGCTGAGGTGCCGTCCTCGGGCTTGACCCGAGGACCCGCTTTGGCGAACCCGGAGCCATGCGGCCCTGGGCCCCCGCATCGAGCCTGAAGGCGACAGTTGGCGATCGCGTTAAAGCGTCTTGCGGTAGAACACGCGGTCAAAGCCGTCCTCGCTCCAACGGCCGATCTCCTCATAGCCCAGTGCAGGGTAAAGCGTTAGATTTCCGGTCATCTTCACGTTGGTGTAGAGCTCAACAGTGGCAAGGCCGCGCTTTAGGGTTTCTTGCTCCACGAACTCCATCAGGCGGCCGCCAACGCCCTTGCCCTGATGGGCAGGGGAAACGGCCACGTTTTCCAAATGGACGTGGTCGCTGCGGTGGTAGAACACAACGAAGCCGGCGACCTCCCGGTCCACCTCCGCCACGTACAGTTGGCCTTGGGCCTGGGCGGCGGCAAAATCGGCAACCATCGGCGCGGGCTTCTTGCCGATGGCGGTTACATAGATCTCGTAGGCGCCCTCCGCGCAACGCCGGACGGCCGCAATGTCGTCGGGTGTGGCCAGCCGTATATGCATGAGGGTATCAGGCCTTTATCCGCTCGGATTTGGGATCGTAGAACGGCGCAAACTGTACCTTGGCGGGATAGCGTTGCCAGGCGATCTCAATCTCGAAAGACCCGCTTTCCAGGTAATCCTTGGTAACCCCGTCATCGCAATGCAGATAGCCGAGGGACAAGGACTTATCGAGCCGGTGTCCCCACGATCCCGACGTGGTGGAGCCGACCAGCACACCGTCCCGGTAGATCGGTTCCTCGTGATACATCATCGGGGCCTCAGAGCCGTCCTCTTCAAGGCAGATGGCCACCATGCGCTTCTTCAACACGTTCTGGGCGCGCTGGGCGGCGATGGCCTGCTGGCCAATATAGCCACCCGCCTTTTCACGCGGCACAGCAAAGCCGAGGCCCGCCTCGATCGGAGTGTCTTCATCGGCAATGTCATGGCCCCAGTGGCGGTATCCCTTCTCCATGCGGCAGGCGTTCATGGCGTGCATGCCGGCGGGTTTCAGCCCGAAGGCCTGGCCGGCATCCCAGATGGTCTCAAACACATGGCCTGCAAACTCTGAGGGGATGTAGAGCTCCCAACCAAGTTCGCCCACATAGGTGATGCGGCTGGCGCGCACGCGGGCATAGCCGATGTCGATCTCCTTTGAGGTGGCGAACGGCATGGCCTCATTGGACACATCCGCATCGGTGACCGCCTGCATGAGCTGGCGGGATCTCGGGCCCATCAGGCCCAGCATGGGAAGCCCGGAGGTGATGTCGGTGGCAATGCAGTGGGCATCTTCGGGAATGTGGCGCTTCAGCCAGGCAAAATCCCGCGTCTGGCCGCCACTTGCCGTGACCACCAGGAACTCCGTTTCCGACAGGCGGGTGACGGTCAGATCCGCTTCAATGCCGCCGCGCTCATTGAGCCATTGGGTGTAGGTCATCTTGCCCGGCTCACGGTCCACATTGTTGGCGCAGATCCGGTTGAGCACCGCGCAGGCGTCTTTGCCCTGCACCATGAACTTGGGAAAGCTGGCCTGATCGAACAGAGCCACCGCATCGCGTGCGGCATGGCACTCATCGGTGCAGCAGTCATGCCAGTTCTGGCGCCCGAAGGAATACTCATACTCCTTTGCCATGCCGTCTTTGGCGAACCAGTTGGGCCGCTCCCAACCCATGGTGTCGCCCATCACGGCGCCCAGCTCCAGGAAATGATTGTGGAAGGCAGAGCGCCTGACACCGCGGCCCGTGGTGTGCTGATAGTAGGGCCAGTGCATGTGGTAGAGCAGGCCGAGTGTTTCGGTGGTGCGGTCGTGCAGATAGTTTTTGTTGGTCTGGAAGGGGTGGATGCGCCGGATGTCCACATCACACACATCCATGGGGGGGTGGCCGTCGCGGATCCATTCCGACAACACCTTGCCCGCGCCGCCGGATGATTGGATGCCGATGGAGTTGAAGCCCGCGGCCACGAACACATCGCGGCACTCCGGCGCCTCGCCCAGATAGTAGGCATCATCGGGGGTGAAGCTTTCCGGTCCGTTGAAGAAAAGCGAGATCCCTGCAGTTTCCAGAAGCGGGGTGCGGGCCATGGCATACTCAAGCACCGGCTCGAAATGTTCGATATCCTCCGGCAGGGATTCGAACGCATGATCGTCGGCAATGCCCTCCATGCCCCATGGCTTGGCGTTGGGCTCAAATGCCCCCAGCAGCAGTTTGCCGGCATCTTCCTTGTAGTAGGCATATTCATCGGGAACACGCACCACAGGCATGTCGCGGGGCAGCTCGTCGATGGGCTCGGTGACCATGTAGAAGTGCTCAGCGGCATGCAGCGGAATGTGCACGCCGATTTCAGCGCCCAAGTCGCGCGACCACATGCCGCCTGCAATCACCACCTTGTCGGCCATCACCGTGCCGGACGTGGTCTCAACGCCGGTGGCCTTGCCGTTGTCTGTGAGGATGCGCGTCACTTTGGTGTTCTCAAAGATCTGCGCGCCCCGTTGCCGTGCGCCGGCAGCATAGGCTTGGGTGACGTCGGCCGGGTTGGTCTGCCCGTCTGCGGGCAGCCAGAGGCCGCCGGGGCTGTCCTCGACGTTGAAGTGGGGCAGGCGCTCTTTGATCTCGCCGGGCGAGAGCACATGGATCTCCAGGCCGAAATTCTTGGCCATGGAGGCGCCGCGCATGAACTCCTCCATGCGCGCGTCGCTCTTGGCGATGGAGATGGAGCCGTTCTGCTTGAAGCCGGTTGCCTGGCCGGTTTCTTCTTCCAGCCCTTGCATCAGTTCGGAGGTATATTTGGCAAGCTCGGTCATGTTGCGGCTGGCGCGCAACTGGCCGACCAGGCCCGCGGCATGCCAGGTGGTGCCGCAGGTCAGCATTTTGCGCTCCAGCAGCGCCACGTTGGTGATGCCGATCTTTGTCAGATGATAGGCAATAGAACAGCCGATGACGCCGCCGCCGATGATGGCGACATCTGCGTTGGCGGGTAGTTGCTTGGCCATTGCGCGTGCTCCGCAAAACAGGGGTTCGTTTTGCCGGACAATATCACCGAAATGCGCTGCGCGTAGAACCAAATCTGACCCGATGAGCGGATCACCTTTTCACCTGAGGTGAGGCGGGGCTCAACCGATCCAGAAGCCGTCTCCACGGACTGTCAGGTGGCCGGTGGAGGGGGAGGGGAAGTGGGCGGTGCACATCAGTGTGGAGGTGTCGCAAAAGCGCCCGAACAGTTCGCGCCGCGTGCGCCCGGCGAGCGGACTGTCATAGTCGGAGAACATGCCGAGTTCCGGATAGAGGGTCTGCAGCGGGGTGTGCACCATGTCGCCGGTGATGAGCGCATCTTCCCCCGGGCGCCCAACCTGCACACAGTAATGGTCGATGGTGTGGCCGGGCGAGGGGATGAGCTGCACCAGATCATTGAGCCAGTGATCGCTTGTCACGATTTCCGCTTTCTTCGCCTCCAAAATCGGAAAGACCGAATCCACCATCCACGGGCAGGTCTCTGAATCCTCTTCGCATCTCTCGGTCCAATAGGAGAGCTCCCGGTCGGCAAACACATATTTCGCATTGGGAAAGGTGGGCACCCAGCGGCCGTTCTCCAGCCGGGTGTTCCAGCCCACGTGATCTGTGTGCAGGTGCGTGCACATCACATAGTCAATCTCATCGAACGTCACGCCGGCGGCCTTGAAGTTCTTCTCATAGAGCTGGCCCTCATACATGTGCCACATGGGCCGGATGGGCCGGTGCTTGTGGTTGCCCACGCAGCTGTCGATCAAAATGGTGTGGTGAGGCGTGCGCACCAGGTAGCTTTGGATGCACAGGTTGAACTTCTGCGTGGCGGGGTCGATGAACACCGGCTCCAGCCAGTGGCGATGCTCCTCCAGGATCTCCGGCGCCAGATCGGGCAGGAACTCGAATATTCCAAACAGCGGCTCTTGCTGCTCAACGATCTGCTGAATGGTGATGTCGCCGAGTGTGATCGTGCTGGGCATCGCGCGCTTCCTCTTTTTCTTCGCGTTTCGCCCACCACCTTAGCCCAGGCCGAATTCAGCTGACAAATTGGCTCGTTTGAACTATAGATCATTTGTTCTGTAAGGAGAACGAACGGGAGCTGCACCATGTACAAGGGCGATCTTACTCCTCAGGAAACCATGGATCGGCTGGTTTCATTGGACAACGCCGTGCTGCTCGATGTGCGCACCATGCCGGAGTGGAACTATGTGGGCGTGCCGGCGGTGCAGCGGCTTTTGACGGTCGAGTGGCAAACCTTTCCGTCAGGCGCCATCAATCCCGATTTCGTGGCCCAGGTTGAACAGGCCGGCGTGCCCAAAGATGCCGAAATATACGCCATATGCCGTTCCGGCGTGCGCTCGATTGCGGCTGCAAAGGCCCTGACGGCGGCCGGCTTCACCGATGTTTACAACGTGCTTGAGGGCTTTGAGGGCGACAAAGACGCCTCAGGGCACCGCAGCACGGTTGGCGGCTGGAAGTACCACGAGCTCCCCTGGCAGCAGGGATAGGCGCAAAACGCGCCCGCTAGACGGGGTTTTCAGCTGGATCGGGATTAATTTTTTTGCTGGCCATACCCAGTTGTTTGTTTTATAGATCGAATGTTCTGTTAAACAAACGATACGGGTTTGGCATGTACAAGGCAGATGTTTCCCCTCTCACGGCAATGGACGGGCTCAACCAATCGGCTTCAGCGCGCCTTATTGATGTGCGCACGGCTGAGGAATGGGCCGATGTGGGCTTGCCGTCGGTGGACGGTCTTTTGGCCGTTGAGTGGCTGACCATGCCTTTGGGCGAGCTCAACCTGAACTTTTTGGGCGAGGTCGAGCGGGCCGGAGTGTCCAAGCAGGACGATCTTTATATCTTGTGCCGCACGGGGCCACGGTCCATCGCGGCGGCGAAAGCACTAGCAGCTGCTGGCTACACCAGCGTTTACAACGTTCTGGAAGGCTTTGAGGGTGACGCAGATGTTGATGGAAACCGAGGAACGGTCTCAGGCTGGCAATCTCACGGCCTCCCCTGGCACCGAGACGAACGACGCACCGCGGCCTGAGGGCTGGGCGGAAGAGACACTTCTGGTGCGCGGCGGCCTGGACCGCTCGCGCCATGGGGAGACCTCTGAGGCGCTTTATCTGAATTCCGGCTTTGTCTATCCGGACGCCGAAACCGCGGCAGCGCGCTTTGCCGGCGAGGATGACGGCTTCGTCTATTCCCGCTACGGCAACCCCACCGTTGAGATGTTCGAGCAGCGCATGTGCCTCCTGGAAGGCGCAGAGGCCTGCTACGGCACCGCTTCGGGCATGTCTGCCGTTTTCGGCGCCCTGGCCAGCCAGGTGGAGGCAGGCGACCACATTGTGGCCTCGCGCGCGCTGTTCGGCTCATGCTTTCAGATCGTCAACACCATCCTGCCCAAGTTCGGCGTGGAAACCACCATCGTGGATGGCAAGGACCTGGATGCCTGGCGCACCGCGATCCGGCCGGACACCAAGCTGGTGTTCCTGGAAACCCCGTCGAACCCCACGTTGGAGGTGATCGACATTGCGGCAGTGGCCGAACTCGCCCACGCAGCCGGCGCCAAGGTGGTGATCGACAATGTCTTTGCCACGCCCATCTTGCAGAGGACCATGCCGCTGGGCGCCGACATCGTCGTCTATTCCGGCACCAAGCACATTGACGGGCAGGGCAGGTGCTTGGGCGGCGCCATCTTGTCCACCAAGGAATTCAAAGAAGAGACCCTGAAGCCGTTCCTGCGCCACACCGGCCCTTCTTTGTCGCCGTTCAATGCCTGGGTTCTCTTGAAGGGATTGGAGACCTTGAAGCTGCGGGTGCTGCATCAGTCCGCGTCCGCCCTTTGCCTTGCAGAGAAGACTCGCGCCCTCAAAGGCGTCAAGCGGGTGATCTACCCGCTGCTCGATTGCCATCCCCAGGCTGATCTGTGCCGCGAACAGATGACGGCCGGCGGCACGATCTTGACCTTTGAGCTGGAAGGCGGGCGCGCGCGCTGTTTCGATGTGTTGCGCAAGCTGCAGATCGTGGACATCTCCAACAATCTCGGCGACACCAAATCCTTGATCACCCACCCGGCCAGCACCACCCACCGCAACCTTGGCGAAGAGGGCCGGGCCCAGGTGGGCATCACCGAGGGCATGCTGCGCCTTTCCGTTGGACTTGAGAACACGGACGATCTGATTGGCGATCTTGAGCAGGCACTTGCGGTTTAGCTGCACGCTCCGGCGGTTTCGAAGCGGGGCAGGGGTCTGACTTGAGCGTCAGTCTGTCTGACGCCGTTCAGCTGCACCGATGGCCAGCTGTGCCCAAGATAGAGCGCCTGATCAACCTCACTGGGGGCACTAGGGCCAGCCGGACAAGGGAATTCCGCCAGCGGGCAGGCCGAGGCAGCACCCAGGGCTGGCTCATTTTAGTCCCAGAATGACGCGAGTTAGGGTTCAGCAACAAAAAAGCGAGCGCACAACCCGTCCAGAGTCCTGGTGTTTCAGGATGTGGCCGGTCAGTGGCCGGGAGTTGCGAAAATGTTGACCACTGACCGAATGCGGACACTACAAACTCGAAGTTTGTGTAAGCGTCCATACGAAAGATTATCACAATAGCTACGGCATGCAACACGGCAGGTTTTGGCGTTAACTGAAGGCCCCTAAGCGGAGGATAGGCAGCTGCAGAGTTCATGAGGCGAGGCTGGCCGAATATGATCTCAAACGAGGCCATCCGATCTATGAGCGCGGCGCACTGAAGCCATCCGTGTGATCGTCATGTGGCTGGAGCTCAATTAAGAGTCTTCTGCCGATCCGGAACACCGCTAAGGCAGAGTTGCATCGACAAACCCAAACTATTGGGTACGAACCACGTTCACCGAACATTTCGCATGTCGAACCACTCTGGCGGTATTCGGCCCGAGCAGGTAGTCGGCAAGATGCGGACGGTGGGCCCCTATGACAATTTGGTCTGGCTCAATCTCGTCGGCCACCTCAAGGATGCGCTCATAAACGCTGCCGTGACGCACGATGGTTTCTGCCTTCATGGTGTTCGGCAAAACATCGCTCACCACTTCGTTGAGGCGCTCAAGGGTCTCCTGCACGATCGCCTTTACGTCATATTCCTCAGATCCTCCCATTTCGCCCCGGATGGCATAGCGATAATCAACGCCGGAGATCATGTGCGGTACAACCGACATCACCACCAGACTGCTGCCGTCCTGTTTTGCATGGGAAATCCCGGCGGCCAGAACCTTCGATGAGGTCTCCATGTCACTGAGATCGATTGGCACCAATGTTTTTCCAGCCATAATTATGATCTCCTTCGATTAATTGTGTTCGGGTCGGCCATAGAGCCAAAACAGCCAAATGAACAGGGCGACGATCGCCAGGTTCAACAGTGAGATATCCGCCGCAGGATTGATGGACGCCGGCGGTTTAGGCAGGTCAGGCGCTAGCGCGGCCGACTGTCTGAGCGTTGGATCAATGCTGACCGCACCAGGAATGGCACCGATGATGGTTTTCACTGTAGATGCCGGGATGGGCGAGATCGTGGTTTTGACTGCACTTGGACCCTGATCGCCCACCGCGTCGCCGGTGACGGGTGCCATGCCGGCAAGCACCACCTGAACGCCCAGTGTTTCAATTGGCGATCTTTGGACCCGGTAGGTATTGGCGGGGACCCTGACCTCGCGCAGGAACGGAAAGCGCACCAGGTTGGCCCCTTCCTTCCAGGCATCGAGCGGCAGAACGGCGAATAATACCCCATCAATCATTTGCGAGATGGCCTTGTTGCCGAGCGGCGCCATGACCAAGGCTGCGTCTGCCTGGCCGGAGGTCAGCGTGTCGATCACGGCCTCCGGTGTGCCGGCGGCCACAGGCTTCAATGTGGCCTGCATGCCCAACCCTTCCACCAGGATGGCGGCAAGCCGCGCCGTGTCGGACCCTTCCGGACCGGTGGCCAGCGTCTTGATGCCCGCAAGGTCGGGATTGCCGCCGCTCTTCAGGTTGGATTTGCCAACCAGATGGACAACACTTTGGCCGACCACCGCGACAGCTTCGTACTGGTCGTTCCGCGCGGGCACGGTGCCTGACAGATCAAAGAAGGCATCTGCGCCCACCAAGGCCAGTCGCGCCGCGCCGGAGGCAAGCTTGTCCAGCGGACTGCCTTCGGTAGACACCTTGACCTCGCGGCCCGTGAAGGCGCGCCTTGTGGCGCGCAATGCGGTCGTGGCCAGTTCCGATGCGGCAATCGAGGATGTGGATGCCACTTGGAGCGGTTCATCGGTTGTGACCGTGCCGCCTTTGATCAAACCCAGCTCCAACAGGGCATTGCGTGCAACCGTGGCCGCAGAGCGACCCTCAACGTCCACCCTGGCATTGAGCTTCTGCATCAGGGGAGCATCAATTTTGCCGGCGAGCGCGCTGATGGCTCCACCCAGATTGGCGTGCCGGCTGAGGGCATCCGCACGGGCGAGGGGCGCGGCCTGATAAACCGGGAAGAACTGCAGATCATCCTGCAGGATCTTCAGATCAAAATCCGGGATCTGACCGTCGGTCGTGTAGACCTCCGCAACATCCAGCTGGCCGTCCAGCAGCATGTCATAGAGCTTGGCGCGGTCGTCCAGCTTGACGACCTCCACTGAACCGAACGACATGCCGTAGCGGCTGAGCATGGGGGTGAGCCCATCCAGGGGACGACCCTGGAAATCATCCTCGATGCCGAGCTTCAAGGATCCGGCCTGTGCTATCAGGTCGGACATGGTGCTGAGGCCCAGTTCCTTGGCCCGGTCCGCCCGCACGGCAAGACCGTAATTGTTGGCAAAGCCGAACCGGGGCAACCAGGTCAGGCCGAGAGGTTCGTAAAGCGCCTTGACGCGCTCAGTTGCCTTGTCACCGTCAGAGATGGGGTTCTGCCCCAGCATCACCAAACCGGTGCCGTTATAGTCCGGGTAGACATCCACATCGCCCTGCTTGAGGGCTGCCAAAATGGCTTGCGTGGATGCATACTCCACAGGGCCTTCCACAGTCAGGCCCTGTTCCTTGGCCAGTATGGCCATCATGTGGGACAGCACGTTGCTTTCACCGAAGTTCTTGCTGCCGATTTTCACTGACTGTTTGTCTTCGCCGCAACCTGCTGCGAGGAACGCAACGGCCAGAATTGCAAAGAGTGTGCGTTTAAACATTGCTTGCTCTCCTCTTGGTGCCGTTGATCAGGATTTCACTTGGCCGACGGCAGCGCCGCGGGCCTCGATGGGTTTCGGCAGATCTTTGCGTTCCTTGCGGATCTCCCGCAGGAAACCAACGATCTGCAGCATGACGATCACGGAGAAGGGTATGGCCCCTGTAATGGCCATCGCTTTGGCCACCGTGACCGAGCCGGAGAACAAGGTTCCGGCGGTAAGAGCTGCGATCAAAGTGCCCCAAACCATCTTCTGCATAACGGGCGGGTTCAGGTTGCCGTCGGTGGTCATCATGGACAGCACGAAGGTGCCCGAATCTGCCGATGTCACCAGGAACACGAACATCAGCGCCACTGCCAGAGCATTGAGAATGTTGCCGGCCGGGAAATAACCCAGGAAACCGAACAGGGCCTTGGTGACGTCTTCAAAGATCAGCTCTTTCAGGCCGCCGCCGCCGTGCAGCTCGATGTAGAATCCGGCTGCGCCAAACACGGCAAACCACAGCATGGAGAACAGAGTGGGCACCATAACGACGCCGATGCAGAATTCCCGGATCGTGCGGCCGCGCGAGATGCGGGCCACGAAAATGCCGATGAACGGGCCCCAGGCCAACCACCAGATCAAATAGGTGAGTGTCCAACCGGCACTCCATCCGCTGAGACCTTCGAACGGGAACAGCTTGAAGGACATGATGAAGATGCTGCTGAAATAGGCCCCAATGCTGTCGATGAAGGCCTCTAGAATGTACTGAGTTGGGCCGGCGAACAGCACCAGCAACATGATCAGAACGGCGATCACCATATTGATGTTCGAAAGAATTTTGATGCCCTTGTCGACACCCGTTGTTGCCGACAGCATGTAGCAAACAAACAGAATGACCAAAATCACCATGGACGTGGTGAGGGTTTCCGATGTGCCGAAGGCATAGAAGGAACCAGAACGCACACCGAGGGTGCCCATGGCCAGAGAGCCGGCAAGTCCGAAGACAACTGAAAGCACCGCAAGAATGTCGGCAACCTTGCCGACGTTCTCGCCGGTTTGGCCGGGAAATAGGGCCTTGATGGGCGTGGAAATCATCGATGACTCGCCCCTGCGGAAGGTGAAGTAGGCGATCACCAGCGCGCAGACTGCGTAGATCGACCAGGCGTGCAAACCCCAATGCAAATTGGTGATGACCAGCGCCTGGCGCGCGGCCGCCGGTGTTCCGCCTTCCATGCCGGGCGGGCTGATATAGTGGTACATGGGTTCGGCTGCACCCCACAGCAGCAATCCTGAGCCCATGCCGCCAGCAAACAGCATGGCGATCCAGGAGGGGGTGGAGAATTCCGGCTCTTCGTCGTCTGCCCCCAGACGGATACTGCCGTAGGGCCCGAAGGCCATGTAACCGGTGAGAAACAAGAAGGCTGTGCATAAGAACAGCCAGGCCCAACTGCCGCTGGTGAGCATGTAGTTGGTGAATCCCAGCATTGTGCCGGTCATGCTGTCGGGATCAATCAAACCCCATGCGCCGATCACAACGCAGAAGCCCATTGAAACCAAGAAGACAGTGTTGACAGATAATCCTGAAGAGCCGTTTGAGTCAGACATAGCCGCGTCCCCTTTCGTCACATGACGCCGGAACCCAGGCGGACTGTCGACATAAGCCCGACATCAAGGGACCAGCTTAACGGAGGAATATGTGCTTGTCATCCTGCCCCGTCTTTTATATGCGATTTGAGATCTATGAATGCTCACTTCGAAGGATGCAATATCCTCGCTTTTGAAATGTTGGTTGCGGATTTCCACCCAGAAGGGGCCAATCTGAGTGACGCAGAGTTTCATCCCAAGTGACGCGCTGAAGGAGCACGGCAGGTTTGTGCAGATGACACCGGTCGGTTCAACCTGACCTCATATTGCTTTAGCCGGCGTGCCGCGCGGCGATGACCCGGGCTTGCCCGGGGCGGGCCAGATGGCGGTGATAGGTGAGGGTGACCGCTTCGAGCGCCTCGGTCCAGCGTTCAACGGGGAAGCGGTCGGTCTGCAGATCGAAACTGTCAAAACCCACCTCCACCATGAAGCCGAGCTGGTCGGGCAACAGATGCCCGCTCGCCCGCAGCTCAGCCACGTAGCCAAGCGTGTTGCGCAAGGCCCGCGCCTGGCTGTAGGCCCGTCCGTCGGCAAAGGAGGGGAAGTTCAGCACGATCAGGGACAGGCTTCCCAAATCAAGATCGAGGCTCGCCACATCCACATGGTTCGCAATCGCAATGCCGAGGCGGCCGGGTGCAGACACGGGCAGGCGCCCGGGCGTCACGATGATGTCGCCGGCCGTCGGCACGCCCTCATCGTCACCCACATGGACCCAGCGGTCATCGGAAATCCGGCCTGTGCTCTCAAGCAGGTGCATAGAGGGCCTCCTTGAAGGGCGTTGTGTCGACCCGTCTTATGCAATCCAGGAAACTCTCGCCGTCATCGCGGATGGCAAGGTAAGTGTCCACGATGGTCTCGATGGCGCCGGCAATCTCGTCTTCCGAGAAGCCCTTGCCCAGAACGCCGCCGATGCTGGCATCGGTGCCGGAATGTCCGCCCAGCGTGACCTGATAGAACTCCTTGCCCTTCTTCTCCAGACCCAGAATGCCGATATGGCCCACATGGTGATGGCCGCAGGCGTTGATGCAGCCGGAGATGTTCACCCTGAGCGGGCCGATTTCCTCAAGCCGTGCCGGATCGGAAAACCGGCGGCTGATCGACTGGGCAATGGGGATCGAGCGGGCGGTCGCCAGAGCGCAATAATCAAGCCCGGGGCAGGCGATGATATCGCCCAAGAGGCCGATATTGGCCTCGCCCATGCCGTCGGCGCTGAGCACGGTCCACACATCATAAAGGTCAGAAAGCTTCACGTCCGGCAGCACCAGGTTCTGGTGATGGCTCACTCGGATTTCCGAATGGCTGAACCGATCGGCCAGATCGGCGATCGTGCGCATTTGCTCTGCAGTTGCATCGCCCGGTATGCCACCTGCAGGTTTAAGTGAAATGTTCACGATGCCGTATCCAGCCACCCGGTGGGTGGATACATTGGTTCTGACCCAGCGGGCGAACTCCGGGTTCGCCAGCTTGTGGCCTTCAAGTTCCGGTTCGGTCGCGCTGAGCTGTTCATAGACCGGCGGGGCGAAATAGGCCGAAATCCGGTCCAGCTCCTTGCGCTCAACCTCAACGGAGGGTCTGGGCGCGCGGGCATATTCTTCTTCCACCAGCCGGGAGAACTCTTCAGCGCCGGTCTCGTGGATCAGGATCTTGATGCGGGCTTTGTATTTGTTGTCGCGCCGGCCAAACAGATTGTAGACCCGCATGATCGCTTCCAGATAGCCCAGCAGCTCTTCTTCGGGCAGGAAGTCGCGAACGGTGACGCCAACCATCGGGGTGCGTCCCTGGCCGCCGCCCACGATGACTTCCCAACCGCGCATCCCGGCCTCGTTCAAGTGCATCCTGAGGCCGATATCGTGGAATTTGACCGCGGCCCGGTCAGCCGGCGCACCTGTCACTGCAACCTTGAACTTTCTCGGAAGGAACGAGAATTCCGGATGCAGCGAAGACCATTGACGGATGAGTTCGGCGACCGGGCGCGGATCTGCCAATTCATCTGCGGCAACGCCAGCCCAGTGATCGGCAGTCACATTGCGGATGCAGTTGCCGGAGGTTTGGATGGCATGCATCTCCACACTGGCCAGATCGGCCAGAATATCGGGGGTGTCTTCAAGTTTCGGCCAGTTGAACTGGATGTTCTGGCGCGTGGTGAAGTGGCCGTAACCCTTGTCGTACTTCTCTGAGATATCGGCCAGGGTGCGCATCTGGACCGCGCTCAACGTGCCATAGGGGATCGCCACGCGCAGCATGTAGCCATGCAGTTGCAGATAAAGGCCGTTCATGAGCCGAAGCGGTTTGAACTCCTCTTCGGCCAACTCGCCGCTCAGGCGGCGGCCGGTCTGCTTACGAAACTGTTCAACACGCTGATCGACGAAGGTCTGATCAAACTCGTCATAGCGGTACATGGCGCTGGCACCCCTGAGTAGGATGGAACCTTTGTGTTAGGCGGCGATGGCGGCAGGTTGGGCATGGCAGGGCGGGGTCTTGGCGCCCAGATAGGCCACAGTGGGCCCACACGCCCGGATGCGCTCGCGCACGTGGGTCGGGGTGATCGCGCTGCCCTGGCGCTCAGCCTCAATCAGATAGGCGCCGGTGACCAGATTGGTGTCTTCAAACTCCCCGCCGCGCCTTTCCAGTGCAGTGGCCGCGCGCGGTTCGCGCGCCAGCACAGCCTCATTGATGCTTTGTGACCAGGCGCCGGTCGCCGTGAGGAAAACAACAAGGCCGTCAGAGAGCCGGTTGGCGGTGAGTACGTGTCCAAGATCCATAATCTGTTCCTCGAATGCGTTGAGCGTTCTTTTTTAAAAACGGCACCGGACAAGTCCGGTTTGATAAGCTGTAAAGCATTTCCTTGTGTTTTCAGCGGTTTTGGCCGATAATCCCACTTGGTAACTGCTACACATCCAGATCGTTCTGAATTACGCACATATGTTCTATAAAAAGAACGTTCAGGTGTCAATATGCCCGGAGATCCAAATTGGCCAGAAGAAAAGACAGTGAAAGTCCGCCCGCCTTGGGCCAGACCATTCAGCGCCTGCGCAAGGCCTACAACATGTCCTTGGGCGATCTGTCGGAGCATTCAGGCGTTGCCAAGTCGATCATCTCGCAGATCGAACGCAATGAGACCAACCCGACCATCGGCACCGTGTGGCGACTCTCCAAGGCGTTGGACAGCTCCATCGACGAGGTTCTGAAGAATGATGACGGCTCCAACTTCCTGGAGCATCATCAGGGCAGCTCGATCCCGGTGCTGACCAGCCAGGATGGCAAGTGCACCCTTGCCATCATCGGTGCCTTGAGCGTGGTGGATTGGCTGCAATGGTACGATTTTAAGGCCGAACCCGGTGGCGAGCTGATCTCAGAGCCTCATCAACCCGGCTGTACGGAACATCTCTCGGTTTTGGCCGGCACATTAGAAGTCACGGTGAACGGCGAGAGCAAGGTTGCCAAAGAAGGTGAAACCATCCGCTATCGCGGCGACCAGCCCCACAAGATTGTCAATGTGGGCGACGTGCCGGCGCACGCCACAATGGTTGATGTTTTGAAACTGACCCTGGTGGAAAACAAGTAACGCCCGCGCGCCCGGCCGCTCAGTGATCGGGCAACCACACCGCATCCGTGCCGCGCCAGCCTTTAAAACTCGCGTGGGAGATATCCAGCCTGCATGAACGGCCCACGTCGGCTGACGTGCAGACCGGAAGGGATTTGCGCTTGGCCCTGGCGAGTCTCCGGGCCCGCGCTTTCCGCTTCCTGGGTTCACTTGCTGCGGAAGTGGAGCCGGTTTGAATCGGATCGCTGGAACTGCGCGCTGAAATGCGGACCAAGTCCTTCTTGGATGAGGCCACAAGCACCTTCCCATTGAGCAGAGTTGCGTAGGATTCTGCCCTGATCGTGGTGCCGATTGCGCCAGCCAAACCAAGGGCGGCCGTCGCGATGAAGGCGCCGGCTGCGGCATATTCCAGCGCCGTTGCACCTCTGGCATTGCGGCCAAATTGCTTTACTCGTGACCCGTACTTGCTCACCGTTGCCTCCATTGATGAGACGAGCGTTTGCTCGTTATCAGGTCAATTCATGCAGCATTTGAATTAAATTCGATTGAAAGAACATACTTAACAATCACCAAACAGATTGCGCCCGCCGTTCGATTGACAGCCGCTCAAAAGCGCGCAATGTGGCACCCCGACCGTAAATCACCAGGCCCGCCCCGTTGGACATTTCAGCCCTTGCTCTTGCCACCTTCGGCTTTGCCTTCGCCGGCTTCATCAAAGGCCTGACCGGGCTCGGCTTTTCCTCAACCTGCCTGCCGTTTCTGGTGCTCGCCTTGGGCCTCAAAACGGCCATTCCCCTGGTTTTGCTGCCTTCGCTCGCCACAAACGCTTCGGTGATGCTGGATGCCGGACACTTTCGCGAAACGGTGCGCCGTTTCTGGCCGATGTATCTGACGACCCTGGGCGGCCTGGTTGTGGGGTTGTATTTTCTGGTCTCGTTTGATGAGGCCGGTCTGGTCGCGGTTTTGGGGCTCGTGTTGATGGCCTATGGCGGATATGCGCTGGCCAAGCCGGACTTGCGTCTGCCCAGCCGGCTTGAAAAGCCGCTGGCCTTGCCGAGCGGTCTGTTGACCGGGGTCATCAACGGCTGCACGGGGTGTCAGCTTGTGCCGTCCATGCCGTTTTTGATGGCGCTGCACCTGGAGCCGAACCGGTTTTTGCAAGCCATCAACATCTCGTTTTCCCTGTCGTCGGTGTTTGTTGCCGCCGGTCTGGCAAAGTTCGGCCTGCTTACGTGGAAGATCGTGGGCCTGTCCTTGCTGTCGTTCGTGCCGGTGTTTTCAGGCATCTGGATCGGCGCCAAGTTGCGCAGGCGCCTTTCGGTGGCCACGTTCCGCACCGCCGCCCTGTCGGTCATGGTTCTGCTGGGGGCCTTGTTGTTGCTGCGGCCGGTCTTTTAACCGCCGATCACCGGCATCACCCGCGGCGCGCGGCGCGTCAGCAATTCGCAGCCCTCTTCGCTGATCACCACATTTTCTTCATGCACGATCATCTTGCCCGGCGCATATTCCATTCCGGGCTCAATGGTCATCACCATGCCGGGCACCAGGGGCGTGTCGTCTCCCGGCATGTTGGAGGGCGGCTCTGTGAGCTGCATTCCGAGCCCGTGGCCGAGGCGCCCCACATTGAGGCCCTTCGAACCGGCCGCTTCCAGCACGCCGGCCATGGCGTTGAACAGATCCGTTGTGGTTGCCCCGGGCCGGGCCGCCTCGATGCCGGCCTCGGTGGCCTGCCAAACCGCCTCGTGGGCTCTGGCGGCATCGTCATTCAAGGGCCCGAAGGCAAAGTTCCGGTCAAAATCGCACGAATAGCCGTCATAGGTTGCGCCCAGATCGATGAACAGGACATCGCCCGGATCGAGCGCGCGTTCGCGCGAACCCACGATGATCTGGTCATAGCCGCCCGGGCCGGAGCACGCGGCAATAAAGGGAATGGAATCGGCGCCGCGCTCAATCAATTCAGCGCTCAATTTGCGTGCCGCGGTCAGCTCGCTGTCGCCAAACTCAAGGCGGGAGGGCAGGGCTTCGAATGCGTGGCTGGCAAGCTGGCATATATGGCGGAGATGTCCGATCTCCGCTTCGGATTTCACCCTGCGCAAGGCCCAGATGGCTGGCGAGCCGTCCACAAACTCCAGGCCGGATACCTTGGCGCGGAGGGTGTCGAAATCCTTGATCGGCATGCGGATGATGGATTCGCGGCCCATTTCCCAGCCGATCCTGCCGGAGGTTCGCGGCAGGTTCTGTAGGGTGTCGGCAAGAAGCGAGATGCCGTCATCTTCCGGCCGGGGCGCCGGCCAGCTGCGCACCTCTTCAATCCACGTGGCCTCAAATGCCGGGGCGCCAATGTCCGGCACGACTGCGATTGCGCCGCCGCCGCGCGGAACAATCACAAACCAGGGCCGGGTAGGGCTTTCCCAGAACTGGGAGGCAAAGCCGGAGAAATAGCGCACATTGTGCGGTGAGGTGACGACAAGGGCATCCAGATCATCGCGCGTCATGCGCGCGCGTGCCCGCTCAGCGCGGGCCTCATACTCGCTCTGCGGAAAGCCTCGCTTTGGGGGCTGCACGTTCAAAGCGCAGGAAGGCCCTTGGAGACGCCGTCTTGGGTAACGTCCGGGTCATAGGCCTTGCGGGCGAACACTTCGCGGACCATGGGCGCAAAATGCTCCAAGTCCTGGCTTTCATAACCGGGGTCAAACGAGGCCTGGTCCCAGCGCTCGCAAAAGTCCACGCAAGCCTGAAAGTGCTGGTGGTCTTTGAACTTGTCCCGGGCGTTGCGGTCCCAGCCGTAATGGTGGCCGTAATAGTAGGACTGGAACAGCCCGTGGTGCTCCACGACCCAGGCGCATTCTTCGCGCACGAACGGCCGGATGATCTCCGCGGCCATGCGGTCGTGGTTCTGCGGTGCCAGTCCATCGCCGATATCGTGCAAGAGGGCGGAGACGATCCAGTCAATATCGGCGCCCTCGCGTTCGGCCCGCGTGGCAGATTGCAGGCCGTGTTCAAGTCGTGTGATCCTGTAGCCTTCCAGGGTTTCCTCACCTTGGCGGGCCAGTTCCTGCAACAGGCGGTCGGCGGTGCCGCCTAAAAAGCCGGCTTCCTTGTCGTGCAACAGCTCATAGTCTTCACGGGTGCCGTCTTTCATTTGGGTGAAGGAAACTGTTTCCATAATTGATCTCCTCGGCCGGTGCGCCGGCCATGGCGTGTCACGTGATGTGCCTACTCAATCAAATTTGCAGCTTGTGTCCATTGAAAAATTTGCACCTTAAAAGACGCCGGCCTCGAGCCCGGCCGCCATGAAGGTGCCCAGGTCTTCGCAATCCGCCTCAAACTGGTCGCGATATTCGCCGCGGCACACAAGGTGTTCCTGCACCGCCTTCCAGCGCAGGCCCGTTGTGATCGAATCCACCGCCCTGCAGGTTCCGGTGCCATCCATGCCCGCGCGCACATACAGCGCGAACGGCTTGGCCTCGGTTTCCTCAAGGCATGGGTAATAGATCCGATCGAAAAAGTCCTTAAGGGCACCGCTCATGTAGCCGAGGTTCTCCGTCGTGCCCAGAACGATGGCATGTGCGGCCTTGACGTGGTCAGGAAACGTGTCGAAAGGGCTCAAGGCTGTAACGGTCACGCCCTCAATGTCCGGATGGCGCGCGCCGCGTACCACGGCATCTCTCAACACTTGAGTGTTGGGGGAGGGAACGTGTCCCACAATGAGCAGCGTTTTTTCCGACATGAACTGAACCCAAATCTCTGATTTGTGAGTTAAGCGGATGCTTGAGGTGATTTTCAATGGCGAATTCAACACTCAGGCTCAGATGTCATGCAATCAATGCGCAAGGCCGTTTGCTGGAGAGAAACGATGAAAGGAAAAATTGGCCATATCATTGAAATAATTGATCTTACCTTTGATACAAATCAATTGAATTTCTTCTGATTCTTGGTAGTCTGAATGGGCGAGGGGGTGCCTGGGAAAAGGACAGGTACCATATGACAATCCAACTGACAGAGTTAACGCGGCGCGTTCTGGCATGGCTGCGAGACCGGCTGAGCGTTGCAGGCGACGGCGAAACGGCCGATGGCGGTCGGCGGATGTTGATTGCGGGCGGTCTTGCTGCTGTGGCGATAGCTGTGGCCGGCGTTAGCCTTTCAACACCGGCAGAAGCCCACTACCGCCGGAGGAGCCGCAGATGGAGACGTCGCAGGTGGAGACGTCGCAGGCGGCGCAGATACTACCGTCGGCGTCATCGCAGGAGGCGGAGCCGCAGGTGGGGCTATCACCGCCATTGGCGCAGTCGCCGCAGGTATTATTACCACCGTCCACGGTTCATTCTGGTTCTCTAGCGGATAACCAAAATGCGCAATGGCTCTCCGGCTTCCGGAGAGCCATTGTCGTTTGTCCTTTAAAATCTGTAAGAGGCCAAATTGATTGCTCCAACGAAATGCGTCATGAGCCGCCCGGCTGTGTCTGAAAGCTGCACGCTGCGGCGGTTCGCCCATATGTTGTTGTTTGGCCTTGCGATGATGTTTTCAAGCCATCTCCCCGCTCAGGCTCAAGACAAGCCCGCTTCCAAACAGGTCCCCCAGCTGTTCACCAACGAGCAGATCGTGTCGGCGCAAGGCAGCACGTCAGGTCTTGATCTTGAGGACCTGAGGGGCGTGTTCCAGTTTGTTTTGAACAGCCTGCCGGACCGCGTGAAAGTCTATCCCACGGAAAACTACTACTATTTCTATTTCTACCTGAACGGCGTCAAATTTGCCGGCAACATCAGGCTGGATGTGGGCCGGCGTGACGACGGGTTTGTCAATTTTGCCTACTTCCGCGCCACCACCCATTGGGCCAGAGACCAGAAGGACTATGGCGCGCTGCTCGGCAAAGAGCAGGGCGTCACCGTGGAGAAACTGAACCCGCTGACCTACAAGATCAGCGCGGGCGCAAAGAGCGTGGTGTTTGAGCTCAACGATCTGTCGGACGTGAAGCCGCCGCAAGGCGTTTTGCGCTCCGGCGAAACCTATCTGGGGCCGGTGTTCGATGAATCCGGCATCAGGTTTTTTCTGATCTTCGATAAGTCCGCCAAGAAGTTTCACTATGTCCTGGACGAAACGGTGGCCGTGGCAGATCAATTGGCAAAGGGGCAGGATCTGAAGCACACGCTTGTGGGCTGGCGCACCGGCTTTGCCTTCCTCAAGGAGGGCGATCCTGAGCGCAAAACCCTGATCGCCATCTATCGGGCCAATGCGGATGTGAACAACTATCTTGATGGACCGTTTGACCAACTGCCGGATAATTTCCTGAAGGGCGATGAGTTGCGCCAGGCCTTGCTGGCCGCCCGCCCGCAACTTGAAGGAAAGATTGACCGGCTCGGCAACGTGCTGGACCGCGAAGAACGCGAACTAATCGCGCCATACGCAGAATTCGATACGTTGGACGATCTCAAGATTGCCGAAGAGTGTGCCACACAGCGCAAGGACGTGACCGTGGCGGCGTGCTTTGAAGCAGCCATTGAAAAACTGAGATAGCCGCTCTTCAGGCGCCCGAAAGCGAACTTGCCCGCGGAAGGGGACACAATCTCCTTGTCTCCCTTTCAAAACATGTCTATCTAGCGCTCACGGTCGGAGCGTAGCGCAGCCCGGTAGCGCACCACACTGGGGGTGTGGGGGTCGTGGGTTCGAATCCCGCCGCTCCGACCATCGTCTTCCCGGCCGAACCATCAGTCTTCCAGCAGATCGTCCCAACCAGGATCGGGCAGGAACCTGTCGCCGTGCTTGCGCGCAAGGCGCTCCAATTGGTCCACAATGTCCTTTGCCCCGCGCCGGGCGATATAGTTCATGGGCCCGCCGCGGAAGGGCGCAAAGCCGGTGCCGAAGATGATGCCGCCGTCGCACTGGTCCTTGTCGCTCACCACCCCTTTGTGCAGGCACGAAACACAAGCGTTGACGAGGGGCAGAATGAGCCGATCCTGAAGCTCCTCGTCAGGAGCCTCCTCAACCGGCTGTTTCTCCGGCTTGCCCTTCTTGTCGAACTGATAGATGCCCTTTCCGCTCTTCTTGCCCAGATTGCCGGCTTTCACCTTGCGGTCGAACCAGGCCGGAACGTCCGGGAAGGCCGCGCCGAGGTCGTCTTTCAGAACCTTCGCCACGTGCATCGCCACATCCAGACCAACCTGATCGGCCAGCTCAATGGGCCCCATGGGCATGCCGAATTCCTCGGCCGCTGCATCGATGACCTCCGGTTTGAGGCCTTCATCCATGGCGACGAACGCTTCCATCATGTAGGGTGTGAGCGTCCGGTTCACCAGGAAACCCGGGGACGATTTCACGGCCAGGGGAAGCTTGTCGATATCGGCAACCCAGGCCATGGTGCGGGCCAGAACGTCCTGATCAAGCCCCTCATGGGTGACCACCTCTACGAGCGGCATCTTGGCCACCGGATTGAAGAAGTGAATGCCGACAAAGTTTTGCGGCGCCTTCAAGCCTTCCGCCAGGGTCTCCAGAAGAATGGACGAAGTGTTGGTGGCGAGCAGGGCGCCGGGCTTCATACGCGCCTCGCATTGGCCGTAGACCAGCTTCTTGATTTCCGGACGCTCGGTCACCGCTTCAATGATGAGATCGGCCTTGGCCACGCCATCTCCCGCCAGATCCGGGATCAGCCGGTCCATGGCCGCCGTGGCATCGCCGGGCCGGCGCAGCTTGCGCTTGTAAAGCTTTCTTGCCCGTTTGATGGCCGGCGCGATCAAATCGGGCTTCATGTCCTGCAAGGTCACCTTGAAGCCGCGCAAGGCCGACCATGCCGCGATGTCGCCGCCCATGACGCCGGCCCCGATCACGTGCACGTGCTGAATGCCATGCTCGGCGCCCTTGCCGTTGTCCTTCAAGCCTTCGCGCAGGAAAAACGTGCGCACCAGGTTCTTTGAGGTGTCGCCCGTCATCAGGCGGGCAAAGCTCTCGGTCTCCGCCTTGCGCATGTCACGGGGGTTGCCGCCATGCTCGCGCCACAGGTCGATCATGGCATACGGGGCAGGGTAGTGGTGACGCTTGGCCTTCTTGGCCACCTGCTTTTCCATCTGCATGGCGATCAGCGAGCGGGCCGGGCCGAAGTTCATGGCCTTGCCTTTGGTGGAGAGCTCCCGGCGGACCGTCAGTTTGCCGTCGATGGCCCATTGAATGGCCTCGGCCATGTGGCGCTCCTGGGTGACGGCGTCCACAATTCCCATGCTCTTGGCCTGCTTGGCATAGAGCGTGCGGCCCGACAGCATCATCTCAACGCCTCGGTCCGCATCGGCCAGCTTCAGTGTGCGCCAGGTGCCGGCAAGGCCCGGGTGCAGGCCCAGGAGCACTTCAGGAAAGCCGAAGCGCGCCGTGTCGGTGCAGATGCGGTACTTGCAGGCTAGCGCAAATTCCAGCCCGCCGCCAAGGCAGAAGCCGTGAATGGCCGCGATGGTGGGGAAGGGGAGCCGCTCAACCCGGTCCAACACGCCCAGCGCGTGGCCCAGCACCTCTTTCACCCGGGCATCCTCGGTCATGTCGACGAATTCGCTGATCTCAGCGCCCATGATGAAGCCGCTCTTCTTGGCTGAGCGGAAGACTAAAGCGCTGGGCTGCATCTTCTCGGTCACCTCAAGCAGCGCTTCAAACTCTCTGAACACCGGCTCAGACAGGGTGTTGGCCGATGAGCCCTTGCGGTCGAGGATGGCCCAGACCACCTTCTGGGCATCCTGATAGCAGCGCCAATGGTCAAGCTTCAGCGCAGCAAGGGGCTTGGGTTGCTTGGAAACGCGAACACCAAGGTAGACAGGGTCGTGCTCAAGCTGTTCCAGGGCATCGGCACGGGCTTCGACAATTTCTCTCATAACCGTTTCTCCCCCGCGCCTAAACGATTTCAAGCAGCATGGCGCCGCCCATGCCGCCACCGATGCACTCGGTTGCAACGCCGTGCTTTGCGCCGAGCCGGCGCATGGCGTGGATCAGATGCAAGGTGATGCGGTTGCCCGATGTGCCCACCGGGTGGCCAAGGCTGATGGCGCCGCCATCAATGTTGAGGACGCCCTGATCGACCTCGCCGAACGGTTTGTCGAGCCCCAGTATGTTCTCGCAGAACCAGGGGTCGGCCCAGGCCCTGAGGCAGGCCAGCACCTGGGCGGCGAACGCCTCGTTGACTTCCCAGGCGCCGATCTGTTTGCGGTCAAGCCCGTGGCGCTTCAAAATGGGGGTTGAGGAAATCACCGGCCCAAACCCCATCACGGCCGGATCGCAGGACGCCCACTCGCTGTCGATGATCTTCGCCATGGGTTTCAGGCCATATTTCTTCAGCGCAGCTTCAGACGCCAAGATGGTCCAGCAGCCGCCATCGGTGATTTGCGAGGAGTTGCCGGGCGTGACCTTGCCGAACGGCTTCTCGAACGCCGGCTTCAGCTTGGCCAGCTTCTCCAGCGTGTTGCCCGGGCGCACCCCGTCATCATGATCATAGACCTTGCCGTTGCCGCCGATGATCGGGTGCATCTCTTCCAGACGCCCTTCCTTGGTGGCTTTGTCCAGCCGGTCATGGCTCTGGATGGCGAAACTGTCCACATCGGTGCGGGTCACGCCGAAGAGGTGGCCGAGCTTCTCTGCCGTGGCGCCCATGGAAAGCTTGACCACCGGGTCTTTCAGGCCGCGCAGGATGCCGATGGAGGGGGAAAAGAAGCCGGGCTTCAGGTTTGAGAGGGCTTGAAGTTTCTGCCCAGTCGACTTGGCGGCGAAGAGTTCGCCGAACCAGCTCACCGCCTCTTCCTTAAAGAGGAGAGGGGCATGAGACAGGGCCTCGGTGCCGCCGGCCAGAATGAGATCGGCCCCACCGTCGGCAATGTAGCGGTAGGCCGTGTCGATGGATTGCATGCCCGAGGCACAGTTGCGCTGCACCGTCCAGCCGGGGACTTCGGAGCCGCAGCCAAGGCGCAAGGCTGCGACCCGGCCGGGGTTCACCTCGTCCGGGTGCACGTTGACACAGCCTAGGATCACATCATCGAACTCGCGCGGATCAAAGGGCTGGCGCAGCAGCAACGAACGCCCGGCCTGCACCGCCAGATCCACCGGCGTGAAGGGCCCGGGCCCGGTTTGGGCTTTCAGAAACGGTGTGCGGGCGCCGTCGACGATGTAAACGGGCCGGCCTTTGCCCTCCAGTTTCTTGCCTCTCACAGCTCGCCGCGGTTTGGTGGTCGCTTTCCGGGCCATATGCCTTGCTCCTTAGGTTCTCGTTGTGGCCGTCCTGATAGCCTCAAGCTGCCTGCTTTGTTTTGCGCCTTTTTGCCTCAACCTTTGGCTTGCCCGTCAGCTCTTCCAGGGCAAAGTCATCGACCCGGCAAACCTCGCGCACCATGGAGAGGGCTTCGGTCATGCGGGCCGCTTCGTTGTCGGTCAAAAGGCCCAACTCTTCAGCCTCATCGGCTGTGCGCACGCGGGCCTTGCGCATCTTCTGCTTCACCGGTTCAAGCTCCACCATCAGCCGGAAGGTTCTGTCCAAGAGGCCGAGTTCGCTGTCTTCGGCGACGAAGATGCCTTCGGTCAGCCGGTCGCGGGCGGCAGTGGGTTCTGACAATGTGTCCGAGGTCTTGCGGGCCAGGGCGTCGACCGGTTTGGCACAGCGCACGCCAAGCGGCGAGACGAGCCCCTTCAGCAGCCAGCCCACGGGGCGCATGGGGAAATTCCGGATCACATCGGCCAGCGCGCTTTCAGCTGCGTGCAGCGATGATTGCGCGGCGTAATGCACCAGATGCAAATCCTCCTTGGGCCGCCCGGTGTCTTCAAACCGTTTCAGTGTGGCGCTGACGAGATAGAGCTCGGAGATCACGTCACCCAGCCGTGCTGAGATCATTTCCTTGCGCTTCAAGGCGCCGCCCATGGTCACCATGGCGCTTTCGCTCACCAGGGCAAGGGCGGCCGAAAGCCGCTTGATCTGCTTGTAGTAGCGCGCGGTGGGCCCGCCCACTGGGGAGGATGAGGCCAGCCCGAAGGTCCAGGCCCGCGCCGTGGCCAGCCAGAGTGTTTTGAGCGTGTAGCCCATATGTTTGAAGAGCGCGTCGTCGAAGTCGAGCAAGCCTTGGGACCTGTCGTCGTTTTGTGCTGCCTCCATCTCGCGCTGAATGTAGGGATGGCAGCGGATGGAGCCCTGGCCGTAGATCATCAATGAGCGCGTCATGATGTTGGCGCCCTCAACGGCGATGGCGATGGGAAGGGCCCGGTAAGCCGAGGAGAGATAGTTTTTCGGCCCGTCAATCACTGCCTTGCCGGAGTGCACGTCCATGGCATCGTTGGTGGCCGTGCGCATGCGCTCGGTGGCGTGATACTTCATTATGGCCGAGATCACGGACGGTTTTTCGCCCTTGTCCAAAGCCTGCAGGGTGAGCCGGCGGGCGGCATCCATCTTGTAGGTGTCGCCGGCGATGCGGGCGGCCACCTCCTGAATGCCCTCAAAGCGCGAGACCGGAATGTTGAACTGTTCGCGGATGCGCGCATAGGCGCCCGTGGAGTAGGCCGCCACCTTCATGCCCGCCACCGACATGGCCGGCAGCATGATGCCGCGCCCGGCCGCCAGCGCGGTCACCAGCATTTTCCAGCCCTGGCCGATGCGCTCCTGGCCGCCGATGATCGCGTCCATGGGCACGAACACATCGCGCCCCCAGTTGGGGCCGTTCGGGAAGGCCTGCATGCCCGGATAGTGGCGCCGGCCGATGTCCACACCGGGCGTGTCCGTGGGGATCAGCGCCAGGGTGATGCCCAGATCTTCGTCGCCGCCCAAGATGCCGTCCGGGTCGGTGAGCTTGAAGGCAAGCCCGAGCACGGTGCACACCGGACCCAGCGAGATGTAGCGCTTGGCCCAATTGATGCGCATGCCCAGGGTCTTCTTGCCGTTGACCTTGCCATAGCAGACCACGCCCACATCGGTCATGGAGGTGGCATCGGAGCCTGCATCCTGGCTGGTGAGGCCGAAAGCCGGAACGTCGCGCCCGTCGGCCAGGCGCGGCAGCCAATGGTCCTTTTGCTCATCGGTGCCGAACAGCATGAGCAGTTCGCCCGGACCCAATGAGTTGGGAACAACCACTGTGATCGCCGCCGAAGAGCCGCGCGAAGCGAGCTTCATGACGATTTCCGAGTTCGCCGAGGCCGAAAAGCCCTTGCCGCCATAGGCCTTGGGAATGATCAGGCCGAGGAACCCTTTCTCCTTCACGAAAGTCCAGATTTCTTCTGGAATATCACGGTCTTCGAACGTGATCTTCCAGTCATCTATCATCTGACAAAGCTCCGCGGTGGGCCCGTCGATGAAGGCTTGTTCTTCGGCCGAATAGGTGTGCACGGGGGTTTTGAGAAGCTTGGCGAAATCCGGATCGCCCCGCATCAGATCGGCGTCCCACCAGATGGTTCCAGCTTCAAGCGCCTCGCGCTCGGTGTCGGACATACGGGGCAGGATGCCGCGCACCCAGTTCAAAAGAGGCCGCGAGACGTATTTTTGCCGGAAGGTGAACTCAGGTTTGGACATGGCAGGTTCCCCTAAAGCAATATGAGGTCAAATTGAACCATTTGACCGGTTTTTCGCGTCTGCTGACGAGGCGCGGACTGCGCCTTGGTCTGGCCGACCACAAGCAGTTCGCAACGACGCTCAGCGGGCGCCAAAAACCGGCCTTCGGTGGGCCAAATCAGCCCATCTCCTGCGTTGCGAAGCTTGTCCGATGCACCACATCGCACTGCGCTTCGCGCCTTGGATATGGGCTGATTTGACGCCATCAAATGATTCAATTTGACCTCATATTACTTTAGACAAGTAGCCTCTCATCATAGCGCGCCATGACTTATGGGCAAGATTGTGATGGGGATGTGTCCATCCTTTAAATCCTGCACCCGTATTGATGAAGTCACTGGCAGATGAACCGGAAGGCCGGCTGGAGAGGCAAGGACAGTCGTCAATGTTCTCCATTTAGGGAGGATGAATGGCAATCACAAGTTACCTTTACGTAAAGGTTATGCAATGAATCCTTTTGTTTCACCAGATTCTGGGTAGACTTCGCACATACGCCTGATCCTGAGAGGATGGATGTAGAGGCTGGAGAAGCTTTCAGACCGCCTGGCGCTGTATCAGCCCATGAAGCCGAAGGCGTCGGAGTTCGTCAGTCTGGCTGGTCCGTCTTGATTCAGGTCAAAGACAACCGCGTGCGAAAGGCGTCGACTGATCGCCGTTGCACTGTGCTGAGTGCTCCGAGGCGAGCGCGTTCAACGAGGGATGAGTTGCAATGACAACGGTGCGCCAGTTGCTTGATGCCAAGGGCCATGAGGTTTCATCGGTCGGGCCCGATGACACCGTGTTCGATGCGATCGACAAAATGGCGCGGGAAAACATCGGCTCGCTGATCGTGCTGGATGAAGGCAAGCTGGTCGGCATCATCACCGAGCGGCTTTACGCGCGCGATGTCATTTTGAAGGGCAAGCAATCGGCGACAACGCCTGTGCGCGACATCATGTCGACCAGGGTCGTCTGCGCACGGCCCGAACAGACCGTTGAAGAGAGCATGGCGGTCATGACCGAAAGAGGTGTGCGCCATCTGCCTGTTCTTGAGAACAAACAGGTGATAGGCATGGTTTCGATCGGCGATTTGGTCAAGAGCATCATCGTCGACCAAAAGTTTATTATCGAGCAGCTTGAGCACTATATCCAAAGCTAAGGCCGGCCAAAGCGCGCTCACACTAGGATACCGATTATGAACTATTATTCTGAAGCCCTGAACCGGGCCATAGAGGTCTTTGGCACCAAGGAGAGGGCGGAGTACTGGCTGGAGAAGATGAGTGCCGAGCTCGGATCCGCGCCGCGCGACCTTCTGAACAGCCAAGAGGGCTATGACCGCGTCTTGCGCCACATCCATTCGGTGGACCTGGCGCTAAACATGGACTGAGCGGCCAGCCCGCCGGTCATTTGCGCCGAGCGGGGCGCTAGCGCCCCTTCCAGACCGGGTCGCGTTTTTCTGCAAAGGCCTGGGCGCCTTCCAGCTGGTCCTCGCTGGAATAAAGCACATCGATGGTCTTCAGCTTGCGGTTGTTCAGCATGTCGAAGGCATCCGCGATGGGCAGGTGAGAGGTTTTTTCCACAGTCTCCTTGATGGCCGCATAGACCAGAGGCGGGCCAGACGCCAGAACGTCGGCCACCTCGCGGGCCCGGTCCATCAGCTTGTCGGCGGGCACCACCTCGTTCACAAAGCCCCAATGCTTGGCCTCCTGGGCATCCACCACCCGGCCGGTGAACAGCATCTCCATGGCCACGTGGTGGGGAATGCGCCGGGGCAGCTTGATCGTGGCCGCATCGGCGATGATGCCTGAACGTATTTCCGGCAGGGCGAAGGTGGCGTGCTCGGCCGCGATGATGATGTCGCACGAGATCATAATCTCAAAGCCGCCGCCGAACGCCAGGCCGTTGCAGGCGCACACCACCGGCTTGCCCAGATCGGGCAGTTCCTGCAGGCCGCCGAAGCCGCCCACGCCATAGTCGGAATCGGGCACTTCCCCGGCCGCTGCCGCCTTCAGGTCCCAGCCGGGGCAGAAGAACTTCTCGCCCGCGGCGGTGAGGATGGCCGAACGCAAGTCCGGATTGTCGCGGAAATCGGCGAAGATATCGCCCATGATCCGGCTGGTGGCCGCATCGATGGCATTGGCCTTGGGGCGGTCCATTGTGACCTCCAGCACCGCGCCGCGGATGTTTGTCTTGATCGGTTCATCGCTCATGGGTTTTCTCCTTCATTCTTCCCTGATGCGCAGCAAGGCGTCCACAGCCACGACCCCTTGGCCGGGCGGTAGCACAAGCAACGGGTTTACATCCAATTCCTCAATCGTCTCGCGGTGCTCGGCCGCGAAATCCGCAATGGCCTCAATCGCTGCCCGCAGGGCGGCACGGTCGCCGGATTTGCCACGGTAGCCGTCGATCAGCCGGGAGATGCGCAAAGCCGACAGCGCGCGTTCGATCTCTTCGGAGGTGGCCGGCAGAAGCAGTGTGGCACTGTCGGCCAGCAATTCGGTGAGCACCCCGCCGGCGCCGATCACCAATGCAAGGCCGAACTGCGGGTCACGCTTCAAACCCACAATGAGCTCGCACACCGCGCCTTCCACCATCTCCTCAACCAGCAGTTCATCACCCAGCCGGGCCAAACGCCGGGCAGCTTCGGCGACCTCGTCTGCGCTGCGCAGATTAAGCGCAAGGCCGCCCACGTCGCTTTTGTGCGCAAGCGATGTGCTGGACACCTTCAGTGTAACCGGGTAGCCGATGCCGGCCGCTATCTCACGCGCCTCTGAGGCCTGGCAGATCCGGCCCTCGGGCACCCTGATCCCCGCTTGACCGAGGCGCACCTTGGCCTCGGCCTCGCTGAGCTGCCTTGGTTCAGTATCAGACACATGCGGCGGTCCAAATCCGGGCACCGGATCCTCACGCTGCCAGTTGGCGGCAATGTCAGCGGCCGCTTCAAGCGCGTCCAGCGCTTCGCGCAGGCCGCGCAGCACGGGGATGCCGTTTTGCGTCAGGATCGCCTCTTCGGCGGCCGGCATGTCTTCGGGCAGGTGAACCGCCACCACGGCCCGGGCCCCGGTCTGTTTGGCGCTTTCCACATACGCCTCGATCGCCGGCCGCCAGTTGGACTTGTCCAAATCCGGGCCATCGGGCGTGTCGATCAACAACATGGCCGCATCGAACCCGCCGCTCATGGCGCCGGAATAACATGCGGTCAACGCATCGCGCTGGCCCCAGATGAAGGTGTGATAGTCGAGCGGGTTTTCCAGCGGAACATAGTCGTTGAGCGCGGCCGCCAACGCCTTCTTGCTGTGATCGGGAAAAGGCGGTGTCGTTAGCCTTGTCGGCTCCGTGAGGTCGGCCACCAGGGCCGCTTCACCGCCCGAACAGCTCATGGAGAGAAGGCTGTAGCCCTCCAAGGGGCCGCCATGGTGGAGCAGGGTCAGGGTTTCGGCAAAAGCGCTCATGGTGCTCACCCGCGCAATGCCGTAGCGCTCAAACAGCGCGCTGTAGAGATCATCGCTGCCCGAAAGCGAATTGGTGTGGCTGCGCGTGGTTCTGGCGCCCTGTTCGGATCGTCCGGTCTTCAGCGCGATCACCGGTTTGCGGTTGGCCCGCGCTTTCTCGGCGGCCCTTGCGAAGGCTTCCACATCCTGCAGGCCTTCAATGTGCAGGCCGATGGCGCTCACCCGCGGATCGTCGGCCAGATGGGACAAGAGCTCCGCCATGCCGACCTTCGCCTGATTGCCCAGGGTGTAGATGCCGCCCAGCGGCAGCCGATGGCCGATGAAGGCCCAGATGCCGGCCATCGACCCGCTCTGGGTCACCAGGGCCACGCCGCGTTCCGCGGCACCGCCGGAGAAGATGTCGGGCCAGGGCGAGAGCCGGTCCAGATAGTTCACGAAGCCATAGCAATTGGGCCCGATCAGCGCCATGTCGCCGGCCGCTTCCAAGAGCTCGGCCTGCAGCGTTGCGCCCTGATCTCCCACCTCGGCAAAACCGGAGGCGTAAACAACCACGCCCGCGGTCCCGCGGGCGGCAAGCTCTCGGACCATTTCAACCGTCGGCTCGCGTTTGATGGCGATGAAGGCCGCTTCGGGCACCTCGGGCAGATCTGCCAGCGTGGGCACGGTGGGCACACCGGCGAGCTCGGCCCGTGTGGGATGCACCGCGTAGATCTTGCCCTCAAACCCGAGCGCAAGCGTTCCGCGCAGAGCCACCTCGGCTTCTGCCCCGCCCACGAACACGAGCGAGGAGGGCGCGAGCAGGCGCGTCAGCGCGTTGGGGCCAGAAGCCTTCGGTTGGGCGTCCACGCGGGTCAGCCTCCCATGGGTCTCAAGAGGCTGCGCGAGATGATATGGCGCTGGATTTCGCTGGTGCCTTCCCAGATGCGCTCGATCCGGGCATCGCGCCAAATGCGCTCCAAGGGCAGTTCCTGCATCAGCCCCATGCCGCCATGGATCTGGATCGCCTCGTCGGAGACCATCTGCAGCATCTCCGTGGCGTGCAGCTTGGCCATGGCCATGTCCATGTCGGTGCAGGTGCCCTGATCGGCTTTCCAGGCACATTCCAGGGTCAGCAGCCAGGAGGCCTTCATCTGCATGGCCATGTCGGCCAGCTTGAACGAGACCCCCTGAAACTTGCCGATCTGCTGGCCGAACTGCTGGCGCTCCACCGCCCATTGCTTGGAGGCATCCAGCGCCACCTCGGCCCGGCCGACGCAGCCTGCGGCAATCTGCAGGCGGGTGAAGCCCAGCCATTCGTTTGCCACATCGAAGCCCTTGCCGATCTCGCCCAAGATCTGGTCGGAGCCCAGCTTGCAGTTATCGAACTCCAGAATGCAGTTCTTGTAGCCCCGGTGCGCCACGTTCTGATAGCCGTCGCGCACGCTGAAGCCAGGCGTTCCCTTGTCCACGAAGAACGCGGTGATCAGCTTCTTCGGCCCGCGCGCGGTTTCCTCTTCGCCGGTGGCGGCGAAGACAATGGCGTAGTCGGCCCAGTCCGCGTAGCTGATGAAATGCTTGGTGCCATTGAGGATCCAGGAGTTGCCGTCCTGCTTTGCGCTCATCTTCATGCCGCGCAGGTCCGAGCCCGCGCCGGGCTCGGTCATTGCCAGGCAGTCGGCCCGCTCGCCGCGCACGGTGGGGAAGAGATAGCGCTCGCGCTGCTCGCCCTCGCACGCCATGAGAATGTTGGAAGGCCGCGCCACGCAGGTCCAGTGCAGGGCATAGTTGGTCTTGCTCAGCTCCTTTTCAAACAACACCCAGCTCACCATGTCGAGCCCGGCGCCGCCCACTTCTTCGGGCATGTTGGCGGCAAACAAGCCCGCCTCGATGGCCTTCGCCTTGATCTCCTTCACCACGTCAGGGTCAAGCTCGCCGGTGCGTTCGATCTCGTCCTCATGGGGCTTCATCTCCTTTTCCACAAAGGCCCTGGTGGTGTCGGCGATGAGTTGCTGTTCTTCGCTGATGGCAAAATCCATCTTCATGTCTCCAATGGCTGGCAGTCGGTGAGGGCGCCGAGAGCGCCGGGTTCGAGGGAAACGCCTGCAGACCTTGCAGCGGCCCAGAAGAGCGCCGTGTCCGCGCCGATCACAGGCAGGCCCGCGGTCTCTTCAAGTGCGGTGATAAAACGGTTGGTGCGGCAGCCGGCGCCAGTGACCACAATGGCCTCAGCCCCGCGCGGGTTCCCGGCGATGGCGCCCACAGAGGCACGAATGAGGTTCTCGTCGATGACCCAGCCCAGCTCGTCCAATGGCGTGGCGGCGGCCGTCAATCCCTGATCGCTCAGGCTCTCGCACAGCACCACATTGGTCCCGCAAGCCGCAACAAAATGGCGCCAGGCATCACGCCAATCGTCCGAATAATAGGTGGGCGCCAGTGCCACCCTGGCGGCGCCGAGCGCGCGCAGCGCATCGATGATCGCAAGGCCCGTCATCACCGCCGGCACGCCCGCCGCTGAGGCAAGCTTGGCGCAGCGTGCGCGCGCCTCATCCTCGCTTGAAAGCCCGGCCCAGCCGAAGGGCGTTCCGACGGCGCCCACCACATCGCATCCTGCAGCCCCAAGCGCCCGGGCGGCAACCATCAGGTCCGGCTCGGTCTGCGCCACGGAACTGAGCGCATAGTCGAAGTTCAGCGCCGGCATGGGACATTGCTGGGTGCCCACGTCGCCCTCGCAGAGCCCGGCAAACTCCACCGGGCTGGGGTCATACCAGCCTGGCGGCGAGAGGAAGCCGACCACGCGGAACGGTTGTTTCGGGGCAGGGGCCATGCCGGCTCACTCGGACTTGTAGGTTTCTGTGTTGCCGTCCACGCTCATGGCCTGGCCGGACACCATGGCAGACGCCGGAGAGGCCAGGAACAGCGCCATGTCGGCAATCTCATCTGGCTCCACAAATCGGCGCAGGGAGGAATGGGCGGTATAGTCTTTCCGGACCTCAGCCTCCGATGCGCCTCTGGCCCTGGCTTCCGCGCTGATCACCCGGTCCATGCGCGGGCCCGCCACGGCGCCTGGGCAAATGGCATTGCAGCGGATGTTGAACGGCCCCACTTCGGCGGCGACCGATTTGGTGAAGCCAATCACGGCCCACTTGGCGGCGGCGTAGGGTGTGCGGCGCGGATAACCATAGAGGCCGGCGCCTGAAGAGATGTTGATGATGGACCCGGATTTCTGGTCCTTCATCACCGGCACGGCGCGCCGGCAGCCGAACATCTGGGCATCCAGGCAGACCTCAATGCATTGGCGCCAGGCGTCGGTGTCCATGTCTTCAATGGCGCAGGTCGGCCCGGCGATGCCGGCATTGTTGACCATCACATCAAGCCCGCCGAGATCGTCCAGGGCTTCGTCGAACCATTGATCGAAGGCGGCCTCATCGGTGACGTCAACGCAGGTGCCGCCGATTTCCGGGTAGAGCTCGGTGACATCGTTCAGGGCTTCCACGTCCACATCGCAAATGTGCACGTTCGCACCTTCGCGCAGGAAGGCTTCGGCAATCGCCAGCCCGATACCGGCCCCGCCGGCGGTGATCATGACGCGGAGAGATGTGGTCATAGTGACAACCTGGGTTGGGAGCGCGCCGCCCTGGGCCCTCGGGTCAAGCCCGAGGGCGACATATCCGGTTTTGGGCGGATACCCATCACGCGGGCTCCTTCGCCGCATTCAAAACCTGGCCGGCGGCCCAGTCGTATTTGGCCAGCACCTGCATGATCTCCACCAGGCAATTGTCGCGCAGGTTCTCAAGCTCGCGGATCGAGCGCTCACCCTGTTGTTCCTCGCAGCCGTCCGACATACGGTCGATCAGCTCCTGGCTGAGTTCAGGGGCCTCCAGCTTGGTCCAGGGCCATTTCAGGGCCGGGCCGAAATGGTCCAGCATGTGGCGGATGCCGCCGTCGCCCCCGGCCAGGTGAAAGGTCAGGCACGTGCCCATGATGGCGAGCCGCAGACCCGGGCCATAGCAGATGGCGTCATCCAGCTCTTTGGGCGTTGCCACCCCATCGTTCACCATGTGCAGAGCTTCGCGCCAATAGGCTTCCTGAAGGCGGTCTGAGATGTGCCCGGGCACCTCCTTGCGCACCCGCAAAGGATACATGCTGATCTGCTCATAAAACGCCGCGGCATCGGCGATCACCTGTTCGTCCTGCCTGGCGCCCGGAACCACTTCCACCAGGGGCAACAGGTAAACCGGGTTAAACGGATGACCCACAATCACGCGCTCAGGCCGCTTCTCGCACTTGGCTTGCAAGTCACTCGGCATGATCCCGGATGTGCTGGAGGCGATGATCACATCCTCTTCCGCCGAAGCATCAACCGCAGCAAGAAGTTTTTGCTTTAAGTTCACGTTTTCAGGCGCATTTTCCTGAACGAAATCAACCCGGCGCCCAAGCTCCTCCGGTGTCTCCACCATGGCGAGCGTGCCGGCCCGTTCCGGCTCGCGCCCGTGCAGCTTGGCCATCGGCCCCCAGGCCTTGCCGATATGCTCGCGCATGGCCTCCTCAGCCCCCGGGGCGGGGTCAAAGGCCAGGACGTTGAGCCCATGGAACATGGCCCGTGCCGCCCAGGCGGATCCGATCACCCCGGTGCCGGCAATCCCGACGGTCTCGATCTGTCTCATCAGCGCGGCCCCAGGCCCAGAATTTCGCGGGTCTCATCGGGGCTCGCCACCTGGCCGCCCATCAGCCGCAGGATCTCCACCGCCCGCTCGGTGAGAGATGCGTTGGAGCCGTAGACGCCCTTCTCCAGATAGAGGTTGTCTTCCAGGCCCACACGCACATGGCCGCCCAGAAGCGCAGCCTGGGCCACCATGGGCATCTGCATGCGGCCAATGCCGAAGCCGGCCCAAACCGCATTTGCCGGCAGCTCGCCCACCATGTAGGCCATGGTCTGGGTGTTCACCGGCGCGCCCCAGGGGATGCCCAAGCAAAGCTGGAACATGGGCGGCTCGTCCACCAGGTCTTCGGCACACATCTGCTTGGCGAACCACAGGTTTCCGCTGTCGAAAATCTCCATCTCCGGCTTCACGCCGTAGGAGCGGATCAGCTTGGCCTGCTCGCGCAGTTGCAGCGGGGTTTGCACCACAATGCCGTTGCCGTCGCCGAAATTGAGGGAGCCGCAATCCAGCGTGCAGATTTCCGGGCGCAGCTCAGCCACATGCAAAAGCCGCTCAACGGGTCCCACCAGATCGGTGAACTCCTCATCGAAGTCGCGCGGGGCCTCGCCCTGGCCGATCTCAAGATCGCCGCCCATGCCGGCGGTGAAGTTGATGATGACGTCGGTGTTCTTGGCCCGGATGCGCTCCATCACCTCGCGGTAGAGGTGCACATGGCGCGCGCCGCGGCCGGTCTCCGGATCACGCACATGGCAGTGGACGATGGCCGCCCCGGCAGAGGCCGCCTCAAGGGCCGAGGTTGCGATTTCTTCGGGTGTAACCGGAATGGCCGGATGCTTGCCGACCGTGTCGCCGGCGCCGGTGATGGCACAGGTGATGATGACTTTAGGGTTCATGAGCGCTGCTCCTCGCGATGGGCCGGCCGGCCCGCCAAATCTCGTATCGGATGAGCGTATGCCGCCATTGGAAAATGTTTTGATTTATTTCGCCAATCTTTTGTGCAAGAACGACGCAAGACCTCGTTCCTGTTTGATTGGAACCGCCATGCGCTCTGTGGCCTTCGTGCTGTTTGAGAAGTTCTCCATGATCGGCCTGACCAGCGCCCTGGAGCCGATCCGTGTGGTGAACCGGTTCAGCGAGCCGGAGTTCACCTGGCGTTTCGTTTCCGTTGACGGCCAGCCTGTGGCCGCGTCCAACGGCATTCCGGTGTCTGCCGGCGAGGCCGTCACGTCCATGCAGCGCCCGGACATCGCCATATTCTGCGCCAGCTACGAAGCAGAGCAGGGCCTCAGCCGGCCGGTGCTGAACTGCGCGCGCAGGCTGGCGCGACAAGGGGTGACGCTTGGAGCGGTGGACAGCGGCCAGATCATGCTGGCCGCGGCCGGGGTGCTCGACGGCTACCGGGTTGCCGTTCACTGGGAAACGCTGGCCGGGTTCCGGGAAACCTATGACGGCGTGAACGTCACCGATGCGGCTTATGAGATCGACCGGAACCGCATGACGGCGGCCACCGGCTCTGCGGCGATCGACATGATGCTCAACTACATCTCCAAGGTGATCGGCCTGGAACAGTCGCTGTTTGCGGCCGAGCAGTTGGGCCATCGCCATCTGCCCGGCGAGGTGAGTGAAGCGCGTCTGCCGCCCGAATTGCGCTATCAGGTGGACCATCCGCGCATCGTGCGTATTCTAAGGGCGATGGAGGAGAACCCCGAAGAGGTGCTGAACACGGCCGAACTTGCCGCCATTGGCGGGGTCTCTGTGCGCCAGATGGAGCGCCTGTTCGCCCAGCATCTGGGCCAACCGCCGCGCCGCCTCTACCGCGAGATCAGGCTGGTCCGGGCCGAACGCCTTTTGACCTACAGCAAGCTGGGGGTGACGGACGTGGCAATGGCCTGCGGCTTCACCTCGGTGGCGGAGTTTTCCAGGGCCTACAAGGCCCAGCACGGAGAGCCGCCGTCGCGCCACCGGCGGCGCGAGATCAGTCCGGGCTACTGAGGAGCAGAGCAATGGATGAACTGAGCTACAGGCAGATGGAGCCGGGCGAGGAGAAGTCCGTGTGCGCCCTTGTGCGCCTGGTGTTCACGGAGCTTGTCGCACCGGACTATGAGCAGGCTGGGATCGAGGAGTTTTTCAGGTTCGCCAATCCCGCCGCAATGCAAGCGCGCGTGCGGGCCGGGGGCGTCGTGTTGGTTGCCGCAACGTGCCATGGCCTTGCCGGCATGTTGGAGTTCGCACCGCCTGACCGCATCGCCATGCTGTTCGTCTCTCAGCGGCATCGGGGCATTGCCAAGGAGCTGCTGGCACGCATATTGGAGCACGTCCGCACCGCCAATCCGGCAGTCTCCAAAGTAACCGTTCACTCATCGCCCTACGCAGAACCCGTCTATCGGCACATGGGGTTCACCCCGGTCGGGGGCATGATCACGGAGAACGGTATTATGTATATACATATGGAATTGGATCTCGGTTCCTCCGGCTCAAGTGCATAAACTGCGAAACGAAACCATTTGGCTGCAAGTTATTGGAAACAGGCGCAATGTTCATTGTGCGCTGCAGCATAGACCTCACTCCGTCATGCCGCCTTCGCGGGAATGACGAAATGAAAGGACATGCCGATTGTGGGCAGGCAGACCAGCCTAAATCAGCTGCAATCCCCTTAGACTGGCATGGCCGTCGCGGGCCACGATGATGTGGTCGTGCACCGTGATGCCGAGCTGCTCAGCCGCCTCCATGATGCGCTTGGTCATGTCGATGTCGGCGCGGGACGGTGTGGGGTCTCCGGACGGATGATTGTGCACAAGGATGATGCCGGAGGCCGATATCTCCAACGCCCGCTTGACCACCTGGCGCGGATAGACCGGCGTGTGGTCCACCGTGCCTTCCTGCTGCACCTCGTCGGCGATCAGCATGTTCTTGCGGTCTAGGAACAACACCCGGAACTGCTCTACCTCCGCATAGGCCATGGAGCTGCGGCAATAATCCAGCACCGCCGCCCAGGAGCTCAAAGCGTGCTTTTCCAACACCCGTTGCTGGGTGAGCTTGACAGCGGCCGCCTGGATCACCTTCAGATCATCCACCACCCGCTCGCCCACGCCCTTCACCTCCAGGAGCCGCGGCCTGCTGGCGCTGATCACTTCTGCGAACGAGCCGAACTTGGCGATCAGGGCTTTGGCCAGCGGCTTGGTGTCGCGCCGGGGCAGGGCGCCGAACAGGGCCATCTCCAGAAGCTCATAGTCGGCCAGCCCCTCCGCGCCGCCTTTGCGGAAGCGCGAACGCAGCCGCTCGCGGTGGCCAGCGTGGCCATGGCCGGCCGGGCCGTCCTCAAAACCGGCAGAATTCAACGTTTGATCCCCCGAAACTCCCGTTGCCTAATCGTCGAAAGGTGGATGGTGCAGACCGGCGGGCGAGGTGGTGAAGATTTCGCAGCCGTCCTCGGTCACGCCCACGGTGTGCTCAAACTGCGCCGACAGCGAGCGGTCGCGCGTCACCGCGGTCCAGCCGTCGCCCAAGATCTTCACATGGGGCCGGCCCAGATTGATCATCGGCTCCACGGTGAACAGCATGCCCGCTTTCAGCTTCACCCCTTCGCCGGGGCGGCCATAATGCAGAATGTTGGGCACATCGTGGAACACCCGGCCCAGGCCATGGCCGCAAAAGTCGCGCACCACCGAGCAGCGCTCCTTCTCGGCAAAGCGCTGAATGGCATAGCCGATGTCGCCGGTGGTGTTGCC
>CAJHYS010000289.1_pt1 | contig 63910 bp, 62 predicted proteins | sample 9198801 | NCBI WGS metagenome assembly CAJHYS01 (sample SAMEA7708368, study PRJEB35096) | sediment metagenome | biome: marine neritic benthic zone biome [ENVO:01000025]; feature: sediment [ENVO:00002007]; material: shallow marine sediment [ENVO:03000034] sea grass bed [ENVO_01000059] ...
AGCGTGTGGCGCTGGCGCGGGCAATCGTCTTTGAGCCACGTATCCTGCTGATGGACGAACCGCTCTCGGCGTTGGACAAAAAACTGCGCGAGCACATGCAGATCGAACTGCGCCACCTGCATGACAAGCTCGGCATGACCACGGTCTACGTCACCCACGATCAGCGCGAAGCGCTCACCATGTCCGACCGCATTGCCGTCATCAACCACGGCAAGCTGATGCAGCTGGATGAACCGCGCACGATCTATGATTTTCCCGCCAACACGTTCGTGGCCGACTTCATCGGCGAATCCACCTTCGTGCCGGTTGATGTGTCCGGCGGCAAGGTGAGCTATGACGGCGCCCCGCTCAAAACCGCCACGAAGCCGGACGGGGCGGCCAAGTACAATCTGATGATGCGCCCGGAACGCCTGTCGTTTGTCTCAGGCAGGAAACCAAAAGATGTGAACGTCTTTAAGGGCACCGTCAGCGAGCTGGTGTTTCAGGGCGAAAGCTTCCTGATGTATGCGGACCTGAGCGACGGCACCCAGGTTGCCGTGCGCGGGGCCACACAGAAAGATGCCATGGCCAATGTGCCCGAAGTGGGGGCGGCGGTGAGCTTGGGGCTTCACAAGGACGACACCGTGCTCATTCCAGACACCGGGGAGGGCCCCGCATGAGTGTGGCCGACACCCTCCAGCAGCCTGTGGCCGGCGGCAGTGCGGCCGGCGAGGCCCCCAACGCGGAGGGCCTGAAGGCAGATGCCGCCATGGAGCGCATGAAGCTGGTGGGGCTGTGCTCGCCGGCGCTGCTTTTGGTGATCGTCACCATGGTGCTGCCGGTGATCTGGCTGTTCTATCTGTCTTTCCTCAGCGACGAGGGCACCTTCTCGCTGGAGCACTATGAGCGCCTCACCGCCAGCAAGGCCTATGCGCGGATCTTCTGGACCACCTTCCAGGTGAGCATCCTGACCACCATCGTCTGTGTGGTGATCGGCTATCCGCTGGCCTATTTCCTGGCCCAACTGCCCAAGCGGGCGGCCGCCTTGTGCATGATCACCGTGCTGTTGCCGTTCTGGACTTCGCTTCTGGTGCGCACCTATGCCTGGCTGGTGCTGCTGCAGCGCAAGGGCCTGGTGAACACCTGGGCCATCGAGCTTGGCCTGTGGGACGAGCCCATCAAGATCGTGCACAATCTCAACGGCACACTGATCGGCATGGTGCACATCATGCTGCCGTTCCTGGTGCTGCCGGTCTACGGCTCCATGAAGGCGATCGACACCGACTATGTGAAGGCGGCGGCCAACTTGGGGGCATCGCCCATCAAGGCGTTCTGGAAGGTGTTCTTCCCGCTTTCGCTGCCGGGCCTGTTTGCCGGCGCGCTGATCGTCTTTGTCTTGTGCCTCGGCTTCTTCGTCACCCCGGCCGTGCTTGGCGGCGGGCGGGTGATCATGGTTGCCATGAGCATCACCGACACCATTGAGCTCTTCTTCAACTGGGGTGCGGCCAGTGCGCTGGGCGTTGTGCTTCTGGTGATGACGTTAGGCAGCCTGTTTGCGGCGTCGCGGCTGCTCAATCTGGACAAGATCCTGGGCGGGGGAGGGCGCTGAATTATGAACTGGTTCTCCAAAGCCGCCTCTGAAACCCAGATCACCCACGGCAGCCGCCTGTGGCTCTACTTCGTGGCCGGCCTGGTGATGGTGTTCCTGGTGGCGCCGACGATCATCGTCATTCCCATGTCGTTTTCCGACAGCCAGTATCTGGAGTTCCCGCCGCGCACCTGGTCGGTGCGCTGGTATGAGCATTATTTTGCCTCTTATGAGTGGATGTCCGCCACGCGCACCTCGCTATTGGCGGCGTTCCTCACCATGCTGGTCGCCACTCCGCTGGGGATCATGGCGGCCTATGGCTTGTTCGTCTCCAATCTGCGCTATGCCCAGCTCATCTTCCTTCTGTTGATTTCGCCGATGATGGTGCCGGTCGTGCTGATCGCCATCGGGGTGTTCTATGTTTATGCCAAGATGAAGATGGTGCACACGCTGGGCGGGCTTGTGCTGGCCCATTCCATGCTGGCCATCCCGCTGGTGCTGATCGTGGTGAGCGCGGCGCTGAAGAGCTACGACATGAACCAGGAGATGGTGGCCCGGAGCCTCGGCGCCTCGCGCTTCAGGGCGTTCATGGTGGTGACGCTGCCGCAGATCCGGTTCTCCGTGATCACCGCCTCACTGCTCAGTTTCCTCACCAGTTTCGATGAGGTGATCATCGCCCTGTTCATCTCCGGCGGCGACAACGCCACCCTGACCCGGGGCATGTTCATCACCTTGCGCGATCAGATCGATCCCACCATCGCCTCGATCTCAACCATTATGGTGCTGGTGTCATCGAGCCTGCTTGTGTTGGCCCAGGTGTTTGGGCAGAACAAGGGCAGCAAGTGATCCTTCTTGCGGTTTTGAGGAGCAGCTAAAGTGCCTACGGTTGGAATATTGGGTGTGGGTTTGATTGGCCGCGCCTGGGCAAATGTCTTTGCCCGGGCCGACTGGGATGTTGTGCTTTGGGACGCCGATGCTGATGCACTGGCAAAAGCACCGTCCCTGATTGCGGACAGCTTGAACGACCTGGCGCGACACGGCCTGGTGGAGGCCCCGTCGGAAAAGGCGGCGAGGCTCCGGGTGGGCACATCCATTGCCTCGGTGGTGGAGAACGCCAGCCTGGTCCAGGAAAGCGGGCCGGAGCGTCTGGAGGTCAAGGCCGAACTCTATGCAGAGCTTGACCGCCTGGCGGCGCCTGAGACCGTCCTGGCTTCGTCGTCCTCGGCGATTGTGGCCTCCCGCTTCACCGAAGAGCTTGAGGGCCGGGGGCGCTGCCTCATCGCCCACCCGGTGAACCCGCCGCATGTGGTGCCCATCGTGGAGCTGTGCGGCGCGCCGTGGACCACGCCTGAAGCCATCGCCCGGGCCCGCGAGATCTATGACAGCGTGGGCCAGACCACCATGGAGGTGAAAAAGGAGATCGACGGCTTCATCCTCAACCGCATGCAGGCGGTGCTGCTGGCCGAAGCTTTCCGGATGATCAGCGAGGGCTATGTGACGGCCGCCGACCTCGACAAGACCATTAAGGACGGGCTTGGCCGCCGCTGGGCCTTCATGGGGCCTATTGAAACCATCGAGCTCAACGCCCCCGGCGGCATTGTCGACTACTGTGAGCGTTATGGCGAAACCCTGCTCAGCCTCTCGCGCGAAACAGTCACCGAAGAGCTCTGGAGCCGCGAGACCCGCCAGAAGGTGGCCGACAGTTGGGGCGAGGCCCCCACAGCGGCGCATGTTGCAGAAAAGAGCCTGTGGCGCGATGATCGGCTGGCGGCCTTGGCGGCCCATATGCGGGCGTCCCGGAAATTCGGCGAAGCGGACTAGTCGCCGCCGCACAGTCAGGAAGGAAAAAGCGTCATGGAACTGAAGAACAAGGTCATCATCACCTGCGCCATCACAGGGTCGATCCACACCCCCACCATGTCGCCGCATCTGCCGGTCACCCCGACGGAAATCTCCGACAATGCCATTGCCGCTGCCGAAGCCGGCGCCGCGATCATCCACTTGCATTCGCGCAATCCGGAAACCGGCGAACCTGACCAGAGCCTTGAGGCCTACCAGCCCATTCTGGGGGTGATCAAGCAGGCGTCCAACTGCGTGCTCAACCTCACCACCGGCGGAGCCATGACCATGACGGTGGAGGAGCGGGCGAAACCGGCCATCTCCTTCAAGCCCGAGGTGGCGTCCCTCAACATGGGCACCATGAATTTCGGCCTCTTTCCCATGCTGAACCGCTACAAGGAGTTCAAGCACGAGTGGGAACCGAAATATCTGGAGGGCTCGCGCTCGGGCTTCTTCAAGAACACGTTTGCCGACATTGAGTACATCCTCACCGAATGCGCCAACAACAACACCCGGTTTGAGATCGAGTGTTACGACATCGGACATCTCTACACCCTTGCCCACATGGCCGACCGCGGCCTCATCAAGCCGCCCTTCTTCGTTCAGTCGGTGTTCGGCATCCTGGGCGGCATCGGCAATCATGCCGAAGACATCATGATGATGAAGCGCACCGCCGACCGTCTCTTCGGTGATGAGTACCAGTGGTCGGTTCTTGGCGCCGGGCGCCATCAGATGCGGGTGGCCTCGATTGCCGCGGCCATGGGCGGCAACGTGCGTGTTGGGCTTGAAGATTCGCTGTGGGCCGGCAAGGGCAAGCTGGCCGAGAACAACGCGGTGCAGGTGCGCATGGTGCGGCAGATCCTGGAGGGCCAGGGACTGGAAATCGCAACACCCGACGAGGCGCGCGCCATTCTTCATCTGAAGGGCGGTGATCAGGTGGGCTTCTGATCGCCCCGTTCTCGCTTGAACCCACTCATGTCGTCCTCGGCCTTGAGCCGAGGACCCATGCGGAACGCTCAAGGTCTCATGGCCCTCGGGCCCTCGGGCCGAGACCGAGGGGAACACTATGAAAATCTAAGCTGGTAGCGCCCGCTCAAGCAACCGCGTTGCGGCGGCGTGGTCTGGATTGTCTGTTGCCAAGCCGCGGCCGGCCACCCTGGGCAATCTCGGCCAGTCCGGCCGGATCCTCCAAAATGATGATCTGCCGCCCGCTCAGTTTGATGAACCCCTCAAGCTGCAAGCGGGCAAGCACGCGGCTCAAGGTCTCCGGCTGAAGCCCGAGATAGTCGGCAATATCGGCGCGCTTCTCGAACATGCGCAATGCGCCCGGCCGTTCCGGCCTGTCGGACTGCTGGCGGTAGCGCTCTATGAGGAATGTTGCAGCCCGCTCCATTGGGGTTTTGCGGGCAAGATCCAGGCAGCGGGCTTCCGACCGGCGCAACTGGCTCAGGATGTTGCTGTGGTGGATGGCCGACAATGCCGCGTTGCGCTGGGTCAAGGTTTCAAACGCCTCTGTGTCATGAATGCACAAGAAGGCGTCGGTCAGGGCAAGCACCTTGCTGTGCGCATCTGCCGGAAGGCCGCGCAGGTCGATAATGTCGCCAGGGTTGTACAGAGTGGAAATGGCCTGCCTGCCGTCACTCAACGCGTGGCGCACGCCAACACTGCCGGCACACACCGAGATCACGGCCGGCACCCCGGCCTTGTCGCCGTCGATGCACTTGCCGTTCTTCACCTGAACGAGTTCAGAATTGTTCCACAAGAAGCGTTTGTCGTCTGGGGTCATGCGGCTGCAGCTGCTGTCAACAAGCTCTGCAATAAAGCAATCTTGGCAGCTGCGGATGCCTTTTGCCCCTTTCGTCCTGAAGTTCCGGTTCACGATTCTCGCCCTTAATATTGCTATTGGAAGAGACATGCCCGGCAAGCGATCGTGGGGCGTTGATCTGAGTCAACCAAACCGTGTGACAAATTGGTAACACGGCCTGTCACTTAGCTTTTTCATGATTGCAGTCAATGTAGCGCTCCTGCCGCGGTGCTATCTGAAAACTTGGACGATGGTCCCGGGGCAGCGCTGGTGCTGGCCCCGGAGCGGGAAAACCGAGGTGATAGAAAATGAACGTGTTGAAGAAGGTTGGATTTGCATTGGCTGTTGGCGCGATCGCCGTTATGGCCGGAGCAGGTGTGCCGTCCAAGGCTGCCGATTTGGCCGAGCCGAGCGGTGTCTACAACCCATGGCAAGACATGTCCTGGCTGATCAGGGGCAGGGTGATCGGTGTCATTCCGGACGAGAACGATGGCCGGCTGGCCGGCGCGCCGGCAGCTTTCGGCATCGACAATTCCGTCATGCCGGAACTGGACATCAGCTTCTTTCTGACCGACAACATTGCGCTTGAACTGATCCTGGCGGTCTCGCCTCATGATGTCAGCCTGCCGGGTGTCGGCAAGGTGACCGAGTTGTTGCTGCTGCCGCCGACGCTGACCTTGCAATATCACCATGCGTTCGGTGCCTTCAAACCGTATGTCGGTGTGGGCCTGAACTACACGGTTGTGCTGGACAGCAACGCAACGGCGGCCATTGGCGGCATAGACAGCTGGGATGACAGTGTCGGTGTTGCTCTGCAGGCCGGGTTCGACTACGCCATCAACGACAATTGGAGCGTCAACCTGGACGTGAAGAAGCTGTTCCTCAACATGGATGCCAAGGTTACGGCGGCCAGACTCAATGCCAGTGTCGATGTTGATCCCTGGATCATCGGCGGCGGCATCGGATACCGCTTCTGAGTGTTGGGCGGCTGCCGCAGGGTTGGCGGAATGAAACGCAAGCGCGAAACTGCTGATTTCGCGCTTGCAACATTCTCACAATCGGCTATAACCCGCGCTTCGTGAGGCTCCGGTTGGAGGCTGAACGGGAGGCTGGCCTTTTGGGCCGGCAGGGGGTGGGAAACCACAGCCCGGCTCCCCGTGTCTTCGTCCTTTTGAGTTCATCGGCTTTTGAGCCTGTTTCGCCAGGCTCTCAAGGGGCTCTGCGTCGGACGTCACGAGAAGAGAAACGACACAGAAAAGGCTCAACTCATGGCCCTTTATGAGCACATCTTTATGGTGCGCCAGGATGCCTCGTCCGCACAGGTCGAAGCACTGACGGACCAATTCAAGACCGTTCTGACCGACAATGGCGGATCGGTCAGCAAAGCGGAATACTGGGGGATCAAATCTCTCACATACCGCATCAAGAAGAACCGCAAGGCACACTATTCTCTGTTGAACATCGATGCGCCCAGCGCAGCGGTTGCGGAGATGGAACGCCAGATGCGCCTCAACGAAGACGTCATCCGCTTCATGACCATCAAGGTTGAAGAGCATGAGGAAGAGCCTTCGGTGATGATGCGCTCGCGCTCGCAGCGCGATGACCGCCCGCGGCGTAAGTTCGATGATGACCGCGGGCCCCGCGGCGGCGACCGTGACGACCGTCCGGCCCGCACTGAGCCAGCAAAAGCACCGGCAGCTGAAGCTGCACCGGCACAGGAGTAGGACCCATGGCAGCACCTGGTGGCAGCGGACGCCGTCCGTTCTTTCGTCGGCGCAAGACATGTCCGTTTACCGGCGATAACGCGCCGAAGATCGACTATAAAGACACACGGCTCCTGCAGCGCTATGTCTCTGAGCGCGGCAAGATCGTGCCCAGCCGCATCACCGCGGTTTCGGCAAAGAAGCAACGTGAACTGGCGCGGGCGATTAAGCGCGCGCGTTTCCTGGGCCTGCTGCCCTACGTCATCCAATAGGCCCTCTGTGGGGGTGGCGCCTTTGTGGCGCCGGTGCGTATAGCAGACCTGTAATGTTAATCCCGGTTGGGGCGGGGCTTCGTCGTTAAGCACCCGTCTCTAACCGCTGCAAACAGCGGGACAGCCTATGTTCGGTGGCACACCGACATATTTGCTTGTGGGCCTTGTGGCCGGCCTTGTGGCCGCGCTGCTTTTCGGCGCGGTGATCACCGGCTCTGCGGCCTCCATCGGCTTGGTGTTCCTCATTCCTTTGCCCCTGTTCATCGCCGGCCTCGGCTGGGGCGTGGTGAGCGCGCTTGCCGGCGCGGCGGTGGGCATTGTTGCGCTTGTGTTCATGGCCGGGTTCAAGGTTGGACTGGCGTTCGCCCTCCAAATGGCCGCAGCACCTGTGATCCTCAGCTACCTTGCTCTGATTTCCCGGCCCGCAGAGCCTGGCCCGGATGGTGAGGCGGGGAGCGTGGAATGGTATCCGGAAGGCCGGCTCGTCTTGTGGACCACGGCCATTGTCACCGGCATGATCGCCACCGTCGTTCTGGTCGCCGGCATTAACGAAGAGATTCTGAAGGCCTGGGGCACCGAGGCCCTGGAGCACATGACCAACCTGCAAGGCCAGGTGGCCGGCCAAGGCGGCAATGCGGCGGGGCTGGAAAACTTCAAGGCCGCGTTTGAGAGCCTGGTGCCGCACATCCTGTCCATCACCGCTTTGGTGTGGACGGTGATGACCCTGGCGGTGTTCGGTCTGGCGGCCAGATTGCTGGGAGCCGCTGGACGCAACATCAGAGAATGGGCGCCGTTCTGCCGGCTGGAGTTTCCGCGCGGTGCTTCTCTTGCGCTCGGCGCCGGTGTGCTGGCCAGCTTCCTGCCCGGCCAGCTCGGCCTGATCGGTGAAGCGGGCCTGACCGCGATTGTCACTGCGTTTTGTCTTTTGGGCCTGGCCGCCATTCACGGCATCTTGGAGCACAACGGCGCACGCACGCCGCTCTTGTTCTTCGTCTACACGGTCATCTTCTTCTTTCCCCTGGCGCTGCCCGGCGTGCTGGCGCTCGGGCTTGCTGAACACACGATCGGACTGAGGTCACGCTTTGCGAAAACGCCGAGCGGGCCGGGCGGTCCGACGGGAACATAACATTTTGAGAATTCACCAAATCTAAAAGGAGTGCATACCAATGGATGTCATTTTGCTGGAGCGCATCGCCAAACTGGGCGCGATGGGCGATACGGTTAAGGTCAAGGACGGCTTTGCCCGCAACTTTCTTCTGCCCCAAGGCAAGGCGCTGAGGGCCAACAAGGCCAACATGGCGGTGTTCGAAGCGCGCCGTGAAGAGCTTGAAAAGCGCAATGCGGAGATGAAGCTGGGCGCTGAGGATGCCGCGGCCAAGATCGACGGCTCAAGCTACGTGGTGATCCGCTCTGCCGGGGAGGCCGGCCAGCTCTATGGTTCGGTGGCCACCCGCGACATCGCCGCCCTGGTGGCTGCAGACGGTGCGTCGGTGACCCGCAACAACATCGTACTGCCCAACCCGATCAAGAATATCGGCATGCACGAGGTGGAAGTGAGCCTCCATGCGGATGTTTCGGTGACGGTGACCCTGAACGTTGCCCGCTCTGAAGACGAGGCGGAACGCCAGGCCCGCGGTGAGGACGTCTTCGCGGAAGAAGAGGACGTGGCTGACGAAGAGGCCATCGCGCCCGAAGAGGTCTTTGAGGACGAAGCCCTGGCGGCCGATGCAACGGCCGAGCTGGCCGAAGCTGAAGCTGCTGAAGAAGCAGCCGATGAGGCTCAGGCGGAGTGGGCCGCTTCTGCTGAGGCCGCGACCGCGGAGAAAGAGGCGGCCGCTGAAGGCGATGCCGATGCCGATGCTGATGCCGGTGAAGAGGCTGCTGAAGCTTCCGAGGAAGAAGAGCCCAAGTCGTAGGCTCCCATTATCCGCGTTCCTGCGAAAGCTCAGAACCCAAGCAAGCGTGCTGCATGCTTCGAGCTATGGGCCCCTGCTTTCGCAGGCGCGCGCGGGGCTGCTATGCGCGCGGCGTGTCCGCGTGCGGCAGACGGCAGGCGCTTGCTGCCGAGAGGGCCGAGATGAGGGCCGCTACGATCAGGATGGCGGTGTAGCTTTGGGCCCGGTCGAACAGAACACCGGCCAGCCAAGGAAAGATCAATCCCGCCGCACCCCAGGCGGTGAACACCCGGCCATAGGCCTTGATGCCGTGAATGGTTCCGAACAGGTATGAGATCACCGCCGGGTAAACGGCAATGATGGCGCCATAGGCAAAACCGATGAGCGCCAAGGCAAGCAGCGCGGCTGGGGCACCCGGACCCGCAAACAGCGAAAGCAAGCCGGCGAGGCTGAGCAGCGGCAGAGCGGTGAGCACCATACGGCTGCCAAACTTGTCGGTGGCCCAGCCTGCAAGGACCCCGCCGGTCATGTTGCCCACAGCCACGACCACCGGCGCCAAGACAACCAGGTTTTTGGCGGCCCCTGCCCCGGCGGCAAGGCCCGTGGCGTGGCCGATCACCATCAAGCCGGCCGAAACGCCCGCGCCATAGGCAAACCACAAGTGGGTTAGCAGCCGCCTGGCGCCCGCCGTCTTGTGCCCAGGCTCGGCGCTGGAAGCGGTGGCAAAGCGAGCCCTTGCCGCATGCAAGAGCCCGGCCGCCAAAAGCCCCGAGATGATCAGAACCAGGGCCAGGGCCTGCAAGGCCAGCGCGATGCCGGCCGTCTCCAATGCCCGATCCAGCAGGCTTGGGAACAGCGCGGCGCCCAGGGCGTAGGCAGCTGTGGTGATGCCCATGGCGAAGGCCTTTTTTTGCGGGTTGGCCTGTGCGGCGATCTGCAAGGCATAGCCGTAGCCAAAGCCGTTGGCCGCCCCGAACAAGAGGCTGTAGCCCAGCCAAACGCCCCACAAGGCCCCGGCGAACGAGGCAATGAGGCAGCCCAGAGCCGCCGCGCCGCAGGCGGCAAGCGCAAACAGAGGTGGCCGCAGCACGCCGAACACCCTGTGCCCTGCAAGCACTGCCAGGGTGAGGCAGACGAGAGCCAGCGAATAGGTCAGGCTGACCTCGGCGCGGCTGGCCGAGAAGGCCTGCTCCATAGGCTGGAGGAAAACCGAGAAGGCGTGCACTGAACCCAGCGCCACGGTGAGCACCATGGCGGCAGCCAGCACCAAAGGGCCGTTGCTGCCGGCGCTGTGGGGCTCGGCATTCATGTCGGCTTCCGGGAGGCTAGACCTCCAGGACGATCCGGCCGGTGACGTTGCCCGCTCTCAGATCGTCCAGCGCGGTGCTGGCCTGGTCCATCGGGCGCAGATCCACCGGGATGGGGTCCACCGCGCCCTGGCGCACCAGGTCGAGCATTTCCTTGGCCTCGCCCAGGGAGCCCACAAAGCAGCCCGCAATGGTGATGATGCGCATGGGCAGCATGGGCAGGGGCATGGTGAACTTGCCGCCGAAGAGGCCCGCCACGGCAATGATGCCGCCTTTGTCCAAAACGCTTTGAGAAAAATTGAACGAGCCTTCCGCGCCCACATAGTCCACCGATGCGGTGGCGGCCCCGCAGGTTTTGAAAACCTGTTTGCGGGCATCGTCCGCGGCGGGATCGAACACATGGGCCGCGCCGGCCTTCAAGGCAAGCTCGCGCTTTGCCGGGTCGATGTCGGCGGCGATGATCTTGGCATCAGGGAACAGGGCCCGGGCAAACTGCAGGCCCATCATGCCGACACCGCCAAGCCCGGTGATCAGCAACGGCCCTTCGGCCACGTGGCCGGCCACCTTCTTCAAAGCGGCAAAGGCGGTGAGGCCGGAGCACATGTAGCTGCCGGCAAGCAAGGGATCGATGCCGCTCACATCCAACAGATAACGCGCATGGGGCACCACCACGTGGCTGGCATAGCCGCCATCCACATTGATGCCCAGATGATGCTGAACCTTGCACAGGTTCTCCTGATCGCTGGTGCACAGGGCGCATTCCCCGCAGCCGATCCAGGGGAACACCGCATACTGCTCACCCGGCGATACACCCTCCACATCAGGGCCCACGGCCTCAACGGTCCCGGCAATTTCATGGCCCAGCGTGAAGGGCAACTCGCGTCCGCTGCGCACATCAAGCTGCTTGTCGCCGCCCAGGTTGAAATAGCCGTCCTGAAGATGAAGATCGCTGTGGCATACGCCGCAATGGCTGATCTTGACGATGATCTCGCCGCCCTTTGGCTCTGGCACCTCTGCTTCGGTGGCTTGCAGCGGTTCGCCATAGGCGATCAGGGACTGTCGTTTCACGGGGCCTCTCCCTCTAAACAATTGGCCAGACGGCAAAAGCCTTCCGGCGTGATTTCTTCTGCGCGCATGGTGGGCGAAAGCCCGGCACATTCCAATAGCATTTCTGGCGCCACGCCCAAAGATTTCAGGCTTTGGCGCACCATCTTGCGGCGCTGCCCGAAGGCTGCGGCCGTGACCCGTTCCAACGTGGCCACCCGGCAGCCAAGCAACACCTCGGCGCGCGGCACCAGATGCACGACCGTTGACGTCACCTTGGGGGGTGGGGTGAAGGCGCTGGGGTTGATGTCAAACAGGCAGGCGGCCTCGGCCGTTGCCGCCGCCAAAACCGACAGCCGTCCATAGGTCTTGGAACCCGGCGGTGCGGTGATCCGCTCGGCCACCTCCTTTTGGAACATCAGCGTGAGCGAGAGATACCAGGGCGGCCATGGCTCTGCGGTGAGCCATCTGGTGAGCAGAGCGGTGGAAATGTTGTAGGGCAGATTGGCGATGATCTTGGCCGGGCCGTCCACCAGAGCCGCCAGATCGGTCTTCAGAGCATCACCCGCCACGATCTTGAGCCGGCCGGGATAGTGCCCGGCCAGTTCTTCCAGGGCGCCAAGGCAGCGATCGTCGCGCTCAATGGCGACCACATGGGCGGCGCCCTCGGCGAGCAGGGCGCGGGTCAGGCCGCCGGGGCCGGGGCCCACTTCCACCACCGTGCACCCCTCCAGCGGCCCTGCGGATCTGGCGATGCGGCCGGTCAGATTGAGGTCCAGCAGGAAGTTCTGGCCAAGGCTCTTGCGGGCCGACAGCCCGTGCGCCGCAATGGTTTCGCGCAAGGGCGGCAGCTGCTCAGGCATCGGCCGCCTGAACGCCCATCTCGGCTGCCATGCGGATCGCCGCCATCAGGCTGTCGGGCCGGGCACCGTCGGTTCCCGCCAGGTCCAGGGCGGTGCCATGGTCAGGCGAGGTGCGCACGAAGGGCAGACCGAGGGTGACGTTGACCGAGGTGTGAAAGCCGAGCGTCTTCACCGGCAGCAGCGCCTGGTCGTGATACATGCAGATGGCCACATCAAAGCCGTCCCGGGCCGTGTCGCGGAACATGGCATCGGCCGGGTAGGGGCCGCTCACGTCCATGCCCTGGGCGGCCAGGTGCTGGACGGCCGGGGCGATGATATCGCGGTCCTCGGTGCCCAAATGGCCGTCCTCTCCGGCATGAGGGTTGAGGCCGGAGACCGCCAGGCGAGGGCGGGCGATGCGGAAGCGCTTCTTCAGATCGGCATGAACGATCCGGCAGGTTTCCACAATCAGGTCAGTGCTGATGGCGGTGGGCACCTGGGCCAGGGGAATGTGAATGGTCACCGGCACGGCCCGAAGGGTCTCGTTGGCCAGCATCATGACCGGACGTGGCGCAGGGCCGTCCGGCGCGGCCAGATGGGCAAGATATTCGGTGTGACCTGGATGCTCAAAGCCGGCATCGCTGAGTATGGCCTTCTGGATGGGGTTGGTCACCACGCCTGCGACCTCTCCGCTGAGCGCAAAGCCGACCGCCCTTTCAATGCTGGAGAGCACCATGGGCGCGGTGGTGAGCGAGGGCTTGCCGGGCTCCACTGGTCCATCGGCCGCGATGGGTAATATGGGCAGGGCCTCGCCGAACACAGCCGGACACTCACCGGGCGCGGCGATCTCGCGCGTCGGAAGATCAGGCGCGCGCTGGCGCAATATGGCCGGGTCGGCGATCAGGAAGAAGGGTGGCAGTGGGGCTGAGGCAGAACGTTGCCAGGCCTCCGCGGTGATCTCAGGACCGATGCCCGCAGGCTCGCCGCAGGTCAGCGCCAGCGGTTGCGCAGAGGACGATCGGGACATGACGGATCAGCATCCCTCACTTCCGGAGGGACGCATCCTTATATTCGATGAAGGCGTTCTTGTGCAGGTCTCTGAGATAGCTCTTGCCGAGGTTCTCGTAGCGCTCGTCCTCCAGCCGTTGCTTCACCATATCCCGGGTGATCTTGGGGGCGTCCGGCGCGATGCGCTTGCGCCCGCAAAAGGCCATCATCTGAACCGCGGAGCGGTCTGGGGTCACGCCCATGACGAACGCGCTGCCAGGTCCTGCGCGGTCCAGGGCCTTGCGCATTTGTGCCGGCATCTTTTTCGGATCAGCCGGCAGGCGTTTGCCGATCTTCACGTTGAAGACACCGCTTGTGGCCTTGCGCGGAGAGCGGCAGGATTTGAAGCGCTGGGCAATGCTGTCGGCCTCTATGAGCCGCGATCTGGCCACCTCGGCGGTCAGTTCAGGGGTCGCCTGCTGATCCACCGGCAGGGTGATGGGCATCAGTTCGTAGATGCTCACGGCTTGCTGGGCAGCCTGCTGTTGGAATTGCTTGCGGAACTTTGCCGTACTGGCGTCGACCTGCTCGTCCGTGATTGTTTGGTTTGGGAACTTGCTGGAGATGATCCGGTTCCAGCTCATGCGCGTGGCAATGTAGGTGTTCACAAGGCGGGACGAGAGGCCTTGCGCCTTCAGGCGCGACGCCAGGCTCTTCAGGCCCGGGGTTTCGGTAATGAGCTTCTCAACCCGATCGTTGGGCAGCAGCAGTTTTAACCTCTTGGCTTCCTCGGTTTTGAGTTTTTCATCGATAAGGTCTTGCAGCGCCACCTTCTTTTGCTGCTTGGCCGAGCCTCTGACCAGATGGGGCCTCAGGATTTTCAGGAGCTTGATGCGCTGGCTGATCTGATATTCACTGATCGCCGTATCGTTCACCGTGGCAACCACGCGGGTCGAGACCGCATGGCCCGGTGCCGCTTGCACCGACAAAGCGATGACGCTCGCGAGCAGTGCAGCGGCAATGCGCTTTCCCCTGGCGGATTTCGTGGAACGTGTGGTCAACGTGTCAATCATTTGAACCGTCACTCGATTTTGCGTTTGTCAGTCCGGCTCACGGGCCGGACGGTTGTCAAAGTCGGCGCCTAGTTGACGCTCGACCCAACCTGGGCGGTGCCGAGCGTCTTAAACTCAACCGACAGAATAACCGAACGGTCTGGCTCAACATCGCGGTCGCGGGTTCTATCCTCACGATATGTCAGTTTAATGGTGGCGCAATCGCATTCATAGCCTATGCCAACATGATTGGTTACCAGATAACCATCGCGCACATCATACCGCACCCCGCCGAACAGGTGGAAGTCCTGGCCCAGTTGGAGCGCGGCCTGAGACCACACATGGTGTTGGCGCGCCACTCTGGCAAAGGCCGGCGAGGCGTCAATATTGCCGTAGTTCACCGCAAGGAACAGGCGGTCAAATTGCAACTCGGCATGCACCTCCTGGTGCTTGGGGTCGAGTGTCTTGCTGTCAAACCGCCCCAAATAATGGAAGCGCAGGTTGCTGTTGGGCTGGAAGACCGCGGAGGTCACGAAGTCGGAGAAGGTGTTTTCCAGCCCCGAATCGCGAGCGAAACTGTTGCGGCCTGCCAAGTGGTAGCTTTGGCCCGCGGCAAGTTTCACGAACCCGCCATTGTTCATCAGATACTCATAGATCAGGCCGATATCGGCCCGTGTGCCGCCCTCGAACCGGTCGGTTCCGGTGAAGCGATCCGCCAGGAACAGATTGCTTGTGTCGAAGGTGAAGGTGAGCGCATCCTCGTTGGCAATCCTGTTGGCTTTGCGTTCGTTGGTGGCGGTCACGAACTGTGCTGCCGGTGTGATGATGTGCTGTGCGTCCTCGCCCGCACTGATGAAGGGCCAGCGGATGTCCAGGCCCGCTTTGGGCATGATCCGCGCCTCGCTCTCGCTGCCCCGGATGCCGCCTGGAACAGTGGGATCGAGAATATTTCTGCTGGTGGCCACGCTGCCGCGCACATTGGCGAAAGGCGTCACCAGCATTCCGGCATCACTGACCATCTGGCGCTGCCAGTGCAAATCGGAAGTCCAGTGGCTGGCGTCAACACCCACATCCCGGCTCAAAATGTAGGATTTTGAATCCAGGCCCAATTCTCCGCCGAACACGGGCCGGTCAAACACGATGCTGGACTGAATGTGCGGATGGACAAACGGCAGCACCTTGCTGCTCTCGCCGGTGATTGTGCTCTGGTAGTGGTAGACCGCAGCGTTGAAATAGTTTCGATCCTGAAGGCCGGTCAGATATGCCGTTGAGGTGAAGGTGTCGGTGCCGTCGATCTTATAGCGCTTAAGGTAGGTGTCGTCGGATGTGATGGTGCCGTCCCACCCCCAATACCAAGTCGAGTTGATGTCGAACCGGCCGCTGGATTGAATGGCCCCGCGCAAGTGTTCGTCGCCCGGGTTGTCGACCTTTTCCGGTCTGAGCTGATAGATGCCCGAGGCGTCGATCGTGTATTGCCCGTTGACGGTGCGGTGGCGCCAGATCGCGCGGGCCAGCGGGCCCTGCTTGGAGGTGATCCGCGGCCTCAGCGTCAAGTCGTAGTTCGGCGCCAGGTTGATGAAATAGGGGATCTCCGCCTGGGCGCCCAAAGTGTCCGAATAGCCGAAGCGTGGAACCAGAAAACCGGTTGCCCGCTTGGTTTGCGGATCCGGGTGAGACATGTACGGCAGCCAGAACACCGGAACGCCGAGCAGCTCCATGCGGGCGTTGTCGTGGTAGATCCGGTGGTCTTCCTCAATGTAGGTGGCCTTGTCGGACTTGAGGATCCAGAAAGGTTGCCCGTCTGTGGTCACGCAGGTTTTGCAGCGGGTGTAGGTGGCCTGCTCGAATATGGTGATGGGGCCTTCGTCGCGCCGCACATAGATCGCGGTGAGGGTCGCGTCGTTGGTCATCAGGAACTCGACAAAATTCGCAAAGCCGGTCTTGAACTTATCGTCGAGCTGGATGTCTTTGGCTTTCAGTATGTTGCCGTTGGGCTCGCGCAGCCAGACATTGCCGATGGCCTTCAAAGTGCCGGCCCGCCGGTCGTAGATCACCTTGTCGGCCTTCAGCCGGTAGCGGCCATAGACGATGTAGACATTGCCGACGGCGACGGCGACACGGGTCTCGGAATTGTTGGTGAAGCGGTCGGCGACAACGTCCATCGCCTCACGTTCGCCTGGTGCCTTCAGATAGGGGGTGACGGGGCGTTCGGTGGCAGCAAGTGCAGAGGAAACGGGCGCTAGCAGAAGGGCAAGAAGGAGTGCGCAGAAAACCAGAGGCCCGATAATTTCAGCCCCTGCCCCACGACGATTGCCCCCAGCGGGCAAAAGTGCTCGGCCCTGCAACATCCAAACTCCGCAAACTGCACTCAACAGGGAAGACCCCACACTGGTGCGCCCCAACGCTCTTTGTAGCCTGGGGACTTACTCATTTACCAGCAATTTCCGATAATTACCTCAATTTTCACCGTGATTTTTTAGGCCCTGTGTTAATTATGCCTACAGCCTTATCGACAGGCGGAGTGCTAGCGGTTGAATGTGAAAGACCCACGCCCTAGACTCAGATGGCCGGTCAATTGGCATTTCGTGCCGAGGCGTTCTCAATCATCGCAACAAACAACGACGGAATCTCCATGAAAATCAAATTCGTACGGCCTGCGCTGCCGAAAAAGGGCACGCTTGTATTGCTCATCGAAAAAGGGGCAAAACTAGGGCCTTTGGCGCAATCTGCCGATGCCGCCTCTGGCAACCAGCTCAGCCGGGCCATGAAGAGCGCAGGATTTGAAGGCAAGAAGGACACATTCGTGGATATCCCGGGCATCGATGGCGCCGGAGCGGACCGGGTCTTGCTGGCAGGGGTCGGAGATCCGGGAGAATTGAGCGAGAAAGCCCTGGAATTCCTGGGCGGAGCGATCGCCGGGCGATTGCAGGCTCATAAAGGCACTGAGGCGGCCATCGCGGTTGAGTGTGCCTCGGAGTTGAAAACCGGCGAATCAGTTGCTGCAGCGCGCGTGGCATCGGGCTTCACTTTGCGCACCTACCGGTTTGATCCATATAAGTCGAAGAAGAAGGACGACAAGGACTCAAGCCGCGGTCCCCAAAACCTCGCCATGATGTCGGGTGAGCATCTGAAGGCGCGCCGGGCCTATGAGCCGCTGCGCGCATTGGCCGAGGGGGTTCATCTGGCGCGCGATCTGGTCAATGAGCCGCCCAACATTCTGCACCCAGCCGAATTTGCCAAACGGATCAAAGGGTTGAGTAAATCCGGGTTGAAGGTTGAGGTGTTGGGCGAAGCCCAGATGAAGAAGCTCGGCATGGAGACGCTTCTCGCCGTGGGCTATGGCTCTGAGCGCGAAAGCAAGCTGGCCATCATGAAATGGATGGGCGGGCCGAAAAGCCAAAAGCCCGTCGCCTTCGTCGGCAAGGGCGTGACCTTCGATACCGGCGGCATTTCCCTAAAACCGGGGGGCGGCATGGGCGACATGAAGGGCGATATGGGCGGCGCCGCCTGTGTCACCGGCCTGATGCATGCGCTGGCGGCGCGCAAAGCCAAGGTGAACGCGATCGGCGTGGTCGGTCTGGTGGAAAACATGCCCGACGGCCGGGCCCAACGGCCTGGTGATATTGTGAACTCCATGTCGGGCCAGACCATCGAGGTGCTCAACACCGACGCTGAGGGCAGGCTGGTTCTGGCGGATGCGCTCTGGTACACGCAAAAGCGCTTCGGGCCGCAGTTCATGGTGGATTTGGCCACTCTGACCGGTGCCATCCTGATTGCGCTCGGCAAAGAACACGCGGGCATGTTCTCCAACAATGATGAGCTGTGCGAGCGCATCTCGGCCGCCGGTCATGCGACGGGCGAGACCGTCTGGCGCATGCCGCTCGGGGCGGCCTATGACAAGATGATCGATTCAGAGTTTGCCGACATGAAGAACATTGGCGGGCGCGAAGCAGGCTCCACCACGGCCGCCCAGTTCCTGCAGCGTTTCGTCAACGAGGTGCCTTGGGTGCATCTGGACGTGGCCGGCACGGCGATGGGATCGAAGAAGACGGCGATCAATCAGAGCTGGGGCGGCGGCTGGGGCGTTCGATTGCTGAACCAGCTTGTGGCCGAGCACTACGAGGGCAAATAGGGCGCGCCCTCAGCGGCCCCGCTTGGGCAGAACCAGGCCCACCCGGGTTTCGCGGTAGGTGATGGTGAGGCCGGCGGCAACGATGAGCCCGGCACCCAGCCAGACGATCAGATCCGGCCGTTCATCCCAATAGAGCCAGCCGATGAGCGCACCCCAGATCAGCGCGGTATACTCAAACGAGGCATTGAGCGCGGCCGGCGCGTTGCGATAGGCGACGATCATCAGATAGGAGGCGATACCGCCGATCATCGCCAGGGTGAAGAACATGCCCAGATCGCCGGTTTTGGGTGAAACCCAGACGAAGGGCAGGAACGGCGTGGTGGCAAGGCCGGCAAAGATGGTGGAATAGGTGTACATGGCCACATTTGTCTCGGTGCGCGACATGCGCCTGGTGTGCAGCACCGCGAGCGCAAAGAACACAGCAGAGCCGACGATCAGCAAAGCCTCGGGCCGGAATGCGTCCGTGCCTGGCCGCAAGATGACCAAAGCCCCCACAAAGCCGATGACCACCGCCGCCCAGCGGTAGGGTCCGACGCGTTCGCCCAGCATGGGCCAGGACAGCGCGGTAACGAACATGGGAGCGGAAAAGGCCACCGATATGGCCTCGGCCAGGGGGAGATATTTGAGCCCCCGGAAGAACAGCGCCAAGGCGCTGAACATCAAAAGCCCGCGCAGCACATGGAGCCAGGGGCGGTTTGTCTTCAAACCCTCCCGGCCGCTCACTGCAATGACAATGGCCACGGGAATGAGGCCGAAGGCGTAGCGGAAGAAGACAATCTGCACCGAATCATAGCCGGCCTGGCCGAGCCATTTGGCCAGCGCATCGGCAAAGGAGAAGAAGAACACCGCCGCCGCCACGGCGGGGATGCCCCGCGCCACATTGTGTTCAAGGGGCGCGGGGTCTTGGTCTTTGCTCATTAGGGCAGGGTCCCGGCTGATGGAGCGGTCAGATCATATCTTCGAACGGCACGATGGTGGACTTCACGGTCTTCATCGCCATGGCCTGGCCGACCGCGTCCTTGATCCCGTCTTCAGAGAACGGGAAGAGGGTTTGCATTTTGCGCCAGGGATATTTGTCGCGCGCCTGATAGAGCATGTCGACCCCGAGCGGCAGATCGTTGGCGGTGAAGGCCCAGGAGCCCAGCACGTTCAGGTCCTTGGCGCAGATCCGGTGCCAGCTGGTCATGATCTCGCCGGCATCGGTGAACTGGCCCATCTCCACATACGTGCCGCCGTCGCGCAGGAACTCAATGCCTTCCGGTCCAGCGGTGGGATGGCCTGAGCAGTCCATCACCAGATCGGCGCCATAGCCGCCAACGATCTCGCGCACCGCCGCAATGCGGTCTTCGGGCTTCAAGATCTCTTCAATGTTGATGGTGGCTTCGGCGCCGAATTCGCGGGCAAGCTGAAGCCGCGGCTCTTCCGGCGCGCCCACGGCGATGACCCGGCCGGCGCCCATCTCCTGGGCCGCGGCCACGGCCAGAATGCCGATCGGGCCGGTGCCTTGGATGACCACCGTGTCGTTCCATTTGAAGCCGCCGGCCTTCATGGCCCGGTTGAAGGCACGGATGCACGAGGTGAGCGGCTCCGACAATGAGCCGAGCAGCAAGGACATGTCATCGGGCAGCTTGTAGATCTTGGTGCCCGGCAGTTCGCCCAGGTCCACATAGACATATTCTGCCCAGCCGCCCCAAAGGTGGGGTGGCTTGTCGAAGCCCAGATAGCGCCCGTAATAGACCGGCGTCAGGCATTTGTTGGCGGTCTCCGGGTAATGCAGGCACCAGTCGCAATGGCCGCACGGCATCAGCGGCGGCAGCATCAGCTTGGAGCCCACGGTGATGGGCTTGCCCATGAAATCGGTTGTCAGCTCATCGCCGATTTCAACGATCTCTCCGGCCAGCTCGTGGCCCAACGTGAACGGCCAGGGCAGCTCCTTTGGCCAGTGGCCGCGGAGAATGTGCTGATCGGTGCCGCACACCCCACAGGCCCCGATCTTGATGAGCGCGCCTTTGGGCGGCACCTTGGGCCAGGGCACCTCGTTGATCACCGGATCGGAGCCGGGGCCGGAATGGGTGGAAACACGAATGGTGCGCGAGCCGTTTGCGGGCATGAATGGGACCTTTGGAACAGTGAACCGAAGGCGCATTCCAAGCAAGTCTGGCGCGGCGGGTCAATAATGTTGTCGCAACTCCTGGGGCGTTCTATACCCTGATCTCCAACCCCTTCGCCTGAAGACATGCTTATGACCGAAGTGCTGTTCTACCACCTTGAACGACGCCCGCTTGAGCAGGTGCTGCCTCAGCTTTTGGAGAAAACCTTGGAGCGTGGCTGGCGTGCAGTGGTGCAGACCGGATCTGAGGAACGGGCCGAAGCCTTGTCGCAATCTCTGTGGACCTACCGCGACGAAGCCTTTTTGCCCCACGGCAGCGCGGCGGACGGCCATGAAGAGATGCAGCCGGTGTTTCTGACCTCCCAGGACGTGAACCCGAACGGGGCCCAGATCAGGTTTTTCGTGGATGGGGCCTCCAACGACGATGTCGCGGCCTATGAGCGGGCGGTTTACATGTTTGACGGCCACGATGAGGGCGCCGTTGCTGCGGCCCGCGACATCTGGAAGGCGGTGAAGGCCCAAGGCCATGAGGTCACCTATTGGCAGCAATCGCCGGAAGGGCGCTGGGAGAAAAAGGCGTGAGCGGCGGGGACGGGGACGATTTTGCGGCGCGCCGAGCCCACGCCCGGCAGAACGCCGCAACCAGGCTCAAACCGTTTTTCGATGCCGGCGACGGTCAGGGCTGGTTTGAGGAAGTCTACAGAAGCGCCGGCGGGGATCCGGCCCGGGTGATGTGGGCCGACCTGGAGCCGCATCCGGGCTTGGCCGAATGGATCGGCCGCAGCGGCAATCTCTACGAGGGCAGGGCGCTGGATGTGGGCTGCGGCTTGGGCGACAATGCCGAAGCGTTGGGCCAGCTTGGCTATGAGGTGACCGCCTTTGACCTTTCCGCCACGGCGATCGAGTGGGCCAAGCGTCGCTTTCCCGATACCCACGTGGCTTATGTTGTCGCCGATCTCTTCGATGCGCCGGACGCTTGGCAAGGGGCTTTTGATCTGGTGCATGAAACCTACACCCTGCAGGCGCTGATGCCGGGAAAAGGTTTGCGCGAGAAGGCGGTCAGGTGTCTTGCCGGCTTTGTGAAGCCGGGCGGTCGCCTGCTGGTGATCGCCCGTGCCCGGGCGGAGGGTGCTGAGGCGGAAGGGCCGCCTTGGCCGCTGGCCCGCTCGGAACTGGCGGGGTTCGTGGAAATGGGTCTCAGAGAGATGAATTTTCAGGAGTTCGTCTTGCGTGAAGACGAAGACATCCCACATTACAGGGTTGAGTATGTGAGGGAGCAATGAGCGATCAAAAACCAACCTACCGGCTTCTGACCGGTCCGGACGACCATGCCTTTTGCGTGCGCGTCTCTGCAGCCTTGAGCGAGGGTTACGTGCTCTACGGTTCCCCCGCCATCACTCATGATGGAACTTCCTGCATTGTGGCCCAGGCCGTGGTGCTTCCTGAAATTGCTAACAGTTAGGCGACAATAATGAGCAACGAAACGGGGACCGGGGCGGCGCCAGGGCTTGGACGGTTTACCGAAAAGGTCCGCGACTTCATGCGGATGGAGGCCTCAGGGGGCATTCTGCTGGTGGTGGCAACGGTGCTGGCCATGGTGTTGGCGAACACCGATTTCGGGCCCTATTACAATGCTTTCCTGGAAACCAAAGGCGTCATCAGCATCGGCACGCTGGAGATCGCCAAGCCCTTGTTATTGTGGATCAATGACGGGCTGATGGCCGTCTTCTTCTTCCTTGTGGGCTTGGAGATGAAGCGCGAGTTCGTGATCGGCGAACTTTCCACCACCTCCCGGGTGGCGCGCGCCGGCATTGCCGCCATCGGGGGCGTGGCCGTTCCGGCGTTGATCTACTATTACCTGAACAGTGCTTCGCCGGAGAACCTCAACGGCTGGGCCATTCCGGCGGCGACCGACATTGCCTTTGCCCTGGCGATCCTCTCGCTGGTGGGCAACCGGGTGCCGATTTCGGTGAAGGTTTTGTTGCTGGCCATTGCGATTTTCGATGACTTGGGTGCGATCCTGATCATCGCCTTCTTCTACACAAACGAGCTTTCCACCACTTCGCTGTTGCTGGCGATCGTGCCGGTGACCGGCCTGATCATCGCCAACCGCATGGGGGTGAACCGGGCCGCGCCCTATTTGGTGATGGGGCTGGTGTTGTGGGTGCTGGTGCTGAAGTCAGGGGTTCACGCCACCCTTGCCGGGGTGATCACCGCCTTGGCGATCCCGCTGGCCAAGCGCCCGGGCTCCGATCACACGCTTCTGGAAGATATGGAGCATGGCCTGCACCGGTGGGTGGCATTTGCCATTCTGCCCCTGTTTGCCTTCGCCAATGCCGGCGTGTCTTTTGAGGGCATCGGGCTTCAGAGCTTTGTGGAGCCGGTGAAGCTCGGCATTTCCATGGGGCTGTTCGTGGGCAAACAGATCGGGATCTTCATCCTGCTCTGGCTCACCATCACCTTCAAGCTTGCGCCCATGCCGCACAATGCCAACTGGCTGCATCTTTACGGGGTTTCGATCCTCGGCGGCGTGGGCTTCACCATGAGCCTGTTCATCGGTTCGCTGGCCTTCGAGCACAGCGATTTTGAGGCCCCCATCCGACTCGGCGTGCTGGGCGGATCGCTGCTCAGCGCAATCTTCGGGTTCATTGTGCTGAAGATCGCGTGTGCCCGCGAAGAGGCGAAAGGCTCAGCGGCATAAGCCGCAATATTGGCATAGTGGCAGGCCTAAAAAGAATGATGGCGGTGGGTGACAAGCCACCGCACCGCCATCATCTAGAGATGTGCCCCCCAGCGCATCTCTATTGCGTTTAATGGACGATCTTCACCGTCGTGTTCCGTCGCCCGTTGGCCTTCACCATGTTGTAGAAGGTGCGTGCATCATTGGGGTGCAGCCGGATGCAGCCATGGCTTGCCGGCGTGCCGAGGCGGGAAATCGAATTGGTGCCATGCACCGCGTAGCCGCCCTTGAAGAACACCGAATGGGGCATGGGCGAGTTGTTGTATTTGCGAGAGTGCCACATCTCGTGCAGGCGGGTCGGGCGCCAGGACCCTGTGGGGGTCACGTACCCACGCCGCGCGGTGGACACTTTGAAGCTGTGATAGCGCCGGCCGTTCACATAGATGTTCATGCGCTGATCGCTGAGATCGATCTTGGCCACCACTTTGCCTTTTGGCGCGGCCGCTCTGAAGAAGCTGAAGCCGAATACTTTCTTGTTGCCGCCACTGCTGAAAAACCCGTCGTTCTCTGCCTGCGCAGCGCCGGGAGCGGCAACCAACGCGGCGCCCATCGTCAGCGCAAAAGCGCCGCCGGCCAACATGGTTGAAATGCGGGTGATGCCTGTTGCTCTAGAGGTCATTGTCGTCTTAGCCCTTCTTGATATCAGTCAGTTGCTTAGGGCTAAATAACGAACAACATATTTATTCGTAAACCGAAACGGCCTCCAGGCGACCGATTATGTCGAAGGTGTGGCATCTACAGCACGGTTTTGGCGCTAACTGCGGAAAACTCGGCTATGTGGACCGTTCGTTCGCGGCGATCTGCTGTCGGCGCAGTTGATTGCCCCGTCGGAGGTTCAGAGCAAACAGCGCATCCCGATTCAGATCTATTATTGTCTAAAAATACTATATCTATTTTTGGTCATGTTGAATTTCGCCACAATTTGAGATAAATATCGAGCGTCCAAAGATATTGTGATGTTTTTGAGTAAACTGACAAGTTTTGGTTGACCTCAAGTCCATCATAATGTTTGGCCAAGTTGGGGCCGGGGACGTCTGTGCGCCGGGTTTCCGTCAGAGTTTTGGCGGTTTCAATCCAATTCTCGTGGCGTGACAGGTGGCATCAACCCATTGAACTGCGAGTATAGTATGGAACAGGAACAAAACGACACTGCAACTGAACTTCTAGAACTCTCTACCGAGATCGTCTCGGCTTACGTTAGCCACAACGTGGTGCCGGCTGCAGAGTTGCCGGAACTGATCGCCAACGTCTATGGCGCCATGGCGGCAACCCAAACAGACACCACAGAAACCAAAGAGCCGCTCAAGCCGGCTGTGTCCGTGCGCAAATCGATTACGGACGATTATCTGATTTGCCTGGAAGACGGCAAAAAGTTCAAATCCCTCAAGCGGCACCTCAGAACCCATTATGGGCTTTCGCCTGAAGAATATCGCGAGAAATGGGGATTGCCGACCGATTATCCCATGGTGGCGCCGAACTATGCGGCAGCCCGTTCAGAGCTGGCCAAGAAGATGGGACTGGGACAGCGCGGCGGCCGCCGGAAAGCTGCCTAGGGCAACTTCCGCTCAAACTGAGCGGAAGATGCCCCAGATTTTCGTTATGCGCGAGCAACTTATCTCCGCTCAGACGATTCAATCTGATTGGAGGTTGCTCTAGGTTGCAGTCAAGTTTGGGGGCCCACATTCGGGCTCCCAAAGATCATCGCCGAGTGCCGATCAGCGCTTGCAATAAATGCAGCGCCGATTCATAGTCAGCGCACGTTCACACAACGTGATTCGCAAGGGCGGGCAGGCGTGAAAACTCCGACGGCGGAAGCATTTAGGTCGCAACTGGTGATTGCCGAGCAGCGCCAGCTTTACGATTACTGGTTGGATAAGTCCGGCGAAAACTTCATGCCGGCGCGCAGGGACATATGTCCCTCGCACTTTCCACGCCTTCTGCCGTTCATTTCCTTGGTCGAACGCGACAAGGAGGCCGGGCGCTTCAAGATCCGGCTTTCCGGCACGCGCCTGCGCGAGATCTACGATCGCGAGGTGACAGGCTGTTACGTGGAAGAACTGGGCTGTGTGGACAAGCCCGACTATTGGAACAGTGCCTACGAGCAGATCGTGGATTCGGCCCGCCCGGCCCAGGGCGTGGTGCGCGGCCCGAGCGGGGCCAAGGATCATCTGGTGCAGTTTTGGCTGCGCCTGCCGCTGGGCGATACAGAGGGCCAGGTGGAAATGATCCTGGCCTATGACCGGTTCGTGCCGGCCATGGAAATGTCGGAGCTGCAAACCAACTGCGCCTGAGCGGCCCTTCCAATCCCGACGCCTCAGAACACCCTCAGCGCCATCTTTGGCGGGGCCACCCATTCCAGCTCCCGGTCATACCAGATGCTGGCATGCTCGCGCTGGGGCACGATGGTGTAGCGTCCGGCCTCGCCGTTGATCACCCGGCCGAACATAATGTCCCCGTCCACACAGCCGGCGAGGGCATCAATGCCCACAGAGTTCTGAATGTTGCGGCCAAACTGGCGTTCGCACACCAATATCGTGCCCTCCACATGAGCGCCGAAATCCGCTCCCAAGCGCACACACACCGCATCTCGCACGATGGCGCCGGGGTCTACGCCCAGGGGCTTCGCAGCGCCCTTTGGCGCCACCTCCAGCCTGCCGTCCGGAGCGATGTCGCCCAGGATCAGCGGATTGATGCGCTCCGGACTGATGAGCAACTGCACCGGATCTATGTTGAAAGCCTCTCCGAACCGTTCCAACCAATCGGTTGAAACGGTCATGTTCGAGGTTTCCAGGCGCTGCACGGTCTGCGCGGTGGTGCCGATCTTCTTGGCCAGATCAGCCAAGGTCCAGCGCCGCTCTTTGCGAAACTCTCTGATGCGTGTCTTCATGATAGGGGATCCGGCAAAATGTGAGTCATGCGTAATAGATGACAGAGAATCATCGACTAGATTGTGGCAAATTATACCAGATTTGAAAAAAATTCACAAATTGAGAAAACTATCTTGAGTTGCGCATAATTTCCTAGTAAATAGGTTCTCAATGTTCCCGCTCATCGAACCGGAGGATCGCCGATGACCAATTCTAAGACGAACGTTCTCAGCACGAATGCGCTAAATGTCCCGCTTGCCGCCTGCCTTGCGGCCCTAAAGCCGCTGGCGAGCGTCGGTGCTCATCTTGTGCGGCTGAGCAGCACCCATTGGGGGCTTTACGGGCGTAAACAGGCGGGCGCGGCGCAAGGCAAGCTGCCGGCGGCGCTGGTCATGGAGTTGAGCAAGGCCGGGTTCATTGATCTTGGTGCGCGCGGCCGCGGCCGGTTGAGCGATGAGGGCCGGTCCTGGCTGATCGGGCAGTTGTCTCTTGGGGGCCCAGAGGCGCGGCGCCAACAGGTTCGCCAGATGGAGCCGGTTACCGGCGAGGATGGCCAGCCTGCCGACTTGCTTGTCAACCTGAGCGAAAGCCCGCTGACATGGCTGTACCGCCGGCGCGGGCGCGATGGCGAAGCGTTAATCAGCGAAGCTGAGTATGAGGCCGGCGAGCGCTTGAGGCGCGATTTCACAACCGCAGGGCTTACGCCCCGGGTCACGGCAGCATGGTCCAGCGCGGCAGAAGGGGGCCGGCGGCGCCGGCGCAAAGAGGGTTTGGGAACAAATCATGAACAAGAAATCTCAGATACCGCCGCTGCAGCCCGGGCCAGGGTTTCAGCGGCGTTGGGCACGGTAGGGCCGGAGTTTGAGACCATCCTCTTGGACACTTGCTGTTTTCTACACGGGGTTGAAGACAGCGAGGCCCGTTACGGCTGGCCCCGGCGCTCGGCAAAACTGGTGCTGAAGCTCGCGCTCAGTGCCTTGGCACGGCATTACGCGCACGGCGGAGTTGCACGTCCACCCCGCCCCGGCGAAAGCAGGGGCCCATAGCTCGGCGCGTGCGGATGGCCTGTGCGGGCTTCGCGATTGCACAAGACCGTGCCGTTACGCCGCCTGAGCCTCGGCCGCCTCGGCGTGGATGCGCTGGACCATGGCCTGAAGACCGTTGGAGCGCTGCTGGGTGAGATTTTGCTGCAGCTCGATCTCACCCAGCATCTTAAAGGCATCGGTGTTCAGGATCTCAGCGGCCGGTTTGCCAGAATAGATCGAAATCAAAATTGCAATCAGGCCCTTGACGATCAGCGCGTCGCTGTCGCCCTTGAAGCGCAGCACCGGCCGGCCGGAGCTGGTGTCCACATCGGTGATCAGCCAGACCTGGCTGGCGCAGCCATGCACCTTGTTGGCCGCACTGCGCTGATTGTCTTCAAGAGGCGCAAGTTCGCGGCCCAGCTCAATCACATAGCGGTAGCGGTCCTCCCAGTCGTCCAGGAAGGAGAAATCATCGACCAACTCGGTGAAGTCACGCATGAATCATGGATCCGGTTCAACCTTGTGAGCCGGTGTCATAGTCGCTCAAGCGCCGGGGCGCAACCTGCGGTCAGAAGGCAATGAGGGGAGGTGGTGCCGCAGGGGATGAAAGGGCAGGACAGAGCCCTGCGGCACCGGGGATAGACCTGACAGAACGCGGCAGGCCCTATTAAACGTCAGTAAGAGATGTGTCGGCGCGCTGAGGCGGCGATCAAGAGTTGGTCTTGCGCTTGGGCGCAGACCATTCGGGGATCAGATCGGCCGGCTCCAGGGTGTTCTTGGGGCCGTAATTCTTGTCGGACTTGTCGGCGCGGTCGCTGTTGATCGTGGCGATGAGCCGGGTCAGGTCGGGGCTGCCTGAAGTGGCCAGGTTGGCTTCCACATAGCTGCCCGAGCTGTTTGAGGCATTGGCATGGCCGATCACGTTGGTCTCGGTGGCCCAATTGTAAATCAGGCTGACGCCGTTTTTGGCCTTGGCTTCGAACAGGCCCATCACTGCAGAGCCGGTTTTGCACACGCCCGGCTGGCGCGAGCAGAACTCTGAAACGTCCGAAGCTGTGGAGGTTGCGGCCACCACAACCTGTTCCGGCGAAACTTGCGCGCTCTTTGGAGGTTTGCCGCCGCCCGGGGTGTTGTCGTTGCCGGCCGGCAGGAGGATAATGACTGCACTCAGCCAAAAGGCTGTTCTAAGAATACCCATGAGATTGCCCTTTCCTAGGTAACGCTCAGCAGTCTAGGGGCCCCGTGTTGAGGTCGGCTGAAATCGCACGATCGAATTAGGCTCAAGTTTGCCTCAAGTTTTATCCAAATTTTACCGGCCCCTCCGGCCGAAGCTCGCGCCATTCTGCGGAAAATACGCATATCCCGGCGGCTGAAGCGGCTGCAAAACCCCTGCTGAAATAAGGTCTCATTAACGATGAATCGCTACCCTGTCCGCCAAGGCTCAAACCGCTGAATGCGGCCAACCAAATCAAGGGCTATCGCCAGATGGATGACATAGTCGGTGAACATCGTAAGAAGGCAGTCATTCCGATTTCGGCTTCGCTTCTCACATTGGCCTTCGGTGTTGCCGTCAGCTGGAACGCGCTGAACGGCCAGACCGGCAGCCAGCCGGCCAAGCTGGTGGCCGCCCAAAAGACGCAAGCCACATCGATCACCGACCTTCTGCACCGCGCGGGCAACAGCGCAACCCAGCCGGTTCGCCGGCGCAGCGACCCCATGATCCGCAAGGTCCAGGAAGCATTGGGCGCACAGAACCTCTATGAGGGCGACTTGGACGGCTTGAACGGCCCGGCCACCCGATCTGCCGTCCAGGCCTATCGGGATAGATACGGGCTCAAAAGCGGCAAAGACGAGTTGCGCGCGGTTTTAGAGCATCTGGAGTATAACCGGCAGATTGCCGAGGCCACGCGGGCCACCACCACAGGCAGCACCGGCGAATTGTCGTCCAAGACCATCGGCCTCATTCAAACGGGCCTTGCCGAACTGGGCTATGATCCGGGCTTGGTGGACGGCAAGATGGGCGAGAAAACCAAGCAGGCCATCCGCGACTTCCAGCGCGACCGGTCCATGAAGCCCACGGGCGTTGCCACCAGCGAGCTGTTGAGCGAGCTGCGCAAGGTGACCGGGCTGACCAGCTTAAGCGAATCCTAACGGGCGATCAGACGCACAATGGCTCGTTTGCAGGCAGGTTTATGGGTATCTGCCTATCTGCGCCGTGTGAGCCAGTCTGGCGCCTTTGCCGCGGTGGTGCGGCGAGGGGATGAGACCGCCGGTGCGATTTTCATCAAAATCAACACTCTGGGCGGAGACGTGCTGCTCCTGGCCCCAGCCCTGCCCAGCCTGGACGACACAGAGCCGAAGCGCCAATGGGAGCTGAGGCAACGCACCGCCGCAGAGGCGGATATCGATCAATATATTCAGCGCGAGGCAGCGCGCGATCCCGATCTCTGGGTTATTGAGATTGAGGATCGGGCCGGCAACGACCATTTGCTTGAGAGCGAACGCGCTTAGATTTTCGCCGCTCCTGATCCCCATCCGACTTTTTTTCTCATGGTCGGGAATAACATCGCCTGGCCTTCGTTTTCCCACCAGAGCCCGCAAGGGACGGGACGGACAAGAAAGCGAAAGGCGAGAACAATGGAAATCCTGAACAGAGAACGCTTAAGCCAAGTAAAGCGGGCCTATTCCACCAGGCGCGTGCCGCGCTCGGCCATCAAGACGCTGCTCACCGGCGGCGTTAAGCCAAAGGCCGGCGATCTGGTGCTGGCCCAGGTGGTCAAGTTGGGGTCTCATCAAAGGCTTGAACTGCCGTCGGGACGCCGCGCGACCATGAACCCGGGCGATGAGATTATCGTGGTTTATGGTGACCGGTATGCGCCCGATCAATATGAATCTTATGTTCCGACCGATCTTGGCGCCTGCCACCTGACCGCGGCCGGCGGCATCGCTTCGCGGGCCGTAAGCTGGCACGACAGGTTGAGCGGACCTACACAGATCAAACCCCTGGGACTTCTGGGCTGTGCGGAACGCAAGCCGTTGAACTTGGCCGACTTTGCCCTCAAAACCACATTTGCGGCGCTGCCGGAGCACATTTACATCGTGTTCGGAACCTCGATGAATGCGGGCAAGACCACAACGGTCGCGGCCCTCGTGAAAGGCTTCACCGAAGCCGGCCACAAGGTTGGGGCCGCCAAGATCACCGGCACGGCCGCCGGGGGCGATCCCTGGCTGATGCGCGACTATGGCGCAAAAGAGGTGCTTGATTTCACCGACGCCGGCTTTGCCACCACCTTCAATGTAGATCCTGATCTCATTGCCAAGGCGGCAGGCAATCTGGTGCGCACCCTGGCCAAGCGCGGGTGCACCACCGCCATTCTGGAAGTGGCAGACGGGCTCTATCAGGCCGAAACCGCCGCGTTGGCCCAGATGGACGCCTTAAAGTCGATCCTGACCGGAACGTTCTTTGCGGCAGGCGACGCCATGGGTGCCGTTTCGGGAGCCGCGGAGCTTTCGGCGATGGGCCACAATGTGCTCGCCATATCGGGCGCCATGACGCGCTCGCCTCTGGCGATCCGCGAGGCTTCGGCGGCGGTCGAGGTGCCGGTCTACGGATTGAGCGACCTGATCCAACCCAGCACGGTGGTCTCCTGGGCCCCTGAAGCTGATCTCAACTTTGCTCTGGCCTCGGGGCAGTAGCGATGACGGTCCCGGTCTTGTGGACGCCGCGGCGCATGCTTCAGCTGGCGGGCGTCGCCTTGATCGGCGTGTTGCAAGCGCTGGCCGCCCTGGGGGCAGCGCTTGCCGGCAGTCGGCTGCTTGCCGCACCGGAGGGCGCATCCATCTGGTTGCTGCAGGCGGTGGTGGGGGCGACTGCCGTACTTATTGTTGCCCGGGTGCTGCAGCGGCGCTTCGCGGAGAGTTTTGCACTCACCTATGTCGCCGAACTGCGTTCAGCCTTCATGAGCCATGTCATCCGCATCCCGGTCGGTGCTCGCGAAATGCGCACCGGCCTGGTGATGACCCGGGTGGTGAACGACCTTTCGGCCATCAAGCTATGGCTGGCTGACGGGGTGGTGGCCATTGTGGTTGGCGCAGGGATGTTGGCGACGGTGGCCGGTCTTGCGGCCTGGTTTCAGCCTGTCCTGCTGGCGCCCCTGGCGGTTGCGGTTGCGCTCTGGTCGCTGCCGGTTGTCTTGAGCTTGCGGCCGCTGGAACGGAAAGTTCGCGAAAGCCGCCGCCAGCGCGGGCGGATTGCCGCGCGTGCCGGCCAGATTCTGGGGGCCCGGCTGACGCTGCTGGGGCTGGGACGGCATGGGGCCGCGGTGCGCGGCCTGCTGCGCCGATCAGGCAAGCTGAACAAGGCTCTGGTGAGCCGCGCCACCTTATCGGGCGTGCTGCGCTCCAGCGGTGAGCTGATCTTTCCTTCCGTAGCGCTCATGGTGGCCGGTGCGGCCTATCTTTCCAACAGCGGCAAGATCGATGCGGTTTTGCTGGGTGTTCTGGTGATGATGACCGGGATCATCGCCACCCATCTCGGGGCGGTGGCGCTTGGGCTCGAATACCGGATTGCCTACAAGGTGTCTTCTGCAAGGTTGCAGTCCATTTTGAAGACGCCGGCCTTAGACCTCAATCAGGGGCTGAAAATTGGCCGGCGGCCGGCCGGCGGCCTTGCGCTCAACGTTCAGGCGCTTGAAGTGGGCTCAGACGCCCGGGCTCTGTCTTTCACGGTTGAGAGGGGAGAGGCGGCCGCGCTCACCGGCTTGGCTGAGGGTGAGGCGGCCGACCTTGTCTTGCAGTTGGCCGGTTTGAAGGCCGAGATTCGTGGTGAGGTCTGCTTCGGTGATCATCAGGCAGGCCAGGTCCGCCCGCGTGACTGGTGGCGCACTGTAACCGTTGTCTCCGCCCACCTGCCGTTGATGGCGGCCAGTGTGGAAGCCAATGCCGGGATGGGTGCACATTCATCGGTTTCTGCCGAAGAGCGTGCCCGGGTGTTCGCTGTCTTCGGCTTGGCACCTGATGATCTGGCCGAACGGGTGAGCGCGGCAGGTCACTTGCCGGCTCGAACGGCCGTGGGCGCGCGGGCGGCGCGCGCGGTGCTGCGGCACAGCCCCGTGGTGCTGGCAGATGACCCGGATCTGCTTGAAGATGAACAGCTGTTTGAGGTGTTTGTGCATGAACTGCAGGCTCTGAACACCACGCTGGTGGTTGTGGGCGAGCCAGCCAAGGTCAACGGTTTGTCTATCCGTACAATTGATCTTGGCGCGGGGTGAAACAAACGCACGAAGCGCTTACTTGCGGAGCGCCTCCAGGGCGCTCTTCTCTGATTCTTCCGACATGGGTTCGCTGACGCCAACAGCGCTGAGATAGGCATTCAGGGCCTCGTGGGACGAGGCCGGCGCATAGCCCTGGCTGTTCTGGGCGGCAACCACGGTGAACTGCACCTGCCAGGTCTTCTCAACGTGGCAAGCCACGGCGACCACAGTGGATTTGTCCGCATGATCGACCTCGAACTCACGGCACAGATCCCCACTATCGTCCTTGAAGGTGGCGATTGCTCTGAAGCGTTCGCTGCTGCCAAGGCTGGTTTCCTTGCCGGAGGCCACTGTGGTCAAGGCCTGGGTGATGGCAGGCTGGCTGAGATCGGCCATTTTCAAGCCGCTTGGGCTCCCGCTCTCCGACAGGCCCGCAAGATATCCACCAAGGGCGCCGGCCACCAGGGCAACCGAGGCGGCCATGGGGAGCGCCCAGCGCGGGGTGCCCATCGCGGCGGCTTGCCGCTTGCCGGGAAACGCCACAACATTGGCCTCGTCTGCCGCCTGTTGGTCGACGAGACCCTGAACCGATTTGCTCAAGGCATCGGGCACAGCTTCATCGAGCAGCGGCTTCAGGGCTGTCTGGCTCTGGATCCTGCTTTCCAAGAAGCCGGCAACCTTGAGGGCCAAGGCCTCGTCTGTCTCCATCGCCCGTTCCACTGCGGCCTGTTCGTCAGGTGAAAGTTCACCGTCCGCGAACGCCATCAGTGTTTCGTCACTGAAGCTATGTTCTGTCATGTTGCAGAGCCTTTCTTATCTTCAGAACGTTTGGCGTCGCCGTCTATTCCCATTTCTGCCACAATTTTTTTCCGGGCCCGCGCCAGCCGGCTCATCACCGTGCCGATGGGCACATCCAGGATCTCTGCCACCTCGCGGTAGGAGAGCTCCTCCACACAGACCAATATCAGGACCTCCCGCTGCTCGTCCGGCAGGTCGGCTATGCGGCCCGCCGTCTCGTTCAGCATCAGGCGTGCTTCGGTGGCGGCTGCGCCGTCATGCCCAACCAGATAGTGGGCATCTTCGACGTCAACCTTCACGCCCTCTGTCTGGCTGCGCCGTATCCGGTCGATCCAGCTGTTGCGCAAAATGCGGAAAAGCCAAGCGTCCAGCCGGGTCCCAGGCTCATATTGTGCCTGGTTCGCCAAGGCCTTTTCGCAGGCAATCTGCACCAGATCGTCGGCCAGATCCCGCGACTTGCATAAGGAAATGGCGAAGCGCCGCAAGTTGGGTAGAAGAGCAATGAGCTGATGGCCAAAAGCATCCGCCATGAGCATTGGGCCTTTCCGGCAAAAAAAACTTGGTCCAGGCGGAATAAAGTTCGTTTCCCCGCGTTATCATGGACACAGATATATGGGTGATGGTGATTATGGCAATAAAAGAACATCCAAACCATTCGAATGGTGCAATGTTGGACCGTATGCGGTGCATCAAGCTGCGCACCACGGCGATCCTGGCCACGCTGGCGCTGGCGTTTTATGTGGCTGATCTGCCCGGCCAAATGGCACCGGGCGGTATTGCGGCCTTTGCAGACAATAACGGCGGCAACAATGGCGGAAACAACGGAGGCAATGGCGGCGACAACGGCGGGGGCGACAATGGCGGCGATAATGGCGGCGGTAGTGCCAGCGTGGGCGGAGGTGGCGGTGAATCGCCTGGCGGCAGGGGCCGCGCGTCGCGCAGGTCGCCCGGCCTGTTCAATATTTTCCGTGCGCCTCCGAGCAGGCGCGCTCGGCGGCGCGCCAGCCGTCCGGCCCCTCAGGTTAGCCGCGCGCCGGACCAGCTTGTGGCGTTGGGCCTGACGCAAGGCCAAGCAGAGGACCTGGTGGCCCGCGGATATAGAGTGCTGGACCGCCAGACAGTGCAGCCGATTGCCGGCGAGGTGATCCTGTTCAGAATCAGAGGCGGCATCAGCTTAACCGGCGCACGGGCCGAGGTGGCCGGCATCAGCACGGCGGTGAGTGTTGATTTCAATCACTATTACCGGCCCGGTGCTGAACAGCCCGCACCCGCCTCAGATCCGGCACCCCCGGCCCGTTGCACGGGAAACGGATGCGCGGCAAAAAACCTGATCCGTTGGCCGGTGCCCTATGCAGGACAAAGGTCGTGCGGGGCGGGCGTGCGCATCGGTCTGATCGATACCGGCATAAACCCCGACCACAGAACCTTCAGGGCCGGACAGCTGAAACTGCTGGAGCTGCCGGCCAGCACCAGACGCAAATCGTCAGCCCGGCACGGCACGGCGGTGGCGGCGCTGCTTGTCGGCTCGGGCGACAGCCGTGCACCGGGCTTGCTGCCTCAGGCAACGCTGATTGCCGTGGACGCTTTCTACCGGGCCCGGCGCAAAGACGAGCGCAGCGACGCCTTCACGCTGGTGCGTGCGCTTGATCTTTTGGCGCGTGAAGATATCTCGGTCCTCAACATGAGCCTGTCGGGTCCGCACAATCTCGTGCTTGAGGGCACGATCGCCGGCCTGCTTGAGCGCAGCGTGGTTCTGGTGGCTGCAGCCGGCAACAGGGGGCCCAGGGCCAAGCCGGTCTATCCCGCCGCCTACCGGGGGGTGATTGCGGTGACTGCGGTTGACCGCAACCGGCAGGTTTACCGCAGAGCTGGCCGCGGCGACCATATTGATCTGGCGGCGCCTGGGGTGAGGGTGTGGACTGCCGCCTCGGTGCGCGGCGCGCGCCAGAAAACGGGGACATCGTTTGCCGCCCCGTTTGTGACGGCGGCCGCGGCCATCGCGCAACACCATCTTGGGGCAAGGGGCCACGATGCGGTTCTTGCCGCATTGGCCGAGCGGGCCATGGATCTTGGCAAGACAGGCAAAGACACAGTGTTTGGTCATGGTTTGGTGCAGGCGACGGGCCTGTGTGAGGAAGGTCCGTCCGGCTAAATTCGTGCGCCGGCTCTAAGGGGACGCGTGAGCATGGGAAGCACGGTCAGAACCAGTAGCGCGCTGGCCAGGATCAGCGGGTATGCAAAGCTGCGATTAAGGTCATAGGCCCATCCAGCCGCGAGAGGGCCAATGATCTGGCCAACGGCGAAGGCCGCCGTCATCGCCGCAATGTGCCGCTGAGCGGAGTGCGGCGCGGCCACGCGGTGAGCCTCTCTCAGCCCCGCCACGGTGATCACCATGAAGGTGCCGCCCACGCATATGCCGCCGATCACGACCGTTGCAATGTGCGGCATCAGGGCGGGCAGCAAAAGCCCTGCGGCCATGACCAGTTGGCTCGTGATCCAGATTGCGCGGTTGGTATGGTTCCGATGAAGCCGGGCGCTCACCAGCGTTGAGAGCGCGGCGGCCAGCCCGAAGAGCGGCCAGCCCCAACCGAAAACCAGCGGAGAAGAGATCGCCTGCTGGCCCATGATCGGCAAGTAGGTGGCCGGGATGATGTAGCCTGCACCCATGGTGCCGTAAGGCAGGATGATGCGCCAGTTGAGCCTGGCGGCATCCCTGCTGTGGGTGCGGGGCGGCGTGTTCTCGATCGCAGGAGCGGCGCCCACGAGCCCGTAAACGGCTGCCGTTGCAGCCAGGGTGGCAAGGCCGAAGACCTGCCATCCGGCCACACTCGGGGCGCCGGTGTGCATCATCCAGAGGGTGCCCAAGCCGGCGACGGCAATGCCGCTGCCCACCCCGGCAAAAACCCAGCCGGAAAGATCAGGCCGGCCGAGGGCCGTGAGGTGATTGAGAAAATGGCTGCTCACCACGACGAGGGCCAGCGCGCTCGACACACCAGCACACCAGCGCGCAATGAGCCAAACGGCCGGACTGGCGCTCAGCCCCATGGCGCCGGTCGCAACGCCCGTGGCAGCCAGCGCGCCCACCAAAACAGCCTTGGGCGAGGAAGTGAGGCGCCCTGCCAGCAGCGCACCCATGGCGTAGCCGACAAAGTGGACCGAAGCCAAGACGCCTCCGCTTTCCACATCCAGCAAGCCTTCGTCTTGCATCATGGGCAGCAGGGGCGTGAAGGCGAAGCGGCCCACACCCATGGCGAAGACCAAGCTGGCAAACCCTGCCAGGGCGATGTGAAAAGCTGTTGCGCGCTGCTCCATGAGACCGGCCGTTGTAGGGGCGATGGCAGCAGGTCTAGCGGAACTGGACTATCAGGGAAAATGAATTTAAAAGATAGTTAAATTCTGTTTTTGAGATGGCATGTCCAAACTAGAGATATCAGCACTGGAGATTTTCCATCAGGTGGCGCTGGAGGGGAGCATTTCGCGCGCGGCGGTAAAGCTGCACCGGGTGCAGTCCAATATCAGCACCCGCATCAAGCAGTTGGAGGAGCGGCTGGGCACGGTGTTGTTTCTGCGCGACCGTCGCGGGCTCACGCTCACTGAGGACGGCCAGGTGTTGCTGCGTTATGCGGAAAAGCTGCTGGCGCTTTCCAGCGAGGCGGTGGACGCGCTGCAGGACGGCAAGCCAGCAGGCAGTTTCCGCATCGGCACCATGGAGAGCACGGCGGCGGCGCGTCTGCCCCACATCCTGTCGCGTTACCATGCGCTTTACCCCGATGTTGAGATCACTCTCACGACGGCGACCACGGGCGACCTGATTGCCCGCCTCAACAATCATGAACTCGACATTGCCTTTGTTGCCGAGCCCCTGACGGTGGCCGGTCTTGCCGCAGAGCCGGTGTTTGAGGAACGCTTGATGCTGATTGCTCCGGCATCTTTCCCGCCGCTGGGTCAGATTGCCGAGATCAGCGGCAAGACCATAGTGGCGTTTCAGGAGGGCTGCGCCTACCGGCGCTATCTGAACGAGTGGCTGCTGCGCCAAGAGATCGTTCCGGGCACCATCATCTCCGTGGGCTCCTATGTGGCCATTCTGGCCTGCGTTTCTGCCGGGGCGGGATTTGCCGTGGTGCCGCGTTCGGTTCTGGACGTGATGGGCATAGACGGCGACTTCAAGCGCTATCAGCTTCCTGCGCCGTTGTCGCGCATCAAGACCCTGGCCGCCTGGCGCGAGGGCTACACCTCGCCGAAGCTGGCCGCGTTGCGGGCTCTGCTGCCCGGGTTGAAAAGCTGAGTGGCAGGCGAGCCGGTGAGAGTGCGTCCATCAGGCCACACTTGTGCCATTTTGGGCTCGAGATCCCCTGGGCACCGCCAAATTTTAGCCCTTTCTTAACCCTGATGACCCTGTAATGCGCGCCATCGACGCGGAAAACCGTTTTGGGATGCAGGTTCATGCAAGCCAAACAAGATGCAGATATCATCGAATTCCGGCCCGAGCCTAAGCGCAGGCGCCGGAAGAAGCGCAAGCTCGCGCCCGCTCAGGTGATCATCTTTCCCGGCGTGCGCATTGAACGGCGCGAGTACTCCCTGGCCGACCGGCTGCCCATGGGCACGCGTAAAAGCCGCTAGGCGGCCATCCGATTTCAGGCCAAGATCGGGCGCAGCCAGGAGGCGCGCGCGATGAGTTGTCAAGCCAACAGATGCCTTCATCCTAAATGGATACCCTGTGCCGTGACGCATTGAGTTCATCGGCGATTTGGGGCTCCGGAGAAGTCAATACGTGGTGCAATTGACCTGTCTCGACGGCGCCGGGCTCAAGCGGCCTTTGCGTCGGCCGGTGGATGCAGCTCATCCAAGGGGGCCGACTTGCCGTTGGCCTGCACGATGCGCACGTGGTAGCGCTTCAGGGCCCTGGGATGGCGCACTCCGCAGGAATGGGCGATGATGCCCACCCCGTAACGGATCTTCTTCACAAAATTCTGCACCCGGTGGGACTTCTCGGCCGGATCCAACCCCTTCTGCAGGCGTGCATCATGGGTGGTGATGCCTGTGGGGCAAGTGTTCTTGTTGCACTTCATGGCCTGAATGCAACCCAGCGCGAACATGAAGCCGCGGGCCGAGACCACAAAGTCTGTGCCGGCGCAATAGGCCCACGCAACTTCAGCAGGCGTGATGAGCTTGCCCGAACAGATCACGCGGATGCGCTCGCGCAATCCATGGCGGATCAGGATGTCCACCACCATGGGCAGGGCCTCTTTGACGGTGAGGCCGCAATTGTCCATCAGGGGCATCGGCGCCGCTCCGGTGCCGCCATCGCCGCTGTCCACCGTGATGAAGTCAGGTGCGCTTTCGGGCCCGCGGACATTGATTTCCGTGCACAGGCTGTCGAGCCAGCCATAGGCGCCGATCACCGCCTTGAAGCCTACCGGCAGGCCGGAGATCTCGCGAACCTCGGCAATAAAATCCAAGAGGTCTGCGATCGAATCCACTTCCGGATGCCGGTTCGGCGAGATCGACGCATGGTGCACGCGGATGCCGCGGATCTTGGCGATCTCCTCGCTCACCTTTTCGGCCGGCAGTATGCCGCCCTTGCCGGGCTTTGCGCCTTGGCTGAGTTTGATCTCGATCATCTTGACCTCAGGGTGCGCCGCCACTTCGCGGAGCTTGGCGGGGCTGAGGCCGCCGGCTTCCTCGCGCACGCCATATTTGGCGGTGCCCATTTGAAAAACGATATCGCAGCCACCTTCAAGATGATGGGGCGAGAGCCCGCCTTCGCCAGTGTTGAGCCAGCAACCCGCAAGCTTCGCACCTTTGGAGAGCGCACGCACGGCCGGGGCGGAGAGGGCGCCATAGCTCATGCCGGAAATGTTGATGATCGAGCTTGCCTCATAGGGCTGGCGGGCATGGGGGCCAACGATCAGGGCCGGGGCATCTTCGGCCTCTTCATCCAGAGGCGGAAAGGGGCAGTTGACGAAGATGGGCGTGCCCACTGGCGTGAGGTTGCGGGTGGAGCCGAAGGCAACCGTGTTGTCGACCCCTTCTGAGGATTTGTAGACCCATTCGCGCTCGGCCCGGTTGAAGGGCATTTCCTCGCGGTCCATGGCGAAGAAATATTGCCGGAAGAACTCGCCCAGAGTGGAGAACAGATAGCGAAACCGGCCGATCACCGGATAGTTGCGGCGGATGGCGTCCTTCGTCTGGCTGATGTCGAGGACGAACAGGATCAGAGCAATCAGGGCAAGCACGCCGATCACGACCGTGAAGAGTACGGCCAGAACGTTCAGACTGTTCATGGTGAACTCAGAAAACAGGCCCATAGCGATCTCCTCGTCTCTCGAAAGCTGGAGATCATTATCACCCCTGGGCGGGGTGCCTCTACACTTCTGTGTCAGCGGACCGTCATTGCAGAGGGGGCCTGCGCCAGCTCCTGGTCGGACGCTGGTCCGTCGCCAAGCCTATTGCGGCAACAGCATCAACCTGGCGCCGCCGAGGTCGGCATCCTGTGTGCCGGCCGGCTTGATCAGCTCAGCGTGGCGCGGGCGCCTTGATGTGCCGGTTGCAGAATCGAAGAAGCGGTCGGTCAGATCAAGGTCGTTTACGACCTGTTCGGCCAGCCTATAGCCGAGCTCACGGTAGGCTTCGAATTGCTCTTCGTCGAAAAACTGATCGCCCGTTGTTTCATCCGGAAAATCTGGATGGGCGCCCTTGTAGCCTTTGGCCGGCAATTGCAGCTCTGGGATCATGCTGGTCTTCATGTAGATGATAACGCCATAGCGTGGCCAGGCGTTCTTCTCGCCGCGCTCGCCATAATCGATGGTGGCCACAAAATATCCCGATTTTGCGTATTCGGCGCCTTTCGGGAAGGCGCGCTCGCCGGGCAGCGGCGCAAGCGGAATGAGGTCGTCAGCGCTGGTATGGCGCCAGGCGCCCGCTTCGTCCCTGATTTGTACGTTGAACTTTATCTCTGCGAAAAAATCCTCGCCGACGCGCTGGATGGCATTGATGAGATCGCTATAGGAGGCTTGCGCGTCCTGTCCGCCGTCACAGACGAAGATGAGGCCGCATCGTCTGCGCACCAGTTCATAGACTGCAAGATTTTCAAAGTGGGCACCGTCGGAAAGCTCCAACAGGGCGCTGTCGGTCTTGTAGCCGCGTCCGGGGATGGAATAGGTGAAGCCGGGAACGAAGTGGTTTGGCGGAAAGATCTCGCGCAGCAGGTTTTTGCGCCGGCGCGGCATATAGGCTTCGCGCTTCTCCGATTCCGCGTCGCCCAGAACCAGGCTCGGCTGCTTCACCCAGTAACTCAGCCGGATATTGAGAAAGCGCATCACCAGGGTGACGAACAAGTTCGTGGTTGCGCCTTTTCCGCCGGCGCCGCCTCCGGGGTTGGCGGCGGCCGCGGATGCGGCCATGGCCGAGGCCACACTCATACGGCCCTTCATGAACTTGTGGCTGCGGGCCCATCCGGTTGCGGCACTGCCGCTGTAGAGGGGGCTGACGATGAAGCTGTCGCCCTTCCTGTGCCGATACTTGGACTGCACCGCGTTGGTCAGCATCACATTTGTGTTGATGATGTGGTAGGGGCCGTTCAAGGGTTCGGACGGCTGGCCTGTTCCGGGCGTGAACGCTTTTGCCTCAGCCACATTGCACATGTTGAATTTGTCAGCCCCGTTGGCCGGGCTCTTCATCCCTTTGCTGACGGTTTCATAGTCCGGCAGAAACGCTTCCATCAGGCGGTCCCGGTAGAAACGGTGCAGGGCGATGAAATTGATGTTGGTGTAAAGGCCGCTCAGCAGTGCTAGAAACAGGATCGAGACATAGATGGCCAGTTCGCGCGCCGTTTTGAACCCCACCACATCTTCGGCCAGGCCATAGGCCACAACGGCGATGCCATAGAGCAGGAGCGCGGCGCCGATGGTGATCACCGCGTTTCCCCCGGTGGCACCGTTGTTTTGCTTTGGTGTGCGGAAGAAGCCCCAAAGGGTTGTTGCCGTGCCGACCGCGATGCCGGCCAGCCCTTCGTCGCCGGACAGGTATATCGCCATCCAGGCGTGGGCAACCGGAACCGACCCGATGATGGCGAGAATCACCGCGGCCATCAGGCAGCGCCCGTAGATCTTCTCAAAACTGCGGCGCTCCGAATAGTGCTGATCAATACCAGGCGCGGCCCACAACGCCCGTCTCTGCTCTGCCGCCCAAAAATTGTAGAACAGGAATAAGCCGATACAGAAGATCAGGAAACACATTCCATGAAGACGGCCCCATTGGGGCGAAGCCGAAGGCTGAGCGGCCATATAGGCGAAAACGTCGGCGGCCAGGAAAAACAGAACGAGCACGCCGGCGGTCGCGACCAATTGCAGATTGCCGCGGAGGGTCATGTTGCGGATCAGGTAGGCCAGGATCAGGCCGGCCAACACGCAGAGCAGGAACCAACGTCCATATTGATCAGGCGGGCTTGCCTCTGCGAGGAGACGGGCATCTGATGTGAACAATGCCATCAGGTAGAACTTGGCGCCGTTGCCGGCCGCCAGCGGGTTGTAGAGATCTTCGATGACCCGCAGCATCACCAACGCCACGGCAATCACCGACACGATGACCAGGCCGAACAGAACGTACCGCCCCCATTTCTGGAACACGCCGGAGCCGCCATTTTCTTTGTGCTGCCTGGTATAGCGGGCGGTCACGATGTCGAGCAGGACAATCAGGATGACGGTGATGACAACTCCGGCGAACACAATCCGGTCGGCCGAGCTGTCGAATCCTAAGGCTTCGATGCTTAAAAATACCGCCAGAACGCCCAACGGAACGCCAAACTTCAACCATTTCGGCCAGGCGTTCACGCGGAATGCGAAGCCTTCCAAGTTGGTGAACTGCAGAGTGGAATAATTTATGGAGGAGAAGGCAAAAAGACACAAAAGTGCTGCGGCGACCAAGTACATCCAGCCGAACACCGCCGGAATGATTGCACCGGTCGGCAGAAGCGGGGCGATAAGGTCGGGGTAACCGATCTTGGGCAGGCCGCCATAGGCATCGTTTCCCCCCCAGATGAGCAGCGCGAAGAGAGCTGTCACGGCGGGAATCCAAACCAGCAGGTTGAGAAAGATGGCCCGCAACACAATGGCGATGCCGGACCATATGTTGATGCCGTCGCCGGGAATGAGATACATCCCGTTTTCCCGCAAGTACCGCAAAACCGGATTGAGAGCGCTCTTGGGATGGGCAGGGTCTCCGGTGCCGAAGGGGAAGGCATGGCAACTGTCAAAATGCACCGCCTCGCCGGCCTGAGACCGTCCGGGATGAGAGGTCAAATTACGGTCCGCACAGGCGCAGTCGCACATGGAAAATTCGGTTGAAAAGTTGCGCTCTATGCTTCTGTGCTGCCCGTGCAGCCACCAGTTGAGGGCCGAGCCAATATAACCGCCTCCGGAGACCGTGGAGAGATAATCCACCTGCTTGAGAACACGCGCCTTGGCGAGGCGCTGCATGACCCCAAGCGAGAATGTGGCCGAGCGGATGCCACCACCGGACAGGGCGAGCCCGATCAGAATGTCTTCGCTGTCCTCACCATCGGAGCGCAATCCTTCACGAATGCTGACAATGTGATCCGCGTCCGGTCTGGCGCCGGCGAGAAACTCCAATTCGTGCTCAATCAGCGGGTCGTCAAAATATTCCGGCCGGCCGGGCGCTCCCGCCTCGGCTTTGCCCTGACTACTTCGTTTGTAGGCTTCGAACGTCTCTTCATCGTCGATAAAGTGTTCCGCCTCAAGAGAATAGGTTACATTAGCATTCGTATCTTGTTCTGATGCTGACATATCTGTAAATTCTATTGATAAAATAAATTTATATTATGTATAGTTCACTTTTTATTTGATTTTGTCAATGTTTGACATTTGGACGCCGGCGCGTCTACCAGGGGATCTCCGTGCCGTCATAGGCCAGGAACCGGCCGGTGCTGCCGGCGTCCACCGCATCGATAACATCCAGCAACTTGACCGCGCATTCAGCAGGGCTGAAGCGGTCGCGGTGCGAGGCGAAGGGCTTTGACAGGCGGGTGTCGACAGTGCCCGGGTGGAGCGCAAGACACACCGCATGAGGGCGCTTTCGGGCGATCTCGATGGCGGCGGTCTTCAGCATCATGTTGAGCGCCGCCTTGGATGCGCGGTAGCTGTACCAGCCGCCCAGCCTGTTGTCGCCGATGCTGCCCACCCGCGCGGAAATCGTGGCGAAAACGCCGCGCTCGTCCCGAGGCATCAGGTGATGGAAATGTTTCAGCAAAAGCAGAGGCCCTGCCGCATTCACCGAGAAGGCGCGGGCCGCCGCGGCCGGATCAAGGGCGGCGAGCGCCTTTTCCGGCTGCATGCCCACGTCATGCAGAACGCCTGTGGCGTCGAAGATCAGGTGCACCGGTCCGCCATCGGCGATCTCCAGGGCGGCACCGGCAATGGAATCTTCGTTCTCCAAATCCACAAACGGGGCCGTGTTGCGGGCGAGGCCGATGGCCTGCGCGCAAGCCGGCGTGGCTCTGAGGACGTCAAGAACCGCCGCACCAATACCGCCGGACGCGCCCACAACCACTGCGCGGAACGGGTCAGGAAAGGAGCCTAAGCTGCGCATGTCAAGACATACGCGGCAGTCCTGGGTTTGGACCAGCCCTGGCGATGCCGGAGGCCGGCAAAATGACGCGGCACTGATCCTCAATTGCGCCTTCGCCGTAATTCCGAACATGGACATGCAAGCTCGTTCCCTGTTGCTGGTTGATGACGACGTGACATTCTTGCGCGTGCTGAGCCGCTCCATGGGCAAGATCGGATATACCGTCTGGCCTGCACAGAACATTGAGGAAGCCAAGGCCGCAATCGATGCGATCGAGCCGGACTATGCGGTCATTGACCTTCATCTGGGTGACAGCAACGGCTTGGATCTTGTGGATTATCTGCGCGCGGCCTCGCCCCGAACCGCGGCGGTCATTCTGAGCGGCTATGTGAATGTGCCCTCAGCGGTATCCGCCGTGAAGCGCGGCGCGGTGGATTGCCTGGCAAAGCCGGTGGATGCTGATGAATTGGACAGCTGCCTGAAGTCGGCCCCCGCCTGGCGCCAGAAGGTGCCCGAACATGTGATGGACCCTTCGGAAGCCAAGGTGCAGCACATTCTGGCCCATTGGGAGAAGAACGACCGCAACACCACCAAAACCGCCGAGACGCTGGGCATGCACCGGCGCTCGTTGCAGCGCATTCTGTTGCGTGCAGGGATGGGGCGCGACCGGGCGCACGACACGCCGAGCCGGTGGACCAAGATGCGCCGGCTCTATGCGGTGTGGACGCGGGATCTGCGCCCCGAACCGAAGGCGAAGTAGGCGAGGGCCGGTGCCGGTCTCGCCGCGCCGGGCCTTTTGGGCTATTGTGAAGCTGGCCAAGATAAGGACGTGATCGATGAAATTCACAATCTGGCTCCCCGCTTTTCTGCTGGTGTTCCTGGCCGCTGCGGCCATGGCAGAGGAGAAGGGCGAAAACGCTCACGACTTTGCCTTCACCGCCATCGATGAAAGCGGCGAACTGGCGCTTTCAGGCTATCGCGGCAAGGCCGTGCTGGTGGTGAACACAGCCTCGTTCTGCGGCTTCACCCATCAGTATTCCGGACTTGAAAGCCTTTGGCGTACTTACAAGGACAAGGGTCTGGTGGTGTTGGGTGTGCCGTCCAACGACTTCGGCGCGCAAGAGCCCAAGTCGAACCTGGAGGTCCAGAGGTTCTGCCAGGGCGCTTACAATGTCACCTTTCCTCTGACGCAGAAGACCAAGGTGCGCGGCAAGCGGGCACACGGGTTCTATCGCTGGATCGAGGAGAAAACGGCAGGCGAGGCCTCTCCGCGCTGGAACTTTCACAAGCTCTTGATCGGCAAGGATGGCCGCCTTGAAACCTGGTTTGCCTCCTCTGCAGATCCAGGCTCCGGCAAGGTGCGCAGCGCCATCGACGCGGCACTTGCACGGCCCGGCCCGTCAGGCTGAGCCGGCGTCCAGGAACCGCTCGGCCACCCATTTGTGGAAGAGGTGGGTGGGGCCGTCCATGACGGGCGAGAACTTGCCGCCGTCGAACTTGGCCCCAAAGCGGCCTTTGTACATGCCTTCCACCACGAAGATGTCTTCCTCAAACACGGTCTGCCACATCTGGGCGTTGGAACCACGCATGCCGGCCCAGTCCGGACCGGACATTTCTTCGGAGGCATAGTAGATCTCGATGTGCTCCACCGTTTTGCCCGGGCCTGCCGGCTCCAAGATGATGGCAAAGGCATGGTCGTGGTGCACGCCGAACAGCACGTTGGGGAAGAGGGCCACATATTCGCCCGCCGTGTCCCAGCGTTCGCTGAGGCCGGAAAAGCTGGAGAAGCGGTTTCCGTCTTCGTCGATCATGGGGCGGTACACATGGGTGCCCTGGCCGGAATAGTGACCGGGCACCTCGATGTTGTAATGGTCTTCCAGGCGCGAATAGCTGTTGAGGCCCGGGTGCACCCAGGGCAGGTGATAGCTCTCGCAATAGTTCTCAACCGCCAGCTTCCAGTTGGCGGCAAGTGTGAGCTTGAACGAGCTGTCGGGCCCGCCATGGTGCAGGGATTGTTCAAACTCGCTCCAGCGCTCAATCAGGTCGGCAGCATAGGTCTCAAACGGCGGGGCATCGCCGGAGACGTTGACGAAGATCACGTCGCGCCACACGGCTGAGCGGATCTTGTAGAGGCCAAGTTCGTCGCGTTTGATGTCCTCATGGGTGTTCTTTCCCGGCCCGCCCACATGGGGCGCGGTGCGCAGGGCCCCGCTCAGGTCGTAGCACCAGGAATGATAGGGACAGCGGATGGCACCTCTGATCTTGGTCTTCTCGGAGACCAGGATCATGCCCCGGTGGCGGCAGGTGTTCTGAAACACTTTGACAGCGCCGTCCTCGCCGCGGGCCGCCAACAGAGGCATGCCGGCCAGCTCCAAAGGCATCACATCGCCGGTCTCGGGAATGTCCTTGCCGAAGCCGATCGCCGTCCAGTTGGCGAAGAACACCTTTTGGGTCTCTTCGGCGAAGGTTTCTGGTTCGATGTAGAAGGCGTTGGGCAGGCCGTTTGCGCTGTTCACCGGGCGCGTGACGCGCTCAAGGGCCGATGGGTCGATGGAGCTCATGGCTTTAAGACCTTTTCGCTGTCGAAGGTAAGCTGTCGAAAACGTCTCTGCAGGGTTTAGTGACGTGGCGCAATCACAATTGGATTCATCATTTGAGTGAATTCAGTTCACTTCAAAATTGCCCGTCCGAGTGTTTCAGGAGCCAGTCGCGCAAGACCTCGGCCGGCTGGCTCAAGCTACGGTGCTTGCTCCAGGTCAGATAGAACGCTCCGGGCGAAGGCAGGCTGGCCTCGGTGATGGGGACCAGGTCCCCCTTCTCCAGCACCTCACCGATGAGCTTGCGCCAGCCCAGCACAATGCCGGCGCCGTCCTGGGTGGCCTGCAGGGCGATGGTGTAGTTGTTGAACACCGGGCCGGTGATGGGCGGGGTGCCCAGCCCCATGGCGGTGAACCATTCGCGCCAGTTGGTCCAGCCCACATTCACGCTGCACAATTGCACCAGTGGCACGCCGGACATGGTTTGCGGCGTGAGATCGGGGTGTTTTGCTGCAAATTCGGGGCTGCACACCGGCACGATCTCATCGCAGAACAGCAGTTCTGAGGCGAGCGCCGGCCAGTTTCCCGAGCCATAGCGCACGCTCAGGTCCACAGCCACCCGTTCGGCCTCGGCGGCATCGTCGGAAATGCGCTGGTTCACCCAGATGCCCGGATGTTCGCGCCAGAACGCGCTGATCCTCGGCATCAGCCAGAGCGCGCCGGCCGCAGTGGTGGCGCCCACAGTGACGATCTGCTCGTTTCCTCCGCCGCGGATCTGCTCGATCGTGTCAGCAGTTTGCTGGAACGATCGCGCCAGAACCGAGAACAGGCGTTCACCCTCGCTGGTAAGTTCAACGCCGCGGTGAACCCGTTGGAACAAAGTCACTTGGAGCTCGGCCTCCAGCGCCTTGAGCTGATGGCTCACGGCGCCGGGCGTTACATTCAGCTCTGAAGCGGCCTGTTTGAAGCTGCCATGGCGGGCGGCCGTCTCGAAGGTTGCCAGTGACGTGAGCGGGGGTAAACTGTAAAAGCGCCGGGCCATAGGCTGTGCCTTTTACCGACCAGAGCCTGAATGTCAATCAGGTGCGTGCAATTTGGGCGTGGGCTTCTCCGGTGATCCAGTCCATGAAACGTTGCACTTCAGCCCTTTGGGCGGTCGCTTCGGTGGTCACCAGGTCATAGCCGATGTCTGTCTGGACCCGTTCAGGGAACGGGCACACCAGCAATCCGGCCTCCACCAGATTGTGCAGCACGGGCAGGCTCCCCAGCACCGCCCCCTGGCCGGCAATGGCGGCTTGAACCGCCAGATTATAGTCACTGAAGCGCAAGCCGGTGCTTGAGGGAATGTGGTCCGCACCCACCTCGGCGAACCACAGATGCCACTCCATCCAGCGCCGCGTGGCCACCGCCCAGCTTGCCTCCGTCAGATCCCAGTGCAGCAGAGTGGTGCGGGCAAGGTCGTCGAGCGTGCTGAGCCCGCCCGGACCTTCGGTGAGGGAGGGGCTGCAGAAGACGCAGAGCATTTCATCAAACAGCCGGCGGCAGACCAGGTGCGCCGGCGAAGGCGAGCCGAAGCGGATGGCGATGTCTGCGGCACCATGGTCGAGGTCGGCAATCTTCAGCGAGGAATCGATCAACACATCCACATCCGCATTCTGCTCGCGGAAACCCTCCAGTCTCGGCACCAGCCAGGCTGTGGCAAAGGAGGGTTCCACCGAGACGATCAGGCGCTGGCGCCTCTCCTGGGCGCGCATCTGGCGCACCGCCTCCGCGATCTCGGAAAACCCGGCGCCGAGCCGCTCGCGTCCGGCGCGCCCGGCTGCGGTGAGGCCGAGGCCGCGTCCTTGGCGCATCACCAGTTTGGTGCCCAGCGCCTCTTCCAGCTTGCCCACAAGCTGCTTCACCGCGGCCGGCGTCACCGCCAGTTCCTCGGCGGCGTGGGCATAGTTCAGATGCCGGCAGACGGTTTCAAAAGCCCGCAAGGCGTTTAGGGACGGAAGCCAATTGCTCATGACAAAGGATAGATAAACTTAATTTTGAGCGTAGATCAAATGACTTGTCATTCGGCGCACACGTATGGATTTTGGAGACCTAACCAGATTCCCCTGGAGATTCCACAATGAGCAATTCTATCCATTCGGACACCCATAACACAGTGCGCGTTGGGGCGCGGCGCTTTGAGATGTCGCCGTTCCATGGCTGCTACGCCAATGCGGAAACGGTGATGGGGGTCTATGCCGGGCGCTATTATCCGGTGTTCAACGGCGAGGATGTGGAGGAGACCTATTGGGCCTTGCGAAGGAAGGCGGCGCTCTATGATGTGCCGGAGCGGCCTGTTGAGATTTCCGGGCCGGATGTGGAGGCCTTTCTGGAGCATGTGTTTGCGCGCCGCGTCTCCAATTTGAAGACCGGGCGAGGACGCTACGCCATTGCCCTCACGCCTCAAGGCGGGGTGTTCATGGACGGCATCTTGTTCAAGCTCGCAGAAGGGCGCTTTTGGTATGTGCAGCCCGATGGAGCCCTGGAAACCTGGCTGACCGCCCACAGCGCGGGGTTCGATGTAACCGTATCTGATCCCAAATCCTGGGTCCTGCAGATCCAGGGCCCGGCCTCGCTTGAGGTTATGAAGGCGGTTTCCGGCGGGGCGATTGACGAGAGCATGGGTTATTTCCATTCCGGCTTCTTTGAGCTCGGCGGCCAGGAGGTTTACGTTTCGCGCACCGGGTGGACTGCCGAGCTTGGCTACGAGATCTACACCCAAGGGGCGGCCACCGACGCACCTCGCCTGTGGCAGCATCTGATGGCCCATGGCGAACCGCTGGGCCTGGAGTTCTCGTCCATCGCGTCCATGGACATCCGGCGCCAGGAGGCGGGTATTCTGGACAATGGCACGGACTTCGACATGACCATGAGCCCCTATGAGGCGGGTCTTGGCGCGTTTGTTGACCCCGACAAGGGGGAGTTTGTGGGCCGGGCCGCCCTGGTGAACGCCAAGAGGGGCACGCGGCTTTTCGGGGTGAAAACCGAGGCGGACGCACCGTCCTACCGTGGGGGTGTGTTCGATGGCGACAGAGAAGTGGGCCGCATCACCGCCGCTGCACGCTCGCCCTATCTGAAGTCGGGCATCGGCTATGTGCGCTTTCACGAAGCAGGCGCGTGGGTGGGCAAGAGGCTCTCGGTGAGTGCAGCCGGCGGCGGGACCGTGCCTTGTGACATTGTGGAGCTGCCGTTCTACGACCCTGAGAAACGCATCCCGCGCGGGCTGGATAAGGAGATCCCTTAGAGCGGCATGAGGTTAGATTGAACCATTTGACCCACCGAAGGCCGGTTTTTCGCGCCCGCTGAGCTTCGTTGCGGGCCACTTGTGGTCGGCCAGACCACCGCGTGCCCCGCGCCTCGTCAGCAGACGCGAAAAATCGGTCAAATGATTCAGTCAAACCTCATGCCGCTCTAAGGCCGGGCATCAGCCATCTGACGTTGCCGCGGCTTACATCAGTTGTCTTCGCCGACTTTGCGCAGAGCTTGCTGGGTCAGGATTGGGCCGAACAGCTCAAAAACGATGGTTGTCGCCACCGCAACCGTCAGCAGGGTTGAGCCGAGGTCAGGGAAATGACTGCTTGCCACCAATGCCATTCCCAGAGCCACGCCAGCCTGTGGGATCAGTGCAAGACCAATCCACTGCCGGTGCAAGCGCTCTGACCCCGCGATCGCACCTCCCATCCAACCACCAAGAACCCGGCCAAGCGTCCGCAAGACCACATAACCAATCCCAACAGCGCCAATTTGATACAGCATCTGAACGTCCAAGGTCGCGCCCGCCAGCACAAAGAACAGGACCATGAATGGCCATTCAATATGCTCTATCTCGTGAAACGCCCGATTATGATGCTTGGCGAAGTTCACGACAATCGCTCCGGCTATCATTCCAGCCAGCAGGAATGACACTTCCAGCCAGATCGCCAGCCCGGCACACAAGAAGACAAGGCCGAGGGCTTCGCTCTGCATCGGTTCTCCTGGTTGCAGACGGCCCGTTATATATGCCGCGGGAAGACCCAGTGCTGCTGCGATAGCGACCGCACCACCAAGCTCCCAGAGGCCGTGACCGATGACATGGAGGCCGCCGTCGCCCGCCAGCGCCTTCGCGGTCACAAGCAGCAGACTGAAGACGATTAGCCCCAGTGCATCGTCAACGGCAACAATGCCCATCAGCGTGCTTGTGAATGGCCCCTTCGCCCGTAACTGGCGCACAACATCCTGGGTTGCAGCCGGGGCGGTTGCGGTGGCAATGCCCGCCAACAAAAGTGCGAGCGTCACCGGTGTCCCCATGGCGATCAGTCCGATGGCCACAATCAACGCCGTCATGATGACCGCACTTGTGGAAATTATCAGTATTTGCCTGCCGTAGGTTTGCAGTGTTTCAAGCGAGAGGCTGCCGCCAAGCAGGAATGCAACCATCGTCAAGGCGACCGACGCGAGGAACTCGTACCAATTCTGAATTCCATCAGGCAGCAAATTGAAGCCGGAAGGCCCCGCAGCAACTCCGAAGAGGACCAATAACGTCACGCGGGGCAATCGGGTTCGCCTGCCGATCTCATCGGCCAGCAGACCAACGAGCAGCAAGGCGCCCAGCGCCACAAGGATCAGGTAATTCTCCATTTCCGGAATCTAGCTTGATCGGTCGTGAATGTCTGCTCAACATTGAACCTGTCGACACAGTCCCGGTGCCCTTAAGGGATGAGCACCGTTGCCCCCAGGGTCTTGCCCGATTCGATTGCTTCGTGGGCCTTCACTGCATCTTTCAGCGCATATTCGTAGTTGATATTCGCATCCAGAATGCCTGCCTTGATGGCTGCAAACAGATCCCTGGCCGTCCACTCAAGGTCGGAGCGCTTGGCAACGTAATGCATGATGGCGGGCCGGGTGATGAACAACGAACCGCGCCGGCCGAGGTCCTGGATGATGTCAACCGGGTCGGGCGGGCCCGAAACGTGGCCATAGGCGGCGCAAACGCCCATCGGCCGCAAGCTGTCGAGGGACGCTTGAAGAGTGTCCTTCCCAATGGCTTCATAGACCACCGCACAGCCCTCGCCGTCTGTGACCTCGCGCACAGCGTCGACGAAGCTTTGCTGTGAACGGACCACCGGGTGATGGCAACCGGCGGCGTGGGCAGCTTCCGCCTTTGCCTCCGTGCTCACGGTGCCGATGATGGTTGCGCCAAGAGCCTTTGCCCACTGGCAGAGGATCAGCCCCATGCCCCCGGCGGCCGCGTGAACCAGGATCGTGTCGCCCGGCTGGACAGCATATGTCCGGTGCAGAAGATAGTGTGCGGTCATGCCCTTCATCAGCAGTGCTGCAACCTGCTTGTCGTCAAGGCCTTCCGGCAGATGCAGCAATTTGTCGGCGGGATAGTTGCGGACCTCCGAATAGCTGCCGAGCGGCGGGATGCCATAGGCCACGCGATCACCGCTCTTGAAGGCGGTGACGTCTTCCCCGACACCCTCAACAACGCCCACGCCCTCAAAGCCGATCACCACAGGGCAGGGCGGCACGGGCCAGGGATGGGAGATGCCGCCACGGTGATAGGTGTCGGCGAAGTTCACCCCCACCGCCGTGTGCCGCAAGCGGACCTCGCCCGGGCCGGGGTCCGGCACCGGCCAGTCTTCCCAGCGCATGGCGTTTGGCGGGCCCAGTTCATGGATCACCTGTGCCTTGGACATGGATCTTCCTCCCCATAACTTGGCGACGGCACACGCGGCCTGTGCCGCCATCAACTGCTGCAGGATACTGCCATGTTGGCCTCATGCTGGTCCATGCTGTTGCTCCTTGAATCGCGCCGCATTGGCGGCTTCGTCCGATTGCGGAGCCCTGGGGCCCAGCCGCCGGTATTCGGGCCAGCGATCGGCGCGCCAGATGCAGGAAGATCCCGGAAGAGGCTCTTGGCGCTATCCAAAATCTGATATGGAGATCGCCCCCGGCCTGCTTGCATTTTTGTTCCTTGACCAATGGATGGACCTGGATGTGTGGGGCTGTTTGAGTGGGTTGGGCAAATGCGAAACGGGATGAAGATATGGCATTGGAAGCTTGCAAGGAATGTGGTGCGACCGTTGCCGTCCGGGCCTGCATGTGTCCGCAGTGCGGCGCTCCGAACCCAACGATGCGGTGGTGGCACAAGCCGATTGGTTTTGTTGTGGCTGCGTTGGTGGTCTGGGCCTGCGTCGTGTTCTTGCTATAGATTGGGACCGGCCGTGGGCTTGTGTTCGTTGGGAAGCTACAATGCGTCTTCCACCTGCACGCGCCTAACCGTCCGTCAACGCCCGCGCCGCGAACTCGCCGGAGCGGATAGAGCCCTCGATTGTGGCCGGCAGCTTGGTGTCGGTCCAGTCGCCGGCAAGCGCCAGGTTCGCAAACTGGGTGCGTGCGGGCGGGCGGCGCTGCACTTGCTCAGGCGTTTGCACGAAGGTTGCCCGGCGCTCCTTGATGATGCGCCATTTGGGCAGGGGCATGTTGCCCAGCTCAAGAGCGGCAGCCACATCGGTCCAGACCTCGGCGGCAATCGCCTGCCCGCCAAGTTCGGCCTCCTTTCCGGCCGCTGAGATGGTGACCGATACCACGTCGCCGCGCGCGAAGATCCATTGGGCCATGCCGCCGATCACGCCCAGCACGGGATCTTCCTCATGGCCGGTAAGCGGTTCAGGCAGCCGGAAATGGGCGTTGACGATGGGTTCTGCCTCCACGGGCCCGGCATAGTCGGGCAGCAGAGTGCAGGCCACCCATTGCGGCACAGCGAGCACCACGACGTCATCGGCCTCTACAGAAATTGAGTCCGATCCAAACGATAAGCTGCTGATTTTATTGCGCGAAGTCTCAAACCCTTTGAGCCGTGTTGCGTAGGATATCTGCGCGCCTGCTTCATCCAATCTCTTAAGAGCCGGGGTCACGAAGGTGAGGCCCAGGCCTTCCCTGGCGATGAGCGGGCGGCAAGCGTCAGCGCCTTTGGCGAAAGTCTCAAGCAGCACAGGCTTGAGCAGGACCGCGGCGGCCCGGTCCGGGGCAATGTTCAAGGCGCCCACCACCATGGGTTCCCAGAAGCGCTCATAAAGCGTGCCGGAGGTGGGCAGGATGTCGCCGAAGCGATCTTGCGGCTTGGCGCTTAGCAGTTTGCGGGATGGCCAATAATCCACCAGCGAAGTGCCGGCCACCCGGCGGTCTTCTGAGAGGATCCACCAGGGCAGGGCGCCGCGGTTCGGCCGGAAGGTCCAGCGGGCGCCGTCGCGCAAATCCACAAAATTGAGGCGCGCCTCAGGCGGGCCGATGAGCTCGCTGCGCGCGCCGACCCGGTCAAGGAAGGCCATGGCCGACGTGTTGCCGGACAATAGGAGATGGTTGCCATTGTCGATCAGGCAATCCAGTGCCACGTCGTGGAACGAGCGGCAGCGTCCACCCGCCTCGCCGGCCGCTTCATAAAGGCTGATCTCGTAGCCGCGGTCCAGAAGCTGGAGCGCGCTGGAGAGGCCCGAGAGCCCTGCGCCGATCACATGGGCGCGCTTCATGGCTCAGCCCAATCCGTAGCGCAGGGCAATCATCAGCTTGCCCGCCTTGCTGACCCGGCGCTTGGAGACGTCCGGATCGGCAATCTCCGCATCCGACAATGCACGCATGCGCTCTAGGTTGGCCCGATAGACCTCCAGCATGATGCGCGCCGGCTTAACGGCTTTGGGGTTGCAATTGGCCATGGCGAGATCGGCCTTCTGATACCAGCCCGCCGCTTCAGACGCGAGCGTCCGCCAGGCCGATACGAAGGCGGGGTGCGTCAGAACCTCTTTCGGCTGGGTGATGAAGATGCCCCGGCTTTCCAGAAGCTCCTGGGGAAGGTAGAGCCGGTCGCGTTCGGCATCCTCGTGCACATCGCGCAGGATGTTGGTGATTTGCAGGGCACGGCCTTCCGCATCGGCCAGAATGCGCCCGCGCTCGCCGGGCTCGCCGAAAATGTGCACGCAGAGCCGGCCCACGGCGCACGCCACCCGGTCGCAATAAAGGTCGAACGTGGGGCGCTGCGGGGCGCGGATGGGGGTGCCCAAATCCATCTCCATGCCGTCGATCACCGCATGGAAGTCGGACTTCTCCAGATCGAACTTGGCCACCGCGGGCAACAGGGCCTTGGCGATGGGGTGGTCGGGGCGGTCCACATAAAGCTTGTCGATCTCCCGGCGCCAGTTTTCCAGGCCCACCTTGCGGTCTTCCACCGGCAGGCCGTCATCATCGGCAATGTCATCCACCTGGCGGCAAAAGGCATAGACGGCGAAGATTGCGTGGCGGCGCTCCTTGGGCAACAGCCGCATGGCCCAGTAGAACGAGGTGGAGGCGTTCCGGACCTGTTTGGCGATTTTGCGGCGCTCGGCCGATGCCGATGGTGCTGAGGCCGACATGGGTTCAAAAATCCAGGCTGGGCGCTTGGCGCCTTTGTCTTTAGGCTTTGGCTTTTGCAGAGGCGCTGTCATCAAGCGCGGCAAACACTTCCTTGACGATGTCGCTGGCGTTCATGCCAGCCAGCTCGTACTGCTCTGCCGGGCCGCCATGGGCGACGAACTCATCCGGGAAGGCCATGGGGCGCACCCGGGCGCCGGCGTCGAGCATGTTGTTCTTGGCCAGGAAGTTCAGCACATGGGAGCCAAAGCCGCCGACCGCGCCTTCCTCGATGGTGACCAGCACATCGTGGTCGCGGGAGAGCTTCAAGATCAGATCTTCGTCCAAGGGCTTGGCAAAGCGGGCATCGGCCACGGTTGTGGTGAGGCCACTGGCCTGGAGTTCGTCAGCTGCTTTGAGGCATTCGGTCAGGCGCGCGCCCAAAGACAGAATGGCCACCTTGGAACCTTCGCGCACGATGCGGCCCTTGCCGATCTCGAGCGGCACGCCTTCATCGGGCAGATCGGCGCCGGTGCCTTCGCCGCGCGGAAAACGCACCGCGGAAGGCTTGTCGTCAATCTGAACGCAGGTGGCGATCATGTGCATGAGTTCAGCTTCGTCGGCCGCGGCCATGACCACCATGTTGGGCAGACAGCACAAATAGGTGAGATCGAAGCTGCCCGCATGGGTCGCGCCGTCATTGCCCACCAGTCCGGCCCGGTCGATGGCAAAGCGCACCGGCAGCGACTGCAGCGCCACATCGTGCACCACCTGGTCATAGGCCCTTTGCAGGAAGGTGGAATAGATGGCGGCGAACGGTTTGTAGCCTTCCGTGGCCAGGCCCGCGGCGAAGGTTACCGCATGCTGTTCGGCAATGCCCACGTCGAAGCTGCGGTCGGGGAATTCTTCGGCGAACTTGTCGACCCCGGTGCCTGAAGGCATAGCGGCGGTAATCGCGACGATCTTCTCGTCCTTTTCCGCTTCCTTGATCAGGGCGCGGGCAAAGATCGAGGTGTAGCTCGGGGCGTTTGCGGCGGCCTTCTTGAATTCATAGGTTTCCGGGTTGAACTTGGCCACCGCATGGTATTTTTCTTTGTTCGGATTTTCAAACGGGTGGCCCTTGCCCTTTTCCGTCACCGCGTGAACCAGGATCGGCCCGAGGCTTTCTGCGTCGCGCACGTTCTCCAAGATCGGCACCAGGCTTTCAATATTGTGGCCGTCCACCGGGCCCACATAGTAGAAGCCCAGCTCTTCAAACAGCGTGCCGCCAAACAGCATGGTGCGGGCGAACTCGTCGGCCCTCTCGGCGGTTTCCTTGATGTACTTGGGAAAGCGTTCGGCCAGATGCTTGCCGATATCGCGCAACGAAAGGAACGGGCGCGATGAGGTGAGCCAGGACAGATAGTTGGTGAGGGCGCCCACCGCCGGGGCGATCGACATCTGGTTGTCGTTGAGGATCACGATCAGCCGGCTGTCCAACGCGCCGGCATTGTTCATGGCTTCATACGCCAGCCCGGCACTCATGGCGCCGTCGCCCATCACGCAGACCACGTTATTGTCGCCGCCTGCCATGTCGCGCGCCATGGCCATGCCCAGGCCGGCGGAGATGGAGGTGGAGGAATGGGCCGCGCCGAAGGGGTCATACTCGCTCTCGTCGCGCTTGGTGAAGCCGTAGAGCCCGTCCTTTTGGCGGATGGTGCGGATGCCGTCGCGGCGCCCGGTGAGGATCTTATGGGGATAGGCCTGGTGGCTCACGTCCCAGATCAGTCGGTCTCGCGGAGTGTCGAACACATAGTGCAAGGCCACCGTGAGCTCCACCACGCCCAGCCCAGCGCCGAAATGGCCACCGGTTTCCGCCGCCGCCGCTATGGTTTCGGCGCGCAGTTCGTCGGCAAGCTGGCGCAGCTGTTTTTGCTCGAGCTTGCGAAGATCTTCCGGCAGCTTGACCTGGTCAAGAAGCGGTGTTGAACCTGACATGCGTTCTCTTACCCTCAAATTCCCTCCGCGCGGCGCTCAAACCGTCCAAGCGTTCGCGCGTATGACTCAAACCCGATACTGCGCATTCAGTTCCTAACCGCACGAATTAGCACTTTAGCATTACCGTATTGGGGCACAAAGACCTTCTTTACACCCCTAACGCCGGCTTGCTCACCTCGTCCGATCTTAAATCTAAGGTCGTTAGAACGTGTGGCCACCTCAACCTGGCCCACTCTCTGAACGCCAATCTCACCCTCACCCGCCTCGGCGGCGAAAAAACTCCTTCAAAATACCAGACAGCGTACAGACTGCAAGCTGTGGCTTTGACAAAACAACCCTTTCCGCCAGCGGATCACGGGCCGACAGTTCGCTTACGAGCTTGTGGGCCAGATTAACGATAACCGCTGATTCCATTGCCAAATGTCGGCTTTTGAGCCGTTTCGGCAGTTCGTCGGCCACCTCCATTAAACTGCGCGTTGAGCCCAAGCAACGGTCGAGTACGGTCCGCATTGCCGCACTTGACTGTGATTTGTCCAGTTCTGTGACGTCAATGCCACAGTCGGCAAGCCAGTTTGCCGGCAAATAGACACGATTCAGTTGGTGGTAGTCGTCCTGGCAGTCCTGCAAATGGTTGATCACCTGGAGGGCGTTACACAAGGCGTCTGAATACTCATAATTGCGAGGGTCTTCACCATGCAGATCGAGCAAGTAGCGCCCCACCGGGGCCGCTGAGCGCATGCAATAGCCGATCAACTCGTCCCAATCGGCGTAACGCCCCTTAACCGCATCTTGGCGAAAAGCGTCCACCAAGTCGGTGCAATGTCGCGCCGAGATGGCGGTTTCGGTGAGGCTTTCGTGCATGCGATCTGCGGTTTCAAAGCCCGGCTGGCGCCTGATCTCGCCGCCGCTTACCGCATCGGCCATGGCGTTGAGGCGCTCCACCTTGGCTTCGGGTGAAAGCTCCGGATTGTCGGCGATATCATCAATCGCACGGGCAAAGCGGTAATAGCGGGCAATGTGGGGGCGCAGCTTCTTAGGCAATAGCCAGGAACCCACGGGGAAGTTCTCATCGCCCGCACCCTTGCCTGAAGGGGTTTCTATCGCTTCGCTCATGGCCATTTGCTCAACCGGCCGAGGCCAAGCCCACCAGAGTGTGGCTCAAGAGATGGTCGGGATCGGCAAGGCCCTCGATCACGGTGAAATGATTCTCGCCGGCCAGAGTGAGCGGCATCACCGCTGCGCCGCCTTCGTGCCACTCATGGGTGATGTTTTTCACCTGGCGCTTGAACTCGTCGCTCTCTTCTCCGCCCACGGCCGCAATCAGCTTGAGGCCCACCGGGGCGGGCCAGGAAATCGGGCTGGCCGCTTCGGCGATTTGCAGGTTCAGCTGCAGCTTCTCATTGAGGCTGGTGCCCACCAGGGGGCGCAAGTCGAAGATGCCGGAGATGGCGAGGCCGCCCGTGACCAGCATGGGCGGCACGTCCGGGTCGATCTCCTGCCAGTTGGTGGCGAGCAATGCGGCGGTCAGGTGCCCGCCTGCGGAATGACCGGCCACCACGATCTTGCGCTTATAGGTTTTCCACAAGAAGACCGCGCAAGCCCTCATCTGGTTGATGATGTCGCCCACGCCAACCTTGGGGCAGAGATCATAGGACGGCACCGCCACAGTGACCCCGTGCATGTTGGCGCCCTTGGCCATGTGGGAGAAGCTCTCGCGTCCAAGGGCCTGCCAATAGCCACCATGGATGAACATCGCGATGGGCCCCGGCTTTTCCTTGCGCGGCTTGAAAATGTCCATTGATTGCCGCGAACTCTCGCCATAAGGCACATCAAGCCGGGCTTCGGCCGCATCCTTGCGCCATTTGGCTGCCGCCTCAATCCAACCGGCCATGATCTCCGGATGCTCAGGCACCCGGGCGCGGTTGTTGAATTCGGCTTCGTAATTGATCGCCGTGGTGATCTCTTGCTCCATGGCGGCCAAACTGCCAGAGCCTGCCGCGCCGGGCAAGCGGTGATCATCAGCGTCGTCATCCGCGCGAGTGCGGATACAATGGGTGTGGGATATTGAGGAGCAAAGCTCAGCGGGTCAGAGTGTGACCCACCACATCAAGGCCACCGCCAAGATCAGTGCCAGAAGCAATTTCAACCAGAATGAGGTCTTCAGCTGATCCATCGCGTCGACCCTTCAAACTCTGCGCTCAATCTTACCAAGTCTAGCAAAGCCGTCCCCTGTGCGATAGGCGTGGGTGCCGCATTTGCCCTTGCGCCGCAGCGCAGGTTGCGCTGGTATGATCGCCAGGCTCACAGGGTCTTAAGGTGAGATCTGGACATGACCGCCACAAGCTTGCGTTTCAGCCCCCTGGAATTTGCCTCCTTCGGCGTTCTGACCGAGCTTGAGGCGGCCAGCGACGAGGCGGCCGTTGCGGCCTTTCTGGATGGGGCTGAGGGGATCTGCAGCGAGCTCCATGCCGCCGGAGGCCTGATGGTGGTGCGGGGGCTTTCGGGTTTACGCCATGCCCCGGAGGCGCTGGTGAGAATTTCTAAGATTTTCGGCCCGGAGGTTGAGAACTACCGCGGTACTCTGACCGCGGCCCGGTTCTTTCACGATCAAGTGCCCGAAGTGCTGGTGCTGTCCAACCTGCCGCCATGCAACCACTTGCCGCCGCCGCGCCCGGCGCCGGTGCTTGATCCGGAAGGCGAGTTCCCGGTCGGGTTCCCCCAGCGCAGCAACTGGCACACGGATCAGAGCTACCGCCGCCCGCCGCCCGACATCACCTTGTTGTTCGGGGTCACCAACCCCCCGGCCGATCAGGGCCAGACCCTTTATGCGGACTGCACGGCAGCGCTTGGGGCATTGGCGCCGGAGCTGCGCGCTAAGATCGAGGGGCTTATGGGATTGCATGCTCCAAGCTGGATCGGCAGGCGTCCGGAGGATGTGCGCGCCGGAGTGACGCCCAAGCCGCTTCTGGCCCACCAGCAACCCCAACCCCAGCCCCTTGTGCGCCGCCACCCGGTGACCGGCCGGCCGGCGCTTTACATCTGCGAAGAAGACCAGATGGACCATCTTGAGGGGCCGATTGCGGGACTGGAGCCGGGGCCGGACGGGGAGGGAGCCCGCCTCTTGCGGGCGCTCCTGGCCCATGCCACGCAGCGCCGGTTCGTCTATGTGCACGAATGGCAGGAGGGCGATCTGGTGATCGGCGACAACCGCTGCCTTTTGCATGCGGCCACCTGGTATGATGCGGACATCCATCCGCGCCTGATGTGGCGCACCACGGTGAGGGGCAATCCGGGGGCTGAATATGACGGCGAGGCCAAAAGCTGGATCCCAGCAGACGGCCATGCGCCCATGGAGGGCATGGAGGACGCCTGAGTTTGGAGGCGCCGCTGAAAACCCAGCAGAATTGCGCAGGTTGGCCAAAGTTCAATCACCACTTTTGAGCGTCGCGATCATCTCCATGATTGCAGCGGTAAGCGGGCGGTTTGGATCGGCCAGGTCGAGGACAATGTCGAAGTGGTTGCGGTCGCTCACTTCGAACGTGCTCACCACATGGCCGGAGCCGCTGAGGGCGTCGGCATAGGCGCGGCTTTGGCGCTTGAACTCATCCGTATCGCTGCCGGCCCAGGCCACCTGCACCGGGCATATGGTGGCTGCAGGGTGGGTAGCCGGGCTGAGGCTGCGGGCCGCTTCGGCACCAAGGTTCAGCCAGGTGTTTGGCAGGCACAGGCTGACGGGCTCCAGGTCGTAAAGGCCGCTGATCAAACAGGCCCCTGCGACCATCTCCTTCTGGGTGCCTTGGGCAGGCACCCAGTCGCCGCTCATCACCATGGCCGCCAGATGGCCTCCCGCTGAGGTGCCGCACAGGAATATCCGGTCCGGGTCAATCTGCAGTTCAGTGGCCTCAGACCAGATATGCACCACGCAGCGGCGCACCTGGTCGACAATCTGGTCCAGGCTGGCGTCCGGAGCCAGAGAGTAGTTGACCGCGGCCACCGCAATGCCGGCAGCGTTAAAACAGGGTGCCATAAAGGATGATTCATCCTTGCTCAGCGCCCGCCAATATCCGCCGTGAATGAAGATGAAGAGCGGGGCCGCTGGGCCGGCTGGAAAGAAGTCAAAGGTTTCGTCGGGATGTGTGCCGTATGCCAGATCGGTTTCCACCTGGCAGGCATGGCGCGCCGCGGCGCTCATCTCCGCATATCGCGCCAGATGAGGCTCCACGTCCGGCACCGTGGCGCGCGCATTGTATTGCCGCTCAAGCTCATCTTGATCCATGTCACGATAGACGGCCATGACGGCTTTACACTCCCAGATATTGCTGGCGCAGCTCGGGGCGTGCTGCAAACGCGGCATGGTCGCCCTGCCAGCAGGTTTTGCCCTTCTCGATGATCACATGTTCATCGGCAATGCGCGACAGTTCATCCAAGTTCTTGTCGACGATCAGAATACTCTCGCCATCGGCCTTCAAGCCTTCCAGGCACTGATAGATTTCCTGTCGGATAATCGGAGCGAGCCCCTCTGTGGCCTCGTCGAGAATGAGCAGATGGGGATTGGTCATGAGCGCGCGCCCGATGGCCAGCATCTGCTGCTCGCCGCCTGACAGGGAGCTGCCGAGCTGGTTTGCCCGCTGGCCCAGGCGGGGGAACAGCGCATTGACCCGGTCGAGAGACCAGGGCGTGCTGCGCCCGTGGCGGTTCGACGAGGTGGCGATCAGATTTTCCCGCACGGTCAGGGTGGGGAAGATCTGCCGGCCCTCGGGCACCAGGGCGATGCCCAGCCTGCCTATCTGATGGGGCTTCAGGCGCGCCAGGGGGCGGCCGCGGAAGGTGATCTCGCCGGCGCGCACGGGCAACAGCCCCACAATGGTCTTGATGGTTGTGGTTTTGCCCATGCCGTTGCGGCCCAGCATGGTGACCACCTTGCCGCCGGAGACCGATAGGTCGATCCCGAAGAGCGCCTGGCTGAGGCCGTAGCCGGCTTCCAACTGGTGCACTTCAAGCATCGGCACCCTCGCTGCTGCCCAGATAGGCCTCTTTCACGTCCGCATCGTTGCGGATGGCTTCCGGGTCGCCGCTGGCGATCACCCGGCCATAGACAAGGACCGAGATGCGGTCCGCCAGGGCGAACACCGCATCCATATCGTGCTCCACCAGCAGCATGGAAACCTGGCCCTTGAGCGATTTGAGTAGCTCAATGACGCCGGCGGTTTCCTCCGCCCCCATGCCGGCCATGGGTTCATCAAGCACCAGCAGTTTGGGATGGCGCGCCAGGGCCATGGCGAGCTCCAGCCGGCGCTGCTGGCCGTGCGACAGGGTTTGGGCCTTGGCATCGGCCTGCTCGGCCAGGCCCACCTGCTCCAGGCAGGCGCGGGCCGGCTCGCTCAGCGCGGCATCGTCTGCGGCGGGGGCAAAGAAGTGGAAGCTGTGGCCGGCGCCAAGCTGCACCGCCAGGGCCACATTCTGAAGGGTTGAGAATTCGGGAAAGATGGAGGTGATCTGAAACGAGCGGACCAGGCCCAGTTCAGGCCTGAGGTGCTGGGGAACGCCTGAGATGTCGTGCCCTTCAAAGCGGATGACGCCCGCATCCGGGCTGAGCTGGCCGCAGATCTGGGCAATCATCGTGGTCTTGCCGGCGCCGTTGGGACCGATCACGGCATGGAGCTCGCCTTGGGCAACGTCGAGAAAGATGTTGTCGGAAGCGGTCAGGGCGCCGAAGGATTTTGAGAGGCCCTCGATGGAGAGAATGGGATCAACGGTCATCGCGCTCGCCTCCCATGATCAGGCCATGAATGCCGCCGCGGGCAAACAGCACCACAATGATCAGCAGAGGACCGAAGACAATGCGCCAGTGTTCTTTGACGTCGCCCAGAGCCACGGTTTCCATGATGCCGGGCAGAAACTCTTCAAGGGCGAGGAACACGCCCGCCCCGATCACCGGGCCGGAGATCGTGCCGATGCCGCCCAGAACCACCATGATCATCAGGTCGCCAGACTTGGTCCAATGCAGATAGTCGGGGCTGACAAACTCCGTCAGGTTGGCATTGAGGACGCCTGCGAGCCCTGCAACAGCGCCTGCGATGACGAAGGCGGCCAGCTTGTAACGCTGCACATCACACCCCAAGGCCAGCATGCGCGCCTCGTTCTGCTTGCAGGCCTTCAGCACTGTGCCGAAACGCGAGCGCACCACCACGGCAAACAGCACCATGGCGACGGCCAGGAGGCTTAAGCAGATGAAGTAGAACGTCAGATCGCTGGAGAGATCGAGGCCCGGCAGCGTGTTGCGTCCGGACGACATGATCACCCCGTCATCGCCGCCATAGCGCTCCATGGAGACGAAGAGAAAATACAGCATCTGGGCGAATGCGAGCGTGATCATGATGAAGAACACGCCGCTGGTGCGCAGGCAAAGGTAGCCCAGAACAAAGGCGGCGAATGCCGACAGCAGCACTGCCGACGGCCAGGTGAAGAGGGCGGCGTCGGAGCCTGAAAGACCGAAGATGGTTGAGCCTTCGAAGGCGTGAAACGACAGGATGCCGATCACATAGGCGCCGACCCCGAAATAGGCGGCGTGGCCGAAACTCACCATGCCGCCATAGCCCAGAATGAAGTTCAGGCTGAGCGCCGCCAGGCCATAGATCGCAATGCGCGTGACCAGGCCGATCAGGTATTCCTGGCCGAACGCGATCAGTACGAAGGGCAGGGCGATGGCCGCAATCAGCGCCAACAGTGCCGCCAGATGGTTTTTGTTGAAGACCATGGTCAGTGGCTCTTGGCCGCAACGGGGAAGAGGCCGTTGGGTCTGACAATGAGAATGATGGCCATCAGGATGTAGATCGACATTGAGGAGAGCCCGGCGCCAATCCCGTCGGCCGAGGCCGGATCCATGAAGGTCTTGAGCAGATCGGTGAGGAAGGCGCGGCCGAGCGTGTCTACGGTGCCCACCAGAACGGCGCCCACAAGGGCCCCGCGCACCGAGCCGATGCCGCCGATCACCACCACCACGAACGCCAGGATGAGCTGTTGCTCGACTATCCCATTCTGGCCAGGGAGCAGATTATTGCCACCGGCCAGCCGGTTGCTGCCGTGCTGGCGCAATGCCCCCAACAAGCGGCCACCCTGGGCGAGCAGGTTAATGTTGAGTTTGACGAGGCCCAGCCACGCCTGGAGCTTGAT
>CAJHYS010000099.1_pt1 | contig 61693 bp, 68 predicted proteins | sample 9198801 | NCBI WGS metagenome assembly CAJHYS01 (sample SAMEA7708368, study PRJEB35096) | sediment metagenome | biome: marine neritic benthic zone biome [ENVO:01000025]; feature: sediment [ENVO:00002007]; material: shallow marine sediment [ENVO:03000034] sea grass bed [ENVO_01000059] ...
GTTTCCGCCTATCACGAACTTTCCAGAATGCAAATCTGACGGGTAAATCATGAAAGCACTTGCCATTGCAGCGACGGGTATGAACGCTCAGCAACTGAATGTTGAGGTCATTGCCAACAATATCGCCAACATCAACACCACCGGGTTCAAAAGAGCCCGGGCCGAGTTTACCGATCTTCTGTATCAGGCCGAGCGCCTTGCCGGCGTTGCCAACCGAGGCGGCCAGGATGCGGTGCCCGAGGGCGCGCACCTCGGCTTGGGTGTGAGGGCAACCGCAATCCGCAGCCTGCACCTGCAAGGGGGGCTCACCAGCACCGGCAACCGCCTCGACCTGGCCTTGAACGGCCGCGGCTGGTTCCAAGTGACCGGTCCGGACGGCGACACGCTCTACACCCGCGCAGGCGCCTTCAACACTAATGGGGCAGGCCAGATCGTCACCCCGGACGGCTATGCTGTGCAGCCCGCCATAACCGTTCCTGACAACACGACTGAAATCGTGGTGAACCGCTCAGGCCAGGTGTTTGCCCGCGTGGACGGCCAAACCGATCTGCAGGACCTTGGCCAGCTCAGCCTGTCGAACTTTGCCAATGAAAGCGGCCTGCTTCCGCTTGGCAACAACCTCTATAGCCAGACGACAGCTTCAGGCGATGCGGTGACCGGCGTTGCCGGCGACACCGGGTTTGCAGAAATTCAACAGGGCTATCTTGAAAATTCAAACGTCGATGCGGTCAAAGAAATTACCGAGTTGATCTCGGCACAACGTGCCTATGAGATGAACTCCAAGGTCATCCAGGCGGCCGACACTATGGCCGGAGTTGTCTCACAAGGCTTGAGGTAATGCTGGCTGGCGGGCTTTCTTCTTTTGCACGTCTGGCTCTGTTGGGCCTCTGTGCTGCAGCTTGCTTGGGGGTATCCTTCGCCTCACGCGCCGCAGCGGAACCGGTCCCCTTTCTGGTTCCCACGCGCACCGTTTATCCCGGGCAAGACATTTCCAAAGGCCGCCTGGAGATCCGTCACTTTCGGGCCTCCTACGGCGCAACTTTGCGGGCTGTGAAACAGCGCCACCAAGTTGAGGGTAAGGTTGCGGCAAAAACTCTGGTGCCCATGCGCCCGATCCTTCTCAAGAATGTGCGCGAGCCCTACATTGTCCAGTCGGGAACCCGCGCAAAACTCATCTTCAGCAAAGGCAACCTTACCATCACAACCCTGGTGACCGCGCTGCAATCAGGCTCGGTGGGGGATCTGATCCGCGTGCGCAATGTGGACAGCGGCAAGCGGCTTGTGGCCCGCGTCCGGCCCGATGGGGTGCTGGAGGTGGAGCGCCCATGAAGCGCCTCATGGTCAGTCTTCTTGCCGTTTTGTGCTTGTGCGCGCCGGCAAATGCCGATGCGCGGATCAAGGACATTGCCGTGATCCGCGGCCCGCAAGACAACCAGCTGTTCGGCTATGGCCTGGTGATCGGACTGCAAGGCACCGGTGACAGCTTGCGCAACGTGCCGTTTCTTGGCGAGTCCTTGCGCTCCATGCTCGACCGTCTGGGCATCAGATACGGCGACAGCCTGCCGCGCACCAAGAACATTGCCGCCGTAGCGGTTACAGCGACGCTGCCGCCCTTCATTGGAAAAGGTGCGACCATCGACGTGGCGGTCTCCTCCATAGGTGATGCCAGTTCGCTGACCGGCGGCACCTTGGTGCTGACACCGCTTTATGGCGCCAACCGGAAGATCTATGCAATCGCGCAAGGTCCGCTCACGGTCACCGGCTTTGCCAAGGAAGGTCAGGCTGAAAGCGTTAGCCAAGGCATTCCCACCAATGGACGCATTCCCAACGGCGCCATCGTTGAACGTGAGATCAGAGGCAACTTCGCCGGTCTCAAGGATCTGAAGCTGGAGCTGCGCAATCCCGATTTCGATACGGCCATCGCCGTTACCGATGCAATCAACAAGTTCGCCAAAAAGAAGTTCCGCAAGATGCTCGCAATCGAGAGAGACGCGCGGACGATCGCGGTGAAAAAACCCAAGGGCCTCAGCACGGCACGGTTTGCCGCGATCATCGGTCAGTTGCGCGTGCGCCCCGACAACACGGCGAAGGTGGTGGTGGACGAAAGCACCGGCACGGTCGTGATCGGGACGAACGTCAAGGTCTCCACCGTTGCGGTCACCCACGGCAACCTGAGCGTAAAGATCACCGAGCGCCCCACCGTTTCGCAACCCCTGCCCTTCTCCGACGGTGAAACCGCCATTGAACCCAACACCAGGATCAAAGCTGAAGAATCGGAGGGCAAGTTCGCCGTCCTCGAGGGCACCGACCTGGATTCGTTGACCGACGGCTTGAACGCCATCGGTCTTAAGCCAAGCGGCATCATCTCCATTCTGCAGGCCATCAAGACAAGCGGTGCCCTGCAAGCCGAGTTGGTTGTCCAATGAGACGGCCCGCCAGCAGCTTCACCCATCGCGGCATCGTGTTGTCGATGGTCGCCGCAGGCATTCTCTGCCTGGGCATGGCGGCTGCCGGCGGCGCAGAAAAATCCATGGCGCCGAAGTCAGCACCATCGGCGCCGGCTGCCGATGGCGGCTACTGCACGAACATTCTTGACGCCGCCTCCGAAGCCCGCGCCGCCTTTCGGCTGAAGAAACTGAAAGAGGTCGAAAAACAAATCGAAGGCCGCATCGCCGCGCTGGAGGAGAAGAGCAAGGAGCTCAAATCGTGGATTGAACGGCGCGAGAAGTTTATCGACAAGGCACAGGGCCAGCTTGTCGCCATTTACAAGCAGATGCGGCCCGATGCGGCCGCTTTGCAGCTTTCGGCTCTCGATGAGATGACCGCCGCTGCCATTCTTCTGAAACTCAAACCAAGAACCGCAAGCTCGATCTTGAACGAGATGGACCCCAAACTTGCCGCACGCCTGGCAAGTTTCGTGTCCTATGCGGCAAAGAAAGCGACCAAGAAAGGTCAGTCATGAAGTCAATTGTAACCGTTGCGTCCGCGTTCCTCTTTCTTGCCGGTTGCGCGGCAAAGCTTGAAGACTTTAACCGTCCGCCGCCGTTGTCGCCCTTGTCCTACAATCTTGTGGCGCCGGCCGGACACACGCCCCGTGACGAGATGCACTACAAGCGCGAAGAGCAAGGCAGCTATTCCTTGTGGGAAGACCGGGGTGGCAGCCTGTTCAGAAACCCGCGTGCATCGAAGGTCGGCGACATCCTGACCGTCGATATCCAGATTGACGACAAGGCAACGCTCGACAACTCGACGAACAGATCCCGCGATTCCAGCCAGAGCGCAGGCGCCGACAGCGATGTCAGCTTCAGCGGCTCGAAGATCCCGATCCCCTTCACCTTCACGCTCGACGGAGAGGTGGGGACCAAAGGCAAGACATCGACCAAGGGCACCGGCTCGATCGACCGGAGCGAGGAGATCGACCTCTCGATCGCCGCGGTGGTTATCCGCGTGCTGCCCAACCACAATCTGGCGATCCGCGGCTCGCAGGAAGTCCGGGTCAATCACGAAGTTCGGATCCTCACCATCACCGGCATCGTGCGGCCTCAGGATATCGATGGCAGCAACAAGATCTCTTATGAGAAAATTGCCGAGGCGCGCGTCTCGTATGGCGGCAGAGGCCGGATCACCGAAGTGCAGCAACCCGCCTGGGGACAACAACTTCTTGATCTGATCAGTCCGTTCTAAGAGGCTGAGGGGAGCAATATGGCTGACGCCGACAATGAGCAGGCAGCACCGAAGGGGCCATCTCTTGTGGTCATTCTTGCCTTGGTGGTGGGCCTGACGGCCGTCGCCGGCGCAACGGGCGGCGGCTTGGGGTTGTTCTTGGCTCCAACCGTGAGCGAAGCCAAGAAGGAGGAGGAGGCGAAGAAGGAAGAGACGGAAGAAAAGGCGCCTGAATATTCCAGCGGCCAAAGGCTGAAGACCCTGCAGCCGATCGTAACCAACCTGGCCCATCCGAGCAGTGTGTTCATTCGCCTTGAGAGCACCGTCATCTTCAGCAAAGCTCCTGAGACCGATACTGAAGAGCTGGCTGCCAAACTGACCAACGACATGTTGAACTTTCTGCGCACCCTCTCGGTTGCACGTCTGGAGGGGCCGAGCGGGATCCTGCATCTTAAGACCGATCTGACCGAGATCGCCCGCATCCGGTCGGAAGGCCTGATCGAAGAGGTGGTCATAAGCTCATTGGTTGTCGAATGAGGCGCATTGGCCTCACACTCCTGTTCCTCATTGCGCTGAGCAGCCCTGCCTTCGCGCAGATGGAAGAGCTGCGCAGTTTCCTGGACGGTCAGGATGGTGTGTTTTCAGCGCGCATGATCCAACTGATCGCGCTGATCACGGTCTTGTCCATTGCGCCGGGCCTGTTGATCATGGTTACCAGCTTCACCAGAATTGTGGTGGTGCTGTCGTTCCTGCGCAGCGGGCTGGGCCTGCAAAGCACGCCGGCCAATCCGATCCTCATCAGCCTTGCCCTGTTTATGACCTTCTACGTGATGGGCCCGACATTCGAGAACGCCTGGCAGCGCGGTCTGCAGCCGCTGATGCAAAACGAGATCGATGAGACCGAAGCCTTCAAACGGATCGTCAAACCGTTCCGGGAGTTCATGCGCAAGCAGGTTCGGGACAAGGATTTGAAGCTGTTTTCCGAGCTGGCCGATCTCGATATCGGCCAGTCGGCCGCCGACGAGGAGATTGAGCTCAGAATTTTGGTGCCGGCGTTCATGATATCTGAACTGAGGCGTGGATTTGAGATAGGGCTCCTGATCATCCTGCCGTTCCTGGTCATAGACCTCATCGTTGCAACCCTCACCATGTCCATGGGCATGATGATGCTGCCGCCGACGGTCATCTCATTGCCGTTCAAAGTGCTGTTTTTTATCCTGATGGATGGCTGGAATTTGTTGGTCGGAAGCTTGGTCCGATCGTTCGTCTGAGCCAAAAATCCCAGAATTCCGCCAAAATCACTGTTAAACGTTTCGAAACAGATCTCGCCTAATTTTAAACACATAGTGGATTGGGGAGGCTGTTGATCTATCCCAATTGCATGACGCAGTTCCGCTATCCCGGCCAATCCGGAATGTTTCGGTAAGTAATCTTTTGGTCGAGGAATACCCTCCAATGAACAGTATCAATACGAATATCGCAGCAATGACTGCACTGCAGTCGCTGAACCAAACCAACAAAGCACTCCTGGAAACCCAAAACCGCATCTCTACCGGTCTTGCCGTGGCAACCGCAGCAGACAATGCGGCCTATTTCTCCATCGCCACCACGATGAAGTCGGACAATGCCGCTTTGTCGACGGTGCAGGATGCACTGGGCCTTGGTGCCGCAACCGTCGACGTGGCCTACACGGCGTTGGACAGCACCATCAAGGTCGTGGACGAAATCAAAACCAAACTCGTTGCTGCGCGTGAGCCCGGTGTTGACCGTGTTGCAATTCAGGCTGAAATCTCTGAACTGCAAAACCAGCTGACCAGCATCGCGGACAGTGCTTCGTTCAACGGTGAGAACTTCCTCTCCGTTGACTCCGATGCCGCCGACTACAATGCAACGAAGACCGTTGTTGCCTCGTTCACACGTTCCGGCAGCACGATCTCCATCGGCACCATCGGCATCGACATCACGGCCACCACGTTGTTTGACGCTGGTACCGCGTCCGGCATCCTGGATACAACCTACACTGCAACCAGCTCCGCGACGTTTACCGTCGCAACGTTGGATATCTCTGCGCTCACAGATTCAGCCGCCGATCTGACTGACCTGGAAGATATGATCCAGTCGGTCGACACGGCGTTTGGCCTGATCACCACGGGTGCGAGTAACCTGGGTGCAGCGAGCAAGCGGATTGAGCTTCAGTCTGAGTTCGTGGGCAACTTGATGGATGCGATCGAACGGGGCGTGAGCCAACTTGTCGATGCGGACATGAACGAGGAATCGACAAAATTGCAGGCCTTGCAGGTGCAGCAACAGCTTGGCATTCAGGCGCTGAGCATTGCAAACTCGGGCAGCCAGAACATTCTGTCGCTGTTCAGATAAGATCCTGACACCAACCCTTAAAGGGCGCGTCCGACAGTTCTCGGGCGCGCCTTTTTTTGCGGCCGCTTGGCCGCAGTTGCGCAGAAGGCCGTTGAATTTTTCGTCCATTTGCCAAAGCCGGTCGCGACGATGTTGGCGAGAACCCGGCAGACATATTTCTTCTGTGCCGGATTGTTGTTGGGACCGGCATGATAGCGCGCTACAGCCAAGGTCCAGCTGCCTTCGCGCCGACGAAGCCGCTGCAGAAACCTGGCCGCGTAGTCAACGTTCCTCCTCGGCTCGAACATCTCCTCAACCGAACCAAAGGCCGTCTTGTGCCAATAGTGGTTTATCTGCATGCAGCCCACGTCAATCAAATCGGCGCCGGACGCTTTCGCCGAGGCGAACCTGCGCAGGGCGTCAGATTTGCTGGCGGCAAATATGCTGCGCCCTTCAACGTTCAGCGCGAAGGGATGCAGGCTGCCCTTTTTGCCGGTTTCAGTGAGGCCGACCGCGTAGAGAATTCCAACGGGAACCTGATACTTCTTTGAGCTGTTGAGGATGTGCCGCTCGCAGAGACCGGCATGCCCATTGGCCAGCGGGGCCGTTGCGTCAAATGTAAATGTCGTCAGAAGCGCGCACGCGGCGAGCATCGGCAGAGTTCTCATCTGCATCCTGTTGCCCGGCCTGGGGGTCATTGCGCCAAGCGCCTTCGCGGCGCAGGTCTTCGGATGCGGCGGAGTATGTTCCACCATGTTCAGCTTCCCCAAGCTCAAAGCCTGCGACCTGTTCTTGTCCATCCGTTTGCCTTTGTTCTGCTACTGGCTCCACGATACGCACCAGTGTCTGTTCGGTTAGCGGGCCGAGCGCACCCAGAATGCGCTGCAATGCAAGGCGGTCCTCTTTCAGCAAAAGAGCCGTTTCGGCCAATGAAGGTTCCAGTCTGATTTCCAACCCCTCGCCGGTTCGCTTCAACTGCGCGCCAATCCGGCCGAGCGTGTCCGGCTGCAGTTGCAGGTCGATCACCTTGACCGACGTGCCCTGGCCCGTGCGGTCAGATGCAACCGGCGCCATCTCGATAACCCGGGAACTCGTCACTTTCACGTCCTGCAGCCGGGGCAGCTCATCAGAACCGCCGCCCGTCACCTGTGTTGCATTATTGGAAGCCGCGCTTTGATTGAGATTGATCGGATCCGACGGCTGAACAGGAGTTGGGGCAAGTTCAGCGTTGGCCGCCGCAGGTTTGATCTGAATACGCTCCGGCGCCGCCTCCGCGGCCGGTTGTGCCGCTGCAGCCGGCACCGCAGGTGAAGATGCAGACCTTGTTCGCGGCAACACCTTATCGCGCTCCGAAACACCGGCATCAATCCGCAAAGATGCGAGATCCGAACGCGCCACCGCAGACTGTTCCGTCTTGCCCGGAGCGCCCGTTGTGAGGGCATCCCCCAAACGCGCGGGCTGGCTTTCCACGTCGCCCTCAACTGCAACTCCGCCGCGCCCTGCTGCCAACGCAATATTTGAACTCTCCTGCGCGCGCGGTGAGACGGCTTCAAGCTGTGAGTGCGGCCCTTTGGTCTCCGCAGTCACGGCACCAGAATGGATCGCGGATGGCAAGGCCCCGGCCGCGGGTTGAGCCTGCTGCACTTCAACCGTACCTGACGGCCGGGCTTCGATTGAACCCGACACGGCACTGGAAATCGGCGGAACGCTCAAGGGGGCGATCTCCTCGCCGGCCAGATTGGCCACCTGGTCGAGCACAGCATCAGCCGCGGTCTCGGCGGGCTGCAGCTCAACGGGAAGCGGCGCAGCTTCATGCGCGCCGTTCTGACCAGCTTTAACCGGAGGAAGCATCTTTCCAAGCAATGCCGAGAAGCTTGGCAATGCCCCTCCTTCGGTATCGGCGCCTCCAGGTTGCTGCGCACGGTTGGCGGCGGCCTTGCCCGTTGCCGCATGCTGCGCTTGCAACGGATTGACCGGCGTATCAACGGGAGTTCGGGGCAGGACTGTCATTCCTTGAGGGTCTCCAAAATGCTGTCCACTTCGGCCATGAGTGGTTGAATCCGCATGAGGATGTCGCCGGATGGCATCTCCTCCTTGGGCATTTGTTTGGCCTGAGATTCCGGTTTACGAGCAGCCGCCGGCGGCCATTGTGCAATCGCACTGCCGACATTGGAGGCTTCTTTCATGATCTTTTTGTCATCGTCCGACAGGATGCCCGCATCAATCTTGGTGAGGGCCGTCAGCGCTTCCTCCGGCGCACCGGTGACAATGTCGGCGGCAGCCATATAGAGGTTCGCCCGGGCCTGTGTTTGAAGATCGGACCGGTCAATCGACGAGGCATTCGACGAAGAGAAGCGGGCAAATGCCATCTTACCGTTTACAACGGCGTTCTTTGCGAACATCAGGTAGATTTTCTTTTGCCGGTTGTCGGGTGTCAGTTTGACGGCTGCGGACAGTTTTTCCTGATGCATTTTCAGATCATCGCCATCAAATTTCACGACCGCCTCGGCAAGGCTCTCGTCGAACACCGGCCCGAAGACCGAACGTCCAAACTGCCGGTAATAGGCGCTGGACGTTGCCACAAGCCGGGACAGATCTTTTTTGTTTTCAAACAATACCAGGGAACGCCTGAGTGCCGCCTCCTCGATCAGCGTTCCGGGAACCAGAAGTCTGGTTTTTGCGAACAGCCTGGCAGCCGCCTTCGGGTCCTTCTTTGCCGTCAGCATGGCCTTTACCAAAGCCAGAGATCCACCCAAATGGCCGGGATGCTTCAACGGTTCAATGTCGCCCAGCAGCTTTGCCGCTTCTGTGTAGTCGCGCGAGGCGAATGCGACCGCGCCTTCCAGTATCGATTTGTATTCCGGCGCCAGGGCTCGGTTCTTAAGCAGCCATTTGCCCACTTGCGGATCACCGCCCGCCAGCGCAAACACGGCAGCCGCCTCGCTGTTCTTCCGATCGGCCCAGACATGGTCAGGTAACTTGATGAACTTGTTGCCGATATGGTCGAGAAGTTTTCGCTGAACATCATAGGCAACCTGCGAGCCATGGGCGATTTCATCTTGCGCGCGCTGAAGCGTGCGCACCAGCTTATAGGGTTCCGGCTCCAACTCCTGCGCCAGCGCCGCCGCGCTCGCGCACGTCATTGCCACCACCAGGAACAGATGCGGGATCAGCTTCATTCCTTGCCATCCAGAATGAGAACCTCAATGCGCCGGTTCTCAGCGGAGAACGGCTTGGCCTTGTTCTTGAGATGACGGTCTGCATGCCCTTCGATGCGCACAACGCGATCCACATCGATACCGCCCCGAATGAGCATATGACGCGCCATATGCGCGCGGGCGGTTGAGAGGCGCCAGTTGTCATATTGGGATGACTTGAAGGGCCGGGCATCAGTATGCCCGCGCACCACGATGCGCCCATCCTGCTGTTTCAGGATCGGTGAAATGCGATCCATCAGCTTGACGAGAGCAGCGGTCGGCTTGGCCGAAGAGCTGGTGAACATCTCAAACCCAAATGTCTCGGTCAAACTCACCAGAAGGCCGGCATCGGTATTCTCAACACTGAGATTTGCAAACTTGCCGCTGTCGGCTTGCTCGGCCGCGACAGCGAGTTGTTTCTTGAGTTTGTCCAGGCGCTCTTGTCGCTTGGTTTTGTCCTGCGGCGGTTCGGCTTTGTCGTCCTGCTTGGGCAGAGCTTCCGGCAGTTTTTCAGCTTCGATCTTCTTGTCTGCTTGGCCTTGCTCTGAAGCTTCCTGCGTCAGCTTCGCAAGCTCCATCGGCTTTTTCTTGGCTTGGGCTTTGGACTCAGCCTTTGCCATCTTGTCCGGCTGTTCCGCATCAGGCGTTTCCTTGCGCTCTTTTGCGGTGGCTTGAAGGATCTCCGGTTCGGGCTTCTTTTCAGCTTTCGGGCCGTCTTGCTTTGCGTCCTGTTCAGGCTTTTCAGCCGCCCTGCTGCGGTATTCCGGGTCGAAGGGATCGCGGAATGTGTCCGTGTCCTTGGAGCCCGATTTGTCCCGCGAAAGAAGGACCGCCCCCTCAGCAGAAGGCCCATCCCCGATCTCGCCCGCGATCTGTTTCAGGGTTTGATAGGGGTCCTTGAACATGGCTTCATCGGTCTTGCCGATCGTGTCGGCGGCCTTGGTGCCGGCCTTGGATGCCTTTGAATTCTTCTCCTCGCTTGGTCCGGTGCCTTGAGCTTCAGCCTCTTCAGGCTGCACCTCAATGGCCGAGGTGGCGTCCATGCTCTTTACGCCCTTCGGTGCCAACACCGCGTCGGTCAGTTTCACCGGGTTGAAGTAACTGGCAACCTGCGCCTTGGTTTCCTCATTGGCCGCGTTGATCAACCACATGACCAGAAAGAATGCCATCATGGCCGTCATGAAATCGGCAAATGCGATCTTCCAGACACCGCCATGATGGTCGTCGTGATCGTCATCAACCCGCTTGATGATGATCACCGGACGCCGGGCTTCTTCTTCGTCCTTATTGTTCATTGACGTCGCCCTCCACCGTCTTGAGCCATTCCTCCAGGCAGGTTTCGATGCGGGACTCACCAGCGGTGATGATGACCTCGGGGCCCTCGGTCTGGGTCATGGTCCAGGTGGGCGCCGGCAAGTTTGACAGATGAGGCTCCAACAGGGACAGGAGGTGCTCAGGCCCCTTGATGATCAGCTCGCAGTTTTCGTTGAGCAAGGTCTCGATCACCGCGGCCAGGTCTTCGATGCACCGGTTTGTGCTCATGGATTTTAGAACCGGGCGGCACCAGGCCGCCAAGCGGCCCGCAAGATCTTTGTTGTGCTGCAAAACTTCCGTTTGCAATTCTTCCGCGAGCTGGCCCACCTTGGCCTCGTACGTGGCCTGAAGTTCGTCCAATCCGGCTTGGAGCTCTTCGTCCTTCTGTTTCACCAGGGCGTCGATTTCACTTTGCACGGCAGAACGCGCAGCATCTTCTGCTGCCGCCAAGCGTTGCTCCAGTTCGGCAATGTGCAGCTTTGCAGCTTCCAGTTCATTCTGCTCTGGATCTGCTTCGGGGAACGGATACAGGCTGTCCGCCTCGTCAGGTAAATCGAAGCTGATAAGGTGTTCTGAAATGGAGCTCGCAAGCGTCATGTTGCGGGCGCCTGAGACCAACGCTTGAGCACCATGACGGCCTGCTGCTCATCTTGATCCACCAGCTCTTTCAAGCGCGCCTGCGGGTTCCCCGCATCAGCATCGGGCAGCTCGCCGTCACCGGGTGGCGCCATGCCGATCATCGGCGTGGAGCCGGCCCCCTCGGCGCTCTCGATCGCACCCAGCTCCGCTGTGTCCGGGTGCGCCTCTGCGTCAGTGCCCGGAGTGTCGGCGACCAACCGCAGAGCCGGTCGCACGCCAAGCATGATCACCATGAGGGTCACCACAATGATGGTGAGCGCGCTGATCAGTGTGCCGCCCTGTTTCGCCAGCTGGGCCATGATGCCAGGGCCCTCCAACGGTTCCAACGCCGAGCCGGTGGCCATGAAGTCGACGGACGTGATCTTGAAGGTGTCGCCGCGGGTCTTGTCGTAACCCACCGCGGAGGACACCAGCTCTCTGATTTCCTGCATCAGCGCATCGGGGTCCTTTGCGCCGTTCTGGCTCTTCTGCAGGGCGGCGATGCGCTCACTGTTGACAACCACGGCGATTGACAGCTTTTCAATCAGATAGCCGTTGGTGAGCGTGTTGACCTCCTTTGAGTTGATCTCATAGTTGGTCGTTTCCTCGCGACGTTCCTTGTTCTCCTGCGAGTTCTCACCCGGTGATGAGGCGCTCTCTTCGAGCGGAACATCCTGCTGCACGGATGTCTCTGATGAACTGCGCTTGTTCTGAGCGGAATCGACCTGCTTGACCACTTTGGTGGAGCGTTCCACGCGCGCGTCCGGATCAAAGACGATTTCCTTTATCTTGCGTTGATCTGTGTTGAGGCGCGCGGCCACGCTGGCCTTGAAGTTCTCAAAGCCCAAAAACGGCGCCAGGGTCATCTTCAGGTTGTCATGCAGCCTGGCCGACACTTCCTGCTCCAGCGAGATCATGTTTCTGGGCGCCGCCGTTGCCGCGTCATCGCCGGATGCGAGAAGCGTGCCGTCGGTGCTCATCACCGAAACCCGGTCTATGGACAGTCCAGGGATCGCGCCGGCCACAAGGTGCCGGATGGCCGGAGCGGATTTGAGCTTGGTGCCCGGCCCTGCCCGGATCACAACAGAGGCCGACGGGGCCTGGCGGTTGGAACGGAACGATCCAGGATCCGGCAGAACCAGGTGGACCCGGGCCGCCTTTATGCCATTCAGGGTTTGGATCGTTCTTGCAATCTCGCCTTCCAGAGCACGGATCCGCGTGACCTCTTGCATGAACGAGGTGAGCCCGAGAGAGCCCATCTTGTCGAACAGCTCATAGCCGGCATTGTCGCTGCGCGGCAGGCCCTTCTCGGCCAGCAGCATGCGCGCGCGCGCGGTGCGGCCGGTGGGGACCTTGATGGTCTTTCCGTCCGTGCTGATGTCGAAGGAGATGCCGGCTTCATTGAGAACGGCACCGATCCGGGTCACGTCTTCAGCATCAAGGCCGGCATAGAGGGTCTCATGGTTCGGCCGGTTCAGATAGTAGCCACTGAAGCTTATCGTGCTGAACAGAAGAAACCCGACCATACCCAATATGGTCAGCCGGCGCGGCCCTAGGCCCTGAAGCCCGGTTAAGAGTTTTTGCAACTGCTCAGAAAATGACATAACTGACCTGACATACCACAAATCGAAAAAGAACCTACGAAACCAATATCTTGCATCTGGCTTGCGCGAGCGTTGCCAGATGCATGTTCAGAGCATGTTCAGAGCGTGGTGGCGGATGGTTTCGAGCGTGTACGCAGGCAGATTTGCGCAGCCGATTACGTCAGGATTCAGCGATGATCTAGTGCACAATAGTGTCTGAGATAGTGGCCGTTTGTGCGCGGGTTGTGTGGTAGATCAGCCCGAGATGGTCGATGAACTGCGTGAGAGTCTTCTCAAATTCACTCACAGGCGTCTCGGTCTCCAGCGCCCAATCTATGTGGTGAATGATGGCATCCTCGATCACGCAGAGGTAGTTGGACTGCCATGCATCTGGCGCACCGTCAGGGTCCACGTCCAGCACCTTCACGGCATAGTCAATTGCCGCTTTTGCCAGCTCTTCGCAGGCCGCTTCATCGGCCAAAGGCGCACTCAGCAGAGGTGAAATCGGCTGATCAGACGAGAACAAGATGTGACCCCTTTTTTGGTACTTTCTGGTGTTAGCCAGCTTTGGTTAACAATCTGTTTACCAGTGCGCCCCAGCGCACGCTTTCAGCCCCGCGCAAGATTATGGGTCCATGATTTGACACCGTTGGCTGACCGCACCCTGCGGCGGTTCTGAAGGACGCTACTGCAATGAAAGTGGAACATGTCTTGTACGCGGCCTCCAGCTGCGCCGCGGCCATCAGCGCGGTTTGGGCGGTGCAGCTCTACATGAGCGGCCCACAGCAGCTCGAGGGACTGGCGTTCAACGAGTATGCCACAATCGATGACCCGCTCTACCGTCAGCCCGACAAACTGCATATTGAGCCGCAGGGCTTCGGCGACGAACTGATCACAGGCTCCATTCCCAAGCTCGGCAATCCGACCAAGGCGAAACGTACCCATGTCACAGGCGGCTACGACATTGTGAGCGTGTATGACAAAATGGCCGTGGTCAAAAACAGATCCGGCAAGATCTGGACACTGGTCCCCGGCTCAGAGTTGCCGGAAGTTGGTGTGATCTTGAAGATCGAGGCCACGGACAAGCATTGGATCGTGACCGGCACACACGGCATCGTCGCCACCACCAGATTCACGGAAGACAAGTAAAGCGCCGCTCGGACAGATCACGTCCACAACCGCCTTCCGCGCGCAGTTCAAATGATGAAAAGCCGTTTTCAAGATCTGGTTCAGGAGGTCTCGCCGCCACGCAAGCCGCCTAAGGTTTCCACCGGCGGGTTGTTTGTGGGCTTGAGCACGGCCCCGGATATTTGGGGGCAGAAGAAGCAGCATTTCAAACCGGACGGCGAAGACCCAGGCTGGCAACCTGATGCGCCGGCTGAGCCGGAGCCAATCGTCGATGAGCTCCAGGTCATTGCGGAGCTCAACCTTACCGATGATCTGACGATCGGCGAACTCAAAGCCATCCGGCGTGCCTACGCACGGAAGAACCATCCCGATGCGGAACCTGGACAAAGCGATGCGCGTGAGGTCCGGATGAAGATCGCAAACATGCTCATTGACGAACAAATTCGGCTTAGAATTCGCTCCTAGCGCAACTGGTTCACATAGGAGATCAGTTCGGCGACGGGCTTGTAGAACTCAATCGGAATAATCTGCCCGACCTCAACACCGGCATACAACCCTTGGGCCAGGGGCTTGTTTTCAAACATCGGAATGTTGTGCTCTTCGCCAAGCTCGCGGATTCGCAACGCAATCAGATCCTTACCCTTGGCAACAACGATCGGCGCGGCATCTTCTTCCGGCACATATTTCAACGCCACACTGTAGTGGGTCGGGTTGTTGACGATCAGCGTGGCTGTCGGGATGGTTTCGATCATGCGGTGACGCTGCCGTGACCGCGCCAGCGACAATTGTCTCACTTTGATCAACGGATCACCATCGGTCTGCTTCTGCTCGTCTTTGAGCTCCTGACGGGTCATGCGCAGATTGTGGCGCCAGTGGTACCGCGACCAGGCAAAATCCGCGATCCCGAGCAAAAGCATGGCACAGCACGCCACAACCACCAGCCGGGTCGACATGCTGAGAATGTGGCTCGGCAGCTGGTTGGGATCGCCCAGGATGGAGAGGAATATGTGATCCATATCCGCCTTGATCACCACGGTAACACCGGTGGCGATGATGGCAAACTTGAAGACCGTCTTGCCGAACTCCACGGCCCCTTGGCGCCCCAGCATTCGTTTGAGGCCTTCTTTGAGCGAGATCCGGGATGCCTTGGGCGTGATGCGATCAAGCTTCATGGCGGGAATGTTCTGAAACAATGACCCGGCCAGTCCGGCGATCAGAAGAATACCCAGTATGGGCGCCATGTAGGTCCCCACGGTTGCAGACAGCTTCACGAGGTGCCAATGGGCTTCGGATTCCTGTTCCAGGACATATCGGTGCGAGTTGGAAAACAGAACGCTGAGCGACCAGGCCAGACTGCGCGCGGTGTCCACCGACAGAAAGATGATGGCAAAGCACATGCCCAGGGTTGAAGTGAGAATGTTAAGCTCGCGCGAATTCGGCGTGTTGCCCTTGTCATAAGCATCCTGAATACGCTTCTCTGTTGCGTCTTCTGTCTTACTGTCATCATCAGGCTTCTCGCTCATTCGGCCTCACCGGATGAAGGCAAGGTGATCTTTTCTTCCTGAGCAAGGCTGAGCGCCGAAGAGGCGATCGCGACACGGGCCTGCTTGGTGGCGTCTTCGGGCACTTCCCGCGCACTCGACAATTCAGCCTCGACCATGCGCCGGGCGCGAGCCCCCAATGTGGACAGAACCATTTCGACAAACGTGTCGTCACAACCTTGCAGCGCCGGAATGATCAGATCGCTCGGGACCACATCAAACAGCATTTTCTGGGAACGCTCGTCCAGTTTCGGAATGTCCTCGAAGGAGAACAGGAGCGATTTCAGCTGTGTCACTTCGTGCGGCAGGCTTTCTGAGAGATGGGTCAACAAATCCTCGCGCTGGTCGGCTTCCATGCGGTTGATGATGTTGGCCACAGACTGCCGGTTGGCGGACGAGCCGTCATCATTGTCGACCAGGCTCAGACGGGTGACGATTGCGCGGCCAACCAAATCGGCGATGTGTGGATCCACCGGCTTCAACGCGATCATGCGGCGGACAATCTCAGACTTCTGGCTCGGTTCGAAACGCAATATCAGGCTTGACGCGGTCTGCGGATCCAGTCTGGAGAGAACATAGGCGGCTGACTGAGGATGCTCCTTCTCCAGGCACTCAAACATGATGTCGGTTTCCGCCTGAACCACCTCATTCCAGGTTTCGGCCAACTGTTCAGCGTTCGCCTGGGTGTCCTCAGCGGGGGCCGACACGGTTTCCAGCAATTGGGACACATCCCTAGGATCGCGGCTCAAACTATGATCAGAGCCAAGCTCTGATTCGAATTCTTCCACGACAGATTTCAGTTGCTCTGGCGAAATGGGACCAAGCTGATCGGCCGCGGCCTTGATGATGCTGATTTCTTCTTCGGAGAAGTGCTGCAGCAGTCCGGTCACCCGCTCTTCTTCCAGGGCGAGAAGCAAGATAACGATCTTGTCCACGCTGTCTGCTTCGTGGACCGATAGTTGTTCTGCTGTGGCAACACCGGTGCTCATGCCGAGCGGCCAGCCCCCTTGGAGCCTGAGGCATCTTGGCCGGCAAGAGATTCAAGGCTGATGCCAAATCTGTCTGTACCATCGTCCAGCATGATCACACTGCCATGGGCGATGACCCTGCCGTTCACCACCACATCGACCGGCTCTCCGACCTTGCGGTCCAGGGGGATTTTCGATCCCTTGGCCAGGGCGGCAAGCTCAGACACCGTCATCTGGGCACTGCCCAGAACAATTTCCACGTTAATCGGGATCTGCAAGACCGCGTTCAAGCCATCGCCGGATGGGGCTGGGTCCGGACCGGTGTGGGTCGATTGAGGCGGGACACTGGGTTGGGATTGCGGTGCGCCAGCTTGCACAGCAGGCTCAGGAGCGGCCGGTGCTGGAGGTGCAACGGCCGGTTCGGGAGCAGCGGGCGCAGGATCATCATCCATTTGGGATGCCACAATCTCTGTATCCACATCCGCGGGCAGCTCTCCGCCGGCGGGGGCTTGCGGGTTTGGATCGGGCGACTCTGGTACTGACATTACCCTTTCCCCCTTAGCGTGCTCATCATCTGTGAAATCTCCTTAACCTTACGCGCTTTCCAACATACCCAAAGCAACGGCGAGTTCGCGTTCGCTGCTGCGATCGCTCGGCCGAATGAAGCTCTCCACCGACACCGTGTACCTTCCTTCCGCTTGCCCGAACTTGCAGCGCATGAGAGGAACCGAGTTGCATTCCAGGTCAACCGTGCTGTTTGGCGTGGCCTGAAGCGGCAGAATCATGCCGGGCGCAAGTTGAGAGAGGCTGTCCAGGGTGGCCTGCCCGCCCGACAGTTTGGCGGTGAGCCGAATGTTGGCCCGCCGCGCTTCAGACGACATGTGGTTGGTCCAAACCTCGTTGGCCGAAGCAGGCGGTGGAATATGGGCCGTGATATCTGCGCTCGACAGCGGCGCGAACAGGTCGGCGGGAAAGGCGACCATGAACTCTGATTCATGGTCGAACAAAACCATGGCGAAGTCGGCGCGGTAGACTTCTCCTTCAAGCGCAGGCTGTTCGGGGTCCTCAACCAAGCGCTCGCAGGAGAAGCTCCCGAAATCCAAATCATCGGACGTTGCCAACGCACCGCAGAGCGCGCGCGAAAACCGGTCAGCCAATGACGTTCCAACGGCAGCATCTATCTCGGTCGGCACCCTGGTGCCCTCAAACGTGTGGCCACGGCTTTCCGATCCGAGCATCAGCTCCAAATAATCGTAAAGCGAATGATGCGACAGGGCGACGATGAAGAACCAGTCTTCTTCCTCGGAAAACACGCGGAACTTCAGGATGTGTTTGGAGAGATCAACCGGCTCGTCCGCCGGCACAAGCGCGGTGCCCGACAGGTTGATCTTCACCTTGGTCTCGGTGAGTTCCTCAAGGTCGCCGGCATTCTCTGCAACCGCAAGCTCCAGCGCGTCGATCAGGGCTTGTGGAAACGTTTTCGGCGTTTCCTTGGTCGACAGAAGGATTTCCGCGGAGCTCGAAGGCGTTGCGTTCACATCATGTTGCACAGACACCGGCACACTCCTTCAATGGCGCTATGCGGCTTCAGTTGCCGCACCGCCACCAATCGTCTCGTTCTCCGTGTCGTCAATGGTAGGCCGTTCATAGGCGGAGATGGTCTTGCGTCCATGCTCGATAGCCACTTGAGGGGACGCCCCGTTCATGTAGGCCAGCAAGGTCTGTTTGATGATGATGTAAGGACGGACCTGCTTCTCACGCACAATTTTGACCTTTGACGCGACCGGTCCCACCATGCCGTAGGACATGAAGATCCCGGCGAACGTACCCACCAAGGCTGCGCCGATCAGCTTGCCGAGCAGTTCCGGGCCCTGATCCAGGGCACCCATCGCCTTGATCACGCCGAGAACGGCGGCCACGATCCCGAGGGCCGGAAGGCCGTCGGCCATGTTCTGCAGACCATGCTGGCATTTCAACTTGTCATGCAGCGTGGTTTTGATCTCAACGTCCATCAGTGCTTCAATCTCATGCGGCTGGGCGCTTCCCATGATGATCAAGCGGCAATAATCACAAATGAAATTAGTCAATTCCTTGTTTTTCAGAACGTTCTCGAACTTCTGAAAAATCTCAGAATTTTCCGGGTCATCCACATGCTCTTCCATCTCGCTGCGCGGTTTGTCGCGCAACTCACGCATGAGCGCATAGAGCAGACCCAAGATGTCCAAATAGTCTCGCTGCTTGGGCACGGCATCCTTGAAGGCCTCACCTATGGCCTTGAGTGAATCCTTCACAACCTTCATCGGATTGGCAATCAGGTAGATCCCTATCGACGAGCCGCCGATGATGACGAATTCCCAAGGCTGCCAGATCACCCCCACATTGCCGCCCATCGCCATGAAGCCGCCGAACAGGCAGCCCATTGTAACGATAAAGCCAATTACAATTATCATTATGCTTCCCCGCAATGTGCAAGTTCACGCCGACAGGTTGCGTCGGCGAGATGCTGAGCGATCTTTAAGTGGTAAGGCGCCTACCTTGCGTGAGGCTTGAGCTTGGCCGGATGTGTCAGTCTGAGGAAAGCTTCGCGGGCTAATGTCCGAAGCTGCACAGTGCAACCGGAGAAACACGATGTTTTCGACATCGGCAAGCTATCGTCTGATCACGACGAATCTGCAGCGGTCCTTGGACAATGTGGCTCAGCAGCCAGTAGCGTTGCGGGAGATCGAACATTTCAAACAGGAAATCTTCAATATCAAGTCGGTCGAAGACTTTATGGCCAACGACAGGGTCTACCGGTTCGCCATGAAGGCCTTCGGCCTGGAAGAGATGAGCTACGCAAAAGGCCTTATCCGCAAATTGCTGGATCAAGGCACGGATGATCCGCAAAGTCTGGCCAATCAGTTGGTGGACACCCGCTATCGTGATTTGGCCAACACGTTCAACTTCGCCCGATATGGCACCAGCACCACATCATTCAGTGATGCTTCATCCGGCACCGTCGACCGCTACATCCGCCAGTCGTTGGAGGAAGATGCCGGCAGCACGAACGAGGGGGTGCGGCTTGCCCTTTATTTTGAGCGCAAAGCTGACGGTCTGAACACCGCCTATGACGTCCTTGCCGACCGGGCGTTGCTGCAGGTGGTGCAGACGGCAACGGGCATCTCACCCGCCACGGCCAGCCAGCCGCTGGAAAAGCAGGCCCGGGAAATTGAAAAGAGAATTGATCTTTCCGAGCTCAGCGATCCGGCTAAGCTGGAAGAGTTCCTCACCCGGTTCACGACACTTTGGGAAGTGAGCAATCCGTCAGGCCCGCCCGCTTCGGCCCAGGTTGCCGCTTTGGCACCGGCGGCCTTCGGGATCGACGTGAACACACTCATGAGCCTCCAGAACATTAAGTACGGGGGAAGGTAGGCCATGACCGTTAGTCTAGATGTGGCCATGTCGGCCCAATTGTCCTTGATGAAACGGCTGGAGACCATTGCCCACAATGTGGCCAATGCATCAACGGTTGGGTTCAGGTCCGAGGAAATCAACTTTTCTCAACTGGTGTCGTCCAACACGCTGACCAACACAGCCTTCTCGCAGACCGGCGAAACCGTTCTGTCGCAAAAGGCCGGCGCGTTGGTGAAAACGGACGGGGCTTTGGATCTGGCGGTGAACGGGAACGCCTGGTTCGCCATTCAAACACCGGCCGGCCTGGTGAACACCCGTGATGGCAGATTGCAGATGTTGGAGACAGGCGAGTTGCGGACATTGAACGGATATCCGATCCTCGATGTTGGCGGCGCCCCGATCTCCCTGGAGCCCTCTGCCGGTCCGCCCAAGATTGCAGCCGATGGCATGATCACACAGAACGGGGTGCAGGTGGGCGCAATCGGATTGTTCAGCATCCCCGATCAGGCCGTCCTGCAACGCTTTGAGAACTCCGGCGTCATCCCGTCGATCCCGGCCGAACCCGTCGTGGACTTCAGCCGAAACCGCATTGCTCAGGGTTTCGTTGAAAACTCCAACGTGAACCCGGTCAAGCAGATGACCGATCTGATCGCGGTCTCCCGGCTGTTTGAAGGGGTGACCAACGCGATCCAGGATAAGGAACAAACGCTGCAAAACGCCATCCGGACCCTTGGCGGCTCGCCCTCATGAGCCAATGGGATGCGCCGTGGCTTAAGATTTCAGGCCGCGTGAGTGCAATCACCCCAACCGGGTTCGCGGTGACCGGCATGTCGCGCTTTGCGCGGCTGGGAGACTGCGTGAGCGTTGAGACCGAGAGCGGTCTGGTGCAGGGCCAGATCATCCGCATTGAACAAGACCATCTGCTCGCCAAGCCATTTGTGTCCTGGGCTGACTATCATCTTGGATCCAGGGTCTGGTACGGCGGGAGAATGACCATTGCGCCCAGCTTGGGCTGGAAGGGACGCGCGGTGAACGCGCTCGGAGAGCCTGCCGATGCTGGCGGCGAGCTCATCCAGGGTACGCCGGTTGATCCGATGGCGGCAAAGCCTCCGGTTCCCTTGAAACGCAAACAGATTGAAGCTCCGGTGACCACCGGCATTGCCGCCATCGATCTGTTTACACCCATCTGCTTTGGACAACGCATCGGCATCTTCGCCGGCGCCGGGGTTGGCAAGTCGACACTGCTGATGCAGTTGGCGACATCCTCCGGGTTCGACCAGGTGGTGGTGTGTCTGGTGGGTGAACGCGGGCGCGAGGTCAAACTGTTCCACGAGAGCACCCAACTTGGCTCGGGCAAACGGCTGACCTCGGTTATTGCCACGGGCGATGAAAGCCCGATGATGCGGCGCCTTGCGCCCTACACCGCCACGACCATTGCCGAGTACTACCGCGACCGGGGCGATGCTGTTTTGCTGATTGTGGATTCGCTGACCCGCACCGCCCATGCCGCCCGCGAGGTTGCGCTCTCTGCGGGCGAGCCACCGGTGGCGCGCGGCTACCCGCCAAGTGTCCTGGCCGATCTGCCGCAACTTCTGGAGCGGGTGAGCGCAGGCGAGTCTCAGGCAGGATCGATCACGGCCATCTACTCCGTTCTGGTGGACGGTGATGATCACACAGAGCCGGTGGCAGATTGCCTGCGCGGCACGCTGGATGGTCATCTCAATCTCAGCCGGACGATTGCCGAGCGGGGGCGGTTTCCGGCAATTGATCTTTTGTCATCGGTATCCAGGTTGGCAAGTTCCGCTCTGAACGATCAGCAAGCCAAGCTGGTCAGCCTCGCGCGGGCATTGGTTGCGCGCTATGAAGATTCATTTGAGCTCAGAGCCATGGGGGCCTATCAGCCCGGCGCCGATCCGCAGCTCGACCTTGCCATCAAGATCGTTCCGCACATCTATGAGCTGCTCTCTTCAGATGGCGATGAAGACGCCGACATCGATCCGTTCAGCGCCCTGGAAGCGCTGTTGTCCGAAGCAAACGGATAACCTCTTAGCGCTTGGGTCCGTAGCGCACCTTGTCCAGGGGAATGAAGTTCAGGCGCTCGATCAGAACGTCCTGAACAAGATCGGACTTAAAGCGCAGGTTGACGTTCTCGGCGATCCGCTTTTTCAGACCGTCAAGGTCGTACTTCTTCATGTTCTTGAAATCCACCGCTTCGCCGGCGAACAATGCGCGGAAAGCTTCATCTGCGATGAATACATTCGGCGGGACGGAAAGCTGGCGCAGTGTCGCGGCATCGATGGTGAAGACGAATTGGGCGACCACGTATCCGCCGATCTTGCCATCAGAGATGATGGGAACGCTCAAGATGTCGGATTTGACATAGTCCAGGCCGCCGAAGAATTCTTCGGTGGCTTTGGTTTCCGGTGTCGCTGAACGAAAGAGTACGGTGGCATAGACGGACGAGGCCATAACCACACATACCCAGATGGCGATGAGGGCGGTCTTCACCATTCTGAATATCCCGACTTCACGCCACGCGTGGTGTAGGTGCCGTCGGAACTCTCATCGAGGGCGACCGAGGTGAGCATCTCGGAGATTTCCTGGGCGGCCCGCATGTGCAGTTTCAACTGCGCGAAATTCTCCACGAGACGTTGCCGCAGGACGTCCATCGCCGCCTTCACGTCAGCAGTGGAGATCTGTGCGGTCGCTTGGTTCTCAAGCCGGGTAAACTCCAGCAGCGCCTGGCTCTTGCTTCGGGTGAATGTGTTCAGCCGGTCGAGTTCGTACTTTTTCAGGGCCGCCGTCTCAGCTTCTATGATCTCGGTGAGCCGGACGATAGAGTCCAGAAGCTTTGCGCCGCCGTTTTGCTGCTGCGCGCCGCGATCAGCCTGCAGGGGAAATTGATGTACTGTTCCCGATGTCATGCGTTAGCGGAGCGTCAGCGAAAACTCGCTGCGCTGAGCTGAATGAGAGGAGCCTGGCAAAACAGAGCTGAACAGGCTTTGGATGCCGCTAAAGAAACCGCGAAAGCTGCTGAAGAAACCGGGCTCTGCCGGTGCTGCTTCAACAGCGGCAGACGGCGCGGTGTGCGGCGGCGTCCACTTGGACACAGGGCTTGCCGCTGGCGTCTCAGGCGCAAACCGGGCCTCCAAGGATTTCGCAATACCGACTCCGCCCGCCTCACTGATCTTCTGAGAGACGGCATCAGACATGAAAGACTGCCAGACCGATCCGGCCGTGCCCTTTCCATAGAGCGAGGCGGTCTTGCTGGGTTGCATGGTGTCGATGAAATTCTTCAGAAAGGCGCCCTCAAATTGCCGCAGAGCCGTTTTGGCAGGCGTCACCGGTCTCTGGTGCAACGTTGCATCGTTTCGCAATTCGGTCAGCGCGCTTTGCGGATTGAACGGCATTGCCTTGGCCTGCGTGTGCGCCAAGTGGCTCTTGAAGGAAGGCTCAGCATTGGCCGGGGTGATTATTGTCTGGCTGTACTGCTTGAGCTTCTCGATCGACGCGTTTCTCGCAACGGGATCCACGCCGCGGAGGCTATCGAGCAGAATATCCGAAGGAGGGGAAATCGACATTGGCGCACCGAACTCACTATTGCATAAGCCTCAGACGGGTTTATCAATTTTGGCTTGCGGGAGGCTTTCCAACAAACGTGTCGATAATCTCGGCAAGCTGTTTTTTGTTGCCCTCTTTGATCGCCGCCTCAACAAGCCTTTGGTGGCGCCGTTTGGCGCCGGCTTCCAACCGGGCCGCCTTTAGAATGTCGTCCTGGCTCTTTTGCGCCTGCTGTTCAAGCTGGCGCGAGCGGCCCAGCGTGTTGCGCACATGGGCGTTCATCAGCATCTTTAGCTCCTGCGCAGCGTCGCCTGCCTCCAGCAGGACGTGCGCCTGGCCAAGCTTTTGTTCCACCAGCGCCTGTTGCTGTTGAATGCGGGTGAATTTTGCAGCGGTCCGCATTCTGGAATTCGCCAATACCGTTTGAAGCCGTTTTGAATGCATTGAAGCTCTCCCTAAATCATATGGACTTCACCCAACCACCGAACACCAGCAGGAACACCGCCAGCAGATCGTCGACCATAAACACCAGGAGCAACAGGCCGCCGGCAATCACAAACGGCATGGAGACGAAGAAGATCGGCAATTGGGGTGTCATCTTGTTCATGATCCCCATCGCCAGATTGATCACGATGGCATAGACGAAGAATGGCCCGGCCAGCTTGGCAGACAACATGGCCATCTCCACAAGCTGTGTCGAAATGGCGGCGAGAGAGGCCTGCGCTTCGAACCAGCCATCGGGCGGGAAAAGCTTGTAGCTGTTCACCAGGGCCGACAGAACGTGCCAGTGCAGATCGGTCACGAAGATCAGCATGGTGGCGGTCATGACCAGCAACGAGGTGAGCGCGGGCACGGGCTCCTGGCCTTCGATCGGCAATCCGGGCAGACCGCCAAGTCCAATCAGGTTGGCAATCGTGGTGCCGGCAAACTCCACAGCTGCAAGCAGCAATCTGGCCGCCAGCCCCAACAGCGCTCCCTTCAACAACTCGGTCACGATGAGCAAGGCCATGGAACCTGGGCGCCGGATGTCAGGAGCATGCTCCAACACAATGGGCACAACGAGAGGGCTGAGCGCCAGGGTCAGCAGGATGACGATGTGAATGCGGACGCGCACGGGAATGCGAGCGCTTGAAAAGCCCGGGAGAACCAGCATGCAGCCTGTAATCCGGCAAAACACTCCAGACGCCGCCACCACGGTCTGGGCAGCCGCCTCTATCACAGCACGGTACCCAGGGACTCAAGCTCAACACCACGGGCAATTTCAACATGGGAAATCACAGGCACTGCTGAGAACATCCGCTCCACAATCATGCGCACGTAAGGGCGCACATCCGGCGCTGTCACCAATGCGAATTCGTGACCTCGATCGAGCTGCTCGCGTATGGACTGCGTGACCTGCTTGCTGAATTTCTCGATCTCACCAGGCTCCACGTCCAGCTCAACCACATCGCCGTTCGGATCGCGTTTCAAGGCACGGTGGAACACCATGTTCCAATGGGTCCCCAATTGCAGAACCTTCATTTTGCCGTCGTGGATCAGATCTCCGCACACCTGTTGAGACAGGCGCATGCGAACATGTTCGGCAATCAGTTCGGGTTTTTTCGTATGAGCTGCAATCTCGGCAACGGCTTCGATAATCAGATGAAGATTGCGGATGGATACGCGCTCCGCCAGCAGCAGCTTCAATGCCGACTGCAAGATCGAATAGGAAATCTGCGAGGGGCAGAGTTCTTCCAGAAGGCGCTGATACTCCGGCTCCAACCGATCCAGCAGCGCGCGAAGATCCCGGTACGACAGAAGCTGGGCCAGATTGTTGCGCAGCACTTCGCTCACATGGGTGAGCAGCATCGACATGTTGTCGATAATTGTGTGGCCGCTGCCGCGCACGCTTTCAGCCACATACTCAGAAACCCAAACGCCCTTCATTCCAAACGCGGGTTCATGTGCTTCTTCGCCCGGGATATCGAACTTGGAATCATCACCGGTCAGCACCATGACATCTCCAAGACGGAGCGTGCCGCTGGCAACCACGGTGCCGTGAATTCGAATTTCATAACGCTTCGGCGGCAACCGCAGATCGTCAGTGAGCCGCATCTCCGGCACCACGAAGCCATATTGCTCGGCGAACTTGCGGCGCATCTTGGCCACCCGGTGCGCAAGCTCGCCATGCTCGGCGATGAACTTCCCGGACAGCTGCTTGCCGAGTGCAAGTTCAACTTGTGCGGACTGGAGGACGTGGCTGACCGAGTTGCGCTCTTCTTCGCTCGTCTTCTGCTCTTCCTCAAGCTGCGTGCGCTCTTCATCTGCACGCACCTGCTTGGCCCGGCTCAATATGCTGTAGCCCGCAAAGGCCAACATCAGACCAAGCGCCGAGAACGGCAAGACAGGCAAGCCCGGAAGAGCCGCAAGAATGAACATCAGCAGGGCGGCCACCATGAGGGCGAGAGGATGCTTGCCCAACTGTCCCAGAACCGCTTTGTCCATGGAGCCGCGGTTGCCGCCTTTCGAGACGAGCAGACCAGCTGCAAGGGAGACAATCAATGCTGGAATTTGCGTCACCAACCCGTCGCCTACGGAGAGCTTGGTGAAGATGTCGGCAGCTTCTTGCAGCTGCATGCCGTGGCGGGTGACGCCGATGATGATGCCGCCGATGATGTTGATCGTCGTGATGATCAGGCCGGCAATGGCATCGCCGCGCACAAACTTGGAGGCACCATCCATGGAGCCGAAAAACGAGCTCTCATCTTCCAGTTCGCGCCGGCGCCGCTGCGCCTCCTGCTCGGTGATGAGGCCGGCGGAGAGGTCAGCATCGATGGCCATCTGTTTGCCTGGGATGGCATCCAGGGTGAAGCGCGCGCCCACCTCGGCGATACGGGTGGCGCCTTTGGTGATGACCAGAAAGTTCACGGTGATGATGATCGCAAAGACCACAATGCCGATCACAAAGTCGCCGCTCATCACAAAGCTGGAGAACCCGCCGATCACATGTCCGGCGGCGTTGTAGCCTTCAGACCCATTGGAAAGAATGAGGCGGGTGGAGGCGATGTTCAGGGCGAGGCGCAGCAAGGTGACGATCAGCAGCACGGTGGGGAAGGCGGAAAAGTCGAGCGGCTTTTGGATCCACAACGCCACCATCAGAACCAGCACCGAAGCGGCGATGGAGAGGGCAAGACCAATGTCGATGAGAGCTGGCGGTATCGGCAGAAACAGGATCGTCAAAATGACGATCACACCGATCGCAAACCCCACCTCACGGCGATCCTGGCCAAACTGAGGCGCTTGCAGCTGTTCACCCAGTAACGACATTCACCTTCCAAATCCGGTTGCGGGTCGCCGGGGCTCCAACAAATGGCCGGGCTCAAGCGCGGGGTTTTGCTGCCTCAAAATCCATGCTCCACACGCTCGAAGACGAACATGCCGAACTTGAAAATCTTCTCGCCCATGAAGGTGCCCGTGAACGATATGGTCATGAGGATTGCAACGATCTTTGGAATGAAGGTCAGGGTGATCTCCTGCACCTGGGTCAGCGCTTGGAACAGCGCAATGCTGCTGCCCACCACCATGGCAACGACGACGGCCGGACCGGACGCGAAGATAATGGTCCAGATTGCCATCTGCATAATTTCCAGGGCATCTACTTCATTCATGTCTATTCAATCGTAATGCCGGGGCCGAGGGGGAGCCTCGTGCCATCGGTTAGATTGGCGACGCTGCCATCCGACAGGATCGTGACCGTTTCAATAACACCGGAGATGGAGCCGTCGGCGTTCGTGGCTGTGCGGCCGATCAACGCGTTGGCCTGCGACAGCGACAGTTGCGACATAAGTCCGTCCAGTTTCTCGTTGGACTTGATGGCCTGTTCCAGACTGGAGAACTGGGCGAGCTGAGCCGTGTACTCAGTTCCTTCCATGGGGTTCATAGGGTCTTGGTTTTGAAGCTGTGCCACGAACAGGCGCAGAAACGAATCATAGTCCAAGGCCTCAGCACTGCTGGCTGCAGAGGTCTGGCTGGCAGCGGCTGCAGGGTCTGATCCGACTGGGGGAATATTGGAAATCATGTGTCTATCCTTTAAGCCGCTTGGGACTGGGCGCCCTTGAGCACCACTTCTTCAGCTTCGAACAAATTGCGGACCGACTTGAGCGCCTCGAACGCGCGGTCCCGGTTCATCTGCGTGATGACCTGGTCCAGTCCGTCGATCAGCTGCTGGTTCTGGAGATGCTTCCTGAGCTCTTCGCAGTGGTCGTGAAAAATGCTCAGGATGGACTCTTTGTTGTCCGGCTGGATGAGCATGGTTTGAATAATGAAATACAATTGCCGGAACGGCGTGTTCGCGTTCTCCGCCTGAATGATGTGAGATTCCAAAAGGAAGGTCGCGTTGTTCAAAATGTTAAAAGACATCTTATGGGACGCTTCCAACACGGCCCCATTGATGTAAATCTTTTCCCCTGTTTTCAGGCAGATCTTGAGTGCAGGCATCACTTCAACCCTTCGTATATGATTTTTGACAAGGAGATCGTTGTTTCGAACGACTCCTTCTGCCGCTGACGAATTTTCTCCAGGTCGCGCAAGATCCCTAACCCCACGGAAATCAAATCGGCCCTCAAAGCGCGCGGAAGGCCGTTCTCCGGCGAAGCCAGGTCGCGGAGCAGCAGTTCCCAAAGCCGCCTGGTGAAATGCAGAGCGATCACCGTATCCTTCGGGTGCGCATTGTCCGCTTCGGCGCCGTTCATCAGTGCGATGCTGTGGGCGATCGCGGCAGCTTCCTGTTCTTTTCCGCTTGTCGAACTTTCTTCGATGATTGCATTGTAACTGGCTTTGGACATGGCATTCATGAACCCGGCAAAATTAGAGATATTGGGACAGCCGCAGCGACTGCAGGCGGCCCGTGAGGGCATAAGAGATTTCAAGTGATGTGAGCAGGTTGTTCAGCTCGGTGGATTTCTCGTACGGATCCACGTTTTCCAGCTCGCCGATCTGAACGGCCAGAAAATCCATTCGCACCTGCATCGCCTCATCTGCATGCGCGATCCGTTCCTGGGTCAACCCGACGGAGGCGCGAACATCATTGAGCTGTTCGTTTGCACTTGCCGCCGTTTCGATCGCACGGTCGACCACAGTGGTGTAAGCTTCGCGGCTCAAGTTCTCCAGGCCGAGATCGGCCACCATGGTCAGTGCTGAGGCGAGATCGGCAAAGGCTCTTTCCTGACCGCTCACCCCAATGTTCAGATAGTTGTCCGGTTCGATCCTTTGCCTCTGGGTGTCCACAGAAGCATTTGACCAGTTCGCATCCCAGTTGGTGGCGTCAAACAGGGTTTGGAACGGCCCATCAAGGAACGCTTCCATATCCACCGCGGTAATTGTGCTCACCAATGGGTCGGTCTGGTCAAAACCAAAGTGCGCAAGGAAGGCTGCATCCGTTGCCGCTTTCGCCGCCGAGGCCGGCGTGTCGTAATAGTCGAGCATCGGCGATTGATCGGTATTGATGCCAGCAAAGATAAACTGCCCGGCGACCGAGGCGTTCATCTTGGTGGTCATTTGCCCGAGGTGCTCGCGCGCCGCCTGCACCGTGATGGGCGCTTTGTCGGGGTTGCCGCGCAAGGGCACCATGGCCTCGATGAAACTTTGCGATGTGGCCCCCAGATCAGCCAGCGAAGATTGCGTGACGGAGAGGCGTGAACTGAGGAGACTGTTGGTATCAATGATGCTGCTGAACTGTGACTGCACGGTGCGCAAGGAAACCACTTCGCCCATGCGGTGGCCCAAGGCGAGACCTTGGTCTGCGTGGCGGCCGGACGAGATCTCTATCTGCAGATCCGCCAGCTGCTTCTGCATGGTGTTTATGTTCTGGAACCTGGCGGCTGCAAAACCGGCTGTGGAGATGAAGCTGGTCTTCATTGTCCTTAGCCTGCCGCCTGGAGAAGAGATGCAAACATCTGGTCAACGGCCGAGATCAGCCGGGCGGACGCTTCAAACGATCTTTCGAGCTCAAGCAACATCGCCATCTCCTCGTCCACATTCACCCCCGTTGCGTTGCTGAGCGTAACGGCGGTGTGTGCCTTCAGAGTGGCCCGGTAGTCTGCATCCTGTTGTGCGGTGCTGCGGGTCTGTTCAAGCCACGAGATCGAACCGGCCGCAAATCCGATGATGCTGTCCGACGTGCTGGTCTGCGCCGCACCATCGAAGGTGCGCCCGGTGCTCAATTCGCCGATGTGCCTGAGAATGTTCTCGTTGTACCCGGCCGCGCCTGTGCTGTTGTGAACGTAGCCGGCACCATTGATACCGCCATCGCGCAGCAGGTTTGCAGAGCCCCCTTGAGCCGGATCAACCGCGGCATTGACCCTGATTTCAGAGGCCAGGCCAAGATAGTGCGCGCCCGACGCGGGAAGGTTTGGTTCGCCCGAATAGGTGAACAGGCCGGTGAGCGGCGGCAGAGCTGCCGGCGTACCAGGATCGGTTTCAGCGAAGGCTTCAAGGACGCCGCGCGCCAGCTCATCGATTTGAGTCTGATAAGTGACGGTGGTCACGTCCCGCAATTCGGCCAAGCCGGCGAGACGGCCCGCCTTGATGGGCAGGGTGGCATTGGATCCGGTAACGGCAACCCCATCCACGTACACGGCTCCACCCACGGTCGACGGGGAGAACGCATTGGTCGGGCCAAATGCCACCGAGCGGGGATGTTTTTCAAACAGAGTGACACCACTGTCCGTGTAGATCGCGATGTCATCGTTGGCACGCGTGATCGTGCGAACACCGATCTCGTCTGCCAATTGCTTTAATATGCTGTCACGCTGATCATAGGCCTCAGAGGCATCGGTCCTGGTTTCATTGGCCCGGACAATCTGAGTGTTCACCGTCTCAAAATCAGCAAGCAGTTGGTTGATCTTGCCGACCGAAGCGGCCATGTCGGTGTCGGCCTTTTGACGGGCATCAACAATCGACTGGGAGGCGCCGTTCAGGCTGAGCGCCAGATCGTTTGCGCGGGCCACAACCACGTTGGCCCGCGCAGTGTCGTTTGGGGATTCAGCATAAAGGTTCAGCGCCGATTCCAGAGCCGCCAGCTTTTCGCTTGGCGCATGGCCGAGTTCCGGATCGGCCACGGTCTGATGCAGCCAGTTCAATCCGGATACGATCGCCTCGTGCTTGGCCGAGATGCTCGAGCTGTCCACGAACTGACGCAGCAAGGCGCCGTTGCTTGCCCGGCTCACCAATGAGGGCTGAACCCCTCCCCCAGCCAGGCTGATCGGATTGAGATCGCGGCGGACATAGTTTTCATCCGAGGCGCCTGCGATGTTTCGCGACAACACAGCCGTTTCTGCGGAGACAAATGACAGCGCAGATTTTGCGATATTTAGGCTGGTGGTCAGAGACATCTGTGATCAGCTCTCAATCTTCAGTCGTGAAGGTCTATCTGCTGAGGTTCACCAACACATCGAGAAGCTCGGAGCCTGTTTGGAACACTCTTGAATTTGCCGTGTAGCTTCGCTGAGCCTCGATGACCGTGGTTAGCTCAGTTGCAAGGTCGACCGTGGATTCCTCCAAGGCACCGGAAACCACGCTGCCGCGCCCGGCCTCTCCGGGGAAGCCGACCTGGACATCGCCCGAATCGTCAGACGGGCGAAAGACATTCCCGGTCTCCACGGTAAGATTGTTGGGGCTGATCACATTGGCCAGCGGAATACGGGCAATCGCCACCCGCTCGCCGTTCGCGTAGGACGCATAGAATGTGCCGTCGCTGGCGATTTCAAACAATTCAACGCCGGTCGGCGGGTTGCCGTTGACTGCAACGTCGATGACCACATAGTCGGTGGCCAGCTGGCTGCTTTGGCTCATGTCCAGGGTCATTGTTCCGCCCGCGGGAACAGGAATGGTGAGTTGGGACGGGCTGGCGCCGGTCAGTGCACCGGTTGTGGCATCAAACGACAATGTTTCCGTCGTCAAGGGTCCCGCGGAGTATGGAAACCCGCCATTCACGTCGGCGGCGGCGCGATCGTAAACCGAGATCTCCCATGTTTCAGCGGCGGTCTTTGCCGAATAGACATCCAAGATCACCTCATTGCCCAGATTGTCATAGGCAATCAGCGAGGTCTTTCCTGAAAATTCCGGAGTGGCGCTGTTGGCTGAAGGCAGATCGGCGGCCGCCACGATCGGATCATTGGACGGGAAGTTTGCATGCAAGTCCCCAGCCGTGGACGGATTGGATCTTAGCGCTTGATCGAACACGCTCACAGGTGTGAGGCCGGCAAAGCCATTGGCGGTCACGTTGCTGATGCCGTTGACCGTGTCGTACCCCATCAGATAGTAGCCGGCCGTGTTGACCAAGCGGCCTTCCGGATCAGGCGTGAACGATCCGGAACGGGTTAGTGTGTTGGTGCCCGCTGAATCAGAAACAATGAAGAAGCCTTCACCATTCACCGCCAGATCTGTGATGGAGTTGGTGTATTCCAGGCTTCCCTGACGATCAACTTCAGTCCGAGCATAAGTCAGAACACCGCCGGAAGAATACCCTGCCGTATGGGTCTGCGGCACCAGGGTGGCAAACTCCATGGAGGCGCGTTTGTACCCCACGGTATCTGCGTTGGCGATATTGTCTGCTGTTGTGGCCAGGCGCGACGCTTGCGCGTTCATGCCTGACACACTTGTTCTCATGACTCCGTTGAAACTCATCACTACACTCCAATTGGCTAACTTGGTCTCTTCGCCTATTGGATCATTGGTAGCTTGCGTCAGGCTGTCCGGCCGGAGCCAGGCGGTAGCCAAGGTATCTTTTGGCGTCGATCGGGTCATATCCCAGCTGATTGCGAAGCTTCTTCCGCAGCTTGCTGGTATGCGCCTCGATCACGCATTCATCGATCTTGTCGTCAAACAGACCATAAACCGCATCAAAGAGCTGCCGCTTGGTGATCCGCCGGCCCAGATTTTTGGCCAGATGCTCCAAGATCCGTTGCTCGCGGCGCGGCAAAGCCAGTTCCACACCTTTGACGACCGGCGCGCGCCCATCAAAATAGACGATCAAATCGCGATGAAGTTCTTCAGGGTCTTCGCTTGCCAAACTGCGGCGCACCACAGCAGCGACCCGCGCCAGAATTTCGCGCACATGGGCCGGCTTTCGAACCACGTCGTCGGCGCCGGCGCGGAACATGTCCAGCGTCTGTTCGAGCCCGCCAGTGTCGTTCATGGCAATGACCGGCGCTTTGGAACGGCCGCGAATGAGGCCGGGGAACTTCTGCCGATGCTCGAACGTTCCCAACAAAAAGGCGTCCACCGCCTCCAGTTCTTCGCTTGGAACGGTTGTCACCCATCCCATAAAATCATCCGGATCCAGTCCGATTGTTGACACACCTTCCTTTTTAAACCCAGCCGCATAGCCTTCTTTGACGATGTCACGTTCGTCCACCAGTACAATCATCGAGTAGCTCCCAGCAAATACCCTCTTGAGAGAGCGGAAATCACGCTCTACCCAAGGATGCAAATTACAACTTAAAGAAGAACTCAACTCACTATGGTAATTTAAATTGAGTACCGGTTAATAAACGATTAATCGGCAAATCGCCGTGGTCCGTGAGCCAATCTCCGTCACCTCATTTTCGCTGTTCTGGGAGATGTTCAGTATATCGGGATTTAAGTGAGCTATTCAGGAAAGTCATTCAAAGTAAATTGCAATCAACTCGTGTAAATAAATCTCCTGAGTTGTACGATTTGCTACGAATTGATCCGGACAAATACTATAGGTTTAAAAATTCCCTCAAAGCGTGTGTCCATGCGCTCCGGCAAGATCGGGCCATTTGGCCATTGAAGCACCAAGGACCGTGATCCAAATGCTCGTAATTGGACATGTTTGGTACGGTTCTTGCTCGAATAAAAAAATTCGTGGCATCAACGTGGACATGGACAATGATTCTTTGGCGCAACCAAAAAATCGATGGACTGTCAAAAAGAGAACTGGCGTTCGCCCTTGAGGATGCGGTCCTGGAACTCGAGCGGCTGGACCGTGGCGCCCAAGGTGACGCCTCTTACAGAGGCTACATCTGGGGATTTGCCAGCGCCTCTATGATTGCCTTTTCCGGGCTCCTGTTGGCCGCGTTGATCACCTGACGGAGACCTCAACACTTAGCGTCAGAACCTTCGGTCATGAAAAGATGACCCATCACGCAAAGAGGACGGTTTCGCACAACCTTCGCGGTTTATTTTAGCAGCAGCATCTGTATGCCACCAGGAGCGAAACCGAACATGAGCAAAGCTGCAGCTGAAAAACCCACCGCCTCGTCCGACAAGATGATGGCAATCTTGAACCACGTGTTTATCGCCGTCTTGATACTATCCTTGGCCCTGCTCCTGGTTCTCTTCGTTGGCGCCTTAGACCTTGGTGTGGTCGATCTTCGACCCATGATCTCCGGGTTTTCGATCATTATTCTTCCCATGTTCGCGGTGTTCGCGCTCGTTGCCGTCTTCAGCCACATGAAACTGGCACACCTCAGGGCAAACTACATGTTTGCAAAAGGCACCGAGGTCGAAGCGCTCGTGAATGAAACCAAGAAGACCGTTGACGGGAAAATTCAAGAATATCTGGGCGCTGAGTATGAGCGCCTGAAGGAAGAGCACGAAAAGATGAGTACGTTCCTGAAAGAGCTCGAGAAGCAGGAACAAGATCGCCTTGTTCAGGAGAACGAAGAGCTGAAGATCGAGAACTCACAGCTGAAAGAACGGCTCGCGTCGAAGAACGTGCCGATCAACGACGAGCTGAGCGCCGTGGATGAACTTGATCCGACCGGAACCTGATAGCGGACCGAGCAAAGCGTAGCTCGGAATTTCACCTGGAAAATCTCACACAAGTTCAAATTGATAGAGGCATCCTGATGTCCGGGCGCCACTGCGCCGCGCCAAATGGGTCCGCCCCAATCTGCAGAGGTTCCGCAAGATGACGATCCAAAACAAAGCTGCCGCCGGCCGAATAGCGTCATATTCCTCAAACGGCAGCGAAGCTTCAAACACTATGGATGCGGCAGTGGATGTGCTCATCGCGGAGAACAATGAGACAAACAAATTTTACGTAGAGAACGTCCTAAGCGAACTGGGGTTTAGTTTCCGCACCGTCGATAATGGTCTTGCAGTGGTCGAGGCATACAGGCGCTCGCGGCCGCGCATCATCTTGATGGATATCGCGATGCCCTTGAGTGACGGCGTGGAAGCCACTCAAAAAATTCGCCGCTACGAACAACGCAACGATATGCTTCAGGTTCCAATCATTGCTCTGTCGGCAAACGCGATTCCCGGCCTAAGCGAGCGTTACTTGGATGCAGGTATGAACGACTGCCTGCTCAAACCCTATTCAATTGATCAGATAAACGGCAAGCTGACCAAATGGATCCTCCCGCCGGCAACGAGCGCGGAAGAAAGACCTTCCCAGCCGTAATGCGATTTGTCTTCAGGGGTACGAGTGCCGGCTGACCTCAAACCTCGCCAATCTCAGGTGAGGAATACTCCGCAGAGTAACCCGCCTTGTGGAACCTGAACGAGACCGCCGCGAGGGCGCGCGCGATCCTTCCTTGACCAGGCAGTCTGATCTTTCTGCAATTATTGTGGCGATGCCAAGCTTATGAACTTGAGCGCAGTAGGGTTGTCGCTTCGATCCGCGCCATATCCAGCAGATAGGCTAGAAACTGATGGCCTTCGGTTGTTGCCTGGGCCTGCAGCCTCTCCACATCGCTTACCAGTTCACGGAGTTCATTTGCATTCTGTTGAGCGGTCGGTCGTAACTTCTCAGCCTTCATTGCGATCCCCAATTTGACGCGCATCTAAGCGCAGATGAAACTCCCAGGTCGTTAGGCTTCGATCTCTTTCCCAGATCAAGTTGGTCAATCCAGGCAGAGCGGTCGCAACCTGGCTCCGTTGCCGATACAAACCACGCTTCCACTGGATGCGATTCTCTTTTGCAACAAGCTGAATTATACGCGCGTGATTCTCAACCCTTAAGTGTTATTATCGTAGAAACTGAACCTTGCTTGAAGCTTGCCATTCTTAACTCTGTATGGAAAACACACTGTGCAATCAGCGATTTAGCTGTTTCTCATCCACCTGATGATGGACAACTAAAAAATTCTCCCAAAATTCCACGTCTTGCCGCTCTGACAGCACTGTCCCCCAATCATCATCACGGCGACAAGATCAGTCTCGCACAAGCTTTTGCTGTCAAAAGTTACGGACCGGTGGCGGAGACCTTCCCCCAGTGTTCGCCGTCACCGCAAAACAGGCGGGGCAACGGTAATCGCACTTACGTGTTGTCCCGCCGCTCTCTTCCCCCAAAAGACAAGCTGCCCCTAGAATGATCTATGGACGCCCCAACTTGTCGAGGCGTTTCTTTTCAAGAAGTGCATTGGCTTCCAGATAGGCCATTTCCAGAAGGTAGGCCAAAAACTTGTGATCCCCGTTCACCGCACGCTCGGTTGCATGCTTGATCGCTTTAGCGAGGTCACGCAGATCTTCAGTTTCTTTCTTTGTTGCGAACTCACTGACGTCGTTCGCCATAGATGTCACCATGCATCAATGGGAGCACATCTTGTCGACGTCCGATCCAATCTTGCCAGAGACTGGTAGCGCCCTAAGTACAGCCCCCTAAAATTCACCAGCCCAAACATCTGTGCCGAGCCATCACCAGCTGCCGCTTTTCATCTGCATGGAATAGAGTGGAATTCGTATTCATAGCAAATGAACCTGAAGTGAACTTATTCGGCATTGGCGTATGTTGCAAGTTCTCCATGCTTCGGACGCGCCGTACGCATTGCTCTCAAACAAGATAAAACTCGGTCTTTTCGGAAAGATCGTGGAAAGTTTCACGCAAGTTTGCTCTGACAAGGTGCTTGTCGTTGCGCTGTTCTATTGCTCTTTATCAGCTCAACGCTAAGCAAAACGCAGCCGGCGAGGCATGCTCTCGATCCACCAAGTGTCTCGCCGGCTGTTGATTGCAAAAGGCTGTGCTCCGCTTCTGGAGCGGGTACAGCCCCGTCGGCAAGAACTGATCTCTACAAAGTTTTCAGCGGTCAAGAACCGGACCGCTTGGAATTACGCCTCAATCCAACAGCGCGATGGCAAACCAGATCTCCGTTGCTGAAATTGCAAAACGCATCTTTCAGCATGAACATGTTCGATTTGGTGTGGCGGCTTTGCGGGCTCGAACCGGTCCGAAGTTCTGACACAGGATTGACTGAACTGTCACTTATCACACGACCGTTCGACCAGTCATACATGATGGTGACCATCATCATTGAGTAGACGATGACTGCGGTAGTCAGGCAGCAGCAGAACTGAATCTCCAGCCGCTGAACTCTGCTCAGCATGAAATTCATCAAGACCAGCCTCACCTGTCCCTCGTGAGCTCACCGCCCGACAATGGCAGGTGCAACTTGCTCAAAGCTTGTGAGGCACAGATTTCAAGCTGCAGCTAGAGCAACCTCCGATCAGACAGAATCGTCTGAGCGGAGATAAGTTGCTCGCCCGTAACGAAAATCTTGGGCATCTTCCGCTCAGTCTGAGCGGAAGATGCCCTAGTTCTTGTAGCTGTGCCAGAGGGCCGACGATCCCAGATCCTTCACTAAGGCGGTATGAGCCGCCACCTCGTCTTCCGTGAGACGGCTGGGCAGCGGCACCGGGCGGGGATGGGCGGGCGTGCGCGCAGTTGTTTCTCTGAGGTTCGGGTCCACCGTTTCCTCTGCGATCGCAAGATTCTGTTGGCGCCCGCCAATAAGCTCCAAGTAGACCGATGCCAAAAGTTCAGAATCAAGGAGGGCGCCGTGCTTTGTCCGGTTTGAGTTATCAACACCATAGCGCCGACACAGGGCATCGAGACTGTTTGGGCCCATCGGGTGCTTTTTTCGGGCCAGCGCGAGGGTGTCCAGAACCTGCTCTTCCGGAATGATCTCCAGTTTGTGAATCTTCAGTTCAAAATTGATGAAGGCCATATCGAAGGGAGCATTGTGGATCACCAGAATGCCGTCTGCGATGAACTCGCTGAATGCAGCTGCAACTTCAGCAAACACTGGGTGCTTGCGCAAAAACTCTTCAGACAACCCGTGAACATTAAAGGCTTCCGCCGGCATGTCTCGTTCCGGGTTGATGTATTGATGATAGGTGCGACCGGTCGGAACGTGGTTGATCAGCTCCACAGCACCGATTTCTACGATGCGATGACCATCCTGAGGGCTCAGGCCCGTGGTCTCTGTATCAAGCACGATTTCCCGCATGGCTGGATCATCCTGAATTTGAAGAGGAGTTGAGCAGCGTTTGGACAATATCCATCACTTGTGCATGCGCCGCATCAAGACCTTTTGAACTGTCCACAATGAAGTCGGCCTGCGCGCGTTTGTCTTGGTCGGGCACCTGCTTGCGCAAAATGGCCTCAAACTTTTCTTCAGTCATGCCCGGTCGTTCGAGAGCCCGCTCGCGTTGAACATCGGCTGGTGCTGACACCACCACGACCTTATCCACCCCTCCTTGCGCGTTGGTTTCAAAAAGCAGGGGAATGTCGAGCACAATTAGAGGCCTTCCGGCTGCGCGGGCGTGATCGACAAACTCTTGTCGTTTGACCTGCACGAGCGGATGAACCAGGGCTTCCAGATCTCTCAGAGCCTGCTTATCGTTCAGGACGAGTTCTGCAAGCTTGGCCCTGTCAACGGCCCCATCCACTATTGCCGAAGGGAAGCGTCTGGCAACCGGGTCAACAGCATCGCCATTTTTGGCATATAGGCCATGAACCGCTTCATCAGCATCGAATACCGGTACATCAAGCGATCTGAACATTTTTGCGGTTTCCGATTTGCCCATGGCAATCGAACCTGTGAGCCCGATGATAATCACATTTGCTTCTCCAGGTTATGCAAGGGTTTGGTTTCTGGTCCTGAGGAACTTCAGCAGAGGCAGCATGGGCAGGCCCAGGATCGTGAAGTAATCTCCCTGCACCTTGTCGAACAAGTGGACACCCAAGCCCTCCAACTTATAGGCACCCACGGTCTGGGTGACCGCATCACCCATCTCCGCCAAATAGGCACCAACAAACTGGTTGCTCACAGCGCGCATGGCCAAGTGGGCTACGTCTTCAAAGGACCAGATGATCTGACCCTCAGCAGCAATAGAAACGGCAGAGACCAACTCGTGGGTCTTGCCACGCAGATCCAACAATTGGTCGCGGGCGTCACTTGCCGAATTGGGCTTGCTGAGAATCTGACCGTCATGGACCAAAACTTGGTCGGATCCGATAACCAGGTGATGGGGGTACATTTCTGAAACGACGGACGCCTTGGTCTGGGCCAGGAGTTGAGCGATGTCTGCCGGTCTGGCTTCTGTATTGTCGGTAAGAAAGACCTGCTTGATTGCAGCTTCGTCCAAGTCTGCCGGATGGACCTCAAAGGTGAGGCCTGCGCTGTGTAACAACTGACTGCGGATTTGGCTTGCAGAGGCCAGGATCAGTTTTTCATGTTGAAGCATCACTGGCCAGCCTCGCTCTGCTGGCGCCGATGGTAGATGTTTAGAATTGCCGCAGCCGTTTCCTCAATCGAGCGGCGCGTTACATCGATGACCGGCCAGTTATGCCGATTGCACAGCTTTCGGGCAAAGGCGATCTCTTCTGCGATTACGGCCTTGTCCACATATGATGTTTCACGATCCTCGTGCAGAGAGAGCAGCCTGTTTCGCCTGATTTGCGAAATGCGTTCCGGGCTGGCCACCAAGCCCACCACCACAGGCTTGGAGAGTTTTTCCACTGTCTCAGGCAACGGCACTTGCGGCACCAGGGGCACATTCGCGGTCTTCAGGCCGCGGTTGGCCAGATAGATGCTGGTCGGCGTCTTTGAAGTTCGGCTGATCCCCACAATCACAACATCGGCCTTTTCCAGATCGTGAGTATGCTGGCCGTCGTCGTGCATGATGGTAAAGTTCATAGCCTCGATGCGGTGGAAGTACTCCGCATTCATGGCGTGCTGGGCGCCGGCCTGGGGGCGCGATTCGGCATTCAGATAAGACGCCAGGCTAGAGATGATCGGATCAAGGATCGAGATGGCCGGCACCTCGAGGCTGCGGCAACTGTCCTCCAACTCCTTGCGTAATGCTTCATCGACAATGGTGAACAACACAATGCCCGGGTTGGTTTCCACGTTCCGCAACACGCGTTGAAGCTGGCGTGCTGAACGGACCAGAGCGTACACATGTTCAATAGGTTGAAAGTCCGCATAATGGGCCGTGGCTGCGCGCGCGACGGTGTTCAGGGTTTCGCCAGTTGCATCTGAAACCAGATGCAAGTGGAAAAATTTTCTTTTCCCACTGTTCATCTGAAACTGCTCAAATCCTGTTTAGAGATGTGGATAATTCTGGACAGTGCGCACACCCGATAGCTTGCTCCAAAAGAGGCTTGGTTTTTATCCATGGTTCACCGGCGGATAACAGTTTTCTCCACAAGCTTGGATAGTGTGATTGGCAGTTGAAAACCAGTGGAGAAGTTGAGGCGTGTGTCAAACCATTTCTCCAATGCCGATATAACATATTGAAAGCAATTTGTTTTCAATCCCCACTCATCCAGAGTTTTCGTCATGGCAAAAGTTTGAATATGCGTCATCCTGTGGATTGGTTGTGCATTCACGATAATCCCTATAATCCACAGCCCAACAACAACAGAATCCTTATTTATATATTTGATAGGTTGTTAGGGATGAGGATCGTTGCGAACAGAGAGACGTCATGCGCATGAACAAGAGGCTCCTCACAACGCTCATTGATCAAAAGGCAGATCGCCGTCCGGCATGGATGATGCGGCAGGCAGGTCGCTATCTGCCGGAGTATCGCGAGGTGCGGGGCCAGGCGGGATCCTTCCTGGATCTGTGCTATGCGCCGAAACTGGCTGAGGAAGTAACTTTGCAGCCTCTGCGGCGCTTTGAGTTCGATGCGGCGATTGTCTTCGCGGATATCCTGCTGGTGCCGCACGCGCTCGGCCAGCGGGTCTCCTTTCGTGAAGGCGAGGGCCCGGTTCTTGAGCCGGTAAGAGATGCGCAAACGTTCGGTGCCCTCTCGACAGGTAACCTCGATGATCATCTCTCACCGGTTTACGAGACGGTGGACCGTCTTTCTTCCAGCCTTCCCAGCGATGTTGCGCTTATCGGGTTTTGTGGAGCGCCGTGGACTGTTGCAACCTATATGATCGAAGGGGGAACCTCACGTGATCGCAGGTTGGCGCGCCAGGCGGCGTGGGCGGCGATGAATGATGCTGAGCACTGGTTTGCCAAATTGATCGATCTGCTTGTGGCCAGTTCAGCTCAATATCTGATCGGGCAAATCAAAGCTGGTGCTGAGGTGCTCCAGATCTTTGAAACGTGGGCGTTGGATCTGCCGCCAAGCCTTTTCCAACGGTTCTGCACCGAACCCATTGCAGAAATCGTCCGCCGGGTTGGGGCGGTGCATCCGGAAGTTCCCATCATTTGTTTTCCCCGGGGCGCAAGCCAGTTTGCGTCTGAGTTCTGCCAGACCGTCCGTTGTGCCGGGCTTGGGTGCGATGCAGGCACGGACCTGAAAACGATGGATGCCGGCGGTGCACGTCCGTTCGTCACCCAAGGCAACCTTGATCCGATCTGCCTCCTGCAAGGCGGCAGCGCCCTGGATTTGGAAGTGCAAAAGATTGTGCAGCAGACCAAGCCGGGCCATCATATCTTCAATCTTGGTCACGGGATCCTGCCGGAAACGCCCATTGACCATGTGGACCAAATGCTCGCTGCCCTCCGCAACGCTGAAACTCACGAGGGTTAGGTAAGTGGCTGAGCTTTATCTGTGGTTCAAGTGGCTCCACATTGTGTCGATCATCTCGTGGATGGCGGCATTGCTCTATCTGCCGAGATTGTTCGTCTATCACGCTGAGGCGGGCGCGGGCAGCGCGCAGGCTGAAACCTTCAAGATTATGGAACGCCGGCTCTACAAGGCCATTATGACCCCGGCCATGCTGGCTTCGTGGCTTTTTGGGCTGGCGCTGATCGCGGCCCTGCAGATTGACTTTTCGACGGATATCTGGATTTGGGCAAAACTGGTGCTGGTGCTGGGCTTGAGTGGATTTCACGGCCATCTCGGCAAGATACGTAAGAGATTTGAGCAGGATGAGGTGCCGCACACGGCAAGATATTTCCGCCTGATCAACGAGGTGCCAACGGTGATCATGCTGGTCGTGGTGTTTCTGGTGGTGTTCAAGCCGTTTTGAACAGGAAAGCTGAAACTGCGACAACTCGGCAGTTTGCGTGAGACCGAATTGATGTACTATATCGGCAATCTTCCAATGATCGGTTGTGTCCCGTCCGGGGATTGCGAACTGGCCCGGAAAATGGGCACACGTCATTCAACCGCCTTCCTTTGAGAACATCGTTTCACACGTGTCCGTTCCATTTGGAGCATCATGACATCGAAACCGAGTTCTAGGTCCCATCTCGAAAGTCTGGATCTTGACTATGACAGAAGTCAGCGAAGCCCAACAAATCAAACTCCATGATTTGAAAAGCAAATCACCTACCGACCTTTTGGTTTTGGCCGAGGCCTTGGAGGTTGAGAACGCCAGCACAATGCGCAAGCAGGAGTTGATGTTCGCCATTTTGAAGAATTACGCCGAACAGGATGTGGAGATCATCGGCGAAGGCGTGGTTGAAGTGTTGCAGGATGGCTTTGGCTTTTTGCGCTCTCCCGATGCCAACTACCTTCCCGGGCCTGACGACATCTACGTGAGCCCCAGTCAGATACGGCGCTTCAGCCTTAGAACCGGTGATTCGGTGGAAGGCGAAATCAGAAGTCCGAAGGACGGGGAACGCTATTTCGCCCTGTTGCGGGTCAATACAATCAATTTCGAGGAGCCGGAGAAGACCCGCCACAAGGTTCACTTTGATAACCTGACGCCGCTCTATCCCGACGAACGCCTTGAAATGGAAGTGGATGATCCTGAGCTGAAAGACAAGAGCGCGCGGGTCATCGATCTGGTTTCTCCATTGGGTAAGGGTCAGCGCGGATTGATTGTGGCCCCGCCCCGCACCGGTAAGACCGTATTGCTGCAAAACATTGCGCACTCCATATCGGCGAACCATCCTGAGTGCTACCTGATCGTGCTGCTGATCGACGAGCGGCCGGAGGAAGTGACCGACATGCAACGGTCTGTGCGCGGCGAGGTGATCAGCTCGACCTTTGATGAACCGGCCACACGCCACGTTCAGGTTGCGGAGATGGTCATTGAGAAAGCCAAGCGCCTGGTGGAACACAGCCGTGACGTTGTCATTCTTCTGGATTCGATCACCCGCCTGGGCCGGGCCTACAACACGGTCGTGCCCTCATCGGGCAAAGTCTTGACCGGCGGTGTGGATGCCAATGCACTGCAACGACCGAAGCGTTTCTTCGGTGCGGCCAGAAACATCGAGGAAGGTGGGTCATTGACCATCATCGCAACGGCACTGATCGATACGGGCAGCCGGATGGATGAGGTGATCTTTGAGGAGTTCAAGGGCACCGGCAACTCTGAGCTGATCCTGGATCGCAAGGTGGCGGACAAGCGCGTCTTCCCGGCGATCGACATTACCCGGTCGGGCACCCGGAAAGAGGAACTGCTGATCGATCCGGCAACTCTGACGAAGATGTATGTGCTGCGCCGGATCCTCAACCCCATGGGCACGGTGGACGGCATCGAGTTCCTGCTTGAGAAGCTCAAACAGATGAAGAACAATGATGAGTTCTTCGATTCCATGAACACTTAAGGCTTGGCCTGATTAGTTTGCTCCAAGAGCCGCGCTGATCTCGGCTTGATCCGTGATTGGCAGGGAGCAGACAGGTCCTTTGCAGATGTACACGGTGACGGGCGCATCACTGGCTTTGCCGTGCGCAGGATGTGATGCGGGAAGTTCGGTTTCCGGCGCAACACAGTGTATTTGGCGGTTGGGAATGGCGTGGCTCAAAAGAGCTTGTTTCATGGTGGCAAACTCAGCTGCGCTCGGGTCGCCGACCAGAACAATTTGGACCAGGTCGGAGAAATCCTCAAATCCATTGAGCGTTCCGGCGTGCGCGATCCCGGAGGCGAGAATGTGCGGTGTGAAGGCTTCAACCGTTTTGTCGCCAAGATCGCGGTAGGTCTCATCTCCCGTCAACACGTACAGTCTGGAGAGATTCGCCAACATGGTGGCGTTTGCGTTGGGGGTCGCATCATCGGCGGCTGAATAGGTGCGGCGGATCAGATCGGTGGAGTCGCTGGCCGTGTAATAGTACCCGCCCTGCTCTTCGTTCCAGAACAGATCCGTCATATTGGCGGCCCAAGCGCGCGCATCTTGCAGATAGATCGGTTCCTGCGTGGCCTCTAGCAGAGCAAGTGCTGCGCGGATCATGTTTGCATATCCATCTGCCGTTGCGGGATGTCTGGTTTGGCCGGCGCGATGGGATTGTGAGAATGTCTTGTCTTGATAGAGCGCGGTCTTGACGCCGGCATAGGCGGTGGAGGCCAATTCAATCCACTGCGGATTGCCGAAAACCAATCCGCAATTGGCCACCGCTGCGATCATGAGGCCGTTCCAGTCGGTCAGAATTTTATCGTCCGTTGCCGGGCGGTTCCGGATAGCGCGGCGCTTGAACAGTTTTTCGCGAGCATCTTTAAGAACAGCTTCCATCTTCGGCTCAAGCATGTCCAACGCGCCAAGGCGGTTAAGGATGACCTTTCCTTCCCAGTTGCCGCCGTTGTGCGCATCGTAGATGTCGCAGAACTGATCTACGTGATCATCAAGCACATCTTCGATTTCGCTACGGCTCCATACGTAGAAGGTGCCCTCTTCCCCATCGGAATCCGCGTCCAGGCTTGCAGCGAAGGCGCCGTGTTCGGCCAGCATTTCGCGGGAGAGCCAAGCGACCGTCTCTTCGATTCGGGTTCGAAACAGATCGTCCTTCGTTTGCTGCCAGACGGAGGTGAGCAAGTCGATGAGCTGGGCGTTGTCGTAAAGCATCTTCTCAAAGTGCGGGGCCAGCCATCTCGCATCGACCGAATAGCGGGCGAACCCACCCCCCAGATGGTCGTAGATTCCGCCCTGGCAGATGTTTCTGAGTGTCACCAGAGTGTGGTTTCTTGAGGTTGTGTCTCCGGTGCGCAGGTAGTGGCGCCAGAGCAGTTGGAAGATCGGTACTTGTGGGAACTTCGGGGCGCCCTGCAAACCGCCGCGCGCCGCGTCGACGATCGAGTGAATTTGTGTGGCGACCTGATCGACAATGCTCAGCGAGAGATCCGGCAGGGATGCGCCTTGCGCTGCTCTGGGCTGCTGCTCCAGGGCGCCTTGCAGGGCATCTGTGTTGGTTTTGACCTTTTCCGGGGCGGTCTGATAGATCGTGGAAATCTGATTGAGCACATCGGTGAAAGAGGGCCGGCCATATCGGGCCTCTTTGGGAAAGTAGGTGCCGCCCCAGAACGGCTGGCGGTCGGCGTTGAGAAAAATCGTCAACGGCCAACCCCCCTGCTCGCCCAGATGGTGCAGCGCCTCCATGTAGATCTTGTCAATATCTGGACGTTCTTCCCGGTCGAGCTTTATGTTTACGAAGAGCGCATTCATGATCTCGGCGGTTGCCGGATCTTCAAAGCTCTCATGGGCCATCACATGGCACCAATGACAGGCGGCATATCCCACCGAAAGAAGGACCGGCCTACCTGTGCGCTTGGCTTCCTCAAAGGCTTCATCGCCCCACGGGTACCAATGGACAGGATTGTCCTTGTGTTGCAAGAGATAAGGGCTGGGTTCATTGGCGAGGCGATTGTGGGTCATGATACCTCAAGGGTGGTGTGGCAAGGCCCACACGTTACGGAACTGCGGTTGAAAGGCAATTGCTAATTGCCACATGATCGTGATCACGGGGCAACCGATCGAATCGGTGCCGAAACGCAAATGACAGCGGGAACAGTGAAGAGGATAAGATCTGTGTCTGCAGAGACCATATTTGCCCCGTCCAGCGGGACACAACGCTCCGGGGTGAGTGTCATCCGCGTTTCCGGGACAGGGTGCCGGAGGGTGCTCAGTGAGCTTGTAGGCGGACCGTGCGTGCAGCGGACAGCCTGTTTGCGGACCCTGAGCGACCCGCAGAGCGGTGAACCGATCGATCGGTGCCTGGTCCTGTGGTTTGAGGGTCCAGCAAGTTTCACGGGCGAGGACGTGGTTGAACTGCATGTGCATGGCGGCCGTGCGGTGGTTGACGCAAGCCTCCGGGCGCTCGGGGCTCTGAAAGGGTTCCGGCTTGCAGAACCGGGAGAGTTTGCGCGCCGGGCGTTTGAGAACGGCAAACTCGATCTTTCGGAGGTTGAGGGGCTTGCCGACCTGATCAATGCCCAAACGGAGATGCAGCGCCGGATGGCGCTTCGCGAGGCTGACGGCCGGATGCGGGCGCTCTACGAGGACTGGCGGGAACGGTTGCTGCATTGCCTGGCCTATGTGGAGGCCGACGTGGATTTCGTTGATGAAAGCGATGTGCCCGAGGACCTGGCCGGCAGGATTTCTGAACCCTTGAACGTGCTGTTGCAGGAGATACAGCGCTATGGTGCAGATCCGCGGAAGGGTGAAGTGCTGCGACAGGGATTTCGTGTTGTTCTGGCCGGGCTACCCAATGTGGGCAAATCGAGCCTGCTGAATGCGATTGCCCGGCGCGATGCGGCAATCGTTACGGAAACCGCCGGGACGACGCGGGATGTTGTTGAGGTGTTCATGGATCTTGCAGGGTTCCCGGTCGTGTTGTGTGATACAGCCGGTTTGCGCGGCACGGACGATGCAGTGGAGCGGATCGGTGTTGAGCGAGCGGCACAGGCGGTTAGGGAGGCTGATCTTGTCGTTTGGATATGCGACGAGCGAGGCAGTTGGCCGAAAGAAGCGCGCGCCGCCATCGATTCGGAGGCGATATGGATCAGAAACAAGAGCGACCTTGGCGGAGGATTCGAGTCGGTGTCGGAACAATCGCAGATTTCCGCCAACGTGTCCGCATCCTCTGGTGCCGGGCTTGCACAATTGCTTAAGCAGATAGAGGGGGCTGCCGCCCACAGGTTCGAGTTAACCGAAGATCTGGGTGTGACGCGTCAGCGCCATGCGGAATGTGTTAGCACCTGTGCGACGCATATTGCGGCGGCTTTGACGCTGGTGGGGCAGGAAGATGCCGAATTGCTTGCTGAGGAGCTTCGTCTGGCTGCACGGGCTCTGGCGAGAATTGGTGGCCGCATTGATGTGGAGGATGTATTGGACCGGATTTTTGGCGAATTCTGTATCGGAAAGTGATGTTTAGGGCTTTGACATGTTTCACGTGAAACATTGAACTGGCGATTTGCGATTTGACCCTATGGCCTGAACGCCCTATTCAGGCGGAAATTATGACTGAGATTGGCCGATGACCAAGCATTTTGATGTCATTGTTGTTGGGGGCGGACACGCTGGCTGTGAGGCGGCTGCGGCGTCGGCGCGCTTTGGTGCGCGCACCCTTCTGATCACCCACAAGGTGGAAACAATCGGCGAGATGTCGTGCAATCCGGCCATTGGCGGGCTCGGGAAGGGCCATTTGGTCCGGGAGATCGATGCGCTAGACGGATTGATGGGTCGTGTGACCGATCAGGCGGGCATCCAGTTCAGGCTGCTCAACCGGCGCAAGGGCCCTGCGGTGCGTGGCCCACGGGCTCAGGCAGATCGGGCGCTCTATCGCACGGCAATGCAAAAGGAGATCCTGGCGCAGCCCAATCTTGAAGTGCTTGCGGCGGCTGTGTCCGACTTTCTTCAGGAAGATGGGCGTGTGACGGGGGTTGTGCTGGAAACGGGAGAACAGCTTGGCTGCCGTGCGACGGTTCTGACCACGGGCACGTTTTTGCGAGGGTTGATCCATCTGGGCGAGAAGCGGGTGCCTGCGGGCCGGGTTGGTGACGCGCCTGCGGTCGCGCTGGCGGAAACCCTTTATTCCAGCGGAATGCGCATGGGTCGTCTGAAGACCGGGACGCCGCCGCGTCTCGATGGCCGCACAATCGATTTTTCGTCGCTCAAAGAGCAGGCGGGAGACGACCCTGCCACGCCATTCTCCTTTCTCACGAAGGAGATCAAGACGCCTCAGGTGAGTTGTCATCTGACCCAGACGACGCCGCAGACACATGCGATCATCGAGCAGAATCTCTCCAAATCGGCCATGTATTCCGGCCAGATTGACGGCGTGGGCCCGCGCTATTGTCCGTCAATCGAAGACAAAATTGTTAAGTTCAATGACCGAGGTTCACATCAGGTCTTCCTGGAGCCGGAGAGCCTGAGCGATCATGTCTATTATCCGAATGGGATATCAACATCGCTGCCGGAGGATGTGCAGCGGGCCTATGTGAGCTCGATCCCCGGGCTGGAGGCCGCGAAGATCCTGCAATACGGCTATGCCATCGAGTATGACCACGTTGATCCTCGCGAGCTATCCCCAAGCCTGGAATGCAAGAGAATGTCAGGGCTCTATCTTGCCGGGCAGATCAATGGCACCACTGGATACGAGGAAGCCGGGGCTCAGGGCCTCATGGCGGGTCTCAATGCGGCGCGCAGCGTTGGGGGCAGCGATGCCGTGGTGCTGGACCGGGCGGATGGCTATATCGGTGTGATGATCGACGATTTGGTCACGCGGGGGGTGAGCGAGCCCTATCGCATGTTTACCTCGCGGGCGGAATACCGGTTGTCGCTGAGGGCTGACAATGCCGATCAACGGCTTACCCCGAAGGGTCTGGAGTATGGCGTGGTGGGACCGAAGCGGTCGACGGCTTTTGCGGAGAAGGTGCGCCGGCTTAACGAGGCCCGGACGGTCATGTTGGGTCTGTCGTTGACGCCGAATGAGGCGAACAAGGCGGGTATGAGGCTCAATTGCGACGGTGTGCGTCGTTCTGCTCATGAGCTTCTGTCGTTTCCGGATGTGAGTTTTGAAACCTTGTGCTCGATATGGCCGCAGTTGCAGGATGTGGATGCGGACAGCGTTGAACAACTGAGCAATGATGCCCGCTACAGGGTCTATCTGGACCGTCAGAGTGCCGATATCGAGGCCTTCCGGCGCGACGAGGCCTTGGCCATTCCGCAAGATTTCGACTATGCGAGCCTGAGCGGGCTGTCCAATGAGGTGCGCGAGAAGCTGGAGTTGCACCGGCCTGTCACCTTGGGCCAGGCCGGGCGGATTAACGGTGTCACGCCGGCTGCCTTGACCCTGCTTCTGTCGGCCGTGCGCCGCAGCGGCTCAGGCACCGGCAAGACTGCCGCATGAGTGGGAGCGAGACCGGAGAGGGTGAGCTTTGCGCGCGCTTTGATGTTTCACGTGAAACACTGGCGAAACTGCGGACTTACGTGACGCTGCTGCTCAAGTGGCAGGCCAAGATCAACATCATAGGCCCGTCCACCGCCGAACAGGTGTGGGGCCGTCATATCGCAGATAGTCTGCAGCTGACGCGGTTGGCGACCCAAATCGCCTCGGACCGTTCGATTTGCCTGCTTGATATGGGCACGGGGGCTGGATTGCCGGGGATTCCGCTGGCCCTGCACCTGGCGCAAACGCATTCGGTGTTCGTCCACTTGGTCGACAGCAACGCGAAAAAGGCCGCATTTCTGCGCGAGGCGGTGCGTTTGACCGGTCTTGAGGCGGAGGTGCATTGCAACCGCATCGAAACGGTGGGTCCGGAGCGGGTTGTGCCAATGCCCAATATCGTGCTGTCCAGAGCATTGGCCCCTCTGGAGAAGCTCGTTCAGTGGGCGTCGCCTTGGATCGAGCAGGGCGCAACCGGGTTGTTCCTGAAAGGACGAAGTGTGGAAAAGGAAGTCGCCGGAACTGATCCCGATCGCCGGGTGGTCTATAAGCTTGTACCGTCCGAGCTTAATCCGGAGAGTTCAATCGTGGTGGTGGAGACGAGCGGCCGAGGGCATCGTTGATATGGAAAGCAAGGCATTTTCCCGCCAAAGAGTGCTGGCGCTGGCAAATCAGAAGGGCGGAGTGGGCAAAACCACCACGGCGATCAACCTTGCCACCGCCCTGGCGGCTGTGGGCGAACGGGTGCTGCTGATCGACCTTGATCCGCAGGGCAATGCCAGCACCGGGCTGGGCGTCGCGCGTTCGGCCCAAGCCGGCTCCACGTACCACGTTCTGTTAGGCGATCTGCCTTTGGAAGACATTATCAAAAACACCGTGGTCCCGAACCTTGATTGTGCCTCATCTTCCCTTGATTTGCTGGGGGCTGAGCTGGAGCTGGCCAATCTGGAGCGGCGCAACTTCCGCCTGCGCGACGCGCTGGACGCGTTGAAGAACGCCAAACCCTTGCATGAGCGCTACAGCTATATTTTGCTGGATTGCCCACCGTCCTTGAATCTCTTGACCATGAACGCCTTGGCCGCAGCAGACGGCATTTTGGTGCCGCTCCAGTGCGAGTTCTTTGCGCTGGAAGGCCTCAGCCAGCTGCTCAAGACGGTTGACCGGGTGCGGGCAAATCTGAATGAGAAGCTGCAGATTCAAGGGGTGATCCTGACCATGCACGACAAACGCAACAGTTTGTCTGAGCAGGTGGCTGAGGATGTGCGCTCGGTCTTGGGGGAGAAAGTGTACGCAACGGTGATCCCGCGCAACGTGCGGGTATCTGAGGCTCCGTCGCATGGCAAGCCGGTCTTGCTCTATGACCAGGGGTGTGCCGGAAGCCAGGCCTATATTCGACTCGCATCCGAAATGATTCGGCGAGAGCAAAAATTGAAAGCAGCATAGTGCAATCATACGGTTTTCTGATATCAAGACTCTAGCGAAACGAATCACTTCGCGGGCGAGATTGACAGAAACCCATTGAGAGAGAGTGGGAGAGGGACATGCAATCCAATAAACGGCTGGGGCGCGGCCTGGCGGCTTTGATCGGCGACGATTATTCAGAAGAAGGCGTTGTGGAGGACATCAAGTCCATGCGTCATCTGCCCATTGAGCTTCTGCGGCGCAATCCGCACAACCCGCGCAAGACCTTCGGCGAGACAGAGCTGGCAGAGCTGGCCCGCTCGATCAAGGAAAAGGGCCTGCTGCAGCCCATCATGGTGAGGCCGCTGCAGGGCGAGAGCAGTTCTTATGAGATCGTGGCCGGCGAACGGCGCTGGCGTGCCGCGCAGAAGGCCGGGATCCACGATGTGCCCGTGCTCATTCGCGAACTCTCCGACAGCGAGGCGCTTGAATTTGCGCTGATTGAAAACGTTCAGCGCAGTGACCTCAACCCTCTCGAAGAGGCTTTGGGCTACCGCCAATTGATGGACCAGTTCTCCTATACCCAAGAGAAGATGGCCGAAGCGCTGGGCAAGAGCCGGAGCCATATTGCAAACACCCTGCGGCTTCTCAAGCTGCCGGACAGCGTGCAGGAACATGTGCGCCAAGGAAATCTGACCGCCGGCCATGCCCGCACATTGGTGGTGGCTGAAGATCCGGACGCTCTGGCGCAGCAGATCATCGATTTTAATCTGAATGTGCGCGACGCGGAAAAAATCGCCCGAGGGGCCGAGCCGCCCAAGTCAGCGCCCAAACCGACTGAGGCTCCTGCCAAGAGCGCGAACGTGGTGGGTCTTGAGAATGACCTTAAGGCGATCCTGGGCCTTAATGTTGAGATCGTGGCAAACGGCGAGAGCGGTTCTTTGCGGATCGATTATACGTCTCTGGAACAGCTGGATGATCTGTGCGCCCGCCTGTCCAAGGCGCCCAGCAAGGGCCGCAAGAAGGCGGCCGGCGATTAAGCCCTGCGCTGCGACCGACTGAAACGGCTGGCCCGGCTTGCCAGGCTCAAAACGGCCCTGTGCACAATGGTCGTGGCGAGCGCAGGGAACTGACGGGTTTGCAGTTCCGCATCACGAACGCTGGCAAGGGCGCTGCTCAAGTCATCGGGCCGCCAAACCGACAATTGGCGGATGAAGGACTCTTTCCTCTTCCAAAAAACTGGCGGACGGGCGGCATCCACCGCCTGTTTGGCGGAGCGTCCCCCGGAAAGCTCATTGGCGAGATGTTGCATTTTCAGCAAGTGCTGGGAGGTGGCGGAAATGATGGATTGCGCCGGCGTGCCTGAACTCACCAGTCGGTCCAGCTTCTGATCGGCGTTGGCGGGTTTGCCCTCAAAGATCGCATCGATCATCTCATCCAACGACAGCGCTGAGGCGTCGCCGCAAATGGCCTCAACATCCTCCAATTCAACCGTGGACTTTTCAGCACAATACAGGGAGAGCTTTTCCAGTTCCGACCGGCTGAGGGCGCGGTCCGCGCCCAGTATCTGACTGAGATAGAGCCGCGCGTCGTTGCTGATGGTCAGCTGATGGCGGCCCAATTGATCGCTGATAATGCCTGATATGTCTTGGGCGCTGTCTTCATAACAGGCAAGGGCCCCGGCATTCTTGGCTTTCTCGAACAGCTCACGCAGGCCCTGACCTTTCCTGAGGGCAGACGCTTCTGCCACAATCAGCGCATCGCCCGAGGCGACGTTGAGATAGGATTTGACGGCGGCCGTGAACGCTGTCCCGGCAGATTTGATCCAGACTGCCCGTCTCCCCCCCATGAGCGAGATCGCCTGGGCCTCATCGGCAAGGCGGGCCGGATCTTCTTTCAAAGCGGCATCATCCAGCTGCACAACGTTGAAGGGATCATCATGGGAGCCTGCATGTGCTGTGACCAGCTGCTTCGCAATCTCTCTGACCCGCCCCTCATCATTGCCGTGCACAAGGATGGCCTTTAGAGCGCTTTGAGGTGATGCGGTCAGCTTAACGAGGTCGTTAGGCCGAAGGATAGCCATGATGATTGATCAGCTTGAAGGGCTGCGGGTTGCAAAGTAGGCGGCCAATCTTGTGCGGATGTCCTGACTGACCTGACGGGCCGCGCGCTCTTCAGCGTTGTTTCTCGCCTGCAGATTGGCAAACTCAGAGGTGATCTTGTCATAGGACACTTCCGAGAAGGTGTTTCCTGAATAGATCTTCCGCCCCGATGTGCCGTCCCGCAAGGAGAACGCAACCTTGAGCCGATAAGAACTGCGCGAGACATCCGTGTTGCGCTGGATCACGAGGTTAAACTCGTCGCTGGCCGGCACGATGATCAGCGTGTAGCGGCCATTGCCTTCACGGCCCGGCGGCGACATGGAGGAGATCAGGTTGTTGCGGATCAGCTGTTGAAGGCGGTTCTTCGGCTCTGGAATGTCAACGTTGGACAGCTCCGTCACCACGGAGCTCTGCTCTTCCACGCCGTTGGTTCCATAAAGCGGGCGGAATGTGTTGCAGGCCTGCAGCCCGAACAGGGCAACAAGTGCAATGATTCCGACTCTAAAACAACGCATTCTCATCCTTCGCCACACTCCCGGCGCTTCCTATCTTAACTCACTACCACATTTACAATGCGATCGGGAACGACAATAATTTTGCGCACTTCCTTATCGCCGATGGCCCGCTGGATGCTCTCAATCCCCAAAGCGGCGGCCTCCACGTCGTCTTTGGCGGCGCCTTTGGCAACTCTGATCTCATCGCGCCTTTTTCCGTTCACCTGAACTGGCATGACCACTTGGTCGTCCACAAGCAATCCGGCCTCGCATTGCGGCCAGGAGGCCTCCGCCAAAAGACTATCGTGCCCGATCACCTTCCAACATTCCTCGGCAAGGTGGGGCATCATCGGGCCGATGGCCTGGATCAGGAACTCCACACCCTCGCGCAGCGCCGAGGCCTGTGCAGGATCTGCGCCAGTGTTTGCATCGCGCAGCGCGGCGGCCAGTGTGTTGCAGTATTCATAGATCTGTGCGACCGCCGTGTTGTAGCGCAGGTTTTCAATGCCGGAACTCACCGCATCCAGCATGCGGTGAGAGGCGCGGCGAAGATCGGCCGAGGGGCCGTCGAGCAGCAGTTGCGGCGCATCGGACCGGGGAGCCATGCTGGCCGCAGCTTCGTTGACCAGCCGCCAGATGCGCTGAACAAATCTGTGGGCACCTTCGATGCCGGCCTCAGTCCAGATGATATCTCGCTCAGGAGGCGAGTCCGACAGCATGAAGAGGCGGGCCGTGTCGGCGCCGTAGAGCTCGATGATGTCGTCCGGGTCAATGGTGTTGCGCTTTGACTTGGACATCTTTTCGATGGAGCCGATTTGGATCGGTTCACCGGTGTCTGCCTTGACGGCGCTTCTTGAGTCCTCGGTTGAGACAATCTTCACCTCTTCCGGGCTCAGCCAGGTGCCGTCGTGGCGGTAGGTTTCATGGGTCACCATGCCTTGGGTGAAGAGGCCGTCGAACGGCTCATCGGAGGCGGCATGCCCGGTTTTGCGCATGGCCCGGGTGAAGAAGCGCGAGTAGAGCAGATGCAGGATCGCATGCTCAATGCCGCCAATATACTGATCCACGCCCATCCAGTATTTCACCGCGTCCAGATCCGTTGGGATCTCTTCCTCGTGGGGTGAGCAGAAGCGCAGGAAATACCAGGACGAATCCACGAAAGTGTCCATGGTGTCGGTTTCCCGGCGCGCAGCCCCGCCGCATTTGTGGCAGGTGGCCGCCAGCCAGGCGTCGTGCCGGTCGAGCGGGTTGCCGGGCTTGTCGAACGCAATGTCCTCGGGCAGCTTGATGGGAAGCTCCGATTTGTCGACCGGGATGGTGCCGCAGGTATCGCAATGGATCACAGGGATCGGGCAGCCCCAGTAGCGTTGCCGCGAGATGCCCCAGTCGCGCAGGCGGTAATTGACCGTGCGGTGGCCTTGGGGCTTGCCGTTCAGATCGATGGCCTCCATGCGATCTGCGACAGAGGCCTTGGCGTCCTCAACAGTCATTCCGTCCAGGAACTTTGAATTGCCGATGGTGCCTGGGCCAAGATAGGCCTCATCGCCCACGTAATAGGACGATGCGGTCTCGTGATCGGGGATCACCACGGGCAGAACGTTGAGGCCATATTTGCGGGCAAAATCCAGGTCGCGCTGGTCGTGGGCCGGACAGCCGAAAATGGCGCCCGTGCCATAGTCCATCAGCACGAAGTTAGCCACATAAAGGGGCACCTCCAGTTTCTCATCAAACGGATGGCGCACCCGGATGCCGGTATCGAAGCCCTGCTTTTCGGCCCGCTCGATGGCCTCCTCGCTGGTGCCTGTCCTCTGGCATTCGGCGATGAAGGCCGTCAGCTCGGAATTGTTCTCTGCCAGCTGTTTGGCCAACGGATGATCTGCCGCCATGGCGCAGAAGCTTGCGCCGAAGATGGTGTCGTGGCGCGTGGTGTAAAGATCGATGGTGGACTGGGAAATGTGTTCAGGCACGCCGATCAGTTCCCACACCATGTGCAGGCCCTCAGAGCGTCCGATCCAGTTTTGCTGCATCAGCCGCACCTTGTCGGGCCAGCGCTCCAGCCCGTCCAGCGCCTCGAGCAGGTCTTGGGCGTAGTCGGTGATCTTGAAGAAATATTGGGTGAGCTCGCGTTGCTCCACCAAAGCGCCGGAACGCCAGCCGCGGCCGTCGATCACCTGTTCGTTGGCAAGCACGGTTTGATCCACCGGATCCCAATTCACCTTGGAAAGGCGGCGCTCCACCAGGCCGGCCTCCAGGAAGTCGATGAACATGGCCTGCTGATGGCGATAGTAGGTAGGGTCGCAGGTTGCGAACTCGCGTGACCAGTCGAGGGAAAAACCCATGGACTGAAGCTGGGAGCGCATGGCGGCGATGTTTTGATAGGTCCAGGCTGCCGGGTGAACCTTGCGCTCCATGGCCGCGTTTTCAGCCGGCATGCCAAACGCATCCCATCCCATGGGGTGAAGCACGTTAAATCCCTTGGCCCGCTTATAGCGGGCGATCACATCGCCGAGCGTGTAATTGCGCACATGCCCGATGTGGATCCGCCCCGACGGGTAGGGAAACATCTCCAGCACATAATACTTGTCCAGCGTGTGGTCTTCCTTGGCGGCAAAGCACTTGCGCTCGTCCCACACCTGTTGCCAGCGCGCTTCTGCGTCACGGTGATTGTATCGCTCCATTCCGGACCGGCTTTCTTTGCTTTTGAACGGTTAGGCAGGGTGCAGGATTTACACCCACTTGCATCACGCCACAAGGCCGCTATAGCTGCTCTGGGCCCGGCGTGAACCGACCGCTGTGGGACCAATCGAAGAATTGCGGGTGAAAAGTGAATGAGTGAGCCGTCAGAACGTCTGCACCAGGTGCACGCGAAAATAGAGGCTGCTGCCACAGCGGCGGGCCGAGAGAAGGGCGGCGTCACCCTCATTGCCGTCTCAAAGACCTTCTCCGCAGAACATATCAGGCCGGTTATCGACGCCGGGCAGCGGGTGTTCGGCGAGAACAGAGTGCAGGAATCCCAGGGCAAGTGGCCAGAGCTCAAGGCGGAACATCCCGATATCTTGCTCCACCTTATCGGCCCGCTTCAAACCAACAAAGTGCGCGATGCGGTTGCCTTGTTTGACTGCATTCAGACCATCGACCGGCCGAAACTGGCCCGCGCCATAGCCCAGGAGATGGAGCGTCAAGACCGATGGCCGGAGCTGTTCATCCAGATCAACACCGGTGAAGAGGCGCAAAAGGCCGGGGCGTTGCCAGATGAGGCCGACGAATTCATCGGCTATTGCCGAGAAGAGTGCGGCTTGAAGCCCATCGGCTTGATGTGCATCCCGCCATTTGACGAAGAGCCTTCGCTCCACTTTGCCCTTTTGAAGAAAATCGCGGAGCGCAACGGTCTTGTCGGGCTCTCCATGGGCATGAGCAGCGATTTTGAGACGGCTGTGGCGTTTGGGGCAACCCATGTGCGTGTCGGCTCTGCGATTTTTGGCGCGCGTACGCCGCCGCCGGCTTAAGCTCTCCGGCGTCAGGGGCTGAGCTCAATCCGCATGACCGTTCGGGCGGAGAGCCGTGGCAGCAGCATCCGCATATGTTCATCGGAAATGGTCACGCAGCCCTCAGTGGGCTGATAGTTCTCCCGGGCCAGATGAAAGAAGATTGCGCTGCCCTTGCCGGCAACGGTTGGCTGGTCGTTATACCCCATGGGCACCATGAGGTCATAAAGGCCATCGTCACGCCAAAGCCGCTCGTGGGAGGCTGCGAACGGCAGCTGCACTTGGCGATTATAGTCCGGGTGTGCCGGGTCATCGCACCAGCCGTCGTCCTGCTGGAGCGCGAGCACCGGCAGCCGGGTGGCTGGTGGCGCCGGGCGGTCTGGGCGATAATAGAGCTGGCGCAGGGGCCAGGTGCCGAGCGGTGTTGCCCCGTCGCCTTCGTGTTTATTCTCCGTCAACCCGGAGCGGCCGAAGGCGCACGCAATATCCATTTCCCCGGCAATGAGGCGGCCTTGGGTGTCATTTGGATGTCCGGCAACCGCCTTAATAATGCTGATGTGGTCCATTACAAGAAATTCATCGTTTTAATCTCAATTAGGGTGATGGAAAGAATATGCTATGAGGATTACTGAGCAATAACGTTCCGTGCACGAAATGTTGAAGCTGGCGCGACGCGAACGCTCCTTGTTCCGAGCACATACGATCACTAACTTGTGTGCGCCGCCGCCTTAAAATCGGACCATGTACAATGAGCACTGCCAAAAAGATACTGATCTGCGATGATGACGACACGCTCCGGGAATCCCTGTGTGAGCAATTTGCGCTGCACGAAGAGTTTTCGGTCCTTGAGGCGCCGAATGCTTCTGAAGCGATGAAGCAGACCAAAAGTGAGCATTGCGATCTGGTGCTGCTCGATATCAATCTCCCCGATATGGACGGCCGCGAAGCCTGCAAGCTGATGCGGCGCAACGGCCTGAAATGCCCGGTGATCATGCTGACGGCGGAAGACTCTGATGCGGATACCATTCTCGGCCTGGATGCCGGTGCCAATGATTATGTGACAAAGCCTTTCCGTTTCGGCGTTCTTCTGGCCCGGGTCAGGGCGCATCTGCGCCAGCATGAACAATCCGAAGACGCGGTGTTTTCCATTGGGCCCTATACGTTCCGCCCCAGTGCCAAGCTGCTGCTGCGTGACGACCAGTCCAAGATCAGGCTGACGGAAAAGGAAACCTCAATCTTGAAGTTCCTCTACCGGGCCGGCGAGCAGGTGGTGGGACGCGATGTGCTGTTGCATGAAGTGTGGGGCTACAATGCCGGTGTCACGACGCACACCCTGGAAACCCACATCTACAGGCTCAGGCAGAAGATCGAGGCCGACCCCTCAAACGCTGAGATTCTGGTGACGGAGACAGGCGGATATAAGCTCGTTCCGTAGATTGTCTCACAAAATCGGTCAAAGCACCCGTTTCACTCAGTCCGCGCGTAAATTAACATCTTTGTGCTATGTGTTGCGTATCCAAGTGATTCGCGGCACAAACGCATAAAGGGCGAGGGCAAAATCATTTTGGGGACGAGACACAATTCGCAGCCTGAGGGGCAGGGCGGATGAGGGTAAAATCGGATGTCGAATATCTTCGGCAGATACCCTTGTTTGCCGAGGTCGATGCTGCGCATTTGCAAGTGCTGGCCTTCTCCACACGCCGCCGCACCATCAAGAAAGACAGCTACGTCTTCCGCGAGGGCAAGGAAGCCACAGCCGGCTATGTGGTGGTCGAGGGCACGGTGCAAATGCTGCGCGGGCCCACCAAATCAGCTGAACCGGTGGCCGAGGCCACGGCCGGTGCTCTGATTGGCGAAACGGCCATGCTTGCCGGAACCCCCTACAGCCTCAGCGCACTGGCCCTGACCAGTGTGGAAGTGTTGCGCATCCCCAGGAAGCTGTTGTTTGAAGTTGCTGAGGAATTTCCCGATTTTGCGTTCAAGCTCACAAAAGCGGTGAGTGCAAAACTGGATGATAATCTCAATGACTTAAGCGAAATCCAGACGGTGCTTGGCAAGGCTGCCAACTGGAGCCGCTAGGGCAACCTCCGATCAGACGGTGACGTCTGAGCGGAGATAAGTTGCCCCCCTATGACGATAATCTGAGGCATGTTCTGCTCAACTTGAGCCGAACTTGCCCTAGCCAAGCCCATTTCTCAGGTCACTGCTAAAGATCAAGCTCGGCATAGACCGGCGCGTGGTCTGACGGCTTGGGTTCCCAGCCGCGGGCTTCGCGCAGCACCTCGACCTTGCGGCATGTGCCGTCCAGAGCGGGCGACAGCCAGACATGGTCGAGCCGGCGCCCCTTGTCGGCCGCCGACCAGTCCCGGGCCCGGTAGCTCCACCAGGTGTAGAGTTTTTCCTCAGCCGGAACATGCTCGCGCATGACGTCTTTCCAGCCTCCTGCCGCCATGGCCCGGTCCAGGTGGTCAACCTCGATCGGGGTGTGGCTGACCACTTTCAGCAGCTGTTTGTGGGACCAGACGTCGTTTTCAAGTGGTGCAATATTGAGATCGCCCACCACAATTTCCCGGCGTGTGTGAGCCATTTCTGAGAACCACTCGATCATTTCATTCAGAAACTTGAGTTTGTGATCGAATTTCTCATTGATCGCCGGGTCCGGCTCATCGCCGCCCGCAGGCACGTAGAAATTATGAACCTTCAGCGGGCCGCCGCCGCGCTCGACAGTCACCTGCTGATGGCGTGCATCCTGCTTGCCGCAAAAGGCGCGCTGGCCGGCCTCTACGATGGGATGGCGGGAGATGGCGGCCACCCCGTGATAGGCTTTTTGCCCGCGCACATGGATGTGGGGGTAGCCCGCTGCCCGGATCTCTTCGACGGGAAACTGATCATCCTGGCACTTGATCTCCTGGAGGCAGAGCAAATCTGGTTGATATTCGGCGAGCAGGCGCTTAACCAGATCGATGCGAAGCCGCACAGAATTGATGTTCCAGGTGATAAGCTTGAATGTCATGAAGAGGCCCGGCGCTGGTTCGCCAACAGCCAGGTTGGCTGCTGAATTATTGTCGATTGGACCCTATATTAGGCACACTATGAGCACCGACGGCAACATTCGCTTTCGCAAGATGAACGGGCTCGGCAATGATTTTGTCGTGATCGACGGGCGTGCGCGGCCGGTGACCGTCACCGAGCCCATGGTGCGGGCCGCCGCAGACCGCTCCACCGGCATCGGCTGCGACCAGTTCATCCTAATGGACAAATCGGTGTTTGCCGATGTGCGCATGCGGATATGGAACTCGGAAGGGGGCGAGGTGGAAGCCTGTGGCAATGCGTCGCGCTGCATTGCCGATATCGTTTTGGCCGAGACCGGGGCCGAAGATGTTTCGATCGAAACCCTGGGCGGCCTGCTCAAATGCCGGCGCGCGGGCGACGGTCAGATTGCGGTGGACATGGGCGAGCCGGCCTTTCACTGGACGCAGATCCCCCTGGCCGAAGAGTTTTACGACACCACGGCGATCGAGCTGCAGATCGGTCCGATTGACGATCCGATCCTGCACACGCCCAGCGTGGTGAATGTAGGAAATCCTCACGCCATTTTCTGGGTTCAGGACGTTGACGCCTACGATATGGGCAAAATCGGCCCGCTTTTGGAGAGCCATCCGGTATTTCCCGAACGGGCGAACATCTCGGTGGCCCATGTGATCGATCAGGCTCATATGATCATGAAGGTGTGGGAACGTGGCGCGGGCCTAACCCGGGCCTGCGGCACCGCAGCTTGCGCCGGGGCCGTGGCGGCGGCCCGCAAAGGGCTCACCGGGCGCAATGTTCAGGTTACCCTGCCTGGCGGCGATCTTCAGATCACCTGGCGGGAAGATGATGACCATATCATCATGACCGGGCCGTTCGCCTACGAGTATGAAGGAACTCTTCCGGCGTTTGCGGCGTCTTAATCAATCACAAGCAAAAGCTTTGGCTTTGCGCACAGCCGTAATATATGTGCGCTGAACTTTGCGCACAGGAATCGTAAGCCTCATGTCCGGCCCTGAAACCATCACGTTCGGTTGCAGGCTCAACACGTTTGAGTCTGAGCTCATCCGTGCGCGTGCCGCTGAGGCCGGGGCCGAAGATGCGATCATTTTCAACACCTGTGCGGTGACCTCCGAGGCTGTGCGCCAGGCCAAGCAGTCGATCCGGCGCGCCCGGCGCGAAAGCCCGGACGCACGCATTGTGGTCACCGGATGTGCCGCGCAGGTTGATGCGGGCGCGTTTGCCGACATGCCCCAGGTGGACATGGTGCTCGGCAATGAGGAGAAATTCGATACGGCCAGCTACCGTGCCGAGAGGGGCGGCGCCAAGACCAGGGTGGGTGACATCATGGCCGCCCGCCGGGCAAGCCCGGGCCTGGTGCAAGGCTATGCGGAGCGCACCCGCGCCTTCGTTCAAGTGCAGAACGGCTGCGATCACCGCTGCACCTTCTGCATCATCCCCTATGGCCGCGGCAACTCGCGCTCGGTTGCGCCCGACCATGTGATCAAGCAGGTGCGCACGCTGGTGGAGCGCGGGTATGCGGAAATCGTGCTGACCGGGGTGGATCTCACCTCCTACGGGCCTGATTTGGGACCCGGTCACAGCCTCGGGCGGCTGGTGCTGCGCATTCTGACCGATGTTCCGGAGCTGGCGCGGCTGCGTCTCTCTTCGATTGACTCCATCGAGGCGGATGAGGCTTTGATGCGCGCCCTGGCTGAGCATGAACGCCTGATGCCTCAGCTGCATCTGTCGTTGCAGGCCGGCGACAACATGATCCTCAAGCGCATGAAGCGTCGCCACGCGCGCGAAGACGCCATCCGGTTCTGCAATGAAGCACGTCGGCTGCGGCCCGATGTGGTGTTCGGCGCCGATCTGATTGCCGGGTTCCCCACTGAAACCGAGGAGATGTTCCAGAATTCCCTGCGCCTGGTGGAGGAGTGCCAGCTCGTGCAGCAACTCCATGTGTTTCCCTTCTCGCCCCGGCCCGGCACGCCGGCCGCCCGGATGCCCCAGCTTGACGGTTCGGTGAAGAAGGAGCGTGCCGCCCGGTTGCGCGCGGCCGGTGATGAGTTGCAAAACGCCTGGCTCGACAGCCAGATTGGCAGTGTGAGGCCGGTTCTGGTGGAGACGGGCACCATGGGCCGAACCGCGCAGCACGCCCGGGTCGAGGTGGATGCCAAGCTGGCCGTGGGCAAAATCGTCGATGTTGCGCTGACCGGCCAGGCCGGTGGACGCTTGAGCGGGCAACTGGCGGCATGAGCGAAGAGAAGAAGGGCGGATTTTTCCGCCGGCTGTTCAAGCGGGTCAACGACAGCGGCGAAGATGTCTCGCCAGAACCCGTCGCGCCGATTGAGGAAATTGCCCCTGAACCTGAGGTTGAACCCAAGAAGAAGGGCTTGTTCGGCCGCCTGCGCGACCGCCTGGTGGGCGAGGCGCCGGCGGAAACCAAAGCCGAAGACGCGGCTGTTGACACGGTTGCCGAGGAAACGGCGCGGGCCCTTCCGGAGCCAAAACCAGAACCAGAACCAGAACCAGAACCAGAACCAGAACCAGAACCAGAACCAGAA